>Ga0181557_1006109_pt1 | contig 10578 bp, 10 predicted proteins | sample 011ome_23_FD_148632 | JGI IMG/M metagenome (GOLD analysis project Ga0181557, IMG submission 148632) | Coastal salt marsh microbial communities from the Groves Creek Marsh, Skidaway Island, Georgia - 011506CT metaG (spades assembly) | ecosystem: Environmental > Aquatic > Marine > Intertidal zone... | reverse complement strand
CGGCCACGCCTTCAGCGGCTCGCCCAACGTCTGGTCGACGCGGGGGTCGGGTCTGTGGTGATTGCCGGTCATTCGGCCGGTGCTGCGGCTGCTGGTTACCTAGCAGTGTGCCTTCAGCGGCTGGGCGTCGAGGTCCGGGGGCTCGTCCTCATCGACGGCGTCGACAGCCCCAACCATCTGCTGTCCACGTCGCTACCCCTTCTTGGGGATGTGCCGGTGGCGGCGGTGCTCGCGCCCCCGTCGCCCTGCAACAGACACGGCTCCCTTGCTCGCATGGTGCGCGACTACCCGCAGGTGGACGTGGCCGTCATCGACGGTGCCGGCCATGGCGACATCGAAGGAGCGGGCCTGAACGTGTATCGACGGGCCTGTGGGGATCATTCGGATGTCGAGACGGCCGATCGGGTCCTGGGCACGGTGGTGGACAGGATCCTCGAGTTCGCGCAGCACGATCCCGGCAGACAGGATCCCGGCCGTTGACCACGGTCCGGGTGCCTCACGCCAAGCTGACCTGTCCGGAGATCACCGTCACGCTCCGCCCGCCGACCCAGATGCCATCGTCCTCCTGACGGATGTCGACCCGCCCCGCTCGACCCATGGCCGTGCCCTGCGCGGCGATGTAGCTGTCGGGAGCGATACCGGCCCCAATCAGCCACTGAGCCAGGGCGGCGTTCAACGAGCCCGTAACGGGATCCTCGGTCATGCCCGTGTTCCCGGGGAAGAACGCCCGGACCTCGAAGTCGATGCCCTCCCGGTCACTGGGTGCGATGAGGCCCACATCAAGGCCAGCCAGTACCTGGGGGTCCGGGTCGAGGGACAGCAGGAGTTCGGCATCATCGAGCAGGAGGCCCTGCCAGCCGGGTCCGTTGTCACACCACTGATGGCCCAGGAGGTGGGACCGGTCAATCTGGAGTCCGCGGAGCAGTCGATCGACGTTCTCGGAAGGCAGCGGGCCCGAGCGGTGCAGTGGCGGGGCCTGGAAGGCGAGAACGCTCCCGTGGCGCCTGATCGGTATCAGGCCGACGCCGCATTCCTGGACGACATCGCTGCCGTGGGGCACGCCCCCGGCGGCCAGCCACGCATGGCAGGTGCCCAGAGTGGGATGCCCGGCGAAGGGCAGCTCTCGGCCCGGGCAGAAGATCCTCACCCGGTAGTCGGCAGCGGCATCCGTCGGCGGCAGTACGAAGGTCGCCTCTGACAGGTTGGTCCAGTCGGTGAACTGCTGCATCTGCGCCGTGGTGAGGCCTTCGGCGTCGAGGACGACGGCGACGGGGTTTCCGCGCAGCGGCAGGGACGTGAAGACATCCACCTGAGCGAATCGTCGCGGGGTCGGATCACCAGTCATGGGGCCACGCTAGCGATGGACGTGGCACGATCGGGCCATGGATCGCAGACGTGCATTGTCGATCGTGATGATTGCGTCTGGCGCTGTGCTGACGCTGGCCACCGTCCTGATGGTGACGCGCCCAACGTCTCTGGGGCACGGCGCCCACGCCGATGCGGCGGGGCCTGGCCTGGACGGGGTGAGCGCGGCCAAGGAGGTTGACCACTCGGCGGCTGATCCAGGGAATGGCATCGACCACGCGTCGGCGCACCCGGAGATCGCGGTGGCCGCCCCGGGCGCCTATGAGTCGACCAGGGACGCCGTCCTGAGCGTCCTGACGGTTCGGGGTCCCGCCGATGCCCTGCAGGAGCTGGACCGCCTCATCCGGACCGATCCCTCCGTCTCGGGCATCTGCCATGCCGTGGCCCATGATCTGGGGCACGCAGCCCTGGAACTGGTGGATGGAGATGCAGCGAGGGCATTGAGCGACCGCGACGACGTGTGCGGCGGCGGCTACACCCACGGCATCATCGAGTACGCGCTGGGAGAGTCGACGAACGTCAAGAGGGACCTGGTGCGCATCTGTGCTCCCGACCAGGATGGCTCGTGCTTCCACGGCGTCGGTCACGGACTGATGTTCGCCACGGACATGAACCCTCGGAAGTCGCTTCGCCTGTGTGACGCGGCACCCGACTCGACGCTGGCGCATCGATGCGCCGAGGGCGTCTACATGCAGCTGTTCAGCGGCGACATTGCGGCCGCTCATGCTGCTGGTGCGGATCTGCCCTCCCTGGATCAGGCCCGTGCGGAGTGCGAGTCGACGCGAGCGACATACCAGGCCAACTGCTGGTTCTACTCTCCGAATGTCTGGCTCGCGGAGCATCCGGATGACTTCTCCGGGGCCCTGGACTGGTGCCAGGGCGCGACCACCGACCTCGGCCGGGCCTCGTGCACCCGGGGGACGGGAAGTCGGGCCGTGAAGTACCACCCCGATGACCTGTCGGTGGCAGAGCAGGTCTGCGGTTCGGCACCCTCCAATCGATCGGACTGCGTCGCAGGGATGGCGTCGTACTGGTCCGTGCACTGGCGGGGCGAGGTGCCCGCGCGTGACCTGTGCTCCCGGCTGGAATCGAGATCCCTGGGGCGGGTCTGCAAGCAGGTGACCTGAGCCGGTACGCGTGCTAGACATGGTTCCTGAGTCGTCTAGACAACCCGAGGATGTGACGTGAGGGCGTTCGCGAACCTGCTGTCCCCGATCCAGGTGGGCACGATGCCGTTGCGCAATCGGGTGATGATGCCCCCGCACACAGCCCCCCTCGGCCCACTGTGGGGCACGGACGAGCAGGCCCGACAGAACATCGAGTACATCCGGCGTCGCTGCGAGAGCGGTGTGGCGTGGGTCGTCAACATCACCGGGCACATCGACAACCTGTTCATCCCCGGGTTCACCCCGGTCGGTGTCGGTGCTCGCACGAAGGGGTACTTCCGGCTTCCGGTCTTCCACGACCGAGTTCAGGCATACACCGATGCCATTCATGAGGCCGGCGCTTTCACGACCGTCCAGCTCGTCAGCCAGGGCGGTCTGCCCAATGCGCCGTCCGCGACGCTTAGCTCACCGGTGCTCAACCAGGTGCCGCATGTGCTGGACCGTGACGAGATCCGCTGGTACGTCGACGAGTTCGCGTGGTCGGCGGAGGCGGCCCAGAAGGCGGGGGCAGATGGCGTTGACCTCCATCTCAACCACGACGACCTGATGGAGTGGTTCGTCTCCCCGCTCGTCAACACGCGCGACGATGAGTACGGCGGGAGCCTGGAGAATCGACTCAGATTCGTCACGGAGATCCTCCGCGGAATCCGCGATCGATGCGGGGACGACTTCACGGTGGGCGTGCGCCTCAACATGTTCGAGGAGTTGCCGGGCGGCTACGACCTCGCCGAGGGCATCGAGATCGCGCAGCGGCTGGAGGCCACGGCCATGATCGACTACCTCAGCCTCGTTGCCGGCAGCAACTGGGGGAACCCGTCGTACGTGCAGTCGCATGTCTACCCGCCCGCGGCCTGGGCGGAGATGTCAGGTGCGTTCGTCCAAGCCGTCGACCTGCCCATCGCCTACACAGGGAGGGTGACGACCCCTGAAGTCGCCGAGCAGGTTCTCGCAGCGGGGCACGCGCACATTGTGGGAGTGGCACGGGGCCTGCTTGCCGACCCGGAGTGGGTGAGCAAGGCCGAGCAAGGAATGTCCGGTGACATTCGGCCGTGCACCGGATGCAACGACTGCATCAGTACGGCCATCGTGGAGAAGACATCCTTCGCCTGCACGGTCAACCCCCATGCCGGTACCGAGAGCACGGTGGCGTGGCCTGCTCCCACCGACCGACCCCGACGCATCGTCGTCGTCGGCGGGGGGCCGGCAGGCATGGAGTTCTCGGCCCTCGCCGCGGAGCGCGGTCACGAGGTTGAGCTGTGGGAGGCATCGGACCGCCTCGGGGGCCTGCTCCGCACCGCTGCTGCGGCACCGACGTATGACTCCTACAGCACCTTCCTGGACTGGCAGGAGCGCCGAGTGAGAGGACTGGGCGTCACCGTTCATCTCGGTTGTGAAGGCACCGTTGAGGGGATCGTCGAGTCAGGGGCGGACGTCGTTGTTGTGGCAACGGGGACCTCGCGCCGACGCCCGGGGATCCCCGGTGACGATCTTCCGTTCGTGCATGACGTGCGTGATGTCCTGAGCGGCGAGGCGCAGATCGGCCAACGAGTGGTGGTCCTGGCGCAGGACGACCACATGCCGCCCCTTGCCGTCGCGGACTTCCTCGCGAGTGGGGGCCACGACGTGTCGATTGTCTACTCCACGTCTGGACCGGCGCCGTTGCTGAGCCGCTACATGCTCGGCGGCATCATGGCCAGACTCGAGGTGAATGCCGTTGACTTCCGTTTCTCCGAGCAGGTGATCGCTATCGACTCCGGTCAGGTGGTCACCCGCAAGGTGTATTCGGGAATCGCGGGTGCCATTGAAGGCGTGGACTCCGTCGTCCTCGCCTGCGGCGGGGTTCCGCTGGGGAGCCTGGCCAGTGAACTGCGTGATCTGGTTCCGGAGGTGCATGTTCTGGGGGATGCCTTCGCTCCACGTCGGCAGATCTACGCCACCCGTGAGGCGTACGCGCTTGTGATGGAGCTCGGCTGATGGGGATGCTCGCTACGGTTCGGAGGTGAATGTGATCCCCACCCGCATCGATATCGCCCCTGAGACCATTCAGGATCTCCGTGACCGGCTGCGTCGCACGCGATGGCCGGCTCCCTTCGCGGATGTCGGGTGGGATCTGGGCACGGATCTCGGCTATCTGCGCGGACTCGTGGATGAATGGATCGAAGGATTCGACTGGTTCGCTGTTCAAGCGCGATTGAACGCCTTCGATCAGGTGGAGGCCACCATCGATGGGCAGCGCATCCACGCCTTCCACGTGCGCTCTCCTCGCCCGGATGCGACGCCTCTGCTCCTCGTGCACGGCTGGCCTGGCTCGGTGATCGAGTTCATCGACTGCATGGGCCCACTGGCGGATCCGGATTCCCATGGCTCGCCGGGCGCGCCCGCCTTCCATGTGGTGTGTCCGTCGATCCCCGGGTATGGGTTCTCCGGACCCACCAGCGACATGGGGTGGAACACGCGACGGATCTCCCGCTCGTTCGACGATCTCATGCAGGACCTGGGCTACCCGCGCTATGGCGGCGCGGGGGGTGACTGGGGTGCAAACATCCTCACGGACCTTGCTCGGTCTGATCGGCAGGGGTCGCTGACATCCCTGCACCTGACGATGCCGACGGGGTACCCGCCCGGTGCGGGCGTCGAGGATGAAATGACGGAGTTCGAGCGGGATTCGCTGGACCACTGGAGTGACGCGTTGGCGACAGGTCGCGTCAACCACGTCGCCACGAACAGCCACCGACCGCACACGATGGCCCTTGCCATGAATGACTCTCCCGCCGGGCTGCTTGCCTGGCTCGTCGACATGTGCCGGTCCTTCACTGTCTACGAGGGTGACGTGGAGCAGGCACTGTCGCGGGAGCAACTGCTGGCCAACGCGACGATCTACTGGGTCACGGAGACCATCCCGTCCGCGATGCGCCTGTACTGGGAGCATGCTCGGCAGAAGGAGGCCGATCCGAATCCGCCCTTCGTGACCGTGCCCGTCTCGGTCTCCATATTTCCGAACGACATCCGGCGGTGGCCGCGCGCCTGGGCTGAGAGGGCCCTGACGATCACCGACTGGGAGGTGCTGCAGGCCGGTGGCCACTTCGGCTCGTGGGAGCAGCCGGAACTCTTCGTCGACGCCGTGCGCCGGGCGATGGGCGAAGCGTTCCCGTGACCATCGTCAGGATCGCGTCGACGGACGATCCCCGGCTGGCCGACTACGTCGGGCTGACCGACGTTGCGCTCAGGTCGCGCTCGGAGCCGGAGAAGGGCCTGTTCATCGCCGAGAGCACATCGGTGATCGAGCGCGCGCTGGAGGCGGGTCACCGACCCAGGTCGTTCCTGATGGAGGACAAGTGGCTGCCCTCCCTGCTGCCGTTGCTGGAGTCGGTCGATGCGGGGGAGAACGGTTCGGTACCCGTCTTCATCGCCGATCGCGAGCTCTTGCACGGCATCACCGGTTTCAACGTCCACCGTGGTGCATTGGCGGCCATGCACCGTCCGGTGCTGCCGGCGGTTGCGGAGGTGATCGCCGGCGACGATCCACGCGTCGTTGTGATCCTCGAGGACATCGTCGATCACACCAACGTCGGTGCCATCTTCCGCTCGGCTGCAGCGCTCGGGGCTGACGCAGTGCTCGTCACTCCCCGGTGCGCCGATCCGCTCTACCGGCGAAGTGTGCGCGTATCGATGGGAACCGTATTCCAGGTTCCGTGGACCCGGCTCGCCGCGTGGCCTGAGGACATCAGCATCCTCAGGGAGTCCGGGTACACGGTGGCAGCCCTTGCGCTCACGGATCGAGCCGTGGCCCTGGACGAGTTCGTTGCCGGCGATCGGGTCGCCATCGTTCTGGGGACCGAGGGTGACGGCATCAGCGACCGCGGTCTCGCCGCCGCCGATGTCCACGTGCGCATCCCGATGGCGGGCGGCGTGGACTCCCTCAATGTGGCGGCTGCGTCGGCCGTGGCCCTATGGGCCCTGCGTCATTGAGCAAGGTCGCCGGAAGTGCTCAGGCGAACAGCGTCACCACAAGCGCGATGACACCGAAGGCAAGGGCGATCTCCGCGAGCAGGACGCCGATCCCCATGATGCGCAGGGGAGCCCGGTACTCACCAGCCGCGTAGTGTCCGGCCCTGCGGGCGACGGTCGTCAGCTTGGTTGCCTCTCGCATCGGATTGCCCGATGGGTCACGCTGCGACCAGTAGCCGCGTTCGGAGTTCTGGCCCAGCAGGGCAAAGACAACTCCGAACAGGAGGAGGACGACGGCAATGGTCCAGAAGACGTACGCGGCGATGTTCACGACGGCGACCCTACCGGCCTGAGGCGATGCGAATGTTCCCGAGCGTTCGGGAATTCGGTCTCCCGGGCGCGTCAGGCGCGGTGAAGGCGCGTGAGAATGGTGCCTTCGTGCTCGATCACCTGAATGGGGACGAAGCGTCTGGGTGGGGTGAACCCGCCCGAACGGTTCGTCAGGTGGTCGCTGCCGCCAACGAGCGTGGGAGCCAGAGTCAGCAGCAGTTCGTCCACGAGGTCGAGGTCGATCAGGTCGGTCAGCAGGGCGGGGCCCCCTTCGCACAGGACCTTCACGAGTCCGCGATCGATCAGAGCCTGAAGGGCGACCTTGAGGTCAACGCTGTCAGCCCCGCAATCGAGCACCTCGCACGCATCCGCCAGCCAGGACGGCGCCTGACTCGCTGCGTGGGATGTCGTGAGGATGATGGGGCGTGCGTGCTCAGGTCCTCGCTCGGAGAACAGCCTCAGGTCGGGAGGCAGATTGGCACTGCGCGTGACGATCGCCGTGGGAATCCGCGAGGGCGAGTAGTTCTCCGCGCGGACAGTGCCGGCGCCGACCAGGACCACATCGGCGTGACGACGGGCAATGCGGAAGACCTGCCGATCGGCGTCGGTGCCAAGGGACCCCGAGACGCCTTCAGGGCCGGAGATCGCGCCATCGAGTGACATCACGAAATTGACACGCACCCAGGCGTCCTGCCGCCACGCATGCCTGTCGGGCACGTCGTACGCCCGGATGAGGGCCTCGTCATCGAGGTTCACTGGAGGCGTGGGCAGGACACGGTGCACAGGCCGATCGTCGCATGAATAGGCTCGCCGACGTGTCCGCGTCCCTCAGTTCCCGTCATCCGGCGCTGGAGGCCGGGCAACTGGTCGATGAGTTCGTTCCACCGCCGCATTTCCGTGATGTCAGTTTCGACACCTACGTGCCCGACCCGGCACAGGCGAGTCAGGCCGCTGCGGTCGCGATGCTGCGGACATTCGTCGAGCGGTCAGCGCGCCCGAGTGAGGGGAAGCGCTCCTTCTTCCGCAGGGCCGCACCACCGGAGGGGCGCCCGGGGGTGTACCTCGACGGCGGGTTCGGGGTGGGCAAGACCCACCTGCTGGCCTCTCTGTGGCACGCGGTCCCCGGCGTCAAGCGCTTCGGAACCTTCGTCGAGTACACCAACCTTGTCGGCGCGCTGGGATTTCGCACGGCCGTCGAGGCCCTCAAGACGAGCAGGCTGGTCTGCATCGATGAGTTCGAGCTCGATGATCCCGGTGACACGGTGCTGATGTCGACGTTGCTGGGTGAACTCGTGCAGGCCGGAGTCATGCTGGCGGCCACGTCCAACACGCTGCCGGACAAGCTGGGGGAGGGCCGCTTCGCTGCGGATGACTTCCTCCGGGAGATCCAGGGGCTCTCGGCGCACTTCGATGTGCTGCGCATCGATGGTGACGACTATCGGCACCGAGGACTGCCCGAGGCCCCTGCGCCGCTGAGCTCGGCGCTCCTCGATTCGCTCGTCGACGAACGGCCCGATGTGGTGCACGACCGTTTCGACGATGTCCTTGCGCACCTGTCGACCGTTCACCCGTCGCGTTACGGCGCCATGGTGCAGGGCATTCCACTGCTGGCGCTGTCTGACGTGCGGACCGTGACGGATCAGGCCCAGGCCCTTCGGCTCGTGGTGCTCGTCGATCGCCTCTACGACCGGGATATTCCGGTAGTGGCCAGCGGTGTGCCAGTCGATCGGATCTTCTCCGAGGAGATGCTCCGAGGCGGCTATCGCAAGAAGTACTTCCGCGCCGTCTCGCGGCTCGTGTCTCTTGCAGCCGAAGGCCAGTCGATGGTTGGCTGAGAGCCATGGATCCCTCTGGCATCATCAGCGCGCTCGTCGCCGGCACGATCATCGGCATCGTGGCTCGTATCCTGGTCCCCAGCATGCAGCCGATCGGATGCATCGTCACCATCATCATCGGCATCATCGGCGCCTTCCTGGGGCTTTTCGCCGGAGAGCAGTTCGGCTATGCGGACTCGTTCTGGCTGGTGCTGATCACCCAGATCTTCATCGCCGTCATCCTCGTCGCCATCACGGCGGCGCTGTTCCGCAAGGGTGCGGACGGCTGACACGCAGGACCGGCGCTTGATTGCTGGATACCCCATGGGGTATCCTCATGCAACTGGTCACACCTCATCCCTCAGGAGATTTCGTATGTGCAGCCCCGCTCTGTGCCGTCAGTGCAACAAGGTCACCTACACCGGCTGTGGTGAGCATGTTGAACAGGTTCTGTCGATGTACACCCCCGAGGAGCGCTGCACCTGTCGCTAGGAGTGCAGCAGGTCTGAGCCTGACTCAGGACTGAACGTCCCGTCGCCGCCACCCCGCCATGCCAAGCATGGTGAGGAGGGCGGCGACGGTCATGAGAAGAACGATCGGGACCCATGGCACCGTCTGGCCGGGCAGCGTCGGGCTGTGGGCGAAGGGGGAGACCCCGAGCAGCCACGAAGGCATTTGCCAGAGCTCGCCGAACTCTCCCAGCACGATGAAGGCAGCGAAGATCCCCCAGGCGGCGGCCGTAGCACGCGGCAGCCATCCGAACAGCAGCACGACGAGGCCTGTCATGACCCATGCCGCTGGAACCTGGGCGAGGCTGGCGCCCACGACCGCAGGCAGAGTCGACGCGACATCGTCGATGCTGAGGCCGTAGCCAAGACCAATCGTCGAACCACTCACGATCATCAGCATCGCGATCGCCAGGACGGCGAAACCCAGATTGACGGCTGCCCAGCGCAGCCGGCTCGTCGGTGTCGAGAGAAGCAGATCCAGCCGCCCGGAGGCCTCCTCCTGGCGCATGCGCAGCACCGCGCCGATGCCGTAGCCGGCGATCAGGATCCCGAAGATCGATACCTCTGCGGCGAGAAAGGCATCCACCAGGGCCTGCTCACCACCGATCATGGCGATGAACTCTCGCATCTGGTCGGAGTCGAGCAGTCCAGTGACATTCTGGGCGACCGAGCCGAGAACGAAGCCCATCGCGGCCACGGCAGCCGCCCAGGCGATAAACATTCCGCGCTGGAGACGCCACGTGAGGGCGGCGGGGCCCGTGAGTCGGCCTGTCGCGCGACCGAGGCGGTCGGGCAGCAGGCCCGACCCGAGGTCCCGGTGCAGACGCAGGACGAACGCGAGCGGGACGAGGAGGCCCACCGCGAGAAGGGGAAGCACTGTGACCCACCAGCGGTCGCCGGCGAATGGTCGGATCTGCTGGCTCCAGCCGATGGGTGAGAGCCAGGACAGCCATCCCGGATCACCGTCAGCGAGGTCGCCGACGGCCCGCAGCACATACGCAAGGCCTACGGCCATCAGGCCCAGGCCTATCGCCGAGCGACGGGAGATGGTCACCTGTGCCGCAACGGCGGCCACCCCTGTGAACACCAGGGCGCTGAGCGACCATGCGAGTCCGAAGGCGAGGGAGCCGGAGGCGTCCAGCCCTGTGGCCAGGAGGCCCCCAGTCGTGAGCAGGCCCAGACCGATCGCACCGACGAGGCCATAGAGCAGGGCTGCAGCCAAGGGGGCTCCCCGGCCCACTACTCCCGAGGCCAGGAGTTCGAGCCGCCCTGTCTCCTCCTCGGCTCTGGTGTGGCGAACTGTCAGGAACACGAAGACGATCCCGACGATGGCAGCTCCGAATGCGGTCTGCTTGATCAGGGAGAGGGCTCCGAGGGATGTCGGGACGTAGACCTTGCCGTAGAGGGCAACGAGAGCGGCCGTGCCATTGATGGCATCCGAGGCTT
>Ga0181557_1006102_pt1 | contig 10584 bp, 10 predicted proteins | sample 011ome_23_FD_148632 | JGI IMG/M metagenome (GOLD analysis project Ga0181557, IMG submission 148632) | Coastal salt marsh microbial communities from the Groves Creek Marsh, Skidaway Island, Georgia - 011506CT metaG (spades assembly) | ecosystem: Environmental > Aquatic > Marine > Intertidal zone... | reverse complement strand
GCCTCTAGAATTAGTGGGGTTTCGCCCTCGGATATCAGTATATTGTTAGTTCACCTTGGGCGATAGGTTCCACGTGAAACATTTTTATGGAGATCACCGATCACTTTTTATCGAAGGAGCGCTTTAGGCTTGTCTATGATCAAGAGACAAAGGCGTACAAAACAGCCCCCGCTCCGAGCGACCTCTCTAAATACTACAACACCCCAAATTATTTTTCCCACAACAACCAGGGTCGGTCTTTAACCGAGAGGCTTTATGCCCTTGCCAAGCGTTTTCGCAATCGCCAGAAATGGAAGCTTGTGACACAGGAGATCAAAGGGTCAAACCGCCAGATAAGCGCCTTAGACTTTGGAAGCGGCGACGGGTCTTTTGTTGCCTCTGCCCCCACCACAGTTCACGCCATTGGAGTCGACCCGCTCTCTCCCAAGGAGACAACCTTTAAGACCCTGGAAGAGGCCAAAAATGAAAATCGACGCTTCGACCTTATTACCTCTTGGCACAGTTTAGAACACACGCACAACCCTAAAGAGGTGTTGAGCGCAATGGCTGAACTTCTAAAAGAGGAGGGCCTAATACACATTGCCGTTCCAAATCACAAGTCGTGGGACGCAAAACACTATGGCGATTTTTGGGCAGGCTATGATGTGCCTAGACACCTGTGGCATTTTTCTGAAGAAAGCTTTGACGCTCTTGCCGCTCAGCTTGGGCTCGAAATTGTGAAAACAAAACCGCACTGGTTTGACGCATTTTATGTGAGCTATCTATCAGAACGTTACATGGGTCGCTCTAACCCCCTTTTGAGGGGCGCCTATGAAACCCTAAAAGCGCTTTTTGCTCGAAAAGCCTTAAAACAGCCTTCTGCACTCTATTTTCAGTTAAAAAAAGCAAAATAAGGCGCTGTGGTGAAGTTTTAGAACAACACCCCAGCAAGGACACCTAAATTTTTAGAAGCGCGCTTAAAACAAAGGATATGGCGCCGCCCTATTATAGGCAAAAACTATTTTATTTGAAAAAAGAATAGACCAGGCTTATTATTGAAAGCGCTCCAGGAGTAACCAAAAAAGAAGCGTGGGTATAAGGTAGATGACGATGGTCATGGCTCCTGCATAATCTTTTGCAATGCGCTGCCCCAAAAGAAGACCTAGAAGAGAGGTGGCAGCCAAAACCCCAGCAATTTTTGCAAACCCAAAATGGTGGGCCCGGTAGATCTCTGTGATAGCCACAATCGATACGAGAGCAGTTGCAATCTCGAGCAGCATAATTACGGTGAGTAGCAAAGGAACCGTGTTTCGCAGCACCGTTTTTTCAAAGTGTGAGGTGAGAAAGGTCAACTCGCCTTTGAAATTAAGGGCTTTGTCAAGGCCGCTTTGCCCAAAGACGATAGTAAAGAAAACGAGAATGATGTAAATCGATGTCATGGTGAAGGGTTGATACGCTTAGGTTTGTGAATGAGCTTGGTCATTTGCAACGCCATGTCGCTGAATAGCAGCTTCGTGTTGGCATTGCGGGAATGATTATATAGCGCTTCTTCTATAAGAGTATTGAGGTCTATGGTGTTTTCTTCATGAACAAAAGGAGCAAAGCGCTCAAGTAAGAATCCGTCTGCGAGCTCTTTTTTGGCAACGAGCTGTTCAGCACCGTATTGAAGCAGCATGGCAGAACGAATCTGTCGTTGCGCGAAGCGCAAAAAACGCCGTTGACGCTCTTTAGATAGTGAGGCCAAACGCTCGGCCCAATCGAGCAAGACCGCCACTTCTGAGGGGTGTTTTTTTACTTTAAAAGCCGCCCTCACCCATTCGACAAAAAGCTGCTCAAAATCTCCTTCGCTATCATCTTCTGAGAGCATAGAAAGCGCAACATTAAGGCTTCCTTCAGAGCGCAAAGCGATTTCTTTAGCGCGTTCAGTTGACGCCCCGCGCTTTTCAATATGCCCCAATAGGGCCTCGAAGGGCTCTGGGTGAATGACCAACCGCTGACAGCGAGAGCTTATGGTTTGAAGCATCCGCTCTTCGCGCTGAACAAGGAGCAAAAAGAGCGTGTTCTTAGGCGGCTCTTCGATTACTTTTAGCAATTTGTTTGCCGCCTCAGTATTCATTTGCTCAGCCCCCCATATGACTACAATTCTAGAATGGTGTTGCACCGGTTTTAGGGTAGTGTGCTTTAAAATTTCACGCGCCATATCTACTTTAATGAGCGCCCCCTTATCTTCAATGCCCGCCGCGGCATACCATTGGTCTAGCGATAAATGAGGGTTGTCCATCACCGCTGCGCGAAATAATTCCATGAAATCAGAACAAAGCGGATCCTTTTTGACCAAAGGAGAATTGTTGATCGGAAACACAAAGTGTACGTCAGGATGAAGCAAGCGCCCAAACGAAGGGGCTTTGTCGAGAAGTTCATTTACGTACCAAAGGGCTAACGGAAGAGCTGACTGATTGTTTTGAGCTACCAAGACCTGGGCATGGGGAACCCGACGGCTTTCAATGACGGATTTGAGGTACGCTTTGCCACTCTCATATCCGTCAATCGTCGAAAAATCCATGTCTCAAAGATAGTATTTCGTTACTTTTGAAAGAATCAAAAAACACCATGCATGAAGACCGTATCTTCTTTCAACTTTAATCAAAAACGCGCGCTTATTCGGGTAGACTTTAATGTCCCTCTTGACGCTGAAAAACAGATTACCGACACGAGCCGAATTGAGGCGGCCAAGCCAACTATAATGCACATTTTAGAACAAGGTGGAAGCGTTGTTCTAATGAGCCATTTGGGGAGACCCGGAGGGAAGCCTTCAAATGATTTTTCACTGAGTCATATTGTTGATCGTGTTTCAGAAATCATTGGCGTAAGCGTTCAGTTTAGCGAAGCCACCATAGGCGATGAGGCCGAGAAAGCCGCTTCGGCACTAGCCCCAGGACAGGTATTGCTTCTTGAAAACCTTAGATTTTTTAACGAAGAGACTGACGGAGACGAAGCCTTTGCTGAGGCCCTATCAAAGCTCGGGGATATATATGTTAACGACGCCTTCGGAACGGCACACCGCGCCCATGCTTCTACCGCCATTATTGCCAAGTATTTTGGTGAAAACAAATGCTTTGGCTTGTTAATGGAAAAAGAAATCAGAGCCATTGAACAGGTCTTAAAAACAGGAGAAAAGCCTATAACCGCAATCATGGGAGGCTCGAAGGTATCGTCTAAAATCACGATTATCGAGAACGTTCTTCCAGCCATTGACCACCTCATTGTGGGCGGCGGAATGACCTACACTTTTGTCAAGGCTCTAGGCGGATTTGTGGGAGATTCAATCTGTGAAGACGACAAGTTAGGTCTCGCTTTAAGTATTCTAGAGAAAGCTAAGGAGCACAATGTTGCCGTTCATATACCGGTAGATGTCATTGCTGCAGACGACTTTTCTGAAAACGCAAACACCAAAATTGTCGATTCAAACGCTATTGAGGCCGGATGGCAAGGTTTAGATGCTGGTCCGAAGACGCTCGAACAATTCGAAAAGGTCATTTTGGCGTCTAAAACATTGTTGTGGAATGGTCCCGTAGGTGTTTTTGAAATGAACGCCTTTGCAGGCGGCACCAAAGCCATTGGTCGCTTCGTTCAAGCAGCCACTGAAAACGGAGCCTTCTCTTTAGTAGGAGGAGGAGACTCGGTGGCGGCAGTAAAACAATTCGGATTTAGCGACAAAGTAAGCTACGTTTCAACCGGAGGTGGAGCGATGTTAGAAAGTTTAGAGGGAAGAACGCTTCCTGGAGTTGCTGCTATTTTAGAATAAGTTTCATGGTTAAAAAGGGGTTCGCATTACTATTTGGGATTGTCGGCTTCGCCATTCAGGCGAAAGCTCAAGGAGGGCCTAAGGGCACCGTTCGCGCCGACGAACTCAAGAGTTTTGCGAAAGCCGCGCTATACGCAGACGAAAAGAACCTTTCTTACGACCTCCCCGACCCTTATCAGGCTTACCGATACGATTCGTTGTGGCTAGAAGAGCTCGTTAAAGCGCGTAGTCTTTTTACTAATGCGCCGGGGCCTAATAGCGCCCCAACCGACAACAACTTGAGCACAAACGACCTCAAGGCTCGACTCGCTCTGCTGAACGAAAAGACTCCTTTTGACTTGGTGTACAGCCCTATTCTAGAGCGAGAGATCGCCCGATACCTGAGAGGAGATGCAACACTCATTAGAAAAATGATGGATTTAAGTGCTTTTTACTTTCCTCTTTTTGAAGAAGAGCTAGATAAAGCCAATCTACCGCTCGAGATGAAGTATTTGGCGATAGTTGAATCCGCATTAGACCCGAAAGCTCAATCCTATGTCGGCGCAAAAGGGCTTTGGCAATTCATGTACCCGACGGCCAAGATGTTTGACCTGGAGATCAATAACTATGTCGACGAAAGAATGAACCCTTCGAAGTCTACTCAGGCCGCGGTTGCTTACCTCAAGCAGTTGTATGGGATCTTCGAAAACTGGGACCTGGCTTTAGCGGCCTACAATTCTGGACCAGGCAACGTCTCTAAGGCTATACGCCGATCAGGCGGATACACCAATTATTGGAACATCCGCCCCTATTTGCCAAAAGAAACAGCAGACTATGTTCCGAGGTTTTACGCCGTAATGTATCTCTTTGAAAACGCTACAGCTCACCAGCTGGCTCCGTCGCACTCTGGAAGAACCTATTTTGAGACCGACACGATTCACCTCAAACACAGTGTAGATTTTGAACAGCTTTCAAAACAACTTCCCCTCACTGTTGAGCAGTTATCAGCACTGAACCCTGAATACAAGCTAAACATCATTCCGTATTCGAGTGACACTAAAAGGCCGCTCAGGCTCCCTAAAGCGTTGATGGGAGCATTTATCGCACAAGAACAAGAAGTGTATGCAGCGGCTAAACGGGTGGAGAAAGCCAGAGAAAAGCCGCTTCCTGAACTCATCAATGCCCCTGAACGCTTACGCTATCGCGTAAGGCCCGGAGACGCGTTAAGCCTGATTGCTGAGCGCTACGGCGTGCGCGTTTCTCAGATCAAAACCTGGAACAACTTAAAAGGCAATACGATTCGTGTAGGCCAGCGCCTGACCGTTTATCCACGAAGACAGCCCAAATCATAGCTATGTTCAAGAAACACGCGCTTCAAATTTTCGCCATCATCCTAACGGTATTAAGCACTGTGGCTTGTGAACAAAAGGAGGTTAAAAATTACCTGCCTGAATCGAACGGGCCTCTAAATGAGGTTATTGTTGTGGCAGAAACCGACATTTTAGAAGGAACGGCTGGAGACGCATTGAAATCGTACTTGTCACAACGCCAGTTAGGCCTTGGTGTTGACGAAGCGAAATACACCATTCGGCACCTGACCCCTGAACTTTTCAAGGGGGCGATCATGCGTTCTAGATCAGTGGTATATATGCAGATTGACACCCTTTCTCGTGCTCATGTGAAAAGAGACATGTACGCAACGCCGCAACACCTGGTGGTGATAAAGGGAACAAATGAATTAGAGCTCGCTCAAAATGTGGATCAAATCATGCTTCAGGCGGTGGACAGTTTTCGCGAAAGCGACCTGCGCGTTGCCCAAAGCCGGTTCAAACGATCGTTATACACAGAGCCTAGACTCAATAAAACGTTCGGAATCGACCTGACCATACCGTCTATTTATAAACCAGCAAAATTTACAGGCGACTTTGCGTGGATAGACCGACCTATAGAAAATGGCACGATGAACCTTTTGGTGTATGCCGTGGATACGGGGCGATTTTCTGATGAAGACACCTTTTTAGAAGACCTGATCCGAATGCGAGATTCGGTCGGAAGAGCACAGGTTCCTGGTCCGGACGTTGAAGGGATTCAAACCTACATGCAAACGGAGCCCATTTTTAGACCCTATGTTTTTGGAGCCGAGGTAAACGGATTCAAGGCTGCCGAAATGAGAGGAATGTGGGATATCAACGGCTATCCTATGGCCGGGCCGTTTATCACCTATGTGGTTAACGACACCATTAACAACCGCAATCTTGTGCTAGAGGGGTTTGTCTTCGCGCCAAACAAAGAGAAAAGAGATTACCTCTTTGAACTAGAGGCAATTATCAAAACACTTAAAATTGAAAAAATAGACTAGAAGCAGCGAAGCTTAGTCCTTCTTAGACTCTAGATTCTTGTCTTCTTTGCTTTTGTCTTCGGCAGAAGCGTCTTTGAACTCTTTAATTCCACTTCCTAATCCTCTCATGAGTTCTGGAATTTTCTTTCCTCCGAAAAGAAGAAGAACGATTACCACAACGAGGACTATTTGCCAAGGACCTACAAGGCCTAATGAAATTGCGAACGACATACTAAAGGTGTTTATAGAAATGTAAATGTAGTAAAATTAAAGTGTTTCGGGGGCCATCGCGTATATTTGTCTTCATGGCAAAAGACGCTTCAGATCAGCCCAAAGAATGGTCAAAGCTGTTTGACAAGTTCAAGCTGGTGGTCGTAAATGACAGCACCTTTGAAGAAGTCTATTCGCAAAGCCTAAGTCGACTCAACGCCTATTCTATAATTGTCTTTTCTGTTGCCCTCATCGCTCTATTCACCTTTGTGCTGACAGCAACTACCCCGCTGAGGTATTTGATTCCTGGGATAGAGTCCTCTGAGGTTCAGCGTGAGGTGCTAAGACTCGCACAACGCACAGACTCTATCTATCAAGTGATGGAGCGTGACAAGCGTCATATAAGCCAGCTCGGCAGTGTGGTGCGCGGCGAGGTAAGTTATGATGACCTTCCAAAAGACAGTCTTATTCTTGATCAAACACTGGTGTTGTCAGATGCCGCACTCGAGGCGCAAAAAAATGTGGCCATGTTAGCCTTGGAACGAGAGGTCAGAAGAGAAGACCAATACAATCCCTTAATTTCTGAAGACAGCTTCGAGAACCTTATGTTTTTTGTTCCTGTCGAAGGGGTTGTCTCTCAGAATTACGATCCGCGCTCAGGGCACCTGGCTACAGACATTGCGGCAAGAACCGGAGCGGCAGTAAAGGCGGTTGCTGACGCCACAGTTATTCATGCAGAATGGTCAAGCGACACGGGGTACAATCTTATTTTAATTCATCCCAACAACATGCTGTCTGTTTACAAGCACAACGGAGAGCTGTTTAAAAAACAAGGAGACGCCGTAAGAGCAGGTGAAGTGGTAGCTTTGGTGGGCGACACCGGAGAACTTTCGACCGGAGCTCACCTTCACTTTGAACTATGGAGAAACGGAAAGCCGGTTGACCCTCAAAACTATATCGATTTCTGATGGGCCTTAAATCACTCTTGGCGAAGCCCTATGCAAGATGGCAGGTGAGAAAAGAGCGTCAATGGGCACAGCGTCCTGCGGCCACTCAAGAAAGAGTGTTTGAGCACCTCGTGCATACTGCCGCAAAGACCGCCTTTGGAAAAGACCACGGTTTTGATCAAATCAAAAGCCATTCAGACTATGTCCAGCGCGTACCGGTTAGAGATTACGAAGACCTTAAACCTTACGTTGAACGCATCATAAACGGGGAAAAAAGCGTGCTCTGGCCTGGACAGCCGGAGTATCTGGCGAAAACCTCAGGAACCACCTCAGGGGCCAAATACATTCCAATTACCAAGGCCTCAATGAAAGAACAGGTCAAGTCTTCGAAGCTTGCACTCCTCAATTATATCGTTGAAAGTGGCAATGCGAGCTACGTAAACGGAAAAATGATTTTTCTGCAAGGCAGCCCGGTTTTGGGTAAAAAGGGAGCTATTAAATCCGGAAGACTCTCCGGAATTTCAGCCCATTATTTGCCGAATTATTTGCTAAAAAACAGATTGCCAAGCTGGGAGACCAACTGTATTGAAGACTGGGAGACCAAGGTTGAGGCCGTGGTAGACGAAACAATCACCCAAGATATGACCCTTATTGCGGGAATTCCTTCATGGGTTCAAATGTACTTTGAACGTCTCATTGCGCGAACCGGAAAGTCGGTAGGAACGCTATTTCCTAACTTTTCGCTGTTTGTTTACGGAGGGGTAAATTTTGAACCGTATCGTCAAAAATTTGAATCTCTGATTGGAAGAAAAGTCGACAGCGTCGAGCTCTTTCCTGCCAGCGAAGGATTTTTCGCCTACCAAGATCAACTCAACCAAAAAGGACTTCTTCTGCAACTGAACTCCTCTATTTTCTACGAGTTCATAAGAGCGGATGAGTTTTACACCGAAAACCCAAAACGGCTCACCGTTGCCGAGGTCGAGAAGGATGTAGATTATGCATTGATCATAAGCTCTAACGCAGGGTTATGGGCTTATAATATTGGGGACACCGTAAGGTTTGTTTCGTTGAATCCTCATCGTGTGGTTGTTTCAGGAAGGTTGAAGCACTTCATTTCGGCCTTTGGAGAACATGTGATCGCGAAGGAGGTTGAAGAGGCTCTAGCGACCGCAGTGCAAGAAATGGACGAAAAGATCGAAGTGATTGAATTTTCGGTGGCACCTCAGGTAGATCCCAAGGACCCCCATGAGCTCCCTTACCACGAGTGGTTGATAGAGTTTGACACTCCTCCATCCGACGACGAGGCTTTCATGCAGAAAATTGACACCTCAATGCAAGCCCAAAATGTCTATTATAAAGATCTTATTGAAGGGAAGGTGTTAAAGCCGGCGGTTTTAACCAAGATTCAGCGTGGAGGCTTCGAGGCATTCATGAAGTCCCAGGGCAAACTGGGCGGGCAAAACAAGATTAAACGGCTTTCAAACGACCGCTCTGTCGCAGACGGACTCACCCCTTTTGTACTCCTATGAAAACTATAGTAATTACAGGCGCAGCGGGGTTTTTAGGCTCACACTTAGTCGACCGAATGTTGGCTGAAGAATACAGAGTGATTGGGATAGATAACCTTATCACTGGAGACCTAAAAAACCTTGAGCATCTCAAAGGCGAAGAGCGTTTTGAATTTCTGGAGCACGATGTGACCACGTTCACCTCTGTAGCCGGAAGCGTATCGTGCATCTTGCACTTTGCATCACCTGCCAGCCCGATTGATTACTTGAAAATTCCGATTCAAACCCTCAAGGTGGGCTCACTCGGAACGCATAATTTGTTGGGCCTAGCGAAGGCTAAAAACGCAAAATTCATGATCGCCTCAACCTCCGAGGTATACGGAGACCCGCTTGAGCATCCGCAGGCAGAGAATTATTACGGGAACGTAAACGCCATAGGCCCTCGAGGTGTTTATGACGAGGCAAAGCGCTTTCAAGAATCGATGACTATGGCCTACCATAGGGTCCATCAACTTGACACCAGGATTGCCAGAATTTTTAACACCTACGGACCCCGAATGCGCCTCAATGACGGAAGGGTGATACCCGCATTTATTGGCCAGATCTTAAGAGAAGAGCCGCTAACCGTGTTTGGCTCGGGTGCGCAAACACGCTCGTTTTGTTTTGTTGACGATTTGGTAGAGGGCATTTTCAGACTAATGGCCGCTGATTATCACCTTCCGGTCAACCTTGGCAACCCTGACGAAACTACTATTCTCGAATTTGCTCAAGAGCTCATCGGCCTAACCGAGAGTAAGAGTGAAATCGTGTTCAAGCCGCTCCCAGAAGACGATCCTCTACAACGCCAACCCGATATTAAATTGGCAAAAGAGCTGTTGAATTGGGAGCCTCAAACGAAGAGAAGAGAAGGCCTGTCAAAAACCATTGCCTATTTCAAAGGGTTAAGTCCAGAAGGACTCAGACACAAAGAACACAGAACGTTTAACTAGTACACTCACATGAGAGAAAGAATTTTAATCATCGGATCAGGCGGACGAGAACATGCTATAGCCTTTAGCTTGTCACAGAGCCCGAATTGCGAAGCCCTTTTTGTGGCCCCGGGAAATGCGGGAACCTCAGAAATCGCAATGAACTTAGACCTCAGCGTGAGCGACTTTTCTTTGATTGGGATGGCCTGCGAACAACACAACATCACCATGGTGGTTGTAGGGCCTGAAGTGCCTTTAGTAGAAGGGATTGTCAACTATTTCAAAAAGTCTCCAAGCCTCTCAACCCTCAAGGTGATTGGGCCAGACCAATTGGCTGCCACCCTCGAGGGGTCTAAAGACTTTGCCAAGGCCTTCATGGCAAAACATGGGGTTAGAACTGCAGCATACGCCACCTTTACCAAAGAAAATCTGCAAGACGGCATGGCTTTTTTAGAAGGACTCAACGCTCCGTACGTGCTCAAGGCAGACGGTCTTGCCGCCGGAAAGGGAGTGCTGATTTTAGAAGACCTAGAGGAAGCCAAGCAAAAACTGAATGCCTTTTTGAGTGAGGACCTCTTCGGACAAGCCGGATCAAAGGTGGTTATAGAAGAGTTTTTAGACGGCATTGAATGCAGCTGTTTTGTGGCGATTGATGCCAACTACAATTACAAAGTCTTGCCTCTCGCCAAAGACTACAAACGCATAGGGGAACAAGACACGGGCTTAAATACGGGAGGAATGGGAGCTGTTTCTCCGGTTGACTTCGTTGACGAGACCTTGTACAACCGAATAGAGCATGAAATCGTTATCCCTACGGTTGAAGGGATAAAGCGCGAAGGGTATGCTTATG
>Ga0181557_1006098_pt1 | contig 10586 bp, 6 predicted proteins | sample 011ome_23_FD_148632 | JGI IMG/M metagenome (GOLD analysis project Ga0181557, IMG submission 148632) | Coastal salt marsh microbial communities from the Groves Creek Marsh, Skidaway Island, Georgia - 011506CT metaG (spades assembly) | ecosystem: Environmental > Aquatic > Marine > Intertidal zone >... | reverse complement strand
GTCCCGCGCGGGATGATGATCGACGCCGCGAAGGAGGCGGCGGAGGCGGCGGCGGCGGCGGCGGAGGAGGCGGCGGCGAGGGCCGCCGCGGGCGAGCCCGAGACGCCCGTCGAGCCCGTCGCGGAGGCGCCCGCGGCGCCGTCGTGCGCGGGGAAGAAGGGGAAGAAGCAGAGCAAGGCGATCCGGCGCGCGCAGAGGGAGAAGGAGCGCGCGAAAGACCGCGACGGCGACCCCGGCGTCCTCCCCGCCGCGCTCAAGCGCCTGAGCTTTCGAACCGTCGTCCTCGACGTCGAGAGCGACGACGCGGTGTCGCACCTCCCGTCGCTCGCGGAGGCGAACTTGCGCGGGTTCCTGACGTTCGACGTCCCGATCGTGATGACGCGCCCGGGGAACGTTCTCGGCGGCCTGTGCGGCGGCGCGAGCGCGCGTCTGAGAGGACGATACCTGTCGTCCGCGCTGACGATTTTGTTCCCCGAGGCGTTTCACGAGATTTTGAACGAAGACCCGGAGAACGCCGCCGACCGGCGCGTCGACGTCGACGAGTCGTCGCTGGACGACCAGTGGAGCGTCTCCAATCGCGGCGCGCTGACGCGCGCGGTCGTCCTCGCGCGCGTCACCGCGGCCGAGCTCGGCGCGAGCGACGCGCGCGTCCGCGAGACGGTGCTTCGCGTGCCGTGGCTCGTCCACTCGGATCGCGCGCCGCGCGAAACGCCGCCGGATCTCGATCTCGACGCCTTGCTTCGCGCAGCGAGCGCGTCCCCGGGCGCGATCGCCGCGAAAGTTCGCGCGCTCGAGACGGCGTTGCTGCCAAAGCTGCGCGCGGAGAAGAAAGCCGCGTTGGTCGTGTCGTCGTCCTCCGCCGCGCTCGACGCCGTCGCCGCGTCGCTGAACGCCGCGCGCGCGTGCCACTTCCGTCTGGACGGCGCGCCGCTCGGCGCGCGCTTACACGCCGTCTCGCGGTTCGTCGCGAGCGGCGGCGCGAAGCGCGCGAGCCTCGCCGCGAGCGCCGTGAACCGAGAGCTGAGCGTGCTCCTGTGCCTTGCGTCGGAGGCGACGGATCTGACACGGGAAGCCGCGGCGCGCGTCGACGTCGTCGTCTCCTTGGACGCGGAGGGTCCCGACAGCGCGCACCTCGCGAGCGTGTTGCATCGCGTCCTCGGCGCGCGCGGCGGCGGCGGCGGCGGCGACGACGACGAGAAACCGTCCTCGTCGTCCCGCGCGCGCGCGGTCGCCGTGCTTCGCTTCGCGATGGAGGGCTCCGTCGAGGAGGACGTCGTCGCGGCGCGGCCGCTCGACGCGCGCGTCGACGGCGCCGCCACCGGCGCCGCCGCCGTCGCCGCTCGCGTCTTCGAGTCCTACCGCGCCTCGCGCGGCGGCGACGGCGACCACGACGCATGGGCTAAGCGCGTGCGCGCGCAGACGGGCGCGCGCGTCGTCGCGCTGTCTCTTCGCGACGCGTCGTTCGCGCCCGTCGACGGCGGCGGCGACGTCGGCGAGGGCGAGTGGTGCGCCGGCGGCGCCGCCGCCGCCGCCGCCACGCGCGGGGTCGGGATCGACGAGCAGACCTGGTCGGTCGCGGCCGCGCGCGCGACCGCGCGACTCGCCGCGGCGTCCGCCCCTCGCGCCGTCGACGCGTGGCACGAGCGGAAGTGCCTCGCGTGCGCGGGCGAGCCGGGCGCGTGCGTCGCGTTGCCGCCGGCGTTCGTCGCCCCGGACGTCGCGGGGAAGAGGCTGGAGTGCAAGCTGTGCCCGCGCGCGTCGTCGTTCGGGTGCGCGGCGATCACGATCGCGCCGAGGGGAGGATGGGTCTGCCCGCAGCACGTCTGCCACGGCTGCGGCGCGAGGGCGAGGGATAACGACGCCGACGCGAGCGGCGGAGGGAAACGCCGCGCGAGGGCGAAGACGGCGACGGTGTTGTTGCGGTGCGCGACGTGTTCGAAAGCGTTCTGCGACGAGTGCTCCGGCGGCGCGGAGTTCGAAGCGCTGGAAGGGCACCCCGGGGAGTGGGAGGCGAACGGGTTTTACCTCCCCGCGGAGTCGTACGAGTACGTGCGGTGCCAGCTGTGCATCACGCCCAAGCCGAGGACGGCGGCGTGACGAACGGTTGGAAGAGAAGAAATTCATTATTAATTTTTTTACTTGGACACTAAAAAGACATACACGAGAATTCGTACAGTACAACGTACGCGTTCTGTACTTTTTCGACGCGCGCGGTGTTTTTTTGGAATTTCGGTCGTTTTGCTTTTACAACACAACCTAAAGTTTTGCGGAGTCCTCACGCCGGAAGAACCCTCACCCCATGAAAAGAAATCGAACGTTTACTTACGCCTCGGGCTCTTCTTTCTTCTCCTCCGCGGGACGCTCAACCTTCGCGCCAACCTCCTCGGACGTGTAGTCGCCGTGCACCTCCATGAGCTTCGTGACGTCAAACTTCGGCGCGCCAAGAATCTTGACCTTGCGAATGTAGACGTTCTGCAGAGGGTAAATGCCCGCGCACACCTTCTCGATCTCCTTCCCGATCACTTCCGGGATGAACTTAAGGACGCACTCCTTAAGGTCGCACGTCGTCGTCTCTCTGGAGATGATCTCGACCATCTTCTTGCGAATCTGACGAATCTGCCCGCTCTGCGCGTAACACGTGCGCTTGGTCTGATCCATGCGACGCTTCGTGAAGCCGATGCAAAACACGCGCAGGCGGTACCCGTCCGTGGTCTTGACGTCCGCGTAGCACTCGATGAGCGAGAACCACTTGCGAACGAGCGAGCGAATTTTATCCGTGGTGAAGTCCATGCCGTGGAACTGCGTCAGGACGTTCGTGCCCTGGACGTCTTCGCACTTGAGGAGCATCTTGCGGAACGCCTGGTCCTCATCCTGTCGCAGCGGGTGGGTCGGGTGGGTGGGCGGGGGAGGCGAGCGCGTCAGCGGCGTGCGTCGAGAATGTGGCGTGAAGTTCGCGGCGTCGACGCGCGGACGGTGCGAGCGCGAGCGGTGAGATGGGGCGGCCGCGCCACGCCGGCCGATCCATCCCCCCCGCACACCGCGTGCTACCCGTCAGTAGACCCTAATATTTCCGCCGCGGGGAAACGCGCGGAATCGCGACGCGCGAGACTAACCTGGTTCAAGTCCGCGAGGGAAACCTCGAAGATGCGGCCCTTGAGACCGTCGGAAGCGATCTGGGGAGGAGAACGAGGGAGGGAGAGCGTCGTCAGCGTCGTGATCGAGGCGGAAATCGTCGCGTGTTTTCGCTGGAAAAAACCCCGCGTCGCGCGCGAAGAAAAAATCTCGCGGACGGCGGACGGCGCGCGGCGACGCGAACGACGGCGGCGATGCGAGCGCGATGTGCGCTCGCCGTCGCCGCCGTGACGTCCTCGCGTCGTCCACGCCGCCGCGCGCGCGTCTACGTCGCGGGTAAACCCCCGCGGAGAGCGCTCCCATCGCGTACCTTCGTGCCCGCAGACCTCGTGACGAGGGTCTTGCCGACCTGCTTCACGGAGAACATGGAGGGCGCCTTGATGTTGTACCACTCCTTCTTAAGGAAAGGGTCGAGCTGCTTCTTCTTGCTCCCCTTCTTGCCCTTGGACATGCGCTTGTTCTTGCCGACCGCCATCTTGAACGATGTCGGTGTGGTCCGGCTCTACGGTAAAAGACCTAGCACGGCGATGGCGGTGCGCTTAAAAACGCAGGCGTGACGAGAATTTACCGCGTAGTATGATTCGCGCGTACTTTCATACTGTTTGCGCATACGACGTCCTCCGCGAACAGGTTATGGGGTGATTTTTCCTCACCTGCGCGGCTTCAAAAGTCGGCGCTCATCAGTCGCGACGCTCGCACTCTACCTCGCGGCGCGTCCCCCCCGGTCTCGTTCACGTCTCCACACGATGTCTAAGCGGAAGTCCGTCACGATGGACGACGTCGACGGCTTCAGCGCGGCGCAGCTCTTCGGGCAAGGTGAGCGAGCGAGCGCGCCTCTCGCCGCGTCCGCGCGATCGCGATCTCGTCGCTTTTTCGAAACAAATCATCGATCGATCGGTCGCTCACCGTCGTCCTCGCTCTCCGTCGCCCACCAGGCGTGTGCTACACGTACGACGACGTCATCTTCCACCCCGGGCACATCAACTTCGCGGCCACGGAGGTGGACCTCACGACGAAGCTCACGAAGAACATCACGATCCGCACGCCGATCGTGTCGTCCCCGATGGACACCGGTGCGTCGTCGCGCGCGGCGCGGCGCGGCGCGGCGCGGCGCGTTTGAAAAAAAAGCTCCACCTGTCCGGTCGTCGCGGCGCGCTCGCGCTCGAAACCTCGACGTCCTCTCGCCCACCACGCACGTCTCTCTCTGACATCCCGCGATCGTCTCCCTCCCTCCCCCTAAACGCTCGCCATCGCGCTCGCTCCTCGCAGTCACCGAGGCGGACATGGCGATCGCGATGGCGTCCGTCGGCGGCGCCGGTTTCTTGCACTACAACATGACCCAAGAGGAGCAGATCGCCAACCTGAAGGCGGTCAAGGCGCACCGGCTCGGGTACGTGACCCGACCGGAGGTGGTCTCCCCCGACGCGACGCTCGAGTTCCTGGACGAGCTCGCGACTCGACGCGGGTTCACGTCCGCGTGCGTCACGGACACCGGAGCCGTCGGCGGGAAGCTGCTCGGTCTCGTGACGTCGAGAGACGCCGAGCTCGTCGCCGACCGCTCGACGAAAGTCGTCGACGTGATGACATCCGCGAGCGACTTGCTCGTCGGGTCCGCGACTGACGACGTCGCGGCGCTCGAGGAGTTACTACTGAAGAGCAAGAAGGGGAAGATGCCGGTCGTGAACGCGGAGACCGGGGAGCTCGTCGGGTTGATCACGCGCGCGTCGATCAAGCAGAAGAAGCTCCTGCCGCCGCCGGGCGCGCCGAGCCTGGATAAGAAAGGGCGACTGCTGTGCGGCGCCGCGATCGGGACGCGGCCGGCGGATCGCGACCGCGCGGTGGCGCTCGCGGCCGAGGGCGTGGACGCGCTCATTCTGGACTCGAGTCAGGGCGACAGCACGTACCAGATCGAGATGGTTAAGTTTTTGAAGAAGACGATTCCAGAGGTGGACGTCATCGCCGGGAACGTCGTGACGCAAAACCAGGCGCGGCGTTTGCTCGACGCGGGCGCGGACGCGCTCCGCGTCGGCATGGGCTCCGGCTCGATCTGCACGACGCAGGAAGTGTGCGCGGTCGGACGCGGGCAAGCGACCGCGGTGTACAAAGTCGCGAACCTCGCGGCGCAGTACGACGTTCCGATCATCGCGGACGGAGGGATCCAAAACTCTGGGCACGTCACCAAGGCGCTGACCCTCGGCGCGTCCACGGCGATGTGCGGGAGCATGTTCGCGGGGACCACGGAAGCGCCGGGGGAGTACTTCTACGTCGACGGCGTCAGGGTGAAGAAGTACCGCGGGATGGGGTCGCTCGACGCGATGAAAAAGGGGAGCGACACGCGGTACCTCAGCGAGAGCGGCCACCTGAAAGTCGCGCAGGGCGTGTCCGGCACGGTGAAAGACAAAGGGTCCGTGTGCAAGATGGTGCCGTACTTGATTCACGGCGTGAAGCAAGGGTTCCAGGACATGGGCGCGAAGAGCCACGCGCACGCGACGGAGTTGAGAAACGCGGGGGACATGCGCGTGGAGACGAGAACGGGCGCCGCGCAGGCGGAGGGTGGCGTGCACGACATGCACTCGTACAAGAAGGTTCTCTGGTGATCGCCGCGACGACGCGACGCGACGCGACGGGACGCGACGAACGCGACGAAACGCGACGAAACTCGGGTCAGAGAGAGAGGCGAGGCGTCGCGCGGGGCGGGAGGAGGCGTGTTCGCGTGAGTTGATTGTATTGTGACGAGCTGAGAGAGCGTCGCGCGTTTCGCGGTTCGTTCGTTCGTTTGGTCGTATTCTCATCACGCGTCGCGTCGGTCGTCGTTCAAAGTCGTCAAAATGCACGCGTCGTCGCGTTCGGGACGGAAAAAGAAATCGAGAGCGCTTTCCCCCACGTGCTGTGGGGAAAAACGCATCGCATCGCTCAAGGCGGTCCACGTCACCCGCGGCGTTCGCTCACTCCGAGAGAAGGCAGAACGCGAACAGAAATACGATGAATCCGCCGTACGACTGCGCCAGCCACTTCCCCGCCTCCGTCCACAGCCCGCCGCGCTGCGCGATCACCGCGGTCGCGACGAGCGCGAGGCCGTAGAGAAGCATCGAGCTCTCAACGACCCTGCGCATCTTCTGCGGCGCGCCGTCCGGGATGATCGACGCCGTGGCCGTCGCGACGACGACGTTGGCGGCGCCGACGAACCGCACCAACGTCGCGACGCCGAGTTTCGCGACGTCGCTCAGCAGTGCGATGTCTTGCGGGGACACGAAGTAGTTCGCGTAGCGTATCGGGTCCCAGAGCGCTCCCGCGGCGGCGATCAGCGCGCCGGCGACGAGGACCGCGAGCCCGGCGCGCTTGACGGCGCTCTGCGCGGACTCCACCTTCGAGAGGACCTTCTCGCCGGACTTTTGCACCGCCTCGGACGCGGCCTCGGACGCGTCCTCCCAGCTCTGCACGGCCTCGTCCACCTTCGAGCGCAGGGCATCGCCGGAGGAGGAGGAGGAGGAGGAGGTCTTGATCGCGCCGCCGCGGGGGGCGCGCGGGAGGAGCCGCGCGGGGACGGCGACGACGCGCGTCGCGACGCCGCGTTTCGGTCCGATACGAGCGGACGTCTTCGGCGGCGACGGCGCGCGAAGCGGGAGGAGCGAGGCGACGGCGTGCATCGTGAGGACGCGCGCGGCGGCGGCGGCTGGAAAGAGCGCGATACGGCGAGTCGAAGCGAAGCGCGCGCGCGAGGGAGTGCGCGACGCGGCCGCGGGAGGCGTTTTCCCCGAGCAACGACGGGACGACGCGCGGTCCAAGAACACTCCGCTGAAGAGAGCAGAGACAGGACGCACTTAGAGACGCCTCGAAAGCTCTTCTAAAAGTGTTCAAACTGTACTTGAAGGCAGCCGCTCACCCCGTCCCCTTCCTGGAGATGTACCGCATCAACGCCTCGTCCACCCACGGCTGATCGTACAGCTCTTTGTTCCTCTCCGCCTCCCGTCGCGTCGCCCCGTCGTGTCGCACGACCGCGACGTCCCTCGCCTGCGCGGCGACGACGCGGTTGATGAACGCCGTCGGCGACCGCGAAAACTCGAGAAAAAACTTTCGCCGACGCTCGTGCTCTTCGATCTTCCTGAGCGCCGCTTTAATCCGCGCGTCGCACGCGTCGATCTCCCGATCCCTCCCCAAGCGCTCCACGAACTGATGGTACCCGCTCGTCGCGGTGGAAGGCACGTCCAGGAGGAGGTCGTAGCACTCCGGCAGCGTCGGGTTCCTCGTCCCGCGCGTGCGAATGACGTAATCAATCTCGATCGGCGGCGCCGGCTCGAGGTGATCGTGCAGCCGCTCCGCGATGTCCGCGAATAACGCCTTATCGCCATCGGTTACCCTCAACCCTTTCAACCCTTTCCCGTTCCCCTTCAAGCCCGCCCCGTCTACGAACACCTCTCTCAGCGCGTCGTTCATCACCACCGTCCCCGCGTCCTCCGCGTCGAGCAGGTCGTGCAGCTTGACGTACTGCATCAGCGCGCCGATGAGCCGCGGCCGCGTCTCGAGATCCACGCCGAGGATCGCCGCCAGCCTCGGCGACACCGCGTACCGCTCCGGCTGGTGATCGATCCGCAGTATGATCTTGCAGACGCAGTCCGCGTCGCCGTGGCGTTTCACTTCGAACCCGTCCACGGCGGGCGCGTCCGGTGACGCGTCGTCGGCGTTCCACGCGATGACGGACGGGCCGACGCTCGCGTCGTCCTCCGCGCCCTGGCCCTCCGGCGGCGGGAGCGAGTCCGCGGCGTAGTGCGCCGGGTCGAGCCTCACCTCGACGCTTCGGACGAACGACGAGAACTTCAGGTCGCACTCCGCGTCCGCGTGCTTGTCCCCGCGTCCGTCCGGGGCCTCGTCCTGGCTCAGGACGCGTCCTTGGACGTGCAGCGTCCACGACGCGGGCTCGATCTCTTCCTCGATCGGCGCTCCCGTCGCCCCGTCGGCCGATCTCGCGCCCCTCTTCGCGCCGCGATCTTTGCCGCCGCCCTCCGCGGGGGTCACGATCGATTTGCTCGCGGGCTTGAACGTGTTGTACACGTACACCCTGACCGTCCGCGGGACGCGCTCCGCGCGCTTCAGCGCCTCGTTCACCTCCGCCTTCCTCCTGCCGAGCGTCGCATCCACCTCGCGCTCGAAGTCGACGAGGCGCGTGTACGCCGCGGACGCGGGGAGAGACGCGTCGGAGGCGTCGCCCGCGGCGAGGAGGCGGCGCTGCTGCTCCGCGAGGAGCGCCTTGCGCTTCTTCCCGCGGCCGCCCCTCGCGGCGACGTCCGCGTATTTCGAGCTCATGACGGCCCGCGCGCGCGCGGTCGCAGTGACGCACAGCAAACCCTCCTCTCAATTCTCCACTCGACGCGACAAGACGCGAGACGGCGCGGCGCCGCAAGTCGACGACGCTCCATTCTTCTCGCCGTGCCGTGTCTCGAGCGGCCTTCATTGACGGCGGCGCGGGACAGGCGGTGCACCCGCGGGGGTGAGACGCGAGCACGATGCACAGGCCGCTCGAAGGTGCGTCTCCGTCCGCGCGGAGACAGCGCGCGTCCCTCATCGCGTCGCGTCGCGCGCGGCGACTGCCGCGGCGGCCGCGCCCCGAATTTCAAAGCGAATTGATATGACAACCCCGCAACCCAGCCGACTGACGAGATCCCCCCCTGAACCCCACCGAATCCACCTCATCAGGCGACGACGACGGGTCGTCGTCCATCCTCGACGTCATCGAGGAGTCGCTCCAGCGCGGGAAGGCGACGTGCGTCGCGTTCAACCGACGCGGCACGCTCCTCGCCGCGGGAACGTCCGGCGGTCGGATCGTGATCTGGGACTTCGACACGCGCTCGGTCGCGAGGGAGTTCGTCCCGACCGCGCCGATGCCCGGCGGGGACGACGGCACGACCGACGACGACCCCCACGGCGTCGCCATCTTGAGCGTCGCGTGGTCGAGAGACGGACGAAAGGTTGTCAGCGCCGCCGCGGACGGCGCGATCGTCGTGTGGGACGTCGCGGAATCCGACGACGTCTTCCGCGCGACGTTCGACGCGCCGCTGCATCGCGTCGCGTTCGACCCGACGAACGCCTCCGTCGCGCTCGTCTGCCCCTCCCACGACGGCCCGATGACATTCGTGCTCGGGAGAGGGAGGAAGAAGACGTACCTGCCGCAGATGCCCGGCGGCGTCGAGGCGGCGTCGCTCGTGTGTCGCATTCCGGGCCGAGGATTGGACGAAAACGCGGCGTCGCGCGCGCCCGCGTACGCCATCTACAGCAAGTCCGCGCGGCACGTGTTCGTGGCGAACAACCGCGGGGTGATCACCGTGGTCGAGACTGCGACGATGGACATCGTCCAGGCGTTGAAAGTTCCGGACGCGACGGTCGTGAAGCGGATCGAGCTCTCGAAGGACGGCTTGAAACTTTTAGTCACGTCCAACGCGCGCGCGTTGAACTCGTACGACGTCGCGGAGCCGGACGCGTCGTCTCCGTCGAAAGGGCAGATGAGCCACACGGCCGGGGTGTTGCGCGCGTCGACGACGTATCTCAACGCGACGCACCGCTCGCAGTGGGCCGCGGCGGCGTACACGTCGGACGGCGCCTACGTCGTCGGCGCGAGCGCCGGGTCGAGCCACGAGTTGCACGTGTGGGAGACAAACTCGGGGGCGTTGGTTCGGATCTTACAGGGCGGCGCGGACACGAAAGGGATCACGCAGATCGCGCCGCACCCGCTGCGATCGCTCGTCGTCGCCGTCGGCGCGAACGGGACGCTGTACGTGTGGAGTAAGAGCTACGTCGAGAACTGGAGCGCGTTTGATCCGGAGTTTCACGAGGTGAAAGAGAACGAGGTGTACGTCGAACGCGAGGACGAGTTTGATTTGATCGCGGACGAGGTTCGGGACGAGATCGAGAACGGGGGGAAGCGCGCTACCGACCGTGCGGCGATCGCGCCGGCGGAGGCTGAGGCCGAGGCTGATCCGAAGCCGAAGGAAGAGGAAGGGGTTGCGGGCGACAAAGAGCCGACGCTCGCGCTGCCGGCGACGGCGGCGGAGGCGGCGGTCGCCGAGGACGCCGCGGCGGCGGCGGCGGCGGAGACGACGACGACGACGACCGCGGCGCCCGCGGCGGTCGAGGACGCGACCGTCGTCGACCCGGAGGAAGAGGCGAAGAAAGTCGCGCTGAGGGAAGAAGCAGAGGCGTTCTTAAAGCGCGAGGAAGAGGCCGCGGCGAGGGTGAAAGCGGAGGAGGACGCGAAAGAGGCGGCGGCGAAGGCGGCGAAGGAAGCGGCGCGCGCGAAAGCCGCGGGCGAGACCGCCGCCGCGACGCCGGGGCCGGGGGGCGACGCGCCGCCGCCGCCGCCGACGACGACGACGACGGCCGAAATCCTCGCAAAGGCCGAGCTCGAGTCCACGCCCGCGCCGGCGGTGGCGCTCGGGTTGGTTCCCCCCGCACGAGAGTCGGTC
>Ga0181557_1006095_pt1 | contig 10593 bp, 10 predicted proteins | sample 011ome_23_FD_148632 | JGI IMG/M metagenome (GOLD analysis project Ga0181557, IMG submission 148632) | Coastal salt marsh microbial communities from the Groves Creek Marsh, Skidaway Island, Georgia - 011506CT metaG (spades assembly) | ecosystem: Environmental > Aquatic > Marine > Intertidal zone... | reverse complement strand
ATCTTTTCTCGTGCTTGAAGAGGGTGACACAATTAAAGCGACACCTGACAATACTGCCGGTGGTAATGATCCTGATCTAGGTATCATTGTTACTGTTGAAGAAGTGTTTCTACCAAACGGATAATTTATATGCCATACAAATCTCGTGCTCAACAAGCGGCTGTCGCAATCTCAATGAAGAAAGCTGGCAAGTCGCCTAAAGAAATCAAAAAGCACATGATGGGTGGTGGCATGGCGAAGAGCGGCCCGTACAATGCAGTCACTAAATATGCAAAAGGCGGAAGCACTGTTAATGAATCAGGTAACTACACTCAGCCCGGATTACGTAAACGCATATTTGAACAAGTCAAAGCCAGCGGCAAAGGTGGTGCACCCGGACAGTGGTCTGCTAGAAAAGCACAACGTGTCGCCTTGTTATACAAACAAAAAGGTGGTGGGTACAAGTCATAATGAAGGCTCCACAACGCAGTCTCAAAGCTTGGACAAAGCAAAAGTGGCGTACCAAGAGTGGCAAGCCATCTACTCAAGGCCCGAAAGCTACCGGGGAGCGTTATCTACCGGAGAAAGCTATCAAGGCTCTTTCGGCCAGAGAGTATGCCGCCACTACGAAAGCCAAGCGACAGGGCACCAAGAAAGGCGCACAGTTTGTCGCACAGCCTAAAAAGGTTGCGAACAAAGTAAGAGCATATAGGAAAGTAAAGTAATGGCTAGACAGCTAACTGAAAAACAACAGAAGTTCTTAGACGTACTCTTTGAGGAGGCACGTGGCAGTGTTGTTGAAGCTAAAAAAATAGCTGGATACTCTCCTACACAGCACACAGCATCTATCGTGGAATCACTGAAAGATGAGATATTAGAACGTACCAACATGTACCTCGCCCAGAACGCACCTCGTGCGGCAATGGCTATGGCTGGTGCGTTAATTGATCCAACTGAGCTAGGCATTAAAGAAAAGATGCAAGCGGCTAAAGAAGTGATGGATCGTGTCGGTATTATTAAATCTGAGAAGGTACAAATTGAATCTACAGGCGGTGTGATGATTCTTCCACCGAAACGCTCTGAGGATGACGAATAATAGATCGACTGGCAAGTGGATATTAGCACAGCCAGAAAATGTAATTGAGGATGATGATTTCCTCCCAATACCAAGAATAGCACGTACTATTCCATTTGGTTACAAAGAAGACCCTGAAGATGACGACATTCTCTTACCAATTCCAAGGGAACTCAGGGCACTAGAGAAGGCTAAAGAATACCTTCAACAGTACAGCTACAGAGAAGTATCTAATTGGCTAACAAAACAAACAGGCCGTAGTATTTCTCATATGGGATTGAAAAAACGGATAGATAGTGAGCAATCCAACAAAAGACGAAGCGCAACTCTCAAGCAGTGGGCCAAGCGGTACGAGACGGCGATCACCAAAGCGGAAGAAATCGAGCGCACGAGGCTCGGCGCAAGGAAGTCGCAGATCAACAGTACAAGCACAGCCGAAGATTGAAGTTAGGGAAGATCCTCACGCTGAGCCTGAGTTTGAGCCGATCCGCCCTGAAGAAGAACACAATGTCATATTTAAACCGAATGCTGGACCACAGACTGAGTTCTTAGCATCAGGTGAAAGGGAGGTTTTGTATGGAGGTGCCGCAGGCGGTGGTAAGTCTTATGCTATGTTGGCTGACCCGTTACGATTTATGGGTCACCCATCATTCAGTGGGTTGCTACTACGACACACAAATGAGGAACTAAGGGAACTCGTTTGGAAGTCACAAGAGATGTACCCAAAGATCTGGCCGGGAATCAAGTGGTCAGAAAGAAAGATGCAATGGACTGCCCCTTCAGGCGCAAGGCTGTGGTTCTCGTATCTAGATCGGGACGACGATGTGTTAAGATACCAAGGACAGGCATTTAGCTGGATTGGTTTTGACGAATTGACACAGTGGCATACGCCATTCGCATGGGATTATATGCGTTCTCGTTTGCGTAGTACGGCTAGTGATTTGCCTACATATATGCGAGCGACAACTAACCCCGGTGGACCGGGGCATGCTTGGGTGAAAAAGATGTTCATTGACCCAGCCCCTTCGGGTAAAGCATTTCACGCTACGGACATTGAAAGTGGTAAGACTTTGTGTTACCCTCCCAATCACTCCAAAGCTGGTGAACCACTATTTAAACGTAGGTTTATACCTGCGATGCTAACAGATAACCCTCATCTGTATGATCAGGGGGACTATGAAGCGATGCTCTTGTCCTTACCTGAGCATCAACGTAAACAGTTATTAGAGGGTAATTGGGATGTTGCTGAAGGTGCGGCGTTTCCTGAGTTCAACAGACAAATACATACTATTGATCCTTTTGATATACCTCACAATTGGGTTAAGTTTCGCGCCTGCGATTATGGGTACGGCTCTTATTCTGCTGTTGTTTGGTTTGCCTGTACTCCTGATGAACAGCTTATTGTCTATCGTGAGTTATACGTTAGTAAAGTCTTGGCAACTGATCTTGCAGATATGGTTACTGAACTTGAAGCGAATGACGGCAACATCAAGTACGGCGTACTAGATAGCTCATGCTGGCATAAGCGTGGAGACACAGGACCGTCCCTTGCAGAACAGATGATTCAGAAAGGGTGTCGTTGGAGGCCATCTGATCGCTCAGCAGGCTCACGTATCGCAGGTAAAAACGAATTGCATAGACGCTTACAGGTTGATGAATTCAGTGAAGAACCTCGACTTGTGTTTTTTAATAACTGCACAAATTTAATTGCACAACTACCAATCATTCCTTTGGATAAGAAAAATCCAGAGGATATTGACACGAAGTCTGAAGACCACCTGTATGACGCATTACGATACGGTATTATGTCAAGACCTCGTTTCTCAATTTGGGACTTTGATCCAGCACATTCAAGGACATCGTCCTACGTACCCTCAGACAGTAAATTTGGATACTAAATATGGAAGAAGATGATATCTTTGAAGTAGACACGGATCTACAACTCGCTTTAGAGGACAACGAAGAGTCTGAGCCTGAAGCAACAGAATTACAGGCGATTGTTCGTCATGTAATGGAGAGATATCGTAAAGCTGAAGATACTCGCCGTCAGGATGAAGATCGTTGGCTACAGGCGTATAGAAACTACCGTGGTATTTATGGGCCGGATGTTCAGTTTACTGATGCTGAAAAGTCTCGTGTATTTATTAAGGTAACGAAGACTAAAACTCTTGCGGCGTATGGTCAGATTATTGACGTACTGTTTGCAGGTAATAAGTTTCCAATTACTGTTGAGCCAACTAAGTTGCCTGAAGGTGTCAGCGAGGCTGTGCACTTTGACATGCAACCACCACAGGCTGGAGCGGCTCCTGTTCAGGAAGGCTCAGTTTACGGTTTTGAAGGAGATGGACAAGAGTTCCCTGCTGGAGCAACCGCCAACTCATTGCGTGAAATGAAGCTTGGCGCACTACAAGAAAAACTAAGTGAAGTTGACGGCCTAGAAGAAGGCTACGGTACTACTGCAACTCAGATTACATTTGAGCCAGCATTAGTTGCCGCTAAGAAGATGGAAAAAAAGATCATGGATCAGCTTGAAGAATCCCATGCATCTAAACAACTCCGCTCAACTGCATTTGAAATGGCCTTGTTCGGCACTGGTATTATGAAAGGACCATTTGCTGTAGACAAGGAATACCCAAATTGGGACGAGGAAGGGGAATACAACCCAGCAATCAAAACGGTTCCCTCTACGTCCCATGTTTCTGTATGGAACTTCTATCCTGACCCAGATGCGTCAAACATGGATGAGGCGCAGTATGTTGTTGAGCGTCACAAAATGTCACGTACACAACTGCGTTCATTGAAGAAGCGTCCTTTCTTCCGTACCAATGTCATTGATGAGGTTGTCTCATTGGGTGAAGGGTACGTTAAAAAGTATTGGGAAGATGATCTACGCGATTATCAAACAGACTATGATATTGAAAGATTTGAGGTTCTTGAGTATTGGGGAACAATCGACAAAGAAATCTTAGAAACGGGTGGTGTCGATATTCCAGAAGAGTTTGAAGATATTGACGAAGTACAAGCAAACATTTGGTATTGCAATGGACGTATCTTACGTGCAGTACTGAATCCATTTAAGCCTGCTAACATCCCATACTATGCTGTACCGTATGAGTTAAACCCATACTCATTCTTCGGTGTAGGTATCGCTGAAAACATGGACGATACACAGACGCTGATGAACGGTTTCATGCGTATGGCTGTGGACAATGCAGTTCTCTCAGGCAATCTATTAATTGAGATTGATGAGACAAACCTCGTTCCGGGTCAGGACTTGTCTGTTTATCCGGGCAAGGTCTTCCGTCGTCAAGGCGGAGCACCGGGACAGGCTATCTTCGGCACTAAGTTCCCGAATGTTTCTGGTGAGAACATGCAGTTGTTTGACAAAGCCCGCGTACTAGCGGACGAGTCAACAGGCTTCCCCTCATTTGCACATGGACAGACAGGTGTTGCCGGTGTAGGACGTACAGCGTCTGGTATCTCAATGCTGATGAATGCGGCGGCTGGAGGCATCAAAACTGTGATCAAGAACATAGATGATTATCTACTTGCACCTCTTGGTAAGTCGATGTTCTCATTTAACATGCAATTTGACTTTGATCCTAACATTAAAGGTGATCTTGAAGTCAAAGCTCGTGGTACAGAATCTTTGATGGCAAATGAAGTTCGTAGCCAACGCTTGATGCAGTTCTTGCAAGTTGCTTCTAACCCAGCCCTTGCGCCATTTGCTAAGTTTCCTTACATCGTGCGCGAGATTGCTAAGTCAATGGATCTTGATCCTGAGAAGGTAACCAACAGCTTTGAAGAGGCGGCGTTACAACAAAAGATCATGCAACAGAATGCGCCACCTGCTCCTCCAGCACAACCTGCGGGTGGTCCACCGGGAGTACAAGATACTGCTGGTACAGGCGGAGGTAATATCGGTGTAGGACAAGCTCCTGTACCGGGAGAACAAGGATTTACAGGAAATGATCAAGGTGGACAACAGCCAACACCGGAAGCAGGTGGTGGGCAAGCTGAAATCCCTTTGCAGTAACGCAAAACAGTGGGATGCCTTCTGTGAGTATTTAGACATTATGATATCCGAAAACCATAGAAAACTAGAGCAATCAGACAACATAGTATCCATCCATCAGGCGCAGGGTGCTGTACAAGCTTTGCGATCACTTAAATATTTAAGAGATGAGGCTTTATCCGATGGTTGATTTTAAGGGACTTGAAGGGCTATATGATGATATTAATCAGGTTGGCTCCCGTCCTGTTGGACTTATGACTGAATTCACTACAGAAGCAGGTCGCCCTATATACATTTCTCATAGTGGAGAAATAGTCACTGAAAAATCTATGACTATTCCGTACAACGGGAAATATGTAAATGTTCCATCTATACATGACGGCATTGAGTATTCTAAATCTGAACTTATCAAACTTCTTGATGAAAAACAAATTAAACCTACCAGTACACACAAAACAGAAGATCTTGCAGTAAAAGCGGCGCAAAAACGTAGTCCATCTTTAATGTCAGAAGAGACTTCTAGGGCTGTTGAATCTAAGTACTGGAAAGAAATGACCAAGAGAAAAGCAACGGCTGATCAGATCCTTGGTGATTCTTCTACAGAACTTGTGACTCCAGATGCAAAAGCCAACATACAGATGCGTGATTTGGAGTTGATCAACGAAGATGATTTTCTTGGGTTGGTTGATCCAAGTGAAAAGACGGATAAGCTTGATGCCTACATGTCAACCTTATCAAAACAAGACAAGTTAAATATTCAAAAAACGCTTAAAAAGCCAAAGGCGCGTATCAACAGTATTGAAGGGGATGAATCAATGGCAAAGGGCCGCGCACGGCGCAATTTGGAAGATCAGACAGTTTCCGCTTTTGCCGAAGGAGGCATGGAAGATGGCGGCCTTAAAGACGAAGGCGGTACTGTCGATCCAGTATCAGGTAATGATGTACCTTCTGGTTCGACGCAATCTGAAGTAAGGGACGACATACCTGCGCAACTAAGTGAAGGTGAGTTCGTATTCCCCGCTGATGTAGTACGTTACATTGGACTCGAAAATTTGATGGAGTTGCGCTCTAAGGCTAAGCAAGGTCTAGCTAAGATGGAAGCTATGGGTCAGATGGGGAATGCCGATGAAGCAACCATGGATGATTCAGGTGAATACGACGGTGAGATCGACGAACTTATTGATAACTTTGATCCAAATGACCCTGAAACAATGAGCTTTGCAGAAGGTGGTGTTGTCCACGCGCAACAAGGTACTTTCGTACCGGGTATGCCACAGCAACAATTTAGCTACGGCTACATGCCTCCTCAGCAACAAGGAGGATATCAAGCTCCACAAGTTCCTACAACACAGTTCCCTGATTATAGTCAATTTGTATCTCGTCCTGCACAATCTGCTGTTGGTGAGCAAAAGGGTATTACAGAACAGCGTCAGTACATTGGTCCTAACGGTGAGATGATTACTATTCTGTTTATGGACGGTAAGCCACAGCAAGAGATTCCAGCAGGATATAAAGTGTATAAGCCTGAAGAAGTAAAGCCTGAAATTGCCGCACCTGTTGTGCAACAGCCAGATGGCGGAGGCGGAGATGATAGGGAAAGAGAAGAAGAAAGACAAGCGCAAATGGAAAAAGATAAGTCAATTAATAATGCTTTAGCTTTATACGACCCAGAATTTGCCAAATTAATTTCTGAAGATCCTTTTATGACAGGAAAACCAACATTAAATATTACTGGAGCAATATACGCAGGAGTACAGACTCACTTAGGCAGGACTGCCGCAATAGAAAGAATTGCAGAAAAGTATGACATTGATCTTAATAGGTATACTAATACAGGCATTGAAGGATTCTTTAGTAAATACGACGACGAAGGCGTTGCTAACCTATTAAAAGAGGCACAAACAATTGAAAGAGACGAAGGACTTTCAAATGATGAGGCGGTCAGTGTAGCACAGCAAAGATCTAGAACGGTAGAAGCAGTAGGAGCCACGGCAAGTCAAGATCCGTCTGAAGAAGGCGGCACCGGCGGGCAACAAGATCAAATAGCTTCACAACAAGCTAAAACAGTTGAAGCTATGGGATCAACTGCGAGTGAAGATCCTTCGGAATCTGGCAGTACAGGATCTGGTGGAGCAGATTCTTATGGCGGTTTTGGAGGAGTTGGCGGCGGGTCTGGTGATTCTAATAGAGATGATCAATTTACTCCATAAGAAGGTCAGTAGGCAACCTTAATGCCTACATTTAACTGGCTACCTAACGCCCTAAAAAGCTACCGTTAGCCCCAGACAAAGGAAATATTCATGTCTACAACTACAACCGAAATGGCTACTAAAGTAGAACAAGTAAAAGTCGCATCTGGCTTTGCTAAGCGTAACGCTAATAAGAAACGCATTGAAGACGAAGAGGCTGAACTTGAAGCCTTACTAAAAGGCAATCAAGGAGAAGAGGAAACTGAAGAGTCAATTGACGACGGTCCTGAACCTACGAGCGCAGAGGAAAAGACCTTTAAGAAAAGGTACGGCGATTTGCGCAGACACGCGCAGAAGAAAGAGACGGAACTGCAAGAACAAATTGATGCATTGAAGTCTCAGCTTGACGCATCCACCAAGAATGAAATAAAGTATCCAAAATCTGAAGAAGAATTGGAATCTTGGATGGAGCAATATCCTGATGTTGCAAAGATTGTAGAAACAATTGCTATGAAGAAGGCTCATGAGCAAGCCTCTGAGTTTGAAAGTAAATTTAAAGCAATTGATGAAATGAAGATGGAAGCACAGCGTGAAAAAGCAGAAGCTGAACTTATGCGTTTGCATCCAGACTTTGAGCAGATTCGTGAAACCGATGAATTTCACAATTGGGTTGAAGAGCAACCTAAGTGGGTACAAGATGCGTTATACGACAATGACGCAGACGCAGTATCAGCGGCACGTGCAATTGATTTGTACAAAGCTGATATGGGAATCACAGGTAAGAAAAAATCTACTAAAGATAAAGATGCCGCTACAGCGGTTGGTACTCGCTCTGGACGTTCTGCGCCTGAAGGTGACGAATCTAAGAGCTATATTAAAGAATCCGATGTTAATCGTATGACTGCTCAGCAATATGAAGCTAGGCAAGAAGAGATTGCAGAAGCGATTCGCGCAGGTAAATTTATTTACGATTTATCTGGTTCAGCACGATAAGGTGTTGACAAATAAAATTTTCTGGATATAACTATGTGCAGAATACAGTGGCCCCGTAAGGATACCCACACCTAACCTGAAATAAGACAAACTGTTACATTAACTTCTGGCCGGTTGTTGAAGTAGCAGGGAGTCTTATTTCACCTTCACAGAACACCCAAACTACGCAGGCCGTATGATCACTTTGGCCGGTGAACATACCACCCTGATGCTAGATGGCCTCTGGCGAAGTTACACATAACCTTAACCCTATGCTACATAAGGAGTGTCTCTCATGGCATTTACAAGCGCATCGGGCTATGGCAACCTTCCTAATGGTAACTTTAGCCCAATTATCTACTCAAAGCAGGTACAGCTTGCTTTCCGTAAGTCTTCTACAGTAGAAGATATTACTAACAACGATTACTTCGGTGAAATCGCTCAAATGGGTGATTCAGTGAAGATCATCAAAGAGCCTGAAATTTCAGTTCAAGCTTACACTCGTGGTTCACAAATCACAGCGCAAGATCTTGACGATGAAGATTTCTCTCTTGTAATTGACAAGTCGAACTACTTCGCATTCAAGATCGACGACATTGAAGAAGCGCACTCACACGTGAACTTCATGCAAATGGCTACAGATCGTGCGGCGTATCGTTTGCGTGACCAGTATGACCAAGAAGTTCTTGGCTACCTGTCTGGTTATGCTCAGTCTGCTTTGCATTCTGCTGGCGACACTGTCAACACAACTGTAAACGGAACTAAGGCGGTTACTACTGCTGGCTCTGACGAGCTTCTCGCTTCTATGAAGCTTGACGCTACTGACTTCAACCTCAACGATGGCGGTGCCGCTGTTTCTGGTGAAGCAATTGTAGTTGTTCCACGTTTACCGGGCGTATCTTCTCTTCCAACAGCTAACGCTTCACCTCTTCAGGTGATTGCTCGTATGGCTCGTTTGCTTGATCAACAGTTCGTTGACACTAACGGTCGTTGGTTGGTTATTGACCCAGTCTTCGCTGAAACTTTGAAAGACGAAGATTCTCGTCTCTTCAACTCAGACTTCGGTGGTTCTGGCCTTCAGAATGGTCTTGTTATTAACAACCTGCACGGCTTCCGTGTATACGTTTCTAACAACATGCCTGCTGTTGGTACTGGTCCTGCTGTAGGAAGTGCTACACTTCAAGCAACTAACTATGGTGTCTTGACTGCTGGTCATGACTCAGCGGTTGCTACTGCTCAGCAGATCAACAAGACTGAGACTTACCGTGATCCTGACAGCTTCGCTGACATCGTTCGTGGTATGCATCTGTATGGTCGTAAGATCCTTCGTCCAGAAGCTATCGTCACTGCACGTTATCAAACTGGCTATTAATAGGAGGATTCTAAAATGGCTTTACAAACTCCGGTACGTCTTGAAACTGCGGCAATTGCCTCTGGTGACTTGACAGTAAACTCAGTACACGATATTGGAACTGTTCCAGACAACTGTGTTGTTTTGGCGGCAGGTGCAGAGTGTACTACTGCGGCAACTATTGCTGGTGCTAACGCTGTTAGTTTCGGTGTGACAAGTGGCGACGTTGATTTGCTGGGTACAGCAGACATTAACGGTGCTAAAACACTTGCCGCAACGACTACTACAGTCAACGGTATCACAAATGTCACAGTTGCAGATACATTAATTTCTGCAAAGCTGGCGGCATCAAATGCTCCTTCAGCAGGTGCGTATAAATTCTTCGTAGTTTATGCACCTATGGGCGCAACACGTGGTGCTGACGAAGTTGATCGTGATCAACTAGCGTAAGCTAATTGCATTGGGGGCTTCGGCCCCCTTTGCTCCTTATATAAGGGATTTAATATAAATGGCTACATTCCTGAATATCACAAATGAACTGTTGCGCCGTCTGAATGAGGTTGTTATTGACCAAGCAGACTTTGCAGGTGTTCGTAATGTTCAGGCTCTTGCGAAAGATTCAGTGAATTCATCTGTTCGTAAAATCATTCAGTCTGCACAAGAGTGGCCCTTTACATTAACTACCTATGAACAAACATTAACTGCTGGAACTCGTGAATATGATTTCCCAGCAGATATGTCATCTGTGGATTGGGAATCATTCTACATTAAACAACTTGCATCTAAGAGCAATCAGCCTCGCAAGTTAGCTGTTATTCCTTACACTGAATATCTTGAAACATATCGTTCTGGTGATGACACTGGGGACAGTGGATCTGGTATCGGTGTTCCATTACGTATATATCAGACACAAGAAGAAAAGTTTGGTGTGACACCATCTCCAGATGATGCGTATGTTATTGAATACAAGTATTGGACATTCCCTACAAGCATGACTGCGTTTGACGATGTG
>Ga0181557_1006072_pt1 | contig 10614 bp, 7 predicted proteins | sample 011ome_23_FD_148632 | JGI IMG/M metagenome (GOLD analysis project Ga0181557, IMG submission 148632) | Coastal salt marsh microbial communities from the Groves Creek Marsh, Skidaway Island, Georgia - 011506CT metaG (spades assembly) | ecosystem: Environmental > Aquatic > Marine > Intertidal zone >... | reverse complement strand
GGGGGGGGGGCGATCAAATGTTGAAACCGAGCGTTGGGTGAAAAACGGTACTTTAGAACCAGCTTGTTGGGAGGCGGTCGGCCGAATCGATGCGCTTTTCGCCGAGGGATGGATGAGCATTCCAGCCTCGTCAGTTCGCGCGGCACGGAGCTGACGCGCGAGACAGCTCAGCGAGCCTCGGACGCCACCGCGATCGAACGCGCGAGAGTATCGAGGACTAAACGATGAGCTTCGCCATGACCGCGAGCGCGTCCGCCGCGACGGTGCGTCGCGCGCCTCCGTCTTCCGGCACCGGCGATTACGCTTTAACCGCATCGCGCGCTCAGACCTAGGGTTTCCTCCGCCCATCCATCGATCGTATCCGCGCCTGACCGTCTCCCTCGCTCCCGCTCGTCCTTCCCCTCCCCTACAGGGCCGCGCCCAGCCCGCGAGAATGGCCGCGGGCGTGCGCACGAAGGCGGCCTCCGCCGTCGCGCGATTGAGCGCCTCGAAGATCGACGCGAAGCGCGGCGGCGTCGCGGCGACGGCGGTGGCGAGCGGATCGCCCCGACTTCAACCGCGCGCGGAGATATCTTCGATCGATCGATCGAAGAGAGGGGTGGGCGGCGCGCTCGCGAAAGCGACGAAGCCGCTCAAAGCGCTCGCGTGTGGCATCATCGGCGTCACCACGGCGTTCACGATCCAGCCCATGCACGCGCTGCAGCTCGCGTTCGGCGGCGGCGGAGGCGGGGACGCGAACGGCGGCGGCGGAGGCGGCGGAGGCGGAGAGAACAACCGCTTTTTGGGCGTCCCCGCCGCGCGCGCGGACGAGGACGAGGACGACGACGACGACGACGACGACGACGATGACGATGACGACGAAGACGACGACGACGAAGAAGACGACGACGACGATGACGACGATGACGACGACGACGACGACGACGACGACGACGTCCCCCGCCGAAGAGCCAAGGACGGCAACTTCATCGTCGAATCCGTGCTCGCGACCAACCTCCCGACCGGACCGGGCATCCCCACGAAAGCGGAGCTCTTCGGCGGGTTAAACGCGCGCAAGGGGAACGAAGTCAGCAAGGACGACCTCTCCGCGGACCTCGAGGCGCTCCTGAACACCGGCCTCTTCGCCAACGTGGACGCTAACGTCACGCCGAAGGGAAAGGATGGCTACGCGGTGGAATTCGTCTTCCGCGAGAAGATCTGGCCGGGGGTGCAAACGTTCAAGGTCAAGGGCGCGACCGCGCTTCCGCCGGAGATTGAAAAAGAGGTCCTGACGCAAGTCCGCAAGCAGTCGTCGTGCACCGTGCGCGTCCTCGCGACGATGAAGAACATCATCGAGGGGTACTACACGAGCAAAGGTGAGACTGGTCCCCATACGACCCCGTTCGCGTGGTGCACGCCGTTCCTTAAGGACTTTTCCCGTCGTCAATCTTCACCCGCGCTTCCCTTTCAACGTTTGACCGGTAAGACGTTCGACTGACCGATCGTTTCACCCACGCAGGGCTCACCTTTGGCACCATCTCGCACTTTGACGGGATGGAAACCGGCGACGTCATCGCGCACGTCATCGAGGGCGAGATCACGCGCGTCAAGGCGGTGTTCCTGGACGACCAGATGCAGCCGGTGAACCGCGGACGGACGCACCCGAGGGTGATCCAGCGCGAGCACAACTTCCAGGTTGGCAAGCTGTACAACGTCGAGGACGCGAAGACGGCGTTGCGGGACATTTTCCTCCTCCAGCTGTTCGACAACGTGCAGGTGGTCCCGAGGCCGGACGAGAGAGACCAGAGCAAGGTCCAGGTGGACATCATGCTCCGCGAGAGGCCGGTGAAGACCGCGGAGAGCGAGCTCGAGTGGAGCATCGCCCCGGGCGAGGGCGGGAAGCCGGACCTCGTGTCGATCAAACCCGGCGGGTCGGTGTTTTTCGAGCACCGCAACCTCGACGGGTGGGGGCGACAGCTGTACGGCTCCGTGTCCACCGCGAACTTCCTCCAGCCGCAGGACGACCTCGGATTCAAGCTCGAGTACCACCACCCGTACGTCCTCGGGGACGGCGACCCGGACAAGACCGGGTTCAAGACGTGCGTGTTCAACTCGCGGAAGCTGTCTCCCGTCTTCACGGGCGGGCCGCTCATGGACGAGGTGCCCGCCGTCTGGGTCGACCGCGCCGGGGCCAAGGCGACGGTGACGCAAAACTTCACGCGCCAGAGCAAGGCGACCGCGTCCGTGGTCGTCGAGGAGGTCACCACGAGAGACGAGAGCGGCGCGGTTGTTGGCCAAGGCGCGAAGCAAGGCGCCGGCGGAGCGCTCTCCGTCGACGGTCCCCCCACGACGCACAGCGGCACGGGCACCGACCGGCTCGTGTTCTTCCAAGGCGGCCTCACGCGCGATACGACGCACTTCGTGAACGGCACCCCGGTCGGCGCGCGCGACATCTTCAACGTGGATCAGTCGATCGGCCTCGGGTCCGGGTTCCCGATCTACAACCGATTCACCGCGGGGTGCACGCGTTTCATTCAGCTCGGAAAAGAGAGCGCGAAGACGTCGCGGCCGCCGCCGGTGCTCGTCGCGCACGCGCGCGGCGGCGCCGTCGTCGGCAACTGCGCCGCGTACGACGCGTTCACCCTCGGCGGCCCGCACAGCTGTCGCGGGTACAACGTCGGCGAGCTCGGCGCGTCGAGGAACTTTTTGGAGTACGCCGCGGAGATTAGAGTGCCCGTGCCGGTGCTGAACACGCATGCCTTTGCCTTTTGGGAGCGGTGCACGGACCTCGGGTCTTCCAAGGACGTGAAGGGGAACCCGACGGAGTATTACCGCCGCGCGGGGAGTGGGAGCAGTATGGGCGCCGGCATCAAGCTCGGGCCGGTGCGCGCGGAGTACGCGACGGACGGAAACCAGGCGAACGGCACCGCCTTCGTGCGATTCGGCGAGCGGTTCTGATCGACGCGGCGGCGGCGCCGGAGCTGGGCTGGGGGGTGAAAAAATCAAACGGACGATCCAATTCAACCGTGAGAGGGTAAAACTAATGAATACTATTACAGACATCTACGCATCACGCTAAACCACCACGACGCGCCGCCGAGCCGAGCGCCGCCCGCCTGCCTACGTCTTCAGCTTCGCCTTCTTCACGCGGTCCGCGATCCGCGCCGGGTCGTTCTTCTTCGTCGTGCTGAGGGTCGTTCCATACGAAGAGACGTCGGGGTGGAGTTCAAAGGCGTCAGTTGGAGTTGAAATGCATCGAGGTGTGTCGGGATTGAAACCGTGGGGTGGGCGGAGAGAGACGCCGGCAAAAGTCCTTAAGGAATGGCATTCGCCGCGCGAACGCGGTCGTATGGGAACCAGTGTAAGGAGAACGCGCCTGAACCGCCCCTTGAGCTCCTCCTTGTCCACCGCGCCGTCGTCCTTGACCACCTGCACCACGTCCTCGTCGCTCAGCGCGTGCTTCAACCCCACGCGCTGACCCATGTGCTTCGCGCTCACGCCCCACACCTGCGCGTATTTCAATCCGCGCGACAGCGTGTTGTGTATCTGATCGCAGAAGTGTTTCACCGTGCACCCGCCGCGGTGGTCCGCGAGCACGACGGGCTCGTCGAAGTCGGGTTTTTGTCCCGTCTTTTTCGTGTAGACGCGGACCAAGCCCATGTCGTTCCACGTCCTTCGAAGGAGGTGGTCCATCCCGAGTTTCATGTGGCAAGAGATGCAGACGCTGTCCGGGCGGCGGCTCAGGGAATCGACCTCCTCGATCGTCAGCGCGTCGACTTTGTTGTACACATACAGACACCGGACGTACTTGCGGTTGCCCTCCAAGACGTCGATGAACTGATCCACGGTGACGTCTTCGCGGAACAGCAACTCGCAGTGATGGATCTTGTACTCCGCGAGTATCTTCAGTATCGTGCTCTCGGACATCTTCGTGAGTCCGCCCGAAACGACGTTGTTCACCTGCACGCCGCCGCTGTGCTTCGGTTTGACGTAGACGCGCGGCGGCGTCTGGTTCAGCCGCAGTCCCACCGCCTCGAGCTCTCTCGTGAGGATCTCCTTGTGCGCGTACGTGCTGTTCGCCGCCTCGCTCTTCGTCGCGTCTAACACCATGAGGATCAAATCGCTGCTCTTCGCGACGGCGATGACTTGCCGCCCCCGACCCTTCCCCTCGCTCGCGCCCTCGATGATCCCGGGGAGGTCCAGCAGCTGTATCTTCGCGTCGTTGTAGTGGATGACGCCGGGGATGCACGTCAGCGTCGTGAACTCGTACGCCGCCACCTCGCTGTCCGTCCCCGTGAGTTCCGTGAGCAGCGTGGACTTCCCCACGGACGGGAACCCGATGAGCGCGACGCGCCCGTGGCCGTACTTGGACACCTCGAAGCTGTCCTCGTTCGAGCCGCTCGTCTTGGACGGCGCGAGGAGCTGCGTGCGGAGCTTGGCGAGCTTGGACTTTAAGATGCCGAGGTGGCCCTCCGTCGCCTTGTTCTTCTGCGTGCGCGACATCTCGAGCTCGATGTCCTTGATCTTCTCGAGGATCCCCATGGCGACCGACGGACGACGACGACGAGGAGGAGGGTGGGCGACGCGTCGCGCGCGGAGACCGCGCGCGCGAGTGTGGACGGCGGGGCGGATCTCACCGCGCGGTCGATAACAAAAAAGCTAGGGCAAGTCTCCCACTCTCGCTCTCCTACAGGTATCTCCTCTCGTCCCCTGTCCCGTCCCGTCTCTACCGCAGCAGGTTGCGCGTGATCTGCTCCTTCGCCATGTTCAGCGCCTGCGACAGCGTCTGCTCCGCGAGCGGCGGCGCCCCCTCCCCCTCCGCGCCGCGCATGGACACGCGGTTCGCGATCACGTTCGGGTCCGTCTCCATGATGATCCCGCCGTCCACGAGCTCGTCGATCGTGAGCATGACGAGATCTAAGTTCTCCAGCGCGGTCCTCTTCTCCACGACGCCGCGGAGGAGCAGGCTCACGGCGTCGAAGAACGCGTTCAGAACCATCGCGATGATGAGCTCGTTCTCTTCGTCGCACGCGGTGACGTAAAAGTGCAGATCCGCCGCGAACTTGTAGCACACGAGGTGTTCGCCGAACAGCGCCATCTCCGCGTCTCCGCGCGCGTTGTTCGCTCGCGTCTTGCTGAAGACCATCTTCTCGTACGCGAGCTGCTTCTCTAGCGAGGTCATCTTGGGGTCGTAGTACTTGGTGCTCACGCGCTTGCCGTCCGCGTCGAGGAGGAGGACGTTGAGCATCCGCGGCATCTCGAGGGAGATGCCCATGGCGACCGATACGACGGGGGAGGCGGAGCGGAGCGGACGGCGCCTCGTGCCCTAAATTTATGATCGCGGTCGTCGTTCGAACGACAGAAACTTCGTCACAGAAGAGAAGTCCGACGCGATGAAGCGACGGCGGAGACGGACGCGCGCGATGTCGCTCGTCGCGCGGTGCGCGTCGACCGCGGCGGCGTCGACCGCGGCGGCGAACGAGGCGCGTCGTCGTCCTCCTCCGCGGCGTCCGAGCGTCCGCCGCCGCGACGTCCTGCTCGCGACGACGACGACGACGACGACGCTTCTCGTTGGGACGACCGCGGCGTCGGAGCCGTCGGCCGTCGCCCTCGCGTCCTCCGACCGCCGCCCCGGGCCGGAGTTCTCGGACGTCGCGTTCCCGCGATACCCCGGGTTCGTGACCCTGCCGTCGGGAGCGCAGACGCGCGACCTGTGCGTCGGCGACGGCGACGTGGTCCTAGGACTCGCGTCGTCGTCGTCGTCGTCGTCGACGGACGACGACGCGCTCGTCGCGACGATCGAGTGGGGGGCGTGGACCGTGCACCAGGGCCGACTCGTCGTCCCCTTGCTCCCGCCGTCCCCGGGCGCCTTAGGGTTCACGCCCGAGCGACTGACGTTCCACCTCGCGACGCGTTTCGGCGGCGAGGTCATCCCCGCGATCCGAGACGCGGTCGCGGGAATGCGCGTCGGCGGCGTCAGACGCGTCCTCGTCCCGCCGACGGCGTCGGCGTCCTACCCGTACGTCCCTCTGACGGCCTATTCGACAGCCGGCGGTCCATCTTCGCCCACGCTGACGAAGTACGGCCGCGCGCCGCTGTACCCCACGGAGTTGGGCGCGCAGTCGACGCGCGCGGGGGAGGGGCCGACGCCGTCCGAGCCCGCGGCGTCGGCGTGGATGGAGTACGTGTTGACGAGAAACGCGTTCACGATCAAGCCGACGGACCGGTCGATGCTGTTCGACGTGCGCTTGGTCTCTGTTGTCTCCACCGCGGAGACGAAGACGACGGGGGGAAGATCGAGATTGAGATCGAGGGTCGGGTATTCGTGCCGAGCGGCGACCGCGGAGGACCAGCCCGGGGTGGTGAACGAGAAGGGCGGCGACGGAGGCGCGTCGTATTGGACCGCGGCGTTGCCGACCGGCGGGGATTACGTCCGACACGCCGAAGGGCTCGTCCGACAATATTCCGACAATTTCCGCGCCGAACAGATGACCGAATAGGGGTACAGTAGTCTAGCGGTACGATAGAGAGCTGGCACGATACAGGAGCCGAAGAGCGCGATGCCGGCGCGCCGGTCTGTTCGTGAGGGTTCGCTCGCGCGCGTCGTTCGTCGATTGCAAAACTCTTCGTCGCGTACGCAGCGCGTGCTACTGTATGCCGCGAGTGGTCGGTCGAGCGCCGCGTCACCGCGTCGACTTCGACTTGTCGAGCTTCGCGTCCGCGCCGCCGCCCAAACCGCCGCCGCCCCGCGCTTCCTTCGCCGACTGCGCCTTCGCGATCTGCTTCTCCTTCTCCGCGATCTCAAACTTGACCTTCTCCCGCGCCTCTCTCGCCTCCGTTCGCCGACGCTCCACGTCCGCGGCGAGCTCCTCCTCCATGCGCGCCTTGTCCTCCCTCGCCTTCGCCTTGGCCTCCGCGGGGTCGTCCATCTCCTTCTTGTACTCCTTCTTCTTCTCCTTGTACCGCCGTTCGAGCTCCTTCTCGCGCGCTTTCTCCCGCTGCCGCGCCGTCGTCTCGACCGGGGACTGCAACGACCGCTCTTGAATCTCGAGCGACGCAACCTCGCCTTTGATCTCCGCCACCGTCGCCGTCGTCGGCGACATCATGCCCTTCGCGTCCCGAGGGGGTCCTTCTGGCGCCGCCGCGGTCGCACCAGTCGCTTTCGGCGCTGCTGGGCCGCCTTTCTTCGGCTTGATCGGGAACGGCGACGTGCACTGATCGTCGGAGATGGCTTCCGCCTCCGCCGCTCTCCGCGCGCGTTCCCTCGCCGCGCGCTGCTCGCCGCGGTAGTACTCCAACGCCGCGGCGCCGCCGAGGACGGTGAACAGACCGCCGACCGCGGACATCACCCCCGCGGTGCCGTCGTCGTCCTTCGGGTCTTTCGGGTTCTTCCGCCGCGCCGGCGCGGCGGCGGCGGCGGCGGCGGCGGCGGCTTCTTTTTCCTTTTGTTTCTTCATCTTCTTCTTGGACGCAGGCTTCGCGCGCACCGCGAGCGGCTGACGGCTCTTCGCGCCGTAGTACAACGCCGGCGCCGCGGCGAGTAACACCACGGGCGCGATCCCGGGGGAGTACTCCAAGTTCTTCGCGTCCACGATGGACGGACGCCTCGCGCTCGAGGGCGCCTTCCCCTTTATTTTCATCGACCCGCCCCCTCGGCTCGGCGCCGCCGTCCGCCCCGCGCCGCCGCCGCCGCCGCCGCCTCCCGCGGCCGCGTTCGTCGCCGCCCTCTGGTTCCCCGACATCTTCGCGCCGCGCATCGCGTCCGCGCGCAACCGCGCCGCGGACGCCCCCGGCTGCCGCGCGCCACCACCCGTCCCCCGCGCCGCCGTCGCGCCAGCTGTACTTCCGCCGCGCCCAGTCGCCAGGTTATACAACCGCTGTTGCAGCGCGTTGCTCACCGGCCCCGCGTTCGCGCGCGCGCTACCACCGCGCACCGCGACCGGTCCGCCCCCGCCCGTCGGCGGCGCTCGCCCGTTGCGGATCGTGAACGGGTTCAGCTTGCTCGCGGCGGCGGCGTCGAACCCGCCGCGCGCCGCCGCATTCGCCGTCGGCGTCGGCCCGGGGACATCCGCGCGCAGCGCGCTCGCGTAATTATACGGCCACCGCCCGACCGGCCGGTACTCGTTCGGCGCCGGCTTGTACTGCGAGAACGTGTTCGCGAGCCGCGGCGCAGGGCTGTTCTGGATGTTCCCCGCTCGCGGCGGCGGCCCCGACGACGCGACGGGCGCCTTGAACGGCCAGTTCGCCGCGGGCGCTTTCGAAATCTCCGCGGCGGGCGTCCTCCCACCCGCCGGCGCGTCGCTCGCGCCCTTGAGGCTCATCCCGAGCTTGTCGAACGCCCTCTGCCCGGCCATCGGGTTCGAGGTGGACGCGCCGGGCTCCCTGAACGACCGCAGGGACTCCACCGGGTCGAGCTTGTATCGGCCGCCCGGAACGCGATCTTGTCCCGAGGCGTTGCCCGTCTCGAACCTCAGCGAGCGCGACGCGCGCGATCCCCGCTGGCCGTTCGAGGACGGGTCCCCGGGCTTGATCTTTCCCGGGGATCGCCCCAGGTTTTTCCCGCCGCCGTTGTTCGGCGGGAACGGGAACGCGCCCGCGCCGCCGGCGAACGACATCGCGGCGACGACGATTCGAGACTACTGATTAATAATCCTCCTCTCGGCTCAAATATCTTATTCGCGCAAGATGCGCGCGCGTCCTCGCGCGACGTCGCCCTCGACCGCTCTCGAGCGCGCGGGAGTTCGACCGTTCGCGCGTCTCGCGGCGATCGACGCCCTCGCGGTATCGCCCCGGGTTCGCGCGTCGCGGTGTGACCCGCGCGGAATCGCCGCGTTCCGAAGGAAGGATTCGTTCGTTCTTCGTGACGCAAGCGACAAACGGCTCACGAGCGCCTCTCGTTCCGCGCGGACAGTTTCACCGAAGACGTCGGGTCGCGGTCGTCACTTGAACGGCGTCGTCGGTTAATTTTGAAACCGCCGGGGCTTTCGTTTGAACCTGCGTGTCCACACCGTGAATAAACCCTCAAATTTCGCCGTATCCCGACAGCACCCCGAAAGCACACCGAAAAGACCCCCGAAAGCCCGAATTAACTCATTTACCCGACCACCGAGTAGCCGGGAGTTGGGCATATTAAATGCCCATACGAAAATCTGTACGGAGTAGTCGGGAGTTGCGCGCGGCGGTCGGGAAAAAATGCCGGCACCGCCGGCAGCCGCGCGCTTCATCCAACAGTTCGTCCCCGCGCGTCGCGCTTCCGCGGCGGCGCCCGCCCGCGCGCGCCAAATTCGATGGAGGACTGCTGCGTGGTATGCGCGGAGCCGCTGACGTTCGTCGCGTACGGCCCGTGCGGCCACCGCGACGCGTGCGTCGAGTGCGTCGCGCGCCTGCGTCTCGTGATGGAGGACAAGCGGTGCGTGATCTGCCAGCGCGAGAGCGACGTCGTGTTCGTCACGCGCGCGATGGGGGACTACACCGAGACGATCCCCGCGGAGCGATTCGACGGTCTGCGACGCCGCGCGGACGACGGCGAGCTCGAGAGGGACGCGGTGCTCGGGATGTTCTTCGACGACCGCGCGACGTGCGCGAAGATCCGCGAGCTCCGGGGGCTGCGCTGTCGCGCGTGCGGCGACGCGAGCGCGGAGCACGGATCGCTGAAGGCGCTCAGGGCGCACCTGCGCGAGGCGCACGGTCTGCACCACTGCGATGTGTGCCTGGAAGGCCGCAAGGTGTTCGTGAGCCAGCAGCTCCTGTACACGAAGCAGCAGCTGGACAAGCACAAGTACGGCGGCGTCGCGGACAAGGACAACGCGTTCGGTCGCGACGGGTTCACGGGACACCCGTCGTGCAAGTTTTGCAAAAAGTTTTTCTACGACGAGGGGCAGATCTTCCATCACATGCAGAGCGCGCACGAGACGTGCCACCTGTGTCGAAGAGCGCGGCCGGACGCGTACGTGTACTACCGAGACTACGACGAGCTCGAGCGGCATCACAGGAAAGAGCACCACGCGTGTCTGCACCCGGACTGCCTCGCGAAAAAGTTTATCGTCTTCGTGTCGGCCAACGAGCTCAAAAACCACGAGGGCGTGGAGCACGGGCACGCCATGACGAAAGCGGAGCGAAAGGAAGCGCTGCGGCTCAACGACCTCGGGTTCACGGTCGGCGCGAGCGGCGGCGGCGGCGGCGGCGGCGTGCCCCGATCGAGCGAGATCGAACGCGCGAGGCGAGCGGCGAGGGCGAGGGCGGCGGCGGCGCTGCCGACGGCGTCCGCGGCGGAGGCGGCGCAGATCGAGGCGGCGCTGCGCGCTTCCACTCTTCATGGCGGGTCCCGCGAGTCGACCTCTAATGGTGGAAGCTCCTCCTCGATGCCGCGGACGAACAGCATCGAGGAGTTCCCCGGTCTGGGCCCCGGAGGGGGAGGAGGAGGCGGCGGAATAGGCGGCGGGATGATGCGCGGCGGGTGGGCTGGTCGAGGTGAGACTGCTTCCCATACGACCCCGTTCGCGTGGTGCACGCCGATCCTTAAGGACTTTTCCCGTCGTCACTCTTCACCCGCGCTTCCCTTTCAACGTTTGACCGGTAAGACCTTCGACTGACCGATCGCTTCACCCACGCAGGCGGCGGGAGTCGCGGCGGGAG
>Ga0181557_1006054_pt1 | contig 10637 bp, 9 predicted proteins | sample 011ome_23_FD_148632 | JGI IMG/M metagenome (GOLD analysis project Ga0181557, IMG submission 148632) | Coastal salt marsh microbial communities from the Groves Creek Marsh, Skidaway Island, Georgia - 011506CT metaG (spades assembly) | ecosystem: Environmental > Aquatic > Marine > Intertidal zone >... | reverse complement strand
AGAACAGGAATTTAATTTTGTGATCGAAGATTTTGAGGAATCAGAAGAGCAGGATCCCTATATCAACAATTCCTTTGATTCCTCCGATAGCGAGTACACACTCTCGGGCAATGATTATTATGTGATCTTCAACTATGGTATCCTGCTTGGAAGTGAAATTGATGTTACCCATTCGTCACTTGGAGGAACTTTTGGCGAAATTGAAACAGATACTGGTCATGGACTTTCTCTGGAATTTGGCTATTCCTTCGGCATGCTTGAATTAGGTATATTAGCAGGCTTTAATAACCAGGATGTTACTGGATTTGCAGGTTCTGTTTCAGGCGTTCAATCCTCAGGTGCTGGTAATGGTGAAATTTCAAATTACTATCTCGCTCTTACCCCAAATGTTGTGGTTGAACTTTCAGATTCTATCGATTTCAGAGGTGGAATAAGTCTTGGCTTCTCTAGCAAACACAATTCTTTCGAGTCTGGAGACATTAATAATATGGCTTCAGAATTGGATCTTCTGGGGATCAATTCATCATCGTATAAAACAAATTTTGACTCCGACGATAGATTACCTAAGCAAATCTTCCACGAAGAAAAGATCTGTTTCCTATGGGACTTTCACACCACCTTACAATGGGCACTATGGGAAAATGGTGGGCTTTTATTCGGATATAGGTTTGCCTACATAAGTGGAACCGGAGATTTCGACAGTCAGATTTCCAACTCGTTTGAATTTGGTGGGCGTATGGGATTCTAAATGATCCCTTCGTTAACTTGTAGCACTCAACAACCCACCAAATCTGCAACTGCAGATTGGAGCGTGGGAAACCGAAAAGAGTAGCCCGCATCATCGAGCTTTTGGGACCTGACTTTTCTGCTTTGTAATGCGAGCTCCGAGGCGGAGCCAATTACAAAACATCCAAGTTTCACGCCCCATGCAGGAGCAGGCAAGCCAAGCCCCAAGGGGGCAAGTTGCTGCCGCAAGCACTTCATAAAATCCTCATTGAGGATAGGCTGTGGAGCCGCAAGATTGAAGGGACCAGATAATTCCTGCTGTTCGATGAGAAAACGGACAATCGAAACGAAATCATCTTCATGCAACCAACTCATCCATTGTTTACCCGTCCCTTGGGCACCCCCCAGCCCAAGTTTGGCAAATTTGGCAAGTAATGGAAATGCCCCACTTTTTTTGCCAAGCACAAAGCTAATTCGCAAAGAAATTTGCCGAACATTTGGCCATGTCTTCTCAAAAAAGGCATCTTCCCATGCCTGAGTGACTTCCTCCAGAAATCCTTTTCCCGAAACGGGCGAGTCCTCCACAAAAGCATCCTCTCCTCCCCACCGCTGACCGTACAGTGCCATGGAACTTGCATTTAACCAGACTTTGGGTGGAGCAGCCAGAGACTCGAACGCTTCGCTCAGGGCACGCGTGGAGGATATTCGAGAGTTGAGAATATCTTTTCGGTTTTTCTTCCCGTATCTGCAATCCACGGAACGGCCAGATAAATTGATCAGGACATTACAATTTGAAAGTTCAGACTCCCAGGTTCCACTCTCGGATCCGGTCCATCGAACAGACCGAATCCCTGAAATCAAAGAAGGTTTTGATGAACGGGAAAGAATGACCACCTTCCATCCATCCTCTAGGAATGAATGAGCAAGCAGGCTACCCAGATACCCACTCCCACCCGCAATCACAACCTTTCTTTTATCATAATACTCACTCATAAGATTTAGCCTAGTGAAGACTACCGACTGGACAAAAGAGACCGTTCACTGAGATACAGGCACATCTGCCTGCATAGATGGTTTAATCTATTGTTTAAGCGTAATATTACGAAAATAAACCTTCATGGGTGGACCCGCATGCACCTGAAATGCAATGAGTCCATCTGATCGTCTTTCTTTTTCATCTTGGTCAATCAATTCACACATCTTTTGACCATTGATGTAATGCTCAAAGCGATATCCATCTGCAACAATACGATAAGCGTTCCATTCTTTCTTTTTAATGGCCAAGCCAAGTTTGGCTCTTTCTCCAATTTTCTCCACTTTCTTAACCAACTTTCCTGTATCATCACGGGTTAAAGTGGTGCGATCTCCTCGCATGCAAAGAATGCCTCGGAACGCTTCCCCATAACAAATCCCCGAATAATTATCCCCCGATTCAAAATCCGCCTGATAACCACCCACTCGCCAGCCATCATGATTGCCCGGCTTGATAAAACTGCGGTACTGGATACCGCTATTTCCAGAATCTATTTTGCATTCCAACGTAAGATCGAAATCTTTGGGTGTTCCCCCTTTCCATATAAGGAAAGTATTTCCTTTGGTCGGATTTTCTTTGGTGTTTACCCCAACAATCGCTCCCTCCTCCACTTTCCAGTGCAAAGGGTTTCCATCCCACCCTTCTAAGGTTTTGCCATCAAAAAGGGATTGTTCGGCAAGGAGCGTGTAACCAAGAAAGAGAGAAATGATTGAAGAAAATACTATTTTCATAAGTCCAACCCATCATTCCATGATTGGGAATAGGTTCAAGGAAAAGTTGACCGATTGGGAAATTTACTTCGGGATATCCAAGATGAGAAGAGAGAGGAATGATCGAGGTTAAAGATCTTACTATTCACTACGGCAGTTTTGCTGCCGTGGAACAATTGTCATTCAACGTCAATTCAGGCTCAGTCTTTGGTTTGATCGGGCCAAACGGTGCTGGTAAAACGAGTGTACTCAAAGCGATTGCCACCTTACTTGAACCAACCTTTGGTGAAATCATCGTACAAGGGCAGTCGGTCCTGCACCAACCGGAACAAGCGAGAAGTTTTCTTGGGTATATGCCGGACTTTCCACCCGTTTATGAAGATTTGAAAGTCTGGGAGTTCTGTGATCTTTTTGCCCAGGCCTACGGTTTACGAGGAGAAAACAGGAAAATCAAGGTCCTGGAATCACTTCACGCCACAGGACTGAATAGCCAGATGGATTCCCTATGCAAAACCTTGTCGAGAGGGATGAGACAACGCGCTTTGCTTGCTAAAACACTTGTGCACGGACCATCCGTTCTCTTACTCGATGAACCTGCAGCCAACCTAGACCCCAAGTCACGAATTGACCTAAGAAACATTATCCAGAGCCTCGCAAAGGAGGGTAAAACAGTTCTCTTATCCTCCCATATCCTTTCCGAAATTGAGGATACCTGTGATACTCTTGGTTTTATGCGGAATGGAAAAATGGTTCAATCGGGTACTCTCGAAGAGATCGATCAGGCCAGAAAAAGAAAAAAAATAATTACAATTGGGCTGCCCTCTCCCTTCCCTAATCTCCAAGAAATTATTTCTTCAATCCCGTGCCTATCTGTATTCGAGACTACTGATCCAATGGCTAAAGAAATTAAGGTATGTTTCGATGGGGATGAGCGTGAGGCCGCACGCGTACTTAACAAACTTGTACAAGCCGGAGTACCAGTATCGGCATTCGTAATGAACAAAACCAGAGTGGAAGACTTATTTCTTGAGCTGGAATCCCAGCCCGAAGGCAAAGAATAGACAGGATGAATCCACTTATCCAAAGAGGGTTTCGTGAACGGCTCCGGCCCAAAAATCTTTTAGCTTCGGGAATTTTTTCTCTGATTGTCACCACGACGCTCTACCTTTCCTGCTTCTTCGATGGGATGCAGATCGTCATACCTGCCCAAGATCCTCCATCCGGTGTAGCCGAACTGGCATTCAATCCAGTAAACGGAGCAAGAGAGGCGTTCACTGCACTCTTAATACTGCAGGGTTTCTTTGTCATGTTTCTTGGAACGGGTCGCGTGGCCTCAGTCACTGCCGAAGAAAAAGAATCCGGATTGCTTGACTATCAAAGAATGACCCCCATGCCCCCCCTTTCCAAAATATTCGGTTACCTCTTTGGTTTACCTGCCCGGGAATATTTCTTTTTTTTGGTTACCCTGCCTTTTCTTTTCCATTGTGTCATTGTCGGGAAGCTTCCCTTCTGGAATATTCTGCACCTCTACGCGGTCTTTTTTTGCTCCGTCCTGCTCTACCACTTGACTGCCCATGTCATCGGGTTGGTTGTGCCAAAGCCCAGAGCAGCATCCTGGGTCGCCCGTCTTGCCGTGCTCGGGCTCTATATTTTCTTACCTATCCTCGGGCAGGCGGGGGTTTCTTTCCTTTCTTTCCTCACTCTATTACCGACTTATTTCGGCAAAATACTCCCCCACCTTCTCGCCGAGGGCACGGATAAACTTGGGAGATTCGAAGGACAGGCTGTTCAATTCTGGCAGGAAGTTCCATTTTTTAATCTCACACTTTCTCCCACCACTTTTACCTTTGTGATGCAGGGGCTAATTATTCTCTCTCTCTTTCTTGCCAGTTACCGGAAATGGAGACTCGATTCCCTACCTGCTTTTTCCAAACCAATGGGAATCATTCTTTTTGCCACTCTTCAGTTCCTCCTTCTTGGCTCACTTTGGCCTTTTTTCACGGATGGGCAGGCAAGCGGACTGCTTGGGAGAATGATTCAGCTCGACCCTGCACAGGTCGGTCTCCCTAACCAATTAAAGAGCGATTCCCATCCGGCTATTGCCATGGTGATTGTGCAATCCACGTTCTTTCTCCTTTCGCTCGCCGCCATTCTTATCCTCATCAACATAGTTTGCCCCAATCCACACAGAAGATTGAAGGGGCTACAGAGAATTCAGAGAATTGGCCTGCCTTCAATTCCCTGGCTAGCCGATGAAGCCCCTGGTGCTTTATTCGCCACGCTTCTAGCCTTCCTTACCATTCTCACATACACCACCCTCCATCTCCTTGCGGTATCCTCAGAATCGATTCTTTCTATCTCCTCTTCACCTTCATCGATCCTTTTCCCTGCCAGCTTCCTGCTCTTTTGCACCCTCTCTCTGCGTGCAGCCCGGGAGCAGTGGTTCAACCTTGGGTTCTGGGGATTTCTGGGTTTACTCTGGCTCACGCCTATCCTTGCCTGTCTGGTTTTGGCCATAAATGATTTCTTGGGTAATTCACAGCTGATGCTTTATGTGTCCTCTCTTTCTCCAGTCACCTTTATCCCACAATTACTAATTCATCATTCCCCCCATTTAATAGATGAAGCGAATCCGCTCGTAGATTTATCGGCATCTATACAATTTGGGATGGCTGCAAGTTTTGTATGTTTTATTTTACTAACATACAACCTCTGGAAATCCTCATCCAAATGAACTTATTATCTCTCCGCTTTCTCCGCATCCTTGGTAATATCGAGGGCGTGTCCTACCTCATCCTGCTCGGATTGGCCATGCCCCTGAAATATATCTGGGGATACCCCATGGCTGTCAAAATTGTCGGCATGGCCCATGGAGTGCTTTTCGTTGCCTATTGCATGTATCTCTTACCCTGCATGAAGATACATCGCTTATCTTTTAAATTTGGAATCGTTCTGTTCATTGCCACGCTTATTCCCTTTGGAACCTTTGTAACCGACAGAAAACTCAAGACTCTCCAGTCCGTGTAAACAAGAAAGTGTTCTCCGGTTGATCCAAAGCACAACGAAGGTAATATCAGGTAACCATGTTTTCCATTGGTTCACTAGATCTTAGGTCCAACCTTTTCCTCTCTCCTCTTGCCGGGTACACCAATCTGCCCTTTCGCATGGTTATCCGGGAAATTGGCGGAGTGGATTTATGCACCACAGACTTGGTCAATGCACGCTCCCTGATTGAGCAAAATCCCAAAGCTCACAAGCTCGTTGAGACGAATGAGCAGGACAGCCCCCTCTCAGTTCAGCTTTTCGGAGGAGTTAAGGAAGAGATGCGAGATGCGGCCCTAGTTCTTGAGCAAAGAGGTATAGATTCCATTGATGTCAATATGGGGTGTCCCGTGCCGAAGGTGACTAAGACGGGGGGAGGCGCCAGTATGATGACTGAACTCCCTAAGACTCAGGAACTGATTCGTACCATGGTCGAGGCAATCCAGATTCCTTTAACCGTAAAGATGCGTCTGGGTTGGGATGATCAAAACCTTACCGCACCTGACCTGGCCCGTGCCCTTGAAGATGCTGGAGCAAGTGCTGTATTTGTTCATGGGCGCACCCGTGCCCAGGGCTTCGATGGAACCGTAAATTTAAAAGGAATTGCTTCCGTGGTGGAGGCGGTGCAATCGATCCCGGTCATTGGTAATGGGGATGTGACCACTCCTCAGGCCGCCAGGCACATGATCGATAAAACGGGTTGTGCCGGGGTATCCGCGGGCCGCGGGGCTTTTTATAACCCCTGGATTTTTCTTCATACCCAGGAATATCTGCAGACAGGAAACCTTCCCCCTGAGCCCAGCTTTGAGGAACGCATGCACGTGCTCCGCCGGCACTACGACCTGATGGTCGAAGTATTTGGGGAGGAGCGTGGATCCCTGCAATTCCGTAAAGTGGCCCCCTGGTATGCTAAGCGTTTCGGACCGGTCAAGCCGTTCAACTTGGCTATGGTCCGCATCAGTTCACGGAAAGATTTTGAGAAAGCAGTGGCAGATTACCTCGAGTGGAGAAAGCCCTTCCTGGGCGAGGATGGGGAACTGTTGCCCAAGTATCGCCTGCCCCCGATGATCGCTTCCTTCATGGAGGAAGAAGAGGAACATCAGGCTAAACAAAGAAAAAAGATCGCCGTGCCTAAAGGGCCAATCGAGGTCTGGTAAAGCTCTCCAAAATCTGGCTTAGGCCCGGTTCCAGGGCATCCGGGCAATCAGCATGCCCATTCCGCAGGTATCGGTAACTCCCGCAAATACCAGACCTGCCCCCACGAATGCGGAAAGAGCAAACCCACCCGGGTGCACAAAATGTCCGATCACCGCTCCGATGACCACCAGGGAACCCGCAGCAATTCGCACCTGTCTCTCCAAAGACATGACATTTTTTCCGGTAATGACCGGCAGTCCGGCACCATTCCAGGCGGAGGTTCCGCCCTCCACATTGACCACCTTCTCAAACCCAGCCGATTCCAGTTTCTGACATACTTTCATCGAACGCCCACCGGACTGGCAAATAACATGAATTTCCTGATCCTTTGAAAAAGCAAAGGAATTTAGGTCCAAAGACTCCATTGGATGGCTCAACGCAGATTCGGCATGGAGAGAGCCATACTCAGCGGGTGTGCGCACATCGATCAATGGAATAGATGAGTTCGCCTGGCGTTCCTGGTGGGATTTTTCAACAGTGAGATTTTTCATAAGTTTTGATTTCTTTTAAGAGTTATGATTGGGGAAATTTTTCCCGCATGCAGGCAAGGATGGCGTGCACCTGGGACTCGCAGATCTGATAGTAGGTCTTTTGCCCTTCCTTCTCGACGGATAACATCCCACACCTCTGCATTAGGCGAAGATGCTCTGAAGCAACATGACTGCGAATGGAACATGCCTCAGCCAACTCCCCCACCGTCCATCGGTTGGACTCAAGCAGGAAAAGAATTTTCAGGCGCATGGGATGAGCCAGGGCCCGCAGGCACTCAGCCGCCTGGGCGAGAGAATCGAGATCGGGCATGGGAGCAACCTCTGTTTTCTTTGCAGCCATTACCATCAGCTACCCGCAAGGGAATGAATGGGCTTTGAAGAGCGGATCGCTCCCAGAGCACACTGGATATCCGTTCGTCCTTGGCGGGCAAGGAAAGTAGATACCCCCGCTGCCCGTAGCCCAGATTGACAATGCACAACCAGTGGCTTATCGGGAATCTCCGTATGGGCTGAAAGAATGCGTGTATGAGGGAAGTGCAGACTGCCATCAAGGGACCCCTGCAAACGCTCGGTTGCCTTACGTACATCAATGACCGCTCGCTTATCCATCGATGCATCCCCCGAAAGGCGGTCCGCCGGGCAGGAAGCAATGGACCGGAGCAAAGTGCCTTGTAGTTCCTTCAGGGTTTTGGGAACCACAAAACCAACAACCTGGTCGAAACCGATACATCGTAAGGCACGCTGCATGTGCTTCGCATCATCTGCACTTTGAGCTACAAGCAATAACTCTTCGGTCGGTTCGAAAAAGCTGCCCGCGAAATCAGAAAAGAAATTGCGGGCAATGAACTGGGATCCGATCAGGTGGGCGGACAAGGCATCCTCCACCGCACGTGTATCCACGGTGACCCATGAACTTGCTGATAAACCAGCTTGTAAATCCGAGGAGGAAAACTCTTTCAGTACTACTTCAAGGCCGAGCGGATCCGGGCCGGCACGGTTCAGGGATTTCATCCGGGCGAAGTATGCAGGTGGCTCCGGTTGGCCATCGAGGATAAAGGATATGAAACGATCCTCATTACCCTCTAAGGCAAGTTTAAAGGCATGATTAAACCGGCGTTCATAGCCTAGAGTGGATGAGGGAACCGCACCCAGTGCCTTACCGCAGGAACTACCAGCTCCATGGCCAGGCAAAACCTGCAGATGGTCAGGTAAATCTGCGATCTGGTTAAGGCTCTTAAAGAGAGCCCGGGCTCCATCCTCCTGTGTGCCAGAAAGACCCGCCGCCTGCTCCAGAAGATCGGGCCGACCGGCATCGCCCACGAAAAGAAAATCTCCACTAAACAAAGCAACCGGCTCATCTGCTCCACTTCCTTGATCTGTAAGCAGAAAGGAAAGATGTTCGGGGGTATGGCCGGGGGTATGCAACACCTCGAACAGCAGATTGCCCACCTTAAATGAACTCCCTTGACGAAGCGGGGAATAACCAGGCAGACCCAGAGCCCATTCACTCCGCCAAAAATCCCCACCCACCTCGGAAAGGTAGAGAGATAAGGAAGGGTCTAACCGGGAAAACTCAAAGGCACCACTGACGAAATCCGCATGAATATGGGTTTCGGCAACGGCAGTAATTCTAAGATCTTCGGATTGGGCAATTTCGAGGTATGGCCCAATGTCACGCAACGGATCGATCAGCAGAGCTTCGCCGGTCTTCTGACATCCGACCAGGTAGGCGTACTGAGCAAGATCATGATTAGCTATTTGCTTGAGGTACATTCATATATCGTTAGGTCACGATATTACGATTGTCAAATTATTTTGTGACTTTTAATGTGTTCCTTCAAGAGAGACAAATCGTCTTGTTCATCGAAAGGGAATGCCCCATCTTCAGGAATGCCCAGGCTGCCCAGAAGTTTGTTAAAATTTATTCCCCGATCCGTTCCTCCGATCATACTTGTGGGAATTACCGGCAGTTCGGTCGCGGTGTTGTTTCACCATGCCATTCACTTCGTTCACCATACGATTTGGTTCCCACTAGCGACGGGACCCATGGAAAACTTTGCCGCCATCGGATTTATTGTCCTCACCCTGGTGGGGCTCCTCAATGGATGGTTGTTGACCCAGTTTGCCCCGGAGGCCGCAGGTAGTGGCATTCCCCAGTTAAAGACGGCATACCGGCAGAACTATGGCCTCGTCTCCTTTCGAATTGTATGGGTGAAATTCGTTGCTGCCACTCTCAGTGTGGGAGGAGGCCTGAGCCTCGGGCGCGAGGGCCCATCGGTTCAGTTGGCCGGAGGACTGGCCTCTGTGATTGGTCAAAAGTTCAAACTATCTGCCTTTCGTATCCGTACCCTCACTGCCTGCGGTTCCGCCGCAGGATTGGCTGCTGCATTCAATGCCCCCATCGCCGCGGTGGCTTTCGTGCTTGAGGAAATTATTGAGGATCTTAACAGCCGCACCATTGGGCCCATCCTCCTCGCTTCCTTTGCTTCGGTGGTTACCCTTTTTTTCCTTCAGGGCACAGAACCGGCCTTTTCCATCCCCCCTATTGTTACTCTTGATGGGTGGACCTATCTAGCGATCCCAGTGGTGGCCGCTCTGGCCTCTCTTGTCGGGGTTAGTTTTCAAAAGTCCACCCTTTCTTGGGCAAAGAGAATTCGTACTTCCTCCGCCCTGCCCCCGTGGTCCCGTCCGGTCATGGGGGCTTGGATTAACTGGGCGGTTGCCTGCCTGACTTTTTACTGGATTGGACGGACAGGCGTGCTCGGACTCGGGCACCAGGACTTGACCGCCTGCCTGGCGGGGGAAATTGCCCTCCTAAGTATGCTTGTCCTCTTCGTCGCAAAATGGATTGCCACCTCATCGGCCTATGCCTGGGGAAACTGTGGCGGAATCTTCACTCCTACGCTTTTTATCGGAGCTATGATTGGAGGTGCCTGTGCCAATGGAATCGATCTTGGATTTGGTCTCAATCCCGATTGCCAACGATTGCTTACAATTGTGGGCATGAGTGCTTGTCTCGGTGCAGTGGTCCGGGCACCGATTACCTCCATTCTGATCGTATTTGAAATGACTCACGACTTTGCCTTAGTTCCACCGCTGATGCTGGCCGCCCTCGTTAGTCAGGCGGTCAGCCGATCCCTTAGCCCGGACAACTTCTATAACCAGTTACTCAAGGAGACCGGTATTTTTTTGGAGACCCATCGCAGCCTCCGGGCTCTGGCAAGTTGGAGAAAAAGAACTGTCTCCTCCTTCGCCAACTTTGATGCCCCCTGCCTCAAAAATTGGAATACAAATGAAGTTACAGAAATTCTGAAAGATAAAGAATCTCTGGTTTTTCCATTCCTTGATAAACAGAATCGGCCACAGGGAATTTTCTCGCGCGAAGATGCTCTCATTTATTTAGGTAGCAAACAGGTTCCAAATCTGGCAAAACCTGTT
>Ga0181557_1006036_pt1 | contig 10651 bp, 8 predicted proteins | sample 011ome_23_FD_148632 | JGI IMG/M metagenome (GOLD analysis project Ga0181557, IMG submission 148632) | Coastal salt marsh microbial communities from the Groves Creek Marsh, Skidaway Island, Georgia - 011506CT metaG (spades assembly) | ecosystem: Environmental > Aquatic > Marine > Intertidal zone >... | reverse complement strand
CGCACGGCGGGCGGGCGCGGGTCGTGGATAAGCGACGAGGTGGCACGACGAGGACGACGAGGACGACGGGGGTGGGGCGTGGTGGTGTGGTGCGAGCGGCGATGCGTGGTGGTGGTGGTGGTGGTGGTGATGACATCGTGACGACGACGACGACGACGACGAGGACGCGGGATGCGCGCGTGCGAGCGATTGGTGACGCGTCGGTGTCGTCGGCGGAGGATCTGCGGGCGACGCTCGCGGCGCGGGAACGGGAATTGAGGGAAATGGTATCTCCGACGACGACGGGTGAAGCGCCACGAGCGGCGGATGTGCGGGCGCTGAGAAAGACGATTACGGCGTTGAAGGGGGAGTTGCGCGAGATTGAGGCGAATGGTGGGGGAGTGGTCGCGCCGTCGGCGAAGACGCCAGCGTCTCAAACGTCTGCGGCGCCGACGATGCGCGTGGCGATGGCTCCGGATGCCGAGACTGAAGCTTTGGCGCGAGAATTGGAGCGTTTGGAGTTGGAGCAGCAAACGTTGCGTCAGTTGCAAGCGTTGGAGGATGAGAACAGGCGATTGCGCGAAGGACGCGAGGCCAAGATGAAAAAGGCGCAAGCGCAAGCGCAAGCGCAAGCGCAATCCGACGCCGAAGCTCGACGTTTGGCGGCGCAAGCCGAGGCTGCGGCTCAGGCTGAAAAACAACATGACATTGACTTAGCTATCGAAGCTGCCGTGCATGAAGCGGCTGATGCTGAAGCCGCTGAGATTGCCGCGCAAGTTGCCGCCATCGAGTCGGAGGCGCGCGCCGTCGAGGAGGAGCTCTTGCGCGCCGAAGCCGCCGCCGCCGCGCAAGCTCAGGCTCAAGCGGACGCCAAAGCTAAAGCCCAAGCTGAAGCTGCTGCCGCCGCTGCTGCCGCCGCTGCTGCACAAGCCAAGGCACAAGAGGCCGCTGATGCCGAAGCTGCCAAATTGAAGTCGATGAGCTCCACCGAGGACAAGAAAGCAAAATTGGAGAGTGTGAAAGAAGCGGCAAAGGCAAAAGTAAAGGCTCAAGTAGAAGAGAAAATGGCCAAGATTAGAATGGAGGCCCAAGCTAAGGCCAAGGCTGAAGCAGCCGCGCGAGCGCCGCTCCCGCAACAGCCGAAGCCGGTTGCAAAGGCCGCCGCTGTTGAAGACCTCGCTTTAACCGGTGATGATGAAGCCAGTAAAGTTCTAAGAGAACTGATGCTTCAAGAGCAGAAGTTAGTTGCGGAAAGAAAAGCGCTCGAGGATAGACTCCGATTCGCCGAAGAACGAGAGGCAGATTTCTTAGCGGCGAGGTCGTCCAAGATGCCAGACGCGTTCCCCTCCCGAGAACAAGACATCGTCATTGATTTAAATTCCATGACTGAAGCTGAAGCTCGGGATGCTATTTTGGCTGCGGAATCGATTTTGAACGAGCAAACCAAGACTGAAGCTGAGGTCAAGGCTGCTGCTCAAGCTCAGGTTACAGCGCAAGCGCAAGCTGCCGCCGCCGCTGAAGCCAAGGCTCAAGCCGAGGCTGCTGCTCAAGCTCAAGCTCAAGCTCAAGCTCAGGCTCAGGCTCAAGCTCAAGCTCAGGCTCAAGCTCAAGCTCAGGCTCAAGCTCAAGCTCAGGCTCAGGCTCAAGCTCAAGCTCAGGCTCAAGCTCAAGCTCAGGCTCAAGCTCAAGCTCAGGCTCAAGCTCAAGCTGAAGCCGAAGCGTTAGCCAAGGCTCAGGCGGAATTGGCTGAAGCCCAGGCTGAAGCTGAAAAATTGGTCAAGGCACGTGCGGCGCTTGCTGAAGCCCAAGCTGAAGCGGAGAAGTTGAACAAGGCCAAGGCTGAAGCGCAAGCACGAGCTCTGGCAAAATCTGCAGCTGACACTCAAGCTGCGGCTGAAGCTCAAGCTGCTGCTCAAGCCCAAGCTGCGGCTGAAGCCCAAGCTGCGGCTGAAGCCCAAGCTGCGGCTGAAGCTCAGGCTGCGGCTGAAGCCCAAGCTGCGGCTGAAGCCCAAGCTACGGCTGAAACTCAAGCTGCTGCTCAAGCCCAAGCTGCTGTTCAAGCCCAAGCTGCGGCTGAAGCTGCGGCTGAAGCTAAAGCAAGTGTCGCTGCTCCGGTTGACCTTGACGAAGAGTTCGAAATCGAGCAGGAACTTTTGGCTCAATTGCGATTGACGTATGCGGAAACTGAACACATCTCCGCGGCGATTCCATCTGCCGCAAAAGACTGGGAGACCGCTGTCAATTCATCGGCGACGAAAATCGCCGGTTTGTCAAAGCATCTCGGTGGTATCGCTCCGAATGATCCGAAATTGTGGACGTTGGATCCCGCTGTACCGGTGCCTGGGTTCCCGGTGACGGTCAGCTACTGCCCCGACAACAGAGTTCTCCACGGTAAAAGCAACATCGTGTTGCACTATGGCTCTAACGACTGGACTGGCGCAGCGAAAGTGCAAATGCAGCAGCTCGCCAGTAGCAAAATGTTTGTCGCAACGGTTGATGTTCCCGCCCACGCTGCGGTCATGGATTTCGTCTTCAGTGATGGCGGCGCCACGTACGACAATGCAGACAAGCAAGATTTCCACGCGCCCGTAAGAAATGCATCCCAAAAGCTTGAAATTGCTAGGATGAGTGGCGTTTTGGAAAAGTTTGAAGAGTTGACAACTGCTCGAGCCACCAAAGAAGAGGCTGATAGAATCAAGAATGAGAGACGCAGCAAGGCAAAGGCTGAGGCGAAGGCCAAGGCGAGTGCAGTAACGCTCAAGCAGCGTCAACATGTGCTCTACACCAGCCCAGCGCAAGCGCAAGCCGGTCAATCGCTTGAAGTGTACTATAATCCGAACAACACTTGCCTCGCTGGTTCGTCTACGGTGTACATGATTGGAAGCTGGAACAGATGGTCTCACACGGAGACTTTCAAATTGCCAATGTCCGAGGTTCTCGTCAACGGTGAAAAGCGTATGGTGGTCGAATTGAACGCGCCTGCCGATGTATTTGTCATGGATTTTGTTTTCAGCAACGGATTACACGACGGTGCGACTTACGACAACCGTGGAAACATGGACTACCATATTCCCGTGCTCGGCGGCAAAGATGCCGCTGGTGTGGCGGTGAAGGAGAAGCCGTTGCATGTGGTGAGCGTCAGCGTAGAGATGGCGCCTATCGCGAAAGTCGGGGGTCTTGGTGACGTGGTCACCTCGCTAGGTCTCGCCGTGCAAGCAGAAGGACACAAAGTTGAGGTGGTTCTTCCCAAGTATGACGTGATGAAGTACGACCACATTCAAGATTTGAAGGAGGAAGAGGGATTCAACTGGGGTGGTTGCTACAACCACGTTTACAGCGGCACCGTTGAAGGTGTCAAGACGTATTTCATTGATCCGGATAATGGTATGTTCAAGGTGGGCATGATTTACGGCACAGACTACCTTCCCATGCCCTTGACGGACGCTGAGAGATTCGGATTTTTCAGCCGCGCCGCACTCGAGTGGATGTTACAGAGTGGTCGACAGCCGGATATCATTCACTGCCATGACTGGCAAACCGCACCAGTTGCCAAAGTTTATTGGGAAGATTATCACAACTATGGCCTAGGCAATCCTCGAGTGGTTTTCACGATTCATAACCTCGACTTTGGTCAGTCGTTGGTTCGCGAAGCGATGGACTACAGCCAAATAGGCACGACGGTGTCGAGATCTTACGCCCAAGAAATTTCTGGACACGACTCCATCTCGCATCAGCTCAGCAAATTCCATGGCGTGGTCAACGGTATCGATCCCGATATTTGGGATCCGGCTGACGACAAGGCGCTCCCGATCTCTTATGGCATGGAGAATGTTGCAGAAGGTAAGGCGGCGTGCCGCCAAGCGTTATGCTCACGCAGCAACATTTCGAACAAGAGCGATGTACCTTTGGTCGGTGTCGTCACCCGATTGACGCACCAAAAAGGTATCCATCTCATCAAGCACGCCATACATAGAGCGCTCGAAAGAGGTTGCCAAGTCGTACTTCTCGGTAGTGCTCCAGATCCAAACGTCCAACAAGAATTTCAGGATTTGGCAAACGCATTGAAGCAAAACCACTTCAATGACGCCTGCTTGCACCTGTACTACGATGAAGCGCTTTCGCATCTCATTTATGCAGGCGCAGATATGCTGCTTGTGCCGTCCATGTTCGAACCCTGTGGATTATCGCAACTCATTGCAATGCGTTACGGCACTGTTCCAGTCGTGCGACGTACGGGTGGTTTGGCGGATACCGTTTTCGATTATGACCATGACCACGCCAAGGCTGAGTGGGAAGGTATGACACCGAATGGGTTCCAATTCGATGGTACCGAGGCGCACGATATTGATTACGCCTTGAACCGTGCGATTGACTTGTTCTACGACGACCGCGGAAAATGGACGGCGCTGCAAGCGAATTGTATGTCACAAGATTGGTCCTGGAATAGGCCAGCATTAGATTACATCGAACTCTACCACGCCGCTAGAAAAAACTAAAATGTTGAAGAAATGCTATTGCTGTGAGCTACATTTGTAATTGAATCAAAGACGCATGCTATCATATTTTTGTGCGCCGTGGCGAACTTGACTACTTCGTTGAGTGGCGAAGCTGACACCCAAATTTGGAACCCTCGCACACATCGCACTGGGGCCCACCCTCGTTGATATGCGCCAAACAGTGTCGCACGCGTGAATCAATCACTTCCGTCATGAGTGGATGCAGGCCAATCGGTGCAGAAATTAAATACTTGACACCCTCGTGCTCGCGCGCTGCCTCCGCTACAAGTTGGGGAATGTCCTCCTGAATATGTCGTCCCGGCGATAAGAAAAACGGCGCTACTACAATAAAATTAGCTCCTCGAGCAACACATTTTCCGAAAGCTTCTCCAATAGTAGGCGCCGCCAGTTCCATGTGTGCCGCTTCTACGATGGCGCGCCCCGTAGCCTCCGCGTACGCCTCAGCGAACGCCTCCAACTGTGCGTTTGACGCCGCGCGTCGAGAGCCGTGATCGACAACTACGACACCGATAACGTCACCGTCACCTGACGTTGACGCATGGCGTCGTGTCGTGCGTGTTCTATGCGTACACGTGCCGCAAGCACCGCGAGATTGCGACAGACGAGGTGCCCGACGGATAGAGCAACCACTGTTGCTCGTCGCCGCCGATGCTCGAGTTATCGAACACAACATGTCACGCGCGTGGTAAAATAACGACAAAGTTAAAGCTCTTCACCGGCGCACTCACGTTCTCGACCGTGTTTCGGCGATCGAGGACGGCAACGTGTGAGGCGTGGTGGCGCGCTTTTTGTCAACAATTTACTCTGCTGCTGCACTACATAACAAACAAATTTCTACTAACGGTACGATCACCAAGCATTTGGTGGCGCGAAGAAATAAATAAAAATGCAATAAATTACTGGATCGGCGACAGGCCCACGGGCTTGAGCAACTGTGTGTCAAACATCTGAACCATGGGTGCGATTTCACCGATGGCGGCGCGCCACGCGCTGGCGCCTCTCGCCGCCTCTCGAACGCGAATGTGATCTTGATAACTGTCGTATCGCCACAACTCAACGAATTGGTTGAGTTTACCCACATCACTGTAGAACATACCACACAGTTCACCCTTTTTGTCCTTGTCGCTCTGAATTTTACTCGGCAGCCCGCTCGCGAGGTGGTCGATGAGCTTTGGAATGGGATTATATCCAAGCTCGAGCTGATATCGACGTAATTCGAACACTCCCGGCGCTCTCGCGCCATCTTGCGCGGCGCGACGTACCATGTCATTCACTCCTAGTCCCGCCGCTGTCGTAGCTTTCGCTGCTTCTAAGAAAATCTCCGATGTCTGTGAACGAAGCGCCGACTTGCTCTCGCGCAAAAAGTTCACCCACTCCGCGTCTCGCGCCATGCCGCCTCGAACGCGATCGCGCTCGTCGTAATTTTCGTATCTATACACGTGCGTCACGCGATTGACGTCACCGCCGGTTTCGGTTTGGAAAAAGCCCAAGAATCCGGGGTTCAAACGCTGTCGCGTGGCGCGAGAGGCGTCGCACAGAGCCAAGTAGTCGCCGAGCGCGCCTGGTTGGATGTCATATGTGCGGAATTCGTATATTCCAGGCGTGCTCGGGGTCGTGGCGTATCCAGTGCGGAAGGATTTTGTTGCACACGATGACGGCGTTCGCGCGGCGAGGGCGGCGAGACGGCGGAGGGGTGACATGAGTGCGAGGCAATGTGTGACGCCGAGGGGGGGGGCTGTCGACGACGTCTCTTCGCGCGCTGGATGTACGCGACGGCGGGCGATGAGTGTACGACGGGAGTGCATAGTGATTCAGTCCGAACCGCGGAGTTGTCTTTCACATGGGTGCTACGTGCTACATTTTTTTTCCTAATTTTTTGCCGGACATGTGCCCAGACCAATACAATTTTCAATACCCGAAAAGACTTCCGAAACGCGAGGCGCGAGCGCCATCGCGTCCGACTACATTTTTGTTCTTACAGCTCACGAATGAGCATGTTCCCACGAATGGAAAACTTATTTGTGTGTTTGTGTCTGTACTTGTTTGTTAAGTGTGAAGCGGTCTGAATCACCCCCACATCGTGGGTTCGTCCGTCGGCGACGGCGTCGCGACGCACGCCGAGTCACGCTCCTTCCGCGCGCGCTTGGCTTCGATTTCAGCCTTGTAAGCCTTCTTTTTAGCCGCGATTTCTTCATCTCGCTGTCTCTTACGACTTTCTTCCTGTTGCTTACGAGCCTCACGTTCTTCCATGAGTTTTTGAATGCGTTTCTCCTTTGCTTCTTGTTCTCGCGAGCGCGCCGATTTGCCGAGTTCGGCGGCTTCAGTGACGTCAATCACCATAGTTTTCGAACCCGGTCGAGGCATGCCACCACCTGCGCGTGCGCTTGCACCACTACGTGCGGCGTTGAACGAACCTACGCGACCAGTATCGCGCAAAAATGATGTACCACCCGTGGGCTTGCGCGCTGGGACAAACATGGAACTCGTCGACGTACGTCCTCCGCTCGCGTCGCCCGCCTTTGAAGGCGCAGCATCAAAACTAGACTGACCAGCTCGCGCAACAGTGGCCTTCTTTCTCGGTTGTCGTCGTTCTCGGAGCGTGAAATGCCCGTGCGTCGTCGCGGCAGCGTTCGCCCCCGCGTCGTCGCGCGCCGGCAAGTACATCTCCTCCTTTGGTCTATACGTCGTCACGCCCTTAGCCTTCTCCGCGTCGTGAATCGCCTCACGAATGGACGTCACCGCTTGAGAAACCTTTAAGAGTAATCAACACGTTTCATTTACGTCAGAACACGCGACGTTGGTCGATGGTAAACGCGCGCGCAAACACACCCAACGCGACTGGCGTCGCGCGCGCGCGCAAGTCAAGTCAAGTCAATCACAAGGGTTTGGGTGCCGTTCAAAATGCCCGCGCCCAACGTCGTCTCGCACGCGTCTTTCATGCACGTACCGCCGGCACGCTCGCGCGCAATCCATCGAGATCAAACCTATTATCCCCTTCCGCCGCCCCTCGCACCGCACACGAAATCGCGCGCACCCATTCATCCGAATCGTCCGCCCCCGCATCCGCGAGCGCCCTCGCGAACGGCACCGCGCGGCGCGTGCTCGCGCCCGCGTACACCGCCCCTCGACGCGCGCTCGCGGTCATGATGGCGAACCGCGTCACGAGAGATTTCACCAGGTCTTCATCGAGCGCTGCGGAGGCGGCGACCGCGCCCCAGGGCTCGCTCAGCGTGTGTTCCAGCGCGCGCGCGTCGTGCGTCGTCATCGCGACAATGAATGCGCGAATGCCCGACGACGCCCCCTCTCGGTCGTGATGTCGGTCGATCGACGGTGCCGTGCGAACCCGTGTTCGCGGGGTGGTCGATGAACCCGATCGCAAGGACGCGCGAGGGTTTATGTGTGACTTCTCGTCGCCGGGCGACCGCTCGTCGAGAAGTGCCGCGCGCGCGCGCGGCGCCGACGTCGAAGATCTGCGACAGCGACGACGAGGGCGCGTGGCGCGCGGGTGCGTTGACGGTTCACAGATAGATAGAGGGTTTGGAAAGTAGTATACGTAGACGATGGTGTTGTAGGTCAGATGTTAGGTCAAATGGGTGTATACTATGCAGATGGGACATCGCCCACGGATCACCCCGATCGATGATTCGACCCATGGATGGTCGCGTCGGCGTTCGACGACGACGGGCGGCGACGACGGGCGCGGGCGGCAGAGCGCGGCACCGAGGAGCGATCGATATCATGGACGAACCATTGCTCGGACGCGCGACGTCGGTGCGTGCGCCATCGTCCATGGACGAGCCATCGACGCAGGATGATCGCGGTGCGGGCGGCGTGGCGGTGGAGACGACGCCGATGCCGACGCCGACGCCGACGCTGGGCGCGCGCGCGCCGTCGCTGAAGGTAGACGCGCAAAAGGTGGTGACGGTGGTGAACTATAAGGTGACGTCGAACATTAAGTTTCGGCTGCTGTTGTGCGAATGCGTAAGTGGTTTTGCCGCGAGTGCGCGCGCGTGGGTGTTCGATCGCGTTTGGTGTTGGGGGAGCGCGCGCGGGGTCTCGCGCGATGTCTGGCGACGTGACGCTCGCGCGTGGCGATGCGTGCGCGTTGATGGTACGGTGTATCGGGAATGCGCTGTTCTTGTGGGTGAAACTCGTGACTGACGGGCGTATTTTGGGATTGGAACTGTAGTTGTTTTCGGCGACGACGTTTGCGTTCATGGCGCGGCAGACGGAAGGTTTAGCTGGACCAGAATTGGAGTCGTTGAATGATTGTGGCGATGAAGGGTGCTCGTACACGAAATTCTTTCAGTTCAAGGGTATTGTTGGAATTTACGCGTCTTTTTTTGCATATACGGTGTTGTTGTTGGGACTTTACGCCATTCGTCACGGGCCACCGCCGGGAACTGAGTTTGTATCGTTTGCGTCGTTTACGGCTGTCATGATTGTTTTTGTGATCAGTTCCGTGGTGGAATGTTTCTCCGTCGTGATTGATTCATCGTTTTCTATTTGTAAGAAGGCTTCATACACGAAGGCGTCGTTGTGGTTTGCGCTCGGGACGATTTGCTTGAATGTGGCTTCGTGTTACTTTTCTGGCAAACAATGGGTCAAGCGAGGAATGAAATTACTCTTGTGGAAACGTAAACATCATCATACACCGGAATTCGAGGCGATTCCTGAGCCTGCCGTCCCGGTTTAAACGTAGAAACCATTGTAAAATAACCCGCATTCGTAGCTGTATTAAAAAATGAAAAATGAATCTTTAATCATTGCTATTTCGCGAGATTTCACTTCAAGCTCGCTCCCGACGGTAACAGCCAAATTACTTGACGTTCGCCTTCCAGTTCTCGATCCAAGCTTGCGCTTCAGCAGATTTTTGGTCGCCCGCACCGGCCGCACCAGCACCGCTCTTCCAAGAATCAATCCACTTTTGCGCATCCGCGGCGTTGGCATCGGCGTTGCTCGCCTTCGCAGCCGGCTTGGCAGCCGGGGCAGCCGGAGCAGCGGCAGCAGCCGGAGCAGCGGCAGCAGTCGGCTTCGCCGCGGACTTGCCCCCACTCTTCCATGAATCAATCCACTTTTGCGCATCCGCAGCGTTAGCATCGGCGCTGCTCGCCTTGGCGGCAGCCGGCTTGGCGGTAGCGGCGGGCTTGGCGGCAGCGGCGGGCTTGGCGGCAGGCTTGGCGGCGACGGCGTTCGCAGCACTCTTTTGAAGCATCTTTTGACGTTCAGCGGCAGCCTTGGCAAGTTCCGCTTCTCTAGCTTTCGCGGCCTTGGCAGCGGCCGCAGCGGCCGCTGCTGCGCGTTCGCTTTCGAGAGCCTTCAAAATGTCACTTTCAGAACTCGTCACGGCGACTGGAGCGTCGCTGAGGCTGACAAAGACCGCCTTCGACTCACTGTTGTTGTTAGCCGGAGGAGGAGAGTTGTCAATTTGTGCGAGGTAAGTCGCACGATCTTCGGCAGAAAGCTTGGAAAGGATAGTTTTATCACGGTTCACCTTGGCGTTCATTTGGCGAGGAGAACCCATCTCCATGGCGGCGATGGTCGCATCCACTTCGGCAATGGCCACCTTGATGGCGGAAGACGTAGCACCAGAGCTGGAAGACGCGGTCGTCATCGCCTCTTCAACAGTCTTTTTAGCACCACCGAAGGAGAAGATCGGCTTCTTGACCGGCGCGGCCGCCTCCTCTACGGGCTTGGGCTTGGGCGCGGGCGGCTTGGGCTTGGCAAACATCGGCTTGCGCATCGGCTTGACTTCCTCTTCCTCTTCCTCTTCTTGTTCCACAGGCGCCGCTTTCTTGGCACCGAAAGAAAACATCGGCTTGCGCGGTTGAACTTCCTCTTCCTCCTCTTCTTCTTGTTGCACCATTTGCACCTTCTTCTTCATGGTGAACATTGGCTTGGCTGCGGGCTTCGCGGGCGCCGAAACCGCCGGCTTTTCAATTTGCACCTTCTTCTTCATGGTGAACATCGGCTTCTTCACCGGCGGCGGCGGCGGCGGCGGCGGGGCGACTTCCTTCTTCGCGCCGAAGGAGAACATCGGCTTCTTCACCGGCGGCGGCGGCGGCGGCGGCGGGGCGACTTCCTTCTTCGCGCCGAAAGAGAACATCGGCTTCTTCACCGGCGGCGGCGGCGGCGCCACAGCTTTCTTCGCAGCG
>Ga0181557_1006031_pt1 | contig 10658 bp, 9 predicted proteins | sample 011ome_23_FD_148632 | JGI IMG/M metagenome (GOLD analysis project Ga0181557, IMG submission 148632) | Coastal salt marsh microbial communities from the Groves Creek Marsh, Skidaway Island, Georgia - 011506CT metaG (spades assembly) | ecosystem: Environmental > Aquatic > Marine > Intertidal zone >... | reverse complement strand
TCAATCTCGATTTCACGAGTGCCTCTTTTCGAGTATCAAATAGATATATGTTCTCGAAGGATGGTCTCTTGGTGTTGTTGTTGTTGCCGCGCGTGAGAAATTATGAGTCTATTTCAACGGATTTTTTCATATTTTCAGACGAATTCGTCTGCTCTAAATCTCTATTCCTCACGGTCAATGTATATCACTACGCAATCATTGTTTGTATTTCAAAGTATTACTATTAAGAGCAGCGGCAATAGCTATGTGGTAAATTATTGTTGTTATTATTATTATACGCCCGTGTCCGCGGAACGCTGAGTGCCGTTTGGCGTGGTCCCATTCGTCGTTCGAGTTTCATGGCCGAGGGAATGGCCTCGCTTTTTACGGCTTCTCGATGGCGTCACTTGGATTTCGCACCCGCCGTACATTTTCCTTTGGAAATTGGAAAACGCTTTTGCGATGGCTTCTTCCACGTCGTGGTCGCGAATTCTCGAGTACACTCTGACTTTTCGTTCTAAAAAGTTGGTCGGCAACAAGGAGGAGACTTTTGCTCGGTCGATGTGAAAGGATTCGTCGTCGGTCAATTCTTGAAAGAATTTCACTCTCGAGACTGGATCCTTGTCTTTCATGGAGTAATCAATCTTCACGTTGTGGACGATGATCATTTCCGGTTTTAAGCCACCTGGAATGGTGTTGCTAGTGCTATTTGATTCGTACGAAGTGGAAATATCTTCTGCCGTGACATCTTTGAAATCTCTCAAATACTCCTCCGGGACGGTATATTCGTTCACGAAAACGTACAAGTCTCGTTTCCGTAATCGTTTAATGATATCTCTCGCTTTTTGTAACTCTGGTTCGTTCGAAAACTCGATTTGTTTTACGATCGTATCGTCCAATTTAACAAATTCTCTCGGGTCTCGAATGGCGTGTGAAATTCGACTGTTCCATCCGATGTCGGCTTCGACCATGGCGTCTACAATCATATACTCCACCGCTTTCGCTTTTTTATGCGTGTACACCACGTGGTGCATATTTGCTCGCATATCAAACAATCTGTACACGTTGTAAACCTCGCTCGCTTTGAAGCAAATCTCGTCGTCGATGACTTTCATGAAGGAAATCAGCCGGTTCATATCGACCGAAGCGGAGATGCCCGTGTTTTTCGAGTCTCGCATCAAGTACTCAAACTTATCCACGTCCACGCTGTTTCTCTTATTCGCCACGATGTCGAACAAAAACCTGTTCTCGGTATACCCAGATTCGTTCGAACTGATTAAATCTTTCACTTTTTGGACAATTTTCGGCGATAAGTCGACGCCGTTATCCTCGACTAACCACTCGAACATGTCGCACGACATGTCCTCGTGACTCCATTTCTTCGCCTCAGCTTTGCCTAACCTCAACGGTAAAAACTCGTTATCGAACACGTGCGAATACGGACCGTGTCCTAAATCGTGACATAACCCGGCTAATTGCACGCACAACTTATCCTCTGCATCCCATTTCAACGATCGCGTCGACCTCGTCAAAGTCTCGTACACGTTGCTCGCCAAGTGCGACGTCCCCAACGAGTGTTCAAACCTGTTGTGCGAAGCTCCGGGAAAAACGTAATATGCCGTCCCTAACTGTTTCAACTCCCTCAAACGTTGCATCTGAGGCGTATCAATCACGTCGCACAACTTACCGCTAAAATACATGTGATTATGTACCGGATCGTTCACGACTTTCCCTTTATTCCTTTCCGACTTTGTGTAATAATCTTGCACGATGGGTTCATTCGCGCGTAAAATATTCGGGTTCTGTCGCATTTGCGACATCGGAATCTCATTATTGTAACAGTCGTCCAAATTATCCTCTCGCACCTGCGACATGGGTAAGTACGGTTCGTCCGGTTGGTTTTCTATCAGTTCTTCCTCGTCTTCTTTTATGCTATTATTTGGAACTACGTTCCTACCACCTATTGACAAAAAGAGAGAATTCAAAACGGTTCAAATTTATATTTGTAATAAACAGTACCTCTATTACCAGCACCACCATCTATTCTCCTCGCATTCGTTGCTGCTGCTGCTGCTGCTGCTGCTCCGTCATTCGCCACGTTCGGTCTCTTCCTCTCCGGAGTATCGTACGCCAAATCCTCCTCTTGGCTATTCCGAGAGCGCGTAGACTTGCCCATCCTTTTTAAGTGTCGAGACGCCTTTCTGCTTGGTAGCAAAATTTTGACACAGTTTTAGGGTTTCACTCTCGAAAAAAAAGAAGGGAAAGTTCTCTTTTTCCCAAAACGAAACACAAACTTCATCAGAACACTTCCTTCTTCAATACAGAGAGAAGGAACAACACGATAGAGAACAACATCAGAAAAAGGAAGATGAGCGCAACACTCATTCAGTCTCTCTTAAAAGACGATAAATCAAAAGTGGCTACGCTCATCGCCGCCGGGGCGAGCGCGTGCGCTTTGATTTATTACAACCAAGAAATCAGAAATCAGATTGCCAACATTTTCATGGTGCGTTTGTTTTATCTTCTTTTCCCTTTCTTTTCTCTTTCTTTCTCTCTCTCTCTCTGGTTTCTCGCGTGTGAAGAGATCCATCTTTTCGCGGATTGGACCTCATCCGAGAGTAATATTCTCCATCTCTCAAATCGATGCGACGAGAGGTTGAGAGAGAGAGAGAGAGAGATGAGAGATGGAAAAAAGAACGCGCGATTGAGGTGTTGGATTTTCGCCGCCGTCATCACCGTTCTCCAATCGAAACAAATTCCTTCTTCGGGCTTCTTTTTTCTTTTCCCCGCGCGACGATTGGTTTACTCTTCTCTCTCTCTCACTTTCTCTCTCTTTTTCTTTTGAAACTACCGTGAACGCGCGCGCTGACCAATGTTTTCTCGTAACTATTATCATCATTATCGCGTTTACGCGCACTTATTCGTATACTTAAACAGGGCGCTGCGGTGGCCACGTCTGGACCAGGAGTCTTATCTGGCAGCACCAACGCGGCCAACGCGAACGCCAAGAGTAAAGAAGGCGGGAGCGCCGAAGAAGCCGAAAACCAACAGCAACTGATGATGCAACAGATGCAACAACAGCAACAACAAATGCAAGGTGGGATGCCCGGACAAGAGGAAGAGTTATCCGCGATTGAACGATTTTGTACGGACGTGACGGATGAAGCGAAGAAAGGTTTGTTGGACCCGTTGGTCGGGAGAGACGACGAATTGAGAAGAGCCATTCACGTGTTGTCCAGACGAACGAAGAATAACCCGATTTTATTGGGTCAATCTGGTGTTGGTAAAACGGCTATTGTAGAAGGCTTGGCGCAAAGAATCGCGTCTGGTGACGTGCCGTTGGCGTTGAGAAACGCCAAGTTGTTGGAGTTGGATTTAGGCGCGGTTGGCGCCGGCTGTCAAATGCCGGGGGAGTTTGAAGAGAGATTGTCCATGGTCGTGCAAGAAGTTGTCGACGAAGCCGCGAATCAGCCGGTAATTGTATTCATCGACGATATTCACAACTTGATTCCGCCGCCGCCGAACGGGAACAACGGGTCGGCCATTTTGAAGCCGGCGTTGGGCAGAGGTTTGTTGAGATGCATCGGATGCACGTCGGTGGATAAGTTCAAGAAATCCATCGAAACCGACGCGGCTTTGGAACGTCGATTTCAACAAATTCCGGTGGAAGAACCGGACGTCGATTTTACCGTTTCCATTTTGCGCGGATTGAGACCGAGATACGAACAGCACCACAACATCGCCATCTCCGAAGGCGCGTTGTTATCGGCGGCGCAGTTATCGGCGAGGTACGTCAGCGGACGTCAGTTGCCGGATAAGGCGATCGATTTGCTCGATGAAGCTGCCGCTGCGGTAAGAATGAACAAATCGTCCAAACCGGAAGCATTAGACGTGTGCGATCGAAAAATCAAACAGTTGCAAAAAGAACGCAATCAGTTGTTGTTGAAGCAAAGAAGTGAAAACGCAAAGGCTGGTCAAAACAACATCGCCGCGGCAGAATTGCAAAAGCTCGCCGCGCAATTGCACGAAGAGAAGAAAAAACGAAACGAATTGCAAAAGAAAGTCACGAGAGAAATGACGTGCATGAACGCGTACAGACAAGCGCAAGCGCAGTTAGCTTACACCGTGAGAAAGATTCAAAACGCCAACGCCAAAGTTCAATTGGCCTCGGCTGCGGATGCGCCGGATGAGTACAAAGCCCAACTTGCAAATTGCAAGAGCGACCTCGTCAAATTGGAAGCAGAGAAAGAACGCGTCGAAGACGAAGTGAAGAAAGCGGAAGCTGAAGTGTTGTCCTTGCAAGGTGGTGGGGTGATGTTGAGAGAAGAGGTGACTGATTCTGACGTCGCTACGGTTGTGTCCAGATGGACCGGCGTACCGGTGGCGAAGTTAGTTGCTTCTGAGAAACAAAAATTGTTGCAATTGGAATCCGAGCTTCACGAAAGAGTCATTGGTCAAGAAGAAGCGGTCACTTGCGTCGCCGAAGCCGTGCAACGCTCGCGCGCGGATCTCGCCGATCCGAACGGGCCAGTTGCCTCGTTCATGTTCCTCGGCCCGACTGGCGTCGGTAAGACAGAATTGGCAAAGGCTTTAGCATCGTATCTTTTCAACTCGGACCAAGCGTTGGTGCGTTTGGACATGTCCGAGTACATGGAAAAACACTCAGTGGCAAGATTGATTGGCGCACCGCCAGGCTACATTGGATACGACGAAGGGGGCATGCTCACCGATGCGGTTCGACAAAAACCGTACTCTGTCGTCTTGTTCGATGAGATTGAGAAAGCGCACGTCGATGTCTTCAACGTCTTGCTCCAGTTGTTAGACGAGGGCCACGTGACAGATACTCAAGGAAGAAATGTCTCGTTCAGAAACTGCTTGATCATCATGACTTCGAACTTGGGTTCGGACGAAATGAACTATCAAAACAAAAGAAGAGGAAGAGGTAACGTTAAGGACGCCGTCATGCAACACGTTAGATCGCACTTCAGACCAGAGTTTATCAACAGAATCGACGAGTTTATTTGCTTCGAATCGCTCACCCACTCACAGATCGAAGAGATTGTTCAATTGCAGCTCAAGAACTTGTCCAAGAGAGTTGATGGTCAACGCATGGCGATTGAATACGACAAATCTGCGGTTGAATATTTGGCGAGAGAAGGCTACGATCCGCAATACGGCGCTCGTCCGGTGAAACGTGCCATTCAAAAAGAGTTGTTGCAGAACTTATCCACGGAGATCTTGAAGGGTAAATTCAACGAAGACGATACAATTTTAGTCACCGCGGATAGACACGGCTTGTGCCTCGCTAACGGTCAAAAGATTGTGCGAAAAATCTACGACATCACCGAAGCGAGCGACGACGAGGAAGAGGAGTTTTAGAAGAGATTCATAGTCAGCTACTACTGCGACGAAAAATATAACGACAAAACATTAGAAGAGTTTGGCTTTTTAATAATAAATCACATATATGATATAATCTTGAACACTGTATGGATGAATTGGCACGCTTCGTGCTTTCTTATTAAATTTAGTGCTCTTCGTCTTGATGCGTGGACACAATACTAGAATTAAAAAAACCACTCCGGATAAAATCTCTTTCGACGCGCTTCAATCAATCCACAATCACGCAGTGTGACTTTCTTGGAATATGATATCACTATGTATGCATGCATCTACTCGATTTTTATCTCTCTCTCATTCTCTCTTCTTTGCTTTAATTCTTGTTGAGGAAAAAAAGTTGGTTGGTTCCTCGTTCTCGTCCCCACAAACATCACGCACCGCTATTTCTTTATTATATTATTAATTTGTTTGGAAACTGCAAAGAAGAGCAAAGTTACAACTCGTCTTTCTTTCTCAACTGCTCCAACTGCTTCAAAATAACATCTCCTTTATTCAACGCAGCCTCTCTCTTCTTCCACGTCGCGACCTTCGTGTTGTGCTCGAGCTTCGCCGCCTTCATGTCCGACTTAATCGTCTTCAACTCCTCGGCGCGCTTCTTCAACTCCTCCCCGATTTCCGCGGACGTCTTCCCGTCGAACTTCTCAATCAGAGTAATTTCGTTCGGTTTGCACGCTTTCTTTGTCTTCACGTCGCACTTCTCCACGTCCAACGTTTTCTTCGTAAACGAGAGCAACGAATCGAAGTCTCTCCCTTGCTGGTAGTCCTTCCCTTTCTTGTCCCCGTTCACGAAATATTTAATAGTCGGGTACCCTTGCACGCCCATCTTCTGGCACGTTTGCGCGCCATCCGCGGTGCAATCAACGTCCACAATCATCACTCCCGGGTGATCCTTATACTTACTGCCGAGCTTGTCCCAAGCGGGTTTCATGCTCTTACAGTGGCCTCACCAAGGCGCGAGAAATTTCACAAAGACATTCTTGTTCGATCCGAGAACCGCGGAGTCGAAATTTTTGTCCGTGGCTTGGAACGCCGCCGCGTTCGCAAAAAGCGAAGCCGAGGACGCGAAAAGGGAAAAGGTCAGGGCGAAAAGAAAGATTTTCATCGTCGTCGTCGAAAAAGAAGAAGACGATCTTCTCGTTCTCGTTGTCGTCGTCATCAATCGCGTGTTATATTGAAAACAAATCTCTGACGCGAATTATAATTATAATTTTTGTGTGCGCGATCAATTTTCAATTTTCTTTCTTTCTTTTTTTTTTGGCAAAAATTTTGCATAAATCACGCGTGGCAGCTTTTTTTACGTTAGTTTTACACACACGCACGAGTACGTAGTTTTGCAATGCTCTCGTCGTCGTCGGCGGCGTCGCGATGATGATGATGATGTCGTCGTCGTCGTCGTCGTCGTCGTCGCCACCATCGACGGAATTGTCGGGGAAAGAACTCGCGGAAGAGTTGCACAGAATAGTCTCCTCGGACGTTTTCTTGAACGAATTGGCGTTCGTGCCGCCGTGGAAGAGTTTGCGAGAGTTGTTGGGGGAGGAAGAAAAAGAGGGGGAAAACAACGAGAACAACGACAAGTTTTATCGCGCGTTTTGCGTCCGAGAGCACAAGCTGGCGATTAACGCGCGCGTTTTGGTGCCGACTTTAAATTACGTGTATTCTCAAATGAGGAGAGGAAAAGACGACGCGGATGATTTGAAAGTACTTTTGTGTGTGCTCACTGGAGACAGTTTATCCGGTTGGAACGTGAGAAAAAGACGAATCTGCGAAGCGCTGGAGGAAGACGAAGGTGGAGAATTGAACGAAGAAGAGAAGAGGACGAGACGAGAGCGCGCGCTAGAGCGAGAATTGATGTTTGCCACGTTCGTGCAAACAAAGTTTCCAAAGTCCACGGCGGCGTTTGCGCACCGAAGGTGGGTGATTATGAAATGTTGTTTTCGCGGCGGCGCGGAGAGAAGAAATCACCTAGCGTCAACAACTACAATGAATGGGGAAGAAACGATGAAGACGAGGACGACGACATTGTTATCAAAAATATACGAACGAGAGAGTCTTGCGTGCGAACAAACGTGCCGAAGGAAGCCGAGCAATTACGCCGCGTGGGCGCACAAGTTGTTCGTGTTTGAACTCGTGCATTTGAAACAAAGCGTGAACGAACCGGATGCGCTCTTGGAACAGTCAAAGTGCGTAATGCGAGAATCGAAATCAAAAATTTCCGCCTCCGATCCGAGTGCGTGGCATTTTCGACGCGCCGTTATCCGTTCAGTTTATGATCATCTCATGAATCGCGATGAGATAAAAAAGAGATTTTTCGATGAAGTAATCGTCGACGAATTTCGTTTCGTGCGCGAAAAAATCGCGACGTTTCGCGGACGGGAAACGCTTTGGCACCATCGCAAAACGTTATTGGCGCACGTCTTGCTCAAATGCTCTCAAGACGACGTTCAAAATGATATCGTGCAGGAGGAAATAGAATTTGCCGCTAAAAACTTTAATGAAGGAGTCAATGTTCGAGACGTGCCGTGGGCGACAAAGTACGAAGACGGGGACGAGGCTCGTCTACTATCCTCCTTCAGCAAATACGTGTGTACAATACACAAACGTTTCTTTCGCAAAAAGATATAGTGCAAATGTAAAGTTAGTATGCTAGATAGGTGTAAACTATAGAGATGTTAGCAATATATAGAGGGTATTATGGTATTATAGTATAACAATTGTTTTGTATTTAACGCGCAGCCATTTCTCTGGCACCGTCCAACCACGGGTACTTTTGCGATCGCTCGATTTCAAACTTTGCGATTTGGTCGTTCTTCAACATCGTCAATCCAACGTCATCCAAGCCGTTCAACAAGCAGTGCTTGCGGAACTCGTCAACTTGGAAGGAAATCTTAGATCCATCCGCTCTAGTGATGGTTTGCGCCTCGAGATCAATTTCCAACTCTTTCATATCGTTGGCATCTTGCATCAACGTTCTCACCGTCGGTTCATCCAAAACAATCGGCAGCATGGAGTTCTTGAAGCAGTTGTTGAAGAAGATATCAGCGAAGGAGGTGGAGATGATGCATCTGATGCCCAAATCGTTGATGGCCCACGGCGCGTGCTCTCGGGAACTACCGCAACCAAAGTTATCGCCGGCAACTAAGATTGAGCTTCCTTTCCATTCTGGCTTGTTCAAGACAAAGTCTGGTCTTTCCGAGCCGTCGGCGTTGAATCGCATTTCGTAAAAAGCGCCGACACCCAAGCCGGTTCGTTTGATGGTTTTCAAAAACTGCTTCGGGATGATCATGTCCGTGTCAATGTTTTGTAAGTCCAACGCAGCGGCTTTACCTTTAAGCTTGGTAAATGTCGGCATACCACCACTACCGCCGGATGATTTCGCTTGGTCCACTCTCGGTTTCGGCGGAACGATGGATTGGTTCGTCAAAAAGTCCTTATCGACTTTTTTCGGGACATCATCGCCAGTCAAACCGGCACCAGAACCGAGCTCTCTGACGTCACATAACTTCCCGGTAATAGCTGCCGCGGCCGCCATGGCCGGCGACACCAAGTGCGTTCGGCCACCGTTCCCTTGACGACCTTCAAAGTTTCTGTTCGAAGTCGAAGCGCATCGTTCTCCCGGCAACAACTTATCCGGGTTCATGGCAAGGCACATAGAGCAGCCCGGTTCTCTCCAATCAAAACCAGCTTCGATTAAGACAGTATGTAAACCTTCCGCTTCCGCTTGGTCTTTGACGATACCAGAACCCGGAACGACCATGGCGTACACGGAACTGGCAACTTTCTTGCCCTTGGCCACGGCAGCCACGGCTCTGATATCTTCAATTCTCCCGTTCGTGCACGATCCAACAAACACTTTGTCAACCGCAACGTCCTTCATTTTAGTTCCCGGGGTTAAACCCATGTATTCCAACGATCTTCGCATCGCGTTCGCTCTGGATTCGTCAAAATCATCCGGGTTTGGAACGACGCCCGAAATGCCAACGGTATCTTGCGGCGAGGTCCCCACGTGACGGTCGGTTCGATATCCTTCGCGTCAATAACAACAACCTTATCAAACTTGGCATCCGCATCGGTAGACAAGGTCTTCCAGTACGCAACCGCTTTCTCCCAAGTTTCACCACTCGGCGCCATTGGTCTACCTTTCAAGTATTCGTAGGTGATCTCATCCGGCGCGATCATCCCGGCTCTCGCGCCGGCTTCAATCGCCATGTTGCAAATACTCATTCTCGCTTCCATGGACAATTCGCGAATGGCTTCGCCGGAAAACTCGATGACGGACCCGTTACCACCCGCGGTACCAATCTTGCCGATCACGTGCAAGACTAAATCCTTAGAGGTCACGCCATCCATCAACTTGCCGTCGATTCTCACGTTCATATTCATACTCGGCTTTTGCAACAACGTTTGCGTAGCCAACACGTGTTCGACTTCACTCGTCCCGATGCCAAACGCTAACGCACCAAACGCACCGTGCGTGGCCGTGTGCGAATCTCCGCACACAACCGTCGTGCCCGGCAGCGTGAAGCCTTGCTCCGGCCCGATGATGTGCACAATGCCTTGTCTCTTGTCGTCCATCCCGAAATACGTGATGCCAAAGTCTTTCACGTTCTCTTCCATCTGCACGACTTGGACTCTCGATTCCATCTCCTCGATGAACGTTTCCACGCTCTCGAACTTGGATCGGTCCGTAGTCGGCACGTTGTGATCCACCGTCGCCAACGTGTTGTCCGGTCTTCTCACGTTTCTCCCGGCTAAGCGCAAAGCCTCGAACGCTTGAGGCGACGTGACTTCGTGCACCATGTGTCTGTCGATGAACAACAACTTTGTCCCGTTATCTTCCGTGGCAATCGTGTGATCGCGGACGATTTTATCGTACATGGTCATCCCAGCCGCGGAGACTGAAAACGTGACCGATCGGCGAGAGCTGCTCGCGTTAATAATCGCCTTGGCGCTGAGCGTCTTTTTTCCACTCGATGCGGCGATGGATCTTCTCGAGGACAAGAAGTTCGTCGTCCTCGTCGTCGTCGTCGTTTGAGCGAGAGAATTCATTGCGACGAGATTATTGTTACGTGTAATGAATGCCGTATCAAGTATATATATATATATATAAAGTGCGGCGACGTAAGTGATGCGTGCGCACGTTTACAAAAGTGTGAAGATGAAGAAGAAGAGATTCTCTTTTTCGCCGAGTGGCGTGCAATCAAATTCGGCGGCGGCTCTGTGCTGACGAGGAGGAGGAGGAGGAGGAGGAGTGTCTTCGCCAAATTTTTTTTTGTTTTTGT
>Ga0181557_1006027_pt1 | contig 10660 bp, 14 predicted proteins | sample 011ome_23_FD_148632 | JGI IMG/M metagenome (GOLD analysis project Ga0181557, IMG submission 148632) | Coastal salt marsh microbial communities from the Groves Creek Marsh, Skidaway Island, Georgia - 011506CT metaG (spades assembly) | ecosystem: Environmental > Aquatic > Marine > Intertidal zone... | reverse complement strand
CTTGCTGAAGATAAAGTCATGGTTGAAGCCCAACAGCTGCGAATTAATGAATTCGGTGAAGAATGGCTGGTAGACAACAAAGCCGATGCACCGCGGGTAATGGCGCGTAGAGCAGTATCGAGACTGCAGCAAAAACAAAATCCCGAGGCCTGATAATGAGTGAAGAAAGAAGCTTTGAAGTAAAACTTGCCAAAAGCGGCAAAGTTTTAACCATTCCCGCTGACAAAAGCATTGTCGAGATACTGTATGAAAATGATATTCATCACCCCATATCCTGCGAACAGGGCATCTGCGCCACCTGTATAGTCAAAGTGCTCGAGGGCGAGCCAGACCACAGGGACTCTATCCTGACCGATGATGAGCGAAACGTGAACAGGGAATTTACCCCCTGTTGCTCACGCGCATTTTCCGACCTCATTGTTCTGGACATATAAAGAGCTGTCCTGATACACACTTGTTTTTCCTATGGTTGAATAAGAAAAATTGAATTAAACAGGGGAAAGGTTTGTTTTTAAAAAATGTCTGGTACATCGCCGCATGGAGTGAAGAAGTCCCCGTCACTGGTATTTTCAAACGTAAACTGCTGGGGGAAGATGTAGTCTTTTTCCGGCAAACCGATGGCAATATTGTGGGCATGGCAGATTATTGCCCTCATCGCTACCTGCCATTGTCGCTTGGTCGTCATGAAGGCGACAATATCAGATGTATGTACCACGGCCTGGTTTTTGACGGCAAAGGGAAATGCGTTGAAGCCCCCTTCAGCGATACGCCTCCCAAAAAGGTGTGCGCAAAGGTCTATCCCACTGTTGAACAGGACCGATTTGTCTGGATCTGGATGGGTGATGACAGCAAAGCTGACCCTGATCTAATCCCGTCACTGAAAGTGATGAATGACAAAAGCTGGCACTATATCCCCCGGCACCTGGTTTACAAATGTCATGTCCAGCTTTTAATGGACAACTTACTTGATGCCTCCCATCTTGCCTTCGTCCATGCCAGTACTATCGGCGGCGGCGACTATCATGCAAAACAGATTCCTGAACTGGAGACCTTTGATTGGGGAGTGAGAGTCACCAAGAAATTTGAAAATGTCCCCCTGCCACCCTTTGTAAAAAAAGTCGCCAGATTTGAAGGCAATACGGATCGCTGGCAAATTTTTGACTGGCATATCGACGGCTACCAGCTCATTCTGAATTCAGGTCAGGCGCCCACTGGCACCGGGGCTCTTGAAGGCAATTATGTTGACGAAGCATTCCACTTTCACTCGGTCCAGACCCTGACACCGGAATCTGAAAACAGCACTCATTATTTCTTCATGTTTGCCCACAGTTTTACCGATGAACAGGACAGAATAGCGAAGGAAATTGATGCGCAATTTGCAATCGTGTTGGAAGAAGACAAGGTAATTCTGGAAGCACAGCAGGCCAAGCTGGAGGAATACCCGAATCACAAGATGGCCGGTATCAAGTCTGACCTTGCCGTATCAAAGGCGCGCATGCTGCTAGAGGAAAGGATGCAGAAAGAAGCCGGGGAAAATGAAGACTAATGGACCAACAAACTGCAGTTCTCGAATATTTTAATGTATAAAGGTACAGGGACAATCCTTTGGAGGAATTCGAGTGCTGGTGGGCCCATCATTTTTCCTTCGCCAAATCCCGCCTAAGCCTGAAACGACATTTCCGGCCTGCGACCAATGATCGCAGTAAACTCCGGCACATACCTGTGGTTCTGCGTCATGGGAATTTCATTCCTCCTTATGAGGGACTTTTATCACTGGATTTAAAGAATCGAAAAGCGCTCCATGCTGTCACAATAACAGCGGCAGTCAGGATAATGCCAAGCACAAAGGGTGAGGCCAATAACTCGAACGCGGAGATACCGGAAAGGCCCAGGATAACCAAAAGCCACAGGGCCAGCATGAGGGCAGAAGGCAAATTCATTAAGCCAGTGTGGACCGCGCTTTTAGAATCATTGTCGATTTCTTGATCATTGCTCATAGTCAGTTCCTTGATTTTAGTGTTCTGTCTGTATATTCAGTCGGTTATACCCTGGATTCAGAGCTATAGTTTACACAATTGCCTCATCTCTCCGCTACAAGGGAAATCAACAGGGGTAAAGTGAATTACTAGACCAACAAATACTGCCCTTCTTTATGAATATCCTTCACACTTACATATGCTCAACGCTATTTTGAACACCCTATTTTAGCGATATATTAATTATTCTATTCCCTTGATTCATCATCGGTATAATTGCTGATCAAAGGGGCCCATAGCATTTAAGTCACAAGCGGAAAACCTACTCTATGGAAGTTAAATTTTATGGCGTGCGAGGCTCCATTTCGGTCTCGGGCAAGGAATACACAGAGTTTGGTGGTAATACGACCTGCTTTCAGATCATGGCCACGCAAAGCCGAAGGATTGGTATAGTCGATGCCGGTACCGGAATAAGGCAGCTGGGAAATGATTTTCTGGAAATGAATAGCGGACAAACCGATATATTTATCGCCTTCTCCCATTTCCACTGGGATCATATTCAGGGATTCCCTTTTTTTGCGCCGGCCTATGACAGCAATATGCAGATTAACCTGTTGGCAAAAGGGGGCGATAAAAGGATCAACAACCTGAAGGAAATTTTTGCCACGCAAATGCAGGAAACATACTTTCCTGTCTCAATGGAAGACATGGGGGCAAAATTTGAATTTTTACTCCTTGATAATAACAGCCAGGTATTCACCACTCCGCCAGATGGCATCCCGGTAAAAGTAACGGCTGTCAGGCATAACCACCCGGGCGGTGCCTATAGTTATCGTTATGATCGTGATGGTCGTTCTGTCGTGTTTTCTACCGATATCGAACACGGGGATGAGCTGGATGAAAATATTATTGAACTGGCTCGAAACGCAGACATTCTCATTCACGATGGCCAGTACTCAGACGCAGAACTGGCCACCAAGAAAGGCTGGGGGCATAGCAGTTACAATCAGGCGGTAGAAGTGGCAAGCAGGGCCAATGTTAAACAGCTGGTGATTACCCATCATGATCCCCAGCACGATGATGATTTTCTGCGGCAGGCAGAAAAAGAATGCCGGAAAAGGTTTGCAGATTGTGTTTTTGCCCGAGAAGGTATGGTCATAGGAACCTGAACAGGAAACGTTGGTATTGTTCGAGTAATGGCTGTCCCCACTCCCTGCTTTCAGACTAAAACACAGTTCCTGTTCTGATTTTCCATGATATCCCCGGGGTTCCCTATTGATTCTGATTTGACTGGTATCAACTAGACACGGTCAGTTTTCAGGCAACATTATCTGGCTGATTTATGTTTTCATGTCAGGAAGATTACAAAACAAGGAATACAATCCCATGAGTGCTGAAACGCGCAACAACGTTGTCAACGATGATGCCAACAAGCATGAAAGTGCACCGAGTATCGAAGAAATCCCGGAACCGGGGTTTTTAGAAAAGCGATCCGTACATATTGTGCTGGGTCTGCTGCTTTTTGTGGCGCTGTCACTGGTCATTCTGTCAGTAGACGATGAATCAGATAGTGCAGTGCTGGCTCCGGATAGCACTGAGGCAGCACCCATTGCCCTGTCAGAGCCCCCTGCTGGATCACAGGAATTTTCCCCCCAGGTTCTGGAAGACTTTAGAACTGCCCCGACAACAGGTTTGGAAATACAGCCGGAGCCCATACTGCTCCCTCCTCTTGCTGAACAAAGTACTGACATCAGCGGTGATGAAGAATCGTCACCGCAGGAAGAAGTGCCGGAGACAGACGCTGATGACTTTCCTCTTGGGGAAGCCCTGGCCAGGTACCTGATTTCCATGCGTGACGAACTAAACAGGAAGTATGTAGAGCAATGTATACAATATCGCAGCCGCAATGGCCTGGGTGCAGAATGCCCGGAAACCCTTGCCAACACGGCTGGCCCCATTCAGGAGGAAAAGGCGCTGGTAGATGAGCTGTTTGCTGTTATTACCCGACAGAGTGACTATGCGCGCATAAGCAGGGAACTGGAAAGAGAAAACGAAGCGTTGAGCTCAGTCCTCGCTGATTCCAGTAATCCTGCTGCATCACCGGCCAGCACCAGGCTGGCGCTCAACAACAGCTACCTGGATTATCTTAGCGGTAATCCGAGTCCTGCTGTGACGATATTTGAAAGAATGAATGTATTTATTAATGACTACAACCGAACCATCAATAGCGGTCCGGTCCAGTTCAGGTGCAAGGACGGTCCCTGCCTCTATGAATACACCGGACCTGGCGCGGAATAAACTGACGTTTAATCTATAGAATCTTCGCCAAAACCAACGCCTTCCCAACCATCAGAAGGTCGAACCAGCGTTAACATCTGCATGCGATTTGTGCCATTCTTTGCTCTTCGGCCTTTCAACACAACTTTATCGCCAGCTTTCAGATCATTATGCTTCCAGCCGCGCCTGACAAGAATATTGCGAGGATAGGTTTCAGATTCCCATAAAACTTTCTCACCTTTGTCATTGGTTGCTTCTATATAGACACGACTATGGGGATTTTCAAACCACACTTCAGTGACAACACCTTCCACGGTCATTACAGAATCCTGATCATAAATTGACAGAAATGAATGATGCGCAAAAACCGGGCTTACCGAGATGCATAAAATAAAAGCGAACAATTTTTTAGTCATAATCCCATTCCTCTTACTAATGCTTACATGCACTTTGTCATTAATCCCCGATATGTGGTCTGGGAATACAATCGTAATCCATAATTTCAAAATCCGAGCGCTTCCATTGAGTCGTCACGCTCCAGGGTTTTGAATAATACAAAGGGTCATCAATAATGGTTTCCAGCGTTAATGTGTTTCCATCTTCGACCATGGTGCGCTTTTCAATAACCCTGAGCTGATCTGAATGAGGCACCCCTTGTGGTCGCAAATAGCCCTCAGTTAAACCAATGGTCTCTATAACTAGTGAATTATCATCTTCCCAAACTGCTTTTGAATAACCCATAAGTGTCGGATAGGGATCATCAGGGTGTGGACGATCCACATATACCCGCCTGACCTGATGATCGTACTCATAAAGTATGACCACCCTGTCTTCTTCCTGCATGATTTCATGAAGCATGGGGGCGGTGGTAATACGCACCAGGCTAAAGATGCATTGATGTGCCGGATCTGCCAGGGGGTCAGCAACCCAGGTATTAAAGGCAGCCAATCCTGCCTGGGTGTAGGGTGGCTCAACATCCCATTCCTCGGCTGACCAGCCTTCCATCTCCCAGGTCCCTGAAAAGTCAGGACGCTCCTGAGCGCAGGCACTATTAAAACCGCATAGCAGAAACATCGGTAGTAAAAGCCATCCAGCTTTAAACAGGCTCAAATGCTTGGTTTTCATAATAATTCCAACTCTGCTTTCAGTGTTTTTATCAAGAGACTGGTCATCGATTTTACCCGCTCTTCTTAACTTTTCCCGCATAGTGCTGACTTAACTACTCACATCTTACACAAGCCTGCCTGACCATCAAGTCCAAGCCGGGAGTGTGATGCATTAAACATAATGGAATTATAATTAACGAACTAGTGACTTTTATAACAATAGAAAGATAAAGGATTTGAACCCGGTAATTCCATCAGTACCCTACTAAGGTATAGTAGCGCCAGGTTTTTGCACTCAAGCAACTCTTAAACTGGACAAGCACATGAAACTTCTAATACGCAATCTGGCCCGCAACACTACCGAAGCAGAATTACTGGCAATGTTTCAGGAATACGGCGCCGTCCAGTCCTGCAATCTGGTCATGGATGAAAAGACCAAAGAGTCGAAAGGCTTTGCCTTTATTGAGATGCCAAAGGCGGGCGAAGCCAAAGTCTCAATACAGCACCTGAATGGCAAGGACGTTGATGGCAGCAAGATTCGGGTTAAAAAGGCTGAAGTAAAGAGCACTGAGTAAGCAGGGGAATCAGAAATATTACAAAAAAGAAAAGGGGACAGATTTATTTGTCCCCTTTTTTAGCACTCTCACTGCTGAGTCATCATTGTTCAACATTGTGATAGACATTCTGCACGTCATCAACTTCGTTCAGCATATCCATCAATTTTTCAAAAGCGGCAATATCATCTTCGCCACTCAGGTTGGTGTAGGTTTGCGGGATGAACTGGATTTCATCGACGTCATACTCAATGTCGCCAAAACACTCCGCAAGCGCTGTTTTGGCTTTGGCATATTCTGTGTGAGGAGCAAAAACACTGACCTTGCCGTCATCTTCTTCAATATCTGACACATCCACATCGGCATTCAGCAAAGCTTCCATCACCGCTTCTTCATCACCGGCAAACACCAGAATGATGGAGTGATCAAACATATGACTGACAGTCCCCTGGTTACCCAGCTTGCTGTTGGTCTTGGTGAAGCATTGACGTACATCACCGAAGGTCCGGTTGGGATTATCGGTCAGGCAATCGACGATCAGCATGGAAGAGCCAGGCCCAAAGCCTTCATAACGGGCCAGTGAATAATCCTCACCACCGCCGCCTTTGGCTTTGTCTATGGCCTTCTCGATGACATGAGCCGGAACCTGGTCACGCTTGGCACGGTCAATGATACTGCGTAGTGCCAGGTTGCCATCGGGATCAACACCACCCTGCTTGGCCACCATATAAATTTCACGGCCATAACGTCCATAAATCTTGGACTTCATAATTGAAGTCTTGGCCATGGATTCTTTACGGTTCTGGTAAGCTCGTCCCATTGGAGATTCCTGTGTTCGGGAAAAAAGATCAGATTTTAATGGTGGCTGGCAGAAAGTCCAATGCCAGTTAGGCCTGATTTTAAAATCACCGGGATAATAGTAACCTGATTCACTCAATAAGCCTTTCGTTCGATCGTTTGGCTTCAAGGACTGCCTGACATTTAACCACAGATTTAACGCCCCTCACCTTATGATGCCGTCAAGAAACACCCGATTTTTTCCTCAAGGTGACCATCTCCCCCTTTTGTTTTGACTGATTCTTGATTATCTTTACTCAAGTTCAGAGAATGCTGTTCAGATAACGTTTTCCTGTCATAAGAATAATAGAAAAAATAAGTCACAATACCGGGGGGTAGTTGATGAAAAATACGCTGATGTCTGCAGTCTATGCTGCGGGGCTAGCTCTGATCAGTGTGCACTGTCTTGCACAAATTCCGAGTCCGGATGCGGAACGAAACGCCATGATTGAACTGGGCAAACAGTTCGATACGGCTGAGGACCTGTACAATTACTTTGTCGATCAGGCCGGCTCCAATACCGGTATCAGCTATGACAATATGCCTGACTGGTCAGGTGTCTATTCCTGGCAGTTCCCGCCTGCCGGCCTGGCTTATGACACCTTTCAGGAACCCGGCAAGCTGGCGGACGTCAAACTCTACCCCGAGTATCAGCAAAAATACGAAGAACGGGTTGCCCTGCGCGACGCAGGCATCGAATTCGATCCCCTGGGCAACTGCCAGCCCCCGGGAGCCCCAAGAGGTTTATCCGAACCCTTTCTGCGGGAATATGCCATTCAGCCCCACCAGACCTGGTTGATGAATGAAGTAGCCAGTGAAACCCGTCGCATCTATACCGATGGTCGCACTCACCTCAATGAGCTCGATCGTTTTCCTACCTATGACGGTGATTCCATTGGCTTCTGGACCAGCGATCATAAACTGGTTGTTCACACCAACCAGCTGCAATGGGGTATGTACCAGCGTGGCCAGCCGGATTATTCGGATCAGATCGAACTGGTCGAGGTTTATCAGAAGGCCGATGACAAAACGCTGGTGCTGCATGTCTGGGCCTATGATCCGGAAGTGTTGATGGAGCCCTGGTATACCCGCAAGGAATATATTCAGCTGACCAATACGGACAAGCAGATTCGCATGCACTACTGGTACTGTTTCGATGGCCAGAATAATGCTGTCGAGGAACAGGAAGACGGTTCAACCAATTTCATTGATTTCGATTTTGACTGATAAACCAATACTGATTTGAGGTGTGACATGAACAAACTGAGAATTCTGACTGGCCTGATCCTGGCCATGACCCTGATGCCCTTGCAGGCCCACCATTCCACTGCCATGTTTGATGATCAGCGCGAAATCACCGTGACCGGCACCATCAAGGAATTTCAATACACCAATCCCCATTCGTGGCTGATTATTGATGTCACCAATGACGACGGCAGTGTCACCACTTGGGGCTTTGAAGCCGAGGGGCCCACTACCCTGACCCGCTCAGGCATACGCAAATCAACCCTGCCGCCGGGCACAAAAATTACCATCACCGGTCACCCGATGAAAGATGGTCGTAGCGCGGCGGCCTGGGTCGTGGCAGAGCTGGAAGATGGCACAGTGCTCAATCCCCGCGCCGGATTTGTAGCCAGATAAAGAATAGTTAGCATTTTATAAAAGGGAAACTGAACAATGGCACATGCTTATAAAACACGCTTTGGCGCCCTTGATGATTATGACAAAGGGCGAGTGGAACCGGTCGACGATGATGTGAGGCACTACGCCTTTTCCAATTGTTTCGAGATCGCCAACAATTCACAGCCCTATGAAAAGGTGGTGTTCGGGCAAAATCAGGAATACGTACTGGAAGTCGTGCGCGCCGAGGGAGACTCCCCCTGGTATACCTGTGCTCATGATGAATTTGCCTTGAGCATGGACGGTGAGGCAGAAATTCATTTCATCGATCTGGATGCATCCCAACGAGTTCAGGACAAGGAAAAAGAAGGCGCAATTCTGGTTAGCGCTGAACCAAAAGGGCCAGTCATGGGTTGGGTAAAAATCGGACGCGGCCATCAGGCCATGTTGCCAGCCGGCGCGGCCTATCAGTTTCGCGCTCAGTCACCCGCAGTCATTATTATGCAGACCTGCAAGGGTGAGTTATCCATCGAACGCTGGGCAGATATCTGCCAGAGTGCCTGAAGGGGAAAAATATGACTAATTCACACGGTTACCAGGATTTCACGCTCGGCGGCTTCGGCTTTGCAAGAGATGAGTATTTTTGCCATATCACCTGGCAGACTCATGATGGCAGACCCATGAGCCACACTATGGACGCAGGCAATTATCTGCGTGCACTGATGCGCGATGTAGCCTGGGGATTCTTCTATGGCTGGGTAAATTTCGATGATGTGATTGGCACCGTGAATCATTATGCCACCGTGGATTTATTTGCCGGGGCCTACAATGGTGCCATGAAAACTGCCGGCATCGACCGTCTTGAAAACTTTCCCACCGATGATATTCGCCAGGTATTTGAAGCCATGCTGGCTGACTGGACCAATGCCGACTTTGATCCCTTTGCTGCGCCTCAGGAAACCGGGTCCCCCTATGGTCCAAAAAATGGTGACAATATGCCCGCCATCACCCGAGCCCGCGAACTGGCCAGGCGCTGTGTCGGGCTTGAAGGCGATTTGGCACTGCGCACAGATGAAAGCGGCGCCCCGGTGAACAGAGCCTTCGCCGATGTGCCACAGGATAAACCGGAAATTCATGCCGAGCCGGGCTATGAAAACCAGGTCCATGCCTTTAATTTATTTGCCTTTCTCTCCCGCTCCCAGGTGACCTGGAATCCCTCTTTTACCTCGGTGGTGAAAAACAGTTTCATGTGCCCCACTACCGAAGAACATATCCTCCCCATCATTCATGGCAATGACCGCGTTGAATGGTTTTTCCAGATGTGCGATGAAATTCACTGGGATTGCGCTCACAAGGATACGGGGGAACCATTGGCCAGGGTCATCATGAAAGCTGGGGACATGGCCGCCATGCCGGCTTACTGCAGACACCAGGGCTACAGCCCGAAACGCTCCATGCTGCTGGTCTGGGAAAACGGCTCCCCCACCCTGGTAGACGATATCAAGAGCGGCGCCGCACCAGAAGTGCCGGTTGAATTCTAAAGAAATAAAGGGGACGGAGGGAATTAAATTTAATCCCTCCGTCCCTTATATTCTTTATTACCGATACTCAGGGTAAAAGCAATGCACACACTAAAAATACTTTTCAGGATGGCTCTGCTGTTTTGCCTGTTACCTGCAATGCAGGCAAACGCTCATCATTCTGCTGCCGTTTTTTACAATACGGATGACGAGCCGATTTCAATAACAGGCACAGTAGCCAAATTCAATTTTCGAAATCCCCATGCCATCGTGGAATTACTGGTCACCACCGAATCCGGTGAAACCCAGCGCTGGACCTGCGAAACGTCAGCGCCGTCAGCACTACGCCGTCGTGGCTGGAGCCAGGAAGTAATGCAGGAAGGTGACACGATGACCCTTGAAGGTATTCGGGCAAGGGATGGCTCCCTGTTAATGCGAATCACCCGTGCAGTCAAAGCTGACGGCACGATAATCGGTCTATCCAGGAGTCTCGATGACTGATCTGCACAAATTCATATGTCTGTTACTGTGTCTGGCAACAATGGGTGCTTCTACCATGCTGGAGGCACAACCCGATTTGAGTGGCTACTGGATGATTTCCTTTGGCCCGATTCCCCCCCAACGGGAAGCGACATCTGAAGAGCAGGCGATGATAAATGCGCTCCCCCCGGGCACTCTGCTGTTAGCGGACTCGGGACTGAGGGAGTTTCCTGAAGGGGATTATGGCGGTCTGAATATCACAGAGTCTGCCCGGCTGAAGGCAGCGAGCT
>Ga0181557_1006021_pt1 | contig 10672 bp, 8 predicted proteins | sample 011ome_23_FD_148632 | JGI IMG/M metagenome (GOLD analysis project Ga0181557, IMG submission 148632) | Coastal salt marsh microbial communities from the Groves Creek Marsh, Skidaway Island, Georgia - 011506CT metaG (spades assembly) | ecosystem: Environmental > Aquatic > Marine > Intertidal zone >... | reverse complement strand
CCTTGAAGGCAGGATCTTCGGGGGGCCAGACCTTTGGAAATATTGTTTTTGTAGACAGTGGAGCAATTGACTTTGACAGTGCTGCATCAGCAGACGGGGACTTATTCCTGGATGGTGGAACGGATAACACGGTTGGTGGAACCCTTAGTGTAACCGCAACTGCTGGAGGGATCACGGATAGTGCAACGATTGCAGTGACTGGAGACCTAACCTTGAACGATGTGGCGACGGTCGGCATCACTTTGGATACATTAGAAGCGGATGCGAATGTGATCCTGACCGCAGCGGGGGATACCGCGATCACCAATGATGCGGCCTTAGCGTTACAGGGAGCGGTGACTGGAACCTTGAATGTAACCTCCGGTGGAGCGATCACTCAGAACGGGTCGATAGATGCTGATTCTACGGCAAGTTTTACATCTGGGGCCAACGCGATTACTTTGACGAATGCAGGTAATGACTTCAGTGGAGCAGTCAGCTTGAGTAATAGCGGAACCAATGATGTTGCCTTGACCGACTCGAATGCACTGGATCTGGGAACGGTGACGGTTGGCCAAAATCTGACTGTGACCACGGGTGGTGATCTTACCGATAGCGGAGCAATCACTGTTGCAGGTTTGGGAACGGTTGTATCAACCGGTCAAAATGTGACGCTGGGCGACAGCACCACAGCAAATTTTGGAAGTATTGACTTTGCTGGAGCGAATGTATCGATCAAGGAGGGAAGTGCTATGGAACTTGCAGCCTCTGAAGCAACAGGAACATTGAACCTGGAAGCTGCTGGAGCAATCACTCAGACTGGAGCGATTGATGCTGACTCTACTGCAAATTTTGTTGCAGGAGCGAATGCAGTGACTTTGACCAATACAGGCAATGACTTCAGTGGAGCAGTTAGTTTGAGCAATAGCGGAACAAACGATGTTGGACTTAGGGATGTAAATGATTTGGAACTAGGAACCATTACTACCGGGCAGAATCTTGCGGTAACCGCTTCCGGATCAATTAGTGATTCCGGTGTAATCACTGTAGCGGGTACCACCACTTTAGATAATAGTGGAGGAACAAATGCAGCAATCGTGCTGGATTCTGCAAATGTCTTTACCGGTGCGGTTAGCTTTACCACGGATACCGGAAGTGACATTAGTATCGTGGACACAACGGCACTTGATATCCAAGCCCTTGCAGCCAATAGTTTGTCGGTTTTGGCAGGCGGTGACATTTCTGATAGTGGAGTGTTGGATATTGCAACTACGGTATCGCTTACAACTACTGCAAATAATGGAAATGTAGTGTTGGATCAGGCCAGTGACTTTGACGGAGCCTTGAGTGTTGTCACTGATGGAACCGGAACCACCAGTATAACAAAATTAACGGATTCGATAGAGCTTGGAACTATCACCACTGCCCAACTTGCCCTGACCGCTGCCGGAGCGATTACAGACAGTGGAGTCATTACGGTATCCGGGACAACTGCATTTGATAACAGTGCAGGAACGGATGCGGCGATAACCCTGGATTCAGCAAGTACTTACACAGGAGATGTAACATTCACTGTAGATGCGGGAAGCGATGTGACTATAACGGACAATAGTGCTTTTGCGATACAGTCCGGATTGAATGTAAACAACTTGTCGATTACTTCGACGGGTTCGGTTACTGATTTGGGAGACATTGATATTGATGGAACATTAACGGTTAGTGCGGCGGGTCAGTCGATTGAGTTAACTGGAACAGGTAATGATCTTACGGGAGCGGTTAGCTTAACCGGAGCAGCGGTTACCTTGAATGATTCGACAGCTACATCCATTGCTGGAATTACGGCAACGGGAGCCTTGAGTGTGACCTCTGGTGGAGCGATTACTCAGAGTGGTGGGATAGATGCAGATTCTACGGCAAGTTTTACTGCTGGGGCCAATGCGATTACCTTGACGAATGCGGGTAATGACTTCAGTGGAGCGGTTAGCTTGAGTAATAGCGGAACCAATGATGTTTCCTTGACCGACACCAACGCGTTAGATCTGGGAACAGTTTTAGTTGGTCAAGATCTGACGGTTACCACGGGTGGTGATCTTACCGACAGCGGAGCAATCACTGTTGCAGGTTTGGGAGCGATTGTATCAACCGGTCAAAATATAACCCTTGGAGATTCTACCACGGCCAACTTCGGCAGCATTGATTTTGCTGGGGCGAATGTTTCAATCAAAGAGGGAAGTGCAATGGAACTTGCCGCCTCTGAAGCAACAGGAACATTAACTCTGGAATCATCAGGAGCGGTCACCGATAGTGGAACCTTGGCGATTACAGGAGCGACTACAATTACCGCTTCCGGTCAATCTGTTACTCTTACAAATGCAGCATCTACATTTGGGGATGTTGTTGTTAGTGCAAAAGATGTTTACATAGTAGAACAAGGAGCTTTCACATCCAGTAGCATTTCTGCTGAAACGGTTCAGATAAGTGCTACAGAAGGGGTTTCCATCACATCCACTGGAGATGGGTTGCAGTTAGCTGCTCAGTCTGGAAAGGGTAATATTGATGTGGTGAACACCGGGGGCTTGGTAATTAGTGAGCTTGCAGATATTCAAGGCATTAAATTTACTGATTCCACTGCATCAGGTAAAATTTCCTTGGTTGCTAAAAGTCCGCTTACTATTAATGCAGTAATTGATGCGAAGGCAGGAGAGGTTTCACTCGTGGCTTTAGGTTCTCAATCTACTGACGATGTGACAATTAATGGAATTATATCAGCAAGCACCGTTAATGTGGAGGCTGGTGACAGTATTGCATTGCAAGAGCAAGCTGTTATCAAAAGTGATTCTTTTAAGATTAAGTTTAATGGAGATGTCACCATACAGGGAGGTGCACCAATACCAAATATTGAAGATAAAAATATTGGCACCTTAGATAAGGGGAGAATTACTAAATTCAGTAATGCGGGAATCAAATATATGGATGATTACTTTAATGCTTTAAACCCCATTGCCGAACAATCTGTTAGTTTCTCTGGACTCGGAGTAAATGGGAGCATTTCTCGAGCATTCTTTGAGGGTATTGAACCTGTTGAGAATGATGGAACTATTCAAATCGAAGAGAAAAAGTAATTTCTTTAACCGATAACAGTCGTGCCGTTATCGGTCTCAGATAAATTTATCAACTTATCGGTTGCGTGAATCGCCCATGTATTTGGATCTTCATGTTCTTTAGCTTTATCTCCAAAGCAAGATTGCAACATGTCTGTATTAACAACACCTGGGTTAAAAGCCACTGCTGATAAACCAGGAGGGAGTTCTTGGGCTAGAGCACGCGTTAAGCCTTCAATCGCCCACTTGCTTGCACAGTAGGGTGCGACTTTAGGAGCAGTGGATTGACCCCAGTATGAGCTGAAGTTGATAATAGTTCCTTTTTTTGCCTCAAGCATAGATGGCAAAAATGCCTTAATCATGTTATGAACACCACATAGGTTTACTTGCAAAACATCTAAAAACTCATCGGAAGAAACTTCATGCAACCGGGCGTTCTTGTTAATCTTACCTGCATTATTTAATATAAGAGATGGAACTCCTAATGCAGATAAGACTTTATTTGCGAATGTTTGAACATCAGGTTGTTGAGTAATGTCTGCTTTTTGAATGAAGTGCTTATTTTGGAGATCGTTTCCTAAATTAATTAACGCACCTTCACTTCTTGCACAGCCTGCAACACTCCATCCTCTACGATCAAATTCTTTAGCTAATGCATACCCAAGTCCTTTTGAGACGCCTGATATGCAGACCAACTTATTCAACACCTCTTATCGTATTATTAGCTGGACTTTGGGGTTCTTCATACCCAACGCTACCTGGCCCCTTGTGGTGAGGAGGGTGCCGCGATAAATTCCAATGTGCATAAAGCCAAATGCCTGCAAACAATGCTCCCAAAAAAAAGATAAGGAACCATTCAAACTTAGATTTTTTTTTCAAGATAGATGGTAAGAACTTATTCTGTATTCATTTTCAGTAGAGATGAGTGGAGGGACTGTATGCTATCTAAAATATCTTCCGTTTCTATGCAAATTTGGTCCTTAATTCCCTCAGGCAATTCATCCCATTTAACAATCATGGGTGAGACTTTTAGGGAAAAATTTCCACAAAGATTAAAAATATTTTTATCCTTAAATAAAAGGGCTAGATACATACATAATTCATTGTCATCTAAACTTTTACAATTTTTGAGTTTTTTAATCGTGGATTTGTTTTTCTTAAGGCTTTTACCGATTCCACTCCAAAGTTTCTTCACAGCCTTAGGGTCAAATGAGTCAGTTTTTAAGTTTATACTTTTTTCTTTAGAAAGATTTCTGCTGTCGAAAGAAAATTCATCCGGGTGAATAAGTTTTGTATTTTTAACCTTCGCACCTCTGTCGTTGATATTCCATATTTCTTGGTCGGGAGAGGTGCTTGAAGCAATTTGATGAAAAACCTCAAGTTCATGAGCGCTATAACTTTTTATGGCCCTGGAGTAATTACCTTCCACTGTAGTCCACGCTGCAGAATTGTCTTTTACCTTTTTCGCAAGCGAAATATGCATGTCATTTTTCTTACCTGTCCATAAATTTCCTGAGTCATCAGCGGCATGATCCATCCCAAATAGAATGATAGGACTACAACCTAAGAAAATTGATAAATTTAGTGCGGTAACACCACAATTCCCAACAATCTTGCATTTAGTTTGTTTAATACCATTGGAATCTAAGAAAGTATCCGCCAAGTTGCTACCAGATAAAAAATGTATTTTTGAAGACTCGAAATTGGTCCAATCCAATGGACTTTTTAGAGATAAGAATAAGGAATTAACTCTTTGATCTGAATTGAAATATTTTTCGGGTGTTTTAGTAACATCGACAGTGAGTATTGCATCCGGAGTAATTCCTGCCTCATGAACTGTAGTGGCAGCGGAATCAGTGCAGAAGATAATCATTTTTTCATGATATTTTTTCAACTGCTTGATCGTTACATTTAAGGATGGTCCAGCACCAATGATAGCTGCAGGAAGTCCTTGATACGAATTTTCAAAGCTATCGCATACCTTATGTTTGATGAAATTTGGAATGTTAGGGATTATATTTTTTTGGGAAATATAACCATGAAACATGTGAGTATTTATGCCAATACGTTTGTTAGAAGTAAAAATTTGTATTTTTTTAATGATGAAATCATAAGAAGCTGTGTAATTTTCTAGAATGTGCTCGGTGCAAAAAATATCAGGGGTATAAATCATATTTTCCTCAGAGAGTACATGAATGATTTCATCAACTTTTGCTTTATCAATACTCTCTAATGTCATTGGATACACATTCTGATATCGGGTAGATTCTTTGGGTAACCTCTCTTCTTCAATAAACCAAACAACATGATTATATTCTGCAAAATCCGCTAATGTGGAATGATCTTCTAGTGCTCCTACAATGAAGCATGAAGTTGCCTCAGCCTTTGTTTGTTTTAAAAGCCATTTTTCTGGGTTTTTCTCTTTCATGGTCTTGGGTGAGGGAATAGCCTGTTGTAAACTTTTATGAAAAAACTGCTGAAATCATAGCGTTGTAAATGATTTTGAATGGTGGGAGATACTGGAGTCGAACCAGTGACCTCATGCGTGTCATGCATGCGCTCTAACCAACTGAGCTAATCCCCCAAGTGACTTTAAAACTAGTCAGCTTTTTGATTCTGTCAACTTTGTTGGTCTTTGAGTTTTAGGAGATAGCTTTACGAATCTAGTTTAATCCTTTAAAAGATTCTTTATGAAAAAGGCTTTAGTCACAGGTATTACGGGTCAAGATGGTTCCTATTTAGCGGAACTGCTCCTGGAAAAGGGATATGAGGTGCATGGAATTGTCCGCCGGGCCTCGACATTTAATACCGATCGTTTGGATCATATTTATAAGGATCCTTTGGTGGATAACACCAACCTTTACCTTCACTACGGTGACTTGGCTGATGCGGTTCAATTGGTGAAACTACTTTATCAATTGCAACCGGATGAAATCTATAATTTGGGGGCTCAAAGTCATGTGCGGGTATCCTTTGATATACCTGAATACACCGGTGATGTCACCGGCCTGGGGGCGGTCAGAATATTAGAGGCAATACGGGAAGCTGGTTTAGTGGAGAAGGTACGCTACTATCAGGCATCCTCTTCTGAGATGTACGGAAAGGTGCAGGAAGTGCCCCAAGTCGAGACTACTCCTTTTTGGCCCCGTTCTCCTTATGCCTGTGCCAAGGTTTATGCCCATTGGTTGACAGTCAATTATCGTGAGTCCTACAATATGCATGCGAGCAGTGGGATTCTTTTTAACCATGAATCTCCGCGCCGGGGTGAGACCTTTGTGACCCGAAAAATTACCCGAGCGGCCACTCGTATTAAATTGGGTCTGCAAAAAAAATTAATTTTGGGGAACCTGGACTCCAAGCGTGACTGGGGCTATGCCAAGGAATATGTCGAAGCCATGTGGCTCATGCTGCAGCAGGATCAGCCCGATGATTATGTGATCGCGACCAATGAAACCCACACTGTGCGTGAATTTTTAGAAGAAACTTTTGCTCATTTGGACCTGGATTGGAATGAGTATGTGGGCTTTGATAAAAAGTATGAGCGCCCAGCTGAGGTGGATCTTTTAATCGGGGACCCAGCCAAGGCCAAAAAGCAGCTTGGGTGGGAGCCCAAAACCACATTTAAGGAACTGGTTGGCTTGATGGTGGATGAAGATATGAAATTGGCTCAGCAGGAAAAAACTCTATCCGAAGCCAATTTGTCCTAAATGGCCAGGATTTTTGTCAGTGGACACCGGGGGATGGTGGGATCAGCCATCGTCCGGGCTTTAGGCAATGATTCTAAGGACTGGGAAGTAATTACCCGGACCCGTGATGAACTTAATCTCTGCGTCCAAAAACAAGTCGATGATTTCTTTAAAGATGAAAAGCCAGAATATGTAATCAATGCGGCTGGTAAGGTTGGCGGTATTCATGCAAATAATACTTATCCGGCGGATTTTATTCGGGAAAACCTTCTGATTAATGCCAACCTGATCCACGCATCCTATGAAAACCAGGTGCAGCGCTTCCTGAACCTTGGCAGCTCCTGTATCTACCCAAGGGATGCGGCTCAACCATTGAAGGAAGAATCCTTGCTGACAGGCCCCTTAGAGTCCACAAATTCTGCTTACGCCCTGGCCAAGATTGCCGGCCTGGAAATGTGCCGGCATTACCGCAATCAATACGGGGTTCTTTTTCACAGTGCCATGCCCACAAATTTATATGGGCCAGGGGATAATTATCACCCGGAAAACTCTCATGTTTTACCTGCCTTACTTCGACGCTTTCATGAAGCCAAAGAAGCGGGTCTTGAAGAAGTTTGCATGTGGGGCACCGGTAAGCCCAGGCGGGAACTTTTACATGCGGATGACTTGGCTGAGGCCTTATTATTTATGCTTCAAGTCGACAACCCTCCAGATTGGGTAAATATCGGGACAGGTAAGGACCGGACGATTTTGGAATTGGCGGAGATGGTCAAGCAGGTTGTCGGGTTTGAAGGGACAATCACCCATGACCTGAGTAAACCCGATGGGACGCCTATAAAATGCCTGGATGTATCCTTGCTCGATTCTTTGGGATGGAAAGCAAAGATTGATTTGAAGGATGGTATTCAATCCGCTTACGCTGATTTCCTGCTTGGCTTGGAGCAGGGAACCACAAGGCTCTAAGAGCTGAAATTATTCGAATTCTTTTCGGAAATTACTGAATTCGTCCCTTAATTCCCGCACTTGGTAGCGAAGGGCTTCCACTTCTTCCTTTAAATCTTTAAACTCCTTCAGGTTCTCATCGATTTGATCCAGTCTTTTATCGGCCGATGGGACAAAAACGGGTTGAACACTTTCGCCTGCTTCTACTTTTGGGGCAGGGGCGAGTTTATGGAACCATCTCCTTTCTTTTCTGCCGGGTATGGGCTCCATAAGGCCAACGAGTGCAGAATCTCTCTCAGATAACTCAGTCAGGGTATCCTCAACATCGGACAAACCGTCAAATTTGAACATGCGGGAAGCCCGGGTATTTAATTCCCCGGCAGTTTGAGGACCCCGGTTCAGCAACTCAGCAAGTAATGCCCGCTCTGCTTTAATCAGATCTAACTCTTTCTCAGCATTGTGCTGAAATTTAGGAACCCGTGAGCCCACTAAATCGACACGGTGAGCGAGTCTTTTAAGCCTTAACTCTTCAATCGCATGGGATACCTCATCCTCAGATAATTCTGATTTAGGGTTGCGGTTATTTTTTTGGTTACAGGCATTGGTAAGCCCGTTAAGGCTCATCGGGTAATACTCAGGAGTGGTGAGTTCTTTTTCAATAAGAGATCCGAGAACCCGAGTCTCAGCGAAAGTTAAAGCAGGGAGATGGGAATCTCCATTTTCTAAATCATCTGAGATGTCCATAGCTACAAGTAATAACTAGATAAGGCAGCGAGATAAGGAACCCTTTTCGTTAGAAAAGGACTGGGATATACCAAATTGTAAGCAATTACTCGGAAACAACGTTTACGAGTCTGTGTGCTTTATCAAATTGAACCTTACCTGGGGTCAGGGCGAAAAGGGTGAAGTCTCTACCCAGTCCCACATTGCTGCCGGGATGATACTTGGTGCCACGCTGACGTAAAATGATATTACCGGCTAGTACAGCTTCTCCACCAAATTTTTTAACGCCCAAGCGTTTGCTGTTACTGTCTCTACCGTTTTTGGAAGTACCTTGTCCTTTTTTATGTGCCATTGTTCGAAAATTTGAGGATGATTACTTAAGATCGATTGATTCGATTTCAATCACGGATAAAAGCTGACGATGTCCTTTCCTGCGTTTGTATCCCTGTCTTCTCTTCTTTTTGAAAACAATTACTTTTTTATCCTTCTTGTTTTCGAGGATTTTGGCAGTTACCGATGCACCTTCAATGGTGGGGGAGCCAAAAGTAGGCTTTCCATCATTTACAACCATCAATACTTGATCAAGTTTTACTTGATCACCTTCGTTTGTGTCGGGGAAACGATTCACGAAAAGTTTATCACCTTTCTCAACTGTGAACTGACTACCTTGTGTCTTAATTGTAGCTTTCATGGATAGAAAAGGTACAAAAAAATCATTTTTGCAGAGTTTTGGCAAGCGTCATCTTAGTTTTGCTTCAATTCTGAAATTGTTCATGATTCCGGGGAATATATTTTCGATGATTTTAAAACCCAGCAAAGTATCCGCCCGTGATGTGCTAGGCTATTACGCTCAGCCTGGGGTACTCCAACATTACACAGAAGCCACTGAGCGGGTTGGGTTATGGAAATCCGAGAAAATTATCTTCAAGAGGGTGTTTCCTGACAAGAATGTGAAACTTTTGGAACTGGGCTGTGGTACTGGGCGGATTTCTTTTGGGCTGCACAAAGCCGGTTACCACCGATTGACTGCTTCTGATTTTTCAAAAAAAATGGTGCAAGGTGCTAAAGTGCTAAGCCAGAAACTGAAACAAGAAGTAGAGTTTCAGAAGCAAGATGCCACGGATCTTGGCTATTCTTCTTCTTCTTTTGATGGTGTAATCTTTGGCTTTAACGGCATGATGCAAATACCCGGACTGCCAAACCGGAGAAAAGCTATAGCAGAATCTTTCCGGGTTCTTGCACCTGGTGGCTACTTTATTTTTACCGCTCACGACCGGACCTTGCCCAAGTGGAAAAAGTTTTGGGCAACGGAGAGAAAAAAGTGGAATCAAGGGGAGCAAGACCCAGGATTACAAGAATTTGGAGACCGGTTTGAGGAAACCGCCAAAGGAAAACTTTTTATCCATGTCCCGGATGTCTCTGAGCTGAGATCCCACTTACAGGCGGCAGGCTTTGTCGTGGAACGGGATGTTTTAAGGTCCAAACTTGCAGAGGAAGACTCGCTTACCCAAAAATATTCAGACGAATGCAGGTTTTGGGTATGCCGGAAACCTGCTTAGCCAAGGCTTATACTTATTCTAAGCATTCCGTATCCAGGTCCATCGTCGCCACCCGGGTTGCCGGACCGGCCATCTTAACACTAAAGGCGTCATCAATAACCAGCTGAATTTCCCCACCGGGCATTTCCACGGTAATATCCTGATCACAGGCACCCATTTTCCGGGCTACCGCTCCGGCCGCGGAACTGCTGCTTCCAGAAGCTAAGGTGTAGCCTGCACCTCTCTCCCAAATTTCAATTTTTATTCGGTTGCGGTCTAGGATTTCCAAAAACTGGACATTGGTACGGTTGGGGAAATTGGGGTGATTTTCCAAAAGAGGACCGAGGCGTAAAGCATCCTCCTTGGAAACCTGATTGACCGGTATCACACAGTGAGGGTTTCCGATGGTTGCGGCATAGTATTTCAATGTCTCGGACCCAACACTTATATTTTCATCGGTCACTTCCCGGGCATCGCCTTCGACATTGACGGGAATAATATCACTATGAAAACTAACCTGTCCCATTTCCACGGTTATGACATCGGCGGATTCAGAAACCTCGCAGGAGACGACCCCCCCTAGGGTATCCACGGTAAAGGCATTCGTTCCCACTCTCTTGGAGTCCCTGAGGTAACGGGCAAATATCCGCAGGCCGTTACCGCTCTTCTCGGCCTCTGAGCCATCGGGGTTAAGGATTTGAAG
>Ga0181557_1006018_pt1 | contig 10673 bp, 10 predicted proteins | sample 011ome_23_FD_148632 | JGI IMG/M metagenome (GOLD analysis project Ga0181557, IMG submission 148632) | Coastal salt marsh microbial communities from the Groves Creek Marsh, Skidaway Island, Georgia - 011506CT metaG (spades assembly) | ecosystem: Environmental > Aquatic > Marine > Intertidal zone... | reverse complement strand
CGAATCCGTGGCTCTGGTCGGACCCTCGGGCGCTGGCAAGTCGACGGTATTTGAGCTGATGCTGCGCTTTTACGACCCGATCGCCGGCGCGATTCGGTTTGGTGGTGTGGACCTCCGCGATATGGCGCTGGATAGCTGGCGCCAAAAGATCGCACTGGTGCCGCAGCAGCCCACGCTGTTCTCGGGGGATATCTTCTACAACATTGCCTACGGCGCTACCGAGCCAACCCAGGCGGCAGTGGAAGCCGCTGCGCAAATGGCCCACGCTCATCAGTTTATCCAGACACTCCCCGAGGGCTACCAGAGCCATCTGGGCGCGCAGGGTGTCCGGCTGTCAGGAGGACAGCGCCAGCGTATCGCGCTAGCCCGCGCCATTCTCAGCGACCCGGAGCTGTTGTTACTGGATGAAGCCACCAGCGCCCTCGACACCGAGAGCGAATGGCACGTGCAGCAGGCGCTCACCGAAATCATGCGGGAGCGCACCACAATCATCATTGCCCACAGGCTCTCCACTGTGATCAACGCGGATCGCATCGTAGTAATGGATGAGGGACAAGTGATCGACAGCGGGCCCCACGATGAACTGATGAAGCGCTGCGAGCTCTATCAGCGCCTTGCTCGGCTGCAGTTCCAGACCGAGAACGCGAGTTAAGGCAGCCACAAAAAACCCCGCACTCGGCGGGGTTTCGTTGAGGAATAGAGCGATCAGCTGAATTCGCGGATCAGGCCGCCAATGCTCTCTTTCGCATCGCCGAACAGCATGCGCGTGTTCTCTTTGTAGAACAGCGGGTTTTCGATCCCGGCAAAGCCCGAGGCCATGGAGCGCTTGAGCACAAACACCGTGCGCGCATCCGCCACGTTAATCACGGGCATACCGTAAATGGGCGAGGACTCCACCTCGCGCGCCGCGGGGTTTACCACGTCGTTCGCGCCGATCACGATCGCGACATCGACGGTCTCCATGCGCGGGTTGATCTCGTCCATCTCGAGTAGCTGGTCGTAGGGCACATCCGCCTCTGCAAGCAGCACGTTCATGTGACCCGGCATTCGCCCCGCAACGGGGTGAATGCCAAAGTTCACTTCACAGCCGTTATTCTCCAGAAGCTCGGTGAGCTCTTTAACCACGTGCTGCGCCTGCGCTACCGCCATGCCGTAGCCCGGAATGATCGCCACGTTGGTGGCGGCTTCAAGAACGTAATAGGCGTCATCAACAGAGATCGGCTTGATCTCACCTTCAACCACCGTCTCCTCATTGGAGACGCTGGCGAAGCCTGAGAACAGCACGTTGGAAAGCGAGCGGTTCATCGCCTTACACATAATTTGCGTGAGGATGATGCCTGCCGCGCCCACCAGTGAGCCCGCCACAATCAACGCGTTGTTATCGATCGCAAAGCCCGCCGCACAGGCCGCCAAACCTGAATAAGAGTTCAGCAATGAGATCACCACCGGCATGTCGGCACCGCCAATGGGGATGACCGCCATGATGCCGAAGACCAGTGCCAGGCCAATCACGATGTAGAGCCAGGTGGGATCAGTCGGGTTCATACAGAACATCACCGCGCCGCCCACGATACCCAGTACTATCAGGGAGTTGACGATCTGCTGGCCCGAGAAGGTAATTGCACCGCTGCCGATGGTCTCGGAAAGCTTGCCGTAGGCCACCAAGGAGCCGGTGAGGGTCATGCCACCGATCAAAATCGACAGCACGATTGTGACCAACGTAAAGGTGCCGGAATCGGGCGAAAGCGCCGCCCAACCAACCAACAGTGACGCCGCGCCACCGAAACCGTTGAACAGGGCCACCATCTCGGGCATGGCCGTCATAGCGACCGCGCGAGCAGCGATGGCACCGATGGCACCACCCACCACCATGCCGGCAGCAATATAGGTGAAGTCGACAATGCCCTGGTCGAGCAGCGCTGAAACAATCGCCACCAGCATGCCAATGGAGGAAATCATGTTGCCGCGACGGGCAGTTGCCGGCGAACCCAGCATTTTCAGGCCAAAAATAAAGAGGCCAGCCGCGAGGACGTAACCCAGTTGTGTCATCAATTCAGCCGTCATGATCAGTCCTCCTTCTTCTTGAAGAAGCCGAGCATGCGGTCGGTCACCATGTAACCCCCCACGACGTTGATGCTAGCGAGCGTCACGGCACCAACGCCCAACCACATCGCCACGTTTTCGTTACCCGTACCCGCCAGTGCGACTGCACCGACCACCGTAATGCCCGAGATCGCATTCGCACCCGACATGAGCGGGGTATGCAGCGTCGCTGGCACCTTATTGATTAGTTCGAAGCCGAGGAAAATCGACAACATCAGAATAAACAGCAAATACTCTGCGCCGGACATATCAGTTGCCTCCCTCAATAATGTCTTTGATGGTGGGGTGAACAATTGCACCGCCATGGGTGATCACACAGCCGGGGAGAATGTCATTCTCGAGGTCGAGCACAAATTGCTTGGCCTCCTCGTCCCAGGTGTCCTCGACGAGGTTGAACATGTTGCTCGCGTACATCTGGGTCGCATCGCGCGGAGCCAGATTAGCGAGGTTAGCGGTACCCACGATAGTCACACCGTTAACGTTCACCACCTCATCAGGCACTGAGCCTTCGACGTTACCGCCGGTTTCGGCGGCCATGTCGACAATCACAGAACCGGGGGACATAGCCTCGACCATGTCGGCTGTGACCAATACCGGCGGCTTGCGGCCGAAGACCTGCGCCGTCGTGATCACCACATCGGAATCAGCAATCACCGCTTTCTGCGCCTGGCGCTGCAGCTCCACCTGCTCGGGAGTCAATTCCTTGGCGTAGCCATCGGCCGTCTGTCCCGTATCACCCAGATCGATCTCTAGGAACTTTCCACCCAAAGATTCCACCTGCTCAGCCACGACCGGGCGCGTGTCAAACGCGGTGACCCGAGCGCCGAGGCGCTTGGCAGTCGCGATGGCCTGCAGGCCTGCAACACCCGCACCGATGATGAACACCTTCGCAGGCTTCAGTGTGCCCGCTGGCGTCATCATCATGGGCATGATGCTGGGCATGTTATTAGCCGCCAACATCACCGCCATGTAGCCCGCGAGGTTTGCCTGGGAACTCAGCGCATCCATCTTCTGGCTACGGGTTGAGCGAGGGATCATCTCCATACTCACCGCTGTCACGTTCTGGCTGGCAAAGGCCTTGATCAGATCTTTTTCGTTAAACGGGTCGAGGTAAGAGACGTGAATGCAGCCGGCCTTAAGCTGGCTGATCTCATCCATCTCGGGCTTGCGCAGCCGGAGCACCATGTCCGCACTGCCCAGCAGTGCGGACCGATCAGAGCCGATGCTGGCGCCCGCTGCTTCGTAGTCTGCATCGCTGATGCCGGCACCCGCGCCCGCACCCGACTCAACGACCACATCAGCACCGAGCCGCACCAACTTTTTCACCGTCTCGGGAGTCGCAGAGACGCGATCCTCTCCCGGTTGGGTTTCACGGGGTATGACTAATTGCATAGTGAAGTTCGCCTGGTTTTCTGGGATCACCGCGATCCCGGTGTTATTGGATTTCCAGTCGGCTGATTTTTGAGGCGGTCGCTTGGCAGGAGCAGTACCCTACAGCGCCACTGGAGACGAGTCGGTGAAAGATCAGCCCGCGCGGAGTTTCAGTAGCGGGTTGAGCCAGCGGTGTCGCAACCGAGTGAATCGCAGGGGCGCATCCAGCACCGCCAGACAGATACACTCTTCACCTTCCAGTGCGACCGGGGTGTGCTTGTCCCACCCCTCCCGAACGAGGAAATCACCCGGGTGGTACTCGCCGCTCTCATCGGCAAAGCCACCGCGCAATACCAGCGTCATCTCGCTGCCACCATGGGTATGCTCGGGGATGCGGCCACCTTCAGCGATGCGATACAACGCAAACTCGTGACTGGGGTCGCCGGTTTTGAGATAACTGATGCTCAGGGATTGTGTGACACGCTTCCACACCAGATCGGAATAGTTGCCGTTGATCAGGCGGTCCAGCAGACCCGGAAGCTGCGTGTCAGATGCTTCATTGGGCGCGTATCTCAGCGGTTCGGGATCGTCGAGGCGCGCCATGACCGATTCGAGTACCGATTCGCCCACAGGTTGCGGATCCAAACGCTCAAGGTGTGCACCGCCGACATCCTCTAACCTGTCAACCAACTGCCGGCAGCGCTGGCAGTAACTCAGATGCGCCGCCACACAGGCTGACTGGGCAACAGGAAGCGCGCCAGTCGCATACTCTACGAGCAAATCCATTGGGGGGTGATGATGGGCCATCGCTATTTATTCCAAACCGCTCTCATGTACGTTGACGTTACGAGGATCCGGCGCAAACGGTTTACTTCCTAACACCAATAAAACTGTGACTTTCTGAGGAATTGCTATCGCCATTTAAGCCTCCATCAGCCCTTGGAGCTTCTGGATAGCAAGGCGCACCCGCGATTTGACTGTGCCAAGCGGCAAATCGAGCTCTGCCGCGGCCTCGGAGTGCGATTTACCCTCCATGTAGACCTTGGCCAGTATTTGCGCCTGATCGGGCGGCAAATCGCCCATCAACTCACGGACCCGCTCGGCACCACGGCGGGTGTGCAAGACCACGAAGGACTCCTCTTCCTCGCTTTCCAGCTCGAAGTCATCGGAAGCCAGTGGCGTATCAAACTTTTGCAAACGCCGGAACATATCGGTTCTGCAGTTGCGCGCAATAGTGTAGACCCAGGTCGAAGCAGCAGCCTTTTCCGGGTTAAAGCCGCCTGCCTTTTGCCAGACCTTGAGCATCACTTCCTGCACAAGCTCATCGGCATGGGACGCCGACAAACTCGAGCCTGAGAGGGCAAACGCCTTGATCAAGGGGGCAAAATGACGGAAAAAACGCGTGAAGGCGCCCCGATCCTGACTTTCGCCAACCAGCACCAGCGCTTTACTCCACTCATCCGTACGGCGGCCTGTCGGGACGTTCCATTTCCCGTTGCCGTTCGCCGCAGGAGCGGTACTTGCGTCTTTTTTGTTTGCCATAAAAAGGTCAAACCATCATCCGGGTAGGACAGGATACACCCAGTGGCAACGCCTTGATACCTCACTCAACAGCTTATTTCCCGGAGATTTGAGCCCTCTGGCAACTGTCAAGGCCAGCCTAATTCACCTGATCCGTCCCTCTCTACAGGCCGTAACAGCTAGAACCATTCCCTGTCTGGTGGCCGGAGGTCGTCAGCAATGCATATTGCAGTCATTGGAGCGGGCATCTCCGGGCTGGGATGCGCCCACCAACTCGTCAGACGCGGCCACCGCGTCGATATCTTCGAAGCCCGGGATCGCATCGGTGGCCACACCGCCACTTACGACGTGGAGATCGGCACCCGTCGCTTCGCGGTCGACACCGGCTTCATCGTCTATAACGACCGTAACTATCCCAACATGATCGAGCTCTTCAGCGAGCTCGGTGTCGCAAGTAAGCCCACCTCGATGGGTTTTTCCGTCTGCGACGAAACAAACGGCCTCGAATACGCGGGCAACACTCTCAACACCCTGTTTGCACAGCGCGGCAACCTGCTCTCACCCAGCTTTCTCAACATGATCCGAGAGATCCTGCGCTTTAATAAAGTCGCTATCGCGGACCTGGAGAGCGGCAAACTTCCTCAGGATCAGACGCTGGGCGAGTATCTCGCGCGTCTCGGCTTCAGCGCGCATTTCAGTCGCAGTTATTTGTTGGCGATGACCTCCGCGATCTGGTCGGCAGACTTCGAGGACGCACAGGATTTTCCGGTCGAGTTTTTTATCCGCTTCTTTAGCAACCACGGTTTGCTCTCCATAAAGGACAGGCCGCAGTGGCGCGTGGTGGAGGGTGGCAGCCGGGAATACCTCGCGCCGCTCACGCAGCGGTTCTCGGACTCTATTCACACCCGCATGCGGGTAGACAAGATTCTGCGCCCGCCCGGCAAGCCGGTTGCAGTGCACTTCACCAATGGCCTAAAACGAGAGTTTGATGAGGTCGTGATTGCCACACACTCAGACGAAGCACTCAGCATGCTTGGTGACCCGACCGAGTCGGAAAAATCGGTTCTTGGGGCGCTGCCCTACCGGGACAACGAAGTCATTCTGCACACCGATACGCGCCTGTTACCCAAGACCCAGCGCGCCTGGTCGAGCTGGAACTATCGGTTAAAGCCGGGTAACGGACGCGCCACCGTCACCTACAATATGAATATTTTGCAGGGTCTGGATGCACCCGAGACCTTCTGCGTGACGCTCAACGACACCGCCTCCATTAACCCCCACCGTATTCTGGGCCGCTTTAACTACGCGCACCCACAGTTCACACTGGCGGGTATGGAAGCCCAGCAGCGGTGGGGCGACATCAACGGACTTAACCGCACATGGTTCTGCGGCGCTTACTGGCAAAATGGCTTCCACGAAGATGGCCTAAGCAGCGGGCTGCGGGTAGCCGAGAGCCTGTGCGCCGCCGCACAGATGGCGGCGTGACGGCCAAACTGTACTCGGGCACGCTTCGCCACGCCCGCTACTCCCCCAAGAAACACGCCTTCACCTACAAGGTGTTCATGCCTTTTGTTGAGTTGGAGACACTCCCTGAGCTGACTGCGCGCCTGCCCTTATGGTCGAGCAAGCGTTGGGCGCCGGCACGGTTCCTGCGTAGCGACTTTCTCGGCGCTCCCGAACTACCGCTCGCCGAGGCCGTTCGGCTACGGATAAAAGAAAAAACGGGGAGGGACCACGCTGGCCCGATTTATCTGTTAGCTAACTGGCGGTACTTCGGCTACCAGAACAACCCCATTGCCGTGTATTACTGCTACGGCCAAGGTAAGCAGCTTGAATATGTGGTCGCGGAAGTCACCAATACCCCTTGGGGTGAACGCCACAGTTACGTACTCGAAGCGCCTGATGCAGATCAGCCTCTGGCGACGGAGTTTCAGAAAGCGCTCCACGTCTCGCCCTTCAATCCCATGAATATGACCTATCGCTGGTATAGCAATGTCCCGGGGGATGATCTCAATATTCAAATCGCACTTTTTGAAGACGGCAATCGTATTTTCGACGCCGTGCTGTCTCTCGCCGCAGAGCCCCTCACTGCTCGCAGCGCACGCCGCGCGATCCTCGCCTACCCGTTTATGACAATCAAAGTCGCCGCCGGGATTTATTGGGAGGCCTTGCGCCTGTTTTTAAAAGGCGTCAGCCTGCATGCTCATCCGAAGCGAACGCACTAACGTAACCGTCGACTCCACGCGGTAGAAGAAAGAGGGTCCACATGAGCGGATACAGCGTCAAAAACATCTCCAAGTTACCCATGCTGTTCCCGGAGAAACGCGGTAGCCTGGCGCGCTCGCTGATGCTCAAGGTGTTGGCCAAACTTCAGGTGGGATCCCTCACGCTCAAAGAGCAAGGCGAGACACTGGTCTTTGGCTCACAGGCCAACCCCGCTGCACCTCATGCCGAGGTGCACGTTCATGACAGCGACTTGTATCGCCGCATTGTTACTGGCGGCGGCATCGCGGCAGGCGAAACCTACATTGAGGGATTGTGGAGCAGCCCTGATCTGACGGCGGTGACCCGTGCTTTCAGCGCCAACTTGGCCATGCTGGGCGCCATGTCAGACCGCCAGAATTTGCTGGCAAAAACCGCGCTGAAGCTAAGCCATTGGGCGCGACGCAACACTGCTACAAGGTCCCGGGAAAACATCTCCGCCCACTACGATTTGGGGAATGATTTTTTCTCTCTGTTCCTCGACCCCAGCATGATGTATTCGTCGGCGGTCTTCCCCACGCCGCAGAGTGATCTGGCCGCCGCGTCACAACACAAGCTACATTTGATCTGCGAGGATCTTGAGCTCAAGCCCGAGGATCATCTGGTCGAGATTGGCACGGGCTGGGGCGGCATGGCGATCTATGCGGCCGAGCACTATGGCTGTCGGGTTACGACCACCACCATCTCCCGAGAACAGTTTGAGCACACGGTCGACGCCGTCGCCCAACGCGGCCTGCAAGACCGCATTACGGTGCTCTTCGATGATTACCGCGACCTCACCGGCACCTTTGACAAGCTGGTGTCCATCGAGATGATCGAGGCGGTCGGGCATCAGTTTTACGACACCTACTTCCAGACGGTCAGCCGGCTGCTGAAGCCACACGGCAAAGCAGTCATCCAGGCCATTACCATGACCGAGCAACGCTATGAGCAGGCGCGAGACTCTGTGGACTTCATCAAGCGTTACATTTTCCCGGGCGGATGCCTGCCCTCGCTCACCGTCATCAGTGATGCGCTGGCACGCATGACAGATATGCAGATGAGTCAACTGCGCGACATCACCCAAGACTACGCCGACACACTCAACGCCTGGCACGAAGGTTTCCTTGAGAAGCTTGACCAAGTGCGCGGCATGGGCTTTGACGATCGGTTTATCAATATGTGGCGCTACTACCTCAGCTATTGCGAGGGGGGCTTCCGCGAGCGCATTATTGGCACCTATCAAATCACCATGACCAAGCCGGGGTACCGCCCCGCCTGATCTACCGCCTATGCTGCTGTCCCTCGCGCCAATCGCGCTGCTGGTTTTACTGCTCTCTGCCTCGGTGGCGCTGTTTGGCTCGGACGCATCCTACGGACCCAACCAGGTTGCACTGATCATTGCCTCGGCGGCCACCATGGTGGTGGGCTGGCGCCGCGGCATGAGCTGGCAGGCGATTCAGGACGGCATGGTCGGCGCGATTACCGTCTCGATCATGCCCATGATGATTCTGCTCTCTTTAGGAGCGCTGATCGGCAGCTGGATTATCAGTGGCACCGTCCCGGGCATGATCTATTACGGGGTGCAGCTGCTGGACCCCGGTTTCTTTTACGCGGCATCCGCCATCATCTGTGCGCTGGCGTCATTGAGCCTCGGCAGCTCGTGGACCGTCGCCGGCACGCTCGGCATTGGCCTAATGGGTATCGCCACCACCTACTCGCTGTCACCCGCTATCACGGCCGGTGCTGTGATCTCAGGGGCCTATTTTGGCGACAAACTCTCGCCGCTCTCAGATACCACCAATCTGGCCGCCGCGGCGGTGGGCGTTGATCTGTTTGCGCACATCAAAAACATGCTCTGGACCACCCTGCCGGCGTTTATTGCGGCACTGGTGATTTTTTCCTTCGTCGGCAGTGAGGGCGCCGCCACGCCAGAGAACATCGCCGAGATCCGCACTGCCCTGGCCGGCCAGTTTGCGATCTCCCCCTGGGTGCTCTCGCCGCTAGCACTCATGCTGGCTCTAATCTATTTCCGGGTGCCCGCCTATCCCGCCATCCTGATCTGCGCCCTCTCCGGTACGCTCTATGCCGCCGCCTTTCAGACAGACGTGGTGCGCGCGCTGGCACTTGCCAGTCACGCAGCCTCGCCGGCGCCGCTGATTCAGGGTCTTTGGATGGCGCTGTTCTCCGGATATCAGTCACCCGAGGGCATGGGCGAACTCAGCAAACTGCTCGACAAGGGCGGCTTGGCCAGCATGCTGAACACCATCTTTCTCATTCTGACTGCGATGACCTTCGGCGGGATGCTGGATAGCACGGGCATTCTGCGGCAGCTGCTTGATCAGGTGCTGCGAGGCGTGAAGCGTACCGGAGATCTGATACTCGCCACCGTGGGGGGTGGCTTCATCACCAACGTGCTGGCTGCCGATCAGTTTCTGGCTATCACGTTGCCCGGCCGCCTGTTTACGCCGGCCTACGATGACCGCGGGCTGAACCGACTCAGCCTGTCCCGCACGCTGGAAGATTCCGCCACCCTCACCTCGGTGTTGATCCCCTGGAACACCTGCGGCGCGTTTATGGCGGCAACGCTGGGCGTTGCGACATTCGAATACGCGCCCTATGCGCTGTTCAATCTGATTTGTCCCGTGCTGGCGGTGATCTTCGGCTACCTGATGATCGCGCAGCCCCCCGTCGAGAGGGCCAGCGCATGACAGCGCCGCAGTGGGATTTTGCCGATCCCTATTTGTGGCCAGTCACCGTTGAGGCGGCGCATATTGACGCGCTCGCCCACACCCGGAACACCCACTATGTTGAGTGGTGTATGGAGGCCGCGTGGGCGCACACAACCGCGCTCGGACTCGGGGCTGAGGAGTACCAGCGCCTCGACCGCGCCATGGCTCTGACACGTGCCGAGTACGACTACCTGAAGGCAACCCGGGCGGGCGATCAATTACTGGTAGGCACCTGGATAACGGAATGGGCGGGCAAGATGAAAATGACCCGTCGACTGCAGGTGGTCTGTGAGCAGACTGGCGAAAGCGTTTTTCGTGGCATCCTGGAGTTTGTGTGTATCGAGATATCGACAGGTGTCCCTAAAAGGCCGCCCAAAGAATTTATCGACATTTACGGCCCGGTCATCGCGACAGCGGCGCCAGCACAACAATAATAACTACTGGGTCTCACTCGGCGAGGAGGCTAAAAAATGCGCCTTGGATCACGCCCTATCCCAGCCGAAGCTGATGGTCTCCGCGACACTTTCAACGCCCAACTTCAAGGCGAGCAACCGATCCACACCCAGCGCAACGCCGGCGCACTCCGGCAGGCCGTGACGGTGAGCGGCCAGCAGGCGTCCATCAATGGGGCGCAGCGGCAGCCCGCGCTGCTGCCGACGAGTGTTCTCGGCGTGCAACTGCGCGGCAAGCGCGTCGGGGTCGATT
>Ga0181557_1006007_pt1 | contig 10686 bp, 1 predicted proteins | sample 011ome_23_FD_148632 | JGI IMG/M metagenome (GOLD analysis project Ga0181557, IMG submission 148632) | Coastal salt marsh microbial communities from the Groves Creek Marsh, Skidaway Island, Georgia - 011506CT metaG (spades assembly) | ecosystem: Environmental > Aquatic > Marine > Intertidal zone >... | reverse complement strand
TGATGAAGCGGGTGGAGAGCGGGACCTACCGCATCAATGCCGACCCGGACAATACCGGGCACGAAGTCCGTCTGTCCGCCTACCTGATCGATATGTTTGAAGTGCGTATGTCCTACTGGGAGGAAGTCTACGAATGGGCCACCCAGAACGGGTATGCTTTCACCAACCCCGGATTGAACACCGATCCCAGCGGAGTGCCCCAAAGCGGGGACCACCCGGTGCACAGCACCAGTTGGTACGACTGTGTGAAATGGGCGAATGCCCGCTCGGAAAAGGATGGGTTTGAGCCGTGTTATTATGCGGATGAAAACCGCACCACGGTGTACCGTTCGGGGGAGATCAACCTGACCAATTTTCATGTCGACTGGACCGCGAGCGGATACCGCTTACCCACAGAGGCGGAGTGGGAAGTGGCCGCCCGTGGTGGACTGGTGGCCAATAAATATTCCTGGGGAAATTCTCCCTTCCCCAGCAAAGCAAATTATGTGGATACCCGTATTGGTAAGAGTGCCGCGGTGGGCACCTTTGATGCCAATGGATATGGTATCCACGACATTGGGGGCAACCTCTATGAATGGACCTGGGACTGGTATGATTCACGAACCTACGACTACGAGTGGAAGGAAACTTTTCCCGATGCCAATGGGATTTATAATACATTGGTCGATGAGGGGAATTCGACGGTACTTTTCCATTCTGATTCCTTTGGAAACCAACAGAAATACTCGGCCCGTGGACCTCTCGAATCAAATTCAGCCCAAGTCAAAACCACACAAAGTAGCGATGGTACTAATTGGAAGCTTAAAAAAACTTTTGATCTTAATTTCGATACGAATGTGAGTGAAGTACGAAACGAAATCAAAAATGAAAACAGTTCGGCTGGTTCCATAACCGAGTGCAAAATTAAGTTTTTCTATGCAGACGGAAACACTTCGGAAAGTTCTTTGCAGACTAGATACGAAAACTCATACGCTACAAAGACATACACAAATCCAAATACTTCAAAACTAGTCAACAAGGTCGAGGTATGGCTCAGGCAAACATACAACAATTCGAATTACGAAGCTTACGAGAGAAACACCGTGGTTTACGGAAATGATCCTTCCGACAACTATTACCTCACTTTAAAAATCCCCCAATACAGCGAACAAAACGCTACGCATTTTCGGGTGAAAGTTGACGCAGACCGCCAGGGGGATGACGATATCTGGTTTGAATTGGTCAATGAGGATAATTCATCCAAGACCTACACCAATGCGGATTTCGATCAATTGCTTCCCATCGTATCTCCAATCGTTCAACCCACCCGTTTGCGCATACACATGAAACCCGCCACCAGCGGAGCGACCCTTGGTGGAACCGCAGTCTCGGCAGTGTACTGGGGAACCAACGACCCCAAGAGCCTGTGGACGGCATCGCAACGAATCGTGAAGGATTTGTCCTTTGATCAAAATATAGCCTTACTCAAAAACCGGGTTACCAATACCACCCCCAACTCGGTTTCCAATACGCGGGGTTTCCGCCTCGTCCGCCGCCCGTGATTTAATCCTTATTCAAAGTATAATTTCTTGAGCACCATCTTCCATAAAGCCCTGACAAATCTACTCCTGATCGGAGTGGGTATGCTGGCATGGGCACAGGTGAGCGGATCCAATTACGACTTCGGACCGCAGGCGATGCTCTCCCTGTCAGGTGAAGGTAATAGTTCGAATTATTCCACCTTTTCCGTGGTTGAACCAATAAATGGACTATCTATTACTGCGGATGAAAATATTGAAGTGCAGGTCGGCTTCATTGGTTCGGTGGGGCAGAACCAAGCACCCACAAATCTACATTCTTCCGGCGATCTCCTGATTTTGGAAAACCAGCCGGTGGGTACAATTGTAGGGGAATTCAATGCCACGGATGAGGACGAAGATGAATTAATTTTTTCTTTGCTGAATGGAGAGGGAGGTGAGGACAATGCCTTGTTTCAGATGGATACCAATGGAACCTTGCGAACCGCGGTGGCTTTTGACTTTGAGAGCAATGCCACCAGTTATGCGATCCGGGTGCAGGCAAGGGATGATCGAAACGGCAGCGTGGATGGGAATTTCACGGTTTTGTTGGTTGATGAGTTTGAGGATTTGGACGGGGACGGAATCGAGGATCATCTGGATGAGGACATGGACGGCGACGGATTCAGTAATAGCGATGAACTCGCTTATGGTTCGAATCCCATGGACGCGTCTTCTCTGGCAAATGCCCAACCGCAAGCACTGCAGGTACAGGGTCAGGGGTTGTCGATTCTGGAAAACCAACCGGTGGGTACAATCGTGGGGGAATTCAATGCCACGGATGAGGACGGAGATGAGTTAATTTTTTCTCTGGTGAATGGAGAAGGAGGTGAGGGCAATGCTTTGTTCCAGATGGATGCCAATGGAACCTTGCGAACCGCGGTGGCCTTTGACTTTGAGAGCAATGCTACCGGTTATGCCATCCGGGTGCAGGCAAAGGATGATAAAAACGGCAGCGTGGATGGGAATTTCACGGTTTTACTTCTAAATGATCAAGGGGAGGATTCCGACGGGGATGGATATACGGACCTGGAAGAAATGAACGCGGGGAGTGACCCGCATGATCCGAATTCCATGCCTGAATGGCTACCGGAAAATTTTTCCTTCTTACCAGGCGAACTGAGAGAAGGACAAATGGTGGGAACCACCGTTGGAATCATTGAATTCGATGGATTAGGAAGTAGGGAGGGATACATCTTTGCACTGGTCGCCAATGGCAATGGGTCTGAGTTCGACAACGGGAGTTTTGAAGTAGATGAAATGGGCAGAGTATTGGCGAAGGAATCCTTATCATTGGAAGGTGGAGAGTACCGAACGATAAGGGTATTGATTACCGATCCCGATGGAAATCAATACGCCACCAATCTGCTAATAACGGTTCTACCCGGACCGAGTCTGACCCTTTCGAATATGGAAATGGGAGAAGATTCGAGCATTGGTTCGGAGGTGGGAAGTTTGCAAACTGATGGGATCGAAAATCCGATCTTCGAATTGTTGAAGGATGGAGGCGGACGATTCGGTTTGGATGGCAACCGGATAGTAACCCTAGGCGGTCTGGATTATGAAGAAAACAGCACCATACTCATTCGGGTAAGAGTGTTTGGTACAACGGGTGAAAGTGCGGAGAAAGCATTTACCATTTCACTTTTAGACAACGATCAGGAAGATGCGGATGGTGATGGTCTGAAGCAGGAAGAAGAAGAACTTCTGGGAACCAGTGATCTAAGACTGGATACCGATGAGGATGGATATGCGGATGGGGTTGAAGTTTCCTCTGAGACCGATCCTTTGGATCCGCAATCTTTCCCGCATTTGTTTGAGCAGGCAGACCTTACACCGCCGGTGATTAGCTTGATTGGATATGCAGATGTACGCATCGAAGCAGGAAGTGTTTATGAAGACCCCGGAGCAACCTGGACGGACATCGTGGATGGCAACGGGACCCTGTTGGGGCAGGGGGAAATTAACAGCTTGGTGCCTGGGGTTTATGAACTTACTTACTCCATAAGCGATGAGGCGGGGAATGAGGCAATCACGATAATGCGTACGGTGACGGTGGTCAATGATGCCCCGGATAGTTTGGTCTTGAGTGGAAATGCGGTGGAAGAAAACCTAGCCGCAAATACTTTGGTCGGTCAATTTTCATGGAGTGATCCCAACGACCCAGGGGGCACAGGAAATTACCAGTTGGAGCTTGTAAATGAAGAGGGGAAAGCAAACTTTTTACTGGATGAAAACCATACCCTGCTGACCCGTACATCCCTGGATTATGAAACCGCTCCAAGCCATGAACTCGTGGTACGTCTGTCGGATGCCTACGGAGGAAGCATGGAGGAAAGCTTTACCATTGAAGTCATCGATGCCTTTGTGCCGATTGTTTATACGGAAGATCCGATAGAGGTGGGTGCCCGGCATGTGGTGGCTTCTGGTGAGGTGATGGATGATGGCCACAGCCTGGGCGTGAACGCTCGAGGTTTTCTAGTCAGTTCTTTGGCTGAGGCAAGGATGGAGGATGCAGAGGTTATCCATGTGTTGGCCGGAGAGGGAGCGGGTTCTTACACTCACCGGGTAAATGGCTTGCAGCCGGATCAAAAATATTATGTCCGTGCCTACGCCTCGAATGCGGAAGGCACAGCCTACGGGGCGAGTTTGCGTATTTATAGTCAGGCCTATGATGTGGCTCCGGACTGGTCCAATGCCACACCTTCGGCGTATGTGGAAGGGTGGTGGTCAAGCCCCTGGTTTGGCACCTTTTATACCCAGGACGACAGTGGATGGGTTCACCATGCAGCCCTGGGGTGGGCCTATGCCATGCCGGTAAGGGGAGATGGTGTCTGGTTGTGGACCGAGGCAACGGGCTGGGCCTGGACAGAGCAGGGAACCTATCCTTTTCTTTATGCCAATGACTGGCAGTCCTGGCTTTACTTTTACGGCCAGTCCAAGGGCCAAATTATCTTCTTCCGCTATTCGGATAATGAGTGGGTGGTAAGACCGAAGGAAAACCCAGAAGATTAATCTTTATAATGAATCTAAATTTAAATAATATAAAAGAATTAGTTATTTTATTTTGAGTGCTTTAGAAAAGATTTTTCCTTCCCAAAAAGTCAGTTTTTTAATTCTTACAGGCTGCTTCTTTTTCAGTGCTTTGTTTTCTCAACCCAAATTGTATTGGTCTGATTGGAGTGGTAACAAAATACAATCTGCTAATCTTGATGGCACTGAAATAACTGATGTAGTCACGGGTTTGGGGAGTGCCAAAGGGGATGTCGCCCTTGATCTCATCAATGACAAAGTTTACTGGATCGATCGAGGGACGGGTTTTTTGCAAAAGGCCAATTTGGACGGTTCAGAGATTGAGACCATTGCAACTGGTATAGGTTCTGGCGGTAGAGGGTTGGATTTGGATGTGGCTAATGAGCATGTTTACTACGGAGATTACACGGCAAATACTATAAAGCGGGTCAACCTTGACGGATCTGGTGTAACTACCATCCTTCAAGCCTTAGGCGGGAATCGTGGACATGCACTTGATTTAACCAATGGCAAAATCTACTGGACGGAAGATACATCCAATAAGGTACGCCGGGCAAACTTGGACGGTTCCTCGATTGATGACCTCGTCACCACCGGATTGAGCTACCCCTATGGTATTATTTTGGATGTCGAGGGTGGGGTGATGTACTTTTCTGATCTTACAAATAATGCAATTTATAAAGCCAACCTGGATGGAAGTAATAAAACCACCCTCATTTCCGGGCTTAACCAACCTCTCAACCTTGAGCTCGACTTAGCGAATAACCACATTTACTGGGCGGATGAAAATACCAATAGTATTGAGCGGTGCAACCTGGACGGCTCCGGGCGCACTGCAGTAGTCACGGGATTGGGTATGCCGATTGGGTTGGCCCTTTTGCTGCCTAACAGTAACCTCAATCAACCCATTACATACACTTTTACCAATTGCGGTAAAACCGGGAAAACTGGACCATCGGCAGCACAAATGAATTCGGCTTATGTTGGAACCAGTCTTGAGGGGCTTGTTTCCACTGGTTGGAAGGCTGGATACCAAAAATGGGTTGTTCCCCAGACGGGACAGTATTGGATAGAGGCAATGGGTGCTCGGGGTGGAAATTCCGCTAAAAATGGTGGAGGTGGAACTTTCGTAAAAGGAAAATTTTCTCTTTCAGCAGGAGATATTCTTAACATCGTTGTTGGGCAAGCAGGGGAGAATATTTCAGGCAGTTATGGGGCAGGTGGCGGGGGTGGAACCTTTGTCATAGCTGATACAAATAACACCCCTTTAGTGATTGCCGGGGGTGGTGGAGGTGCTGGAGGAACGAGAGACTCCTTGCGTTTTTCCGATAATGAAAACGGAGCGGCTACAGCTGATACATCCGGGGGTATAAATGGAAATGGTGGGCAAGGTGGAAGGAGCGGTGGAGGTGGAGGATTCCTTGGAAACGGAAATTCTTACTATGCTGGACAAGGGGGACTTTCATTTCAGAACGGTTCAACTGGGGGAACTCCCTCTTCCAGCGGAAAAGTTGGTGGCTTTGGTGGGGGTGGTTCCACCCATGTTAGTTTTTGGGAGCAAGGAGGGGGAGGTGGAGGTTATTCCGGAGGTGGAGGTGCCAAAGGTGACAGAGGAATTTTTTCTGAAGAAGGCGCAGGAGGAGGTTCTTATAATTCCGGCACGGACCAGTCTATTGAGGTAAATAAGAATAATGATCATGGGAATGTGGTTATCTACCTCGCTGAAATCATTAACCAAGCACCCACGGATCTCAACTCCACCACCGCACTTACTATCGCCGAAAACCAACCGATCGGCACAATTGTAGGCGAGTTCAATGCGACCGATCCAGATGGGGATGCGATTACCTACCACTTCGTAAACGGAGATAACAATAACTCTCTCTTCACCCTCGAATCTAACGGCACCCTAAAAACCGCCACAACTTTTGATTTCGAAAGCAATGCTGCGAGCTACACCATCACCTTACAGGCAAAGGACGAGCTTAATGCCACTGTGGAGGGCAACTTTATCGTGACACTGCTTGATATTTATGAAGACACCGATGGGGATGGATTCCGGGATTCTTTGGAAGCCTCAACGGGTAGTGATTTAAACGATCCTAATTCCACACCCCTTCAACAAGGCCTCGTCGCCTGGTATCCCTTCGATGGCAACGCCTCCGATATGTCCGGCAATGGGAACCACGGAACGGTTAATGGGGCAATCTTGGGAGCCGATCGGCACGGAATTGATAATATGGCCTACAGTTTCGATGGGGTGGATGACTGGATTGAAACCCCAGTTTCCTCCACTTCCATCAATTTATCTTTGAGTTGCTGGTTTAACCCAAACACAGTTTTCAGCTCTCATTCAATCGTAGATTCTGATGTTGGTAATCAGTTCGGACGAAGCCTAATAATCGGATATTCAAATAGCTTTGGAAAACTCTGCGTTCAGTATCATAATAATTTTCTTGCTTCTAGTTTCCTGCCCCAAACGACAACTTGGCAAATGGCTACTCTGACTTATGTTTCAGGCGGTTTTGAGCTTTTTGTAAACGGCAGTTGGACTGTCTCAAAAACATACACTCAGCAGTCGATAGATGGAAGTAACTTTAGAATAGGCAGGCACAACCCTGGTGCCCCTCAGTGGTTTAATGGCTCCATCGACGATATCCGTATTTACGACCGTGCCTTGTCGGCGGAGGAAATCGAGCTGCTTTACCGTGCAGAGAGCCCAAACCACTTCGTGGATTCTGCCAATAATTTGGAAATGATCTGGGTGGAACCGGGCACCTTTACTATGGGCAGTCCGGTAACGGAAGCGGGTAGGTTGACTAACGAGGTTGAGCACAATGTAACTCTTACAAAAGGATTTTATTTGGGTAAGTATGAGGTTACGCAGGCACAGTATGAGGTTGTAATGAAAAATGTCATAGGTGATTTAAATGCTACTCCATCTAGTTTTCATGGTTTTCCAAATCGACCAGTGGATAATGTTTCGCATGATGATGCTCAGGTTTTTCTTGAACGTTTGAATGCACAGGAGGCCAGCAATATCCCCAAAGGGTGGGCCTACGTGTTACCTACGGAAGCTCAGTGGGAGTATGCCTGTCGGGCTGGTACTAATACTAGATACTCGTGGGGAGATTCCATTACATCATCGAACGCTAATTACGCAACAAGCGGTCATGCTGCAATTCGTGATGTTGGGCAGTACCCTGCGAATCCTTGGGGCTTTTACGATATGCATGGAAACCTGTGGGAATGGACCGCTGATTGGTTTAAATATTTAAACAGTGATCCTCAAGTTGATCCAAATTGGATAGAGTCTGGTTCTTTACCTGTGAGAATTACTAAAGGTGGATCAAGGTTGTATGGTTCATCGCTCGCTAGATCTGCATATCGTGATGCAAAGTCTCCTGACATAAGACGAACCGATCTAGGCTTCCGTATAAGTTTTCAGTACACAAATAAGCCACCCACCGATCTCAATTCCACCGCGGATCTAACCATCGTCGAGAACCAACCAGTCGGCACCATTGTAGGCGAGTTCAATGCCACCGATCCGGATGGGGATGCGATTACCTACCACTTCGTAAACGGAGATAACAATAACTCACTGTTTACACTAGATACCGACGGGACGCTCAAAACTGCCACCACTTTTGATTACGAAAGCAATGGGTCAAGCTATACAATAACCTTAGAAGCAAAGGACGAACTTAATGCTACCACCGAGGGTAATTTTACGGTAACGCTGACGGATATTTACGAACCCTCGCAACCCAATCACTTCGTCGAGCTCAACTCCACCGTGGATTTGGAAATGATCTGGGTGGAACCTGGCACCTTTACCATGGGTAGCCCTGAATCGGAAATAGGTAGAGGTGATGATGAAAATGAAACTGAGATTGTATTAAGTAGTGGTTTCTTCCTTGGTAAATATGAACTTACACAGGCACAGTACGAGGCTGTGATGACAGGAAATATCTACAATCTTAATGCCACACCCAGTCAATATCTAGGAGATCCAAACAGACCAGTTGAGCAGGTTTCCTGGAATGATATGCAAGTGTTTATCGAGCGCTTGAATGCACAGCAGGCGGACAATCTGAAGCCAGGTTGGCAGTATGCATTACCAACAGAGGCTCAGTGGGAGTATGCCTGCCGAGCAGGAACTAGTACCACCTATTCCTGGGGAAATGATATTAATGCATCTTACGCAAATTACAGTGCTAGTGGAGTTGGGGAGACCATCGAAGTAGGGCAGTACAGTGCCAACCCATGGGGCTTTTATGATATGCATGGAAATGTGTGGGAGTTGCCTCGTGATTGGTACGAGGAAAATCGACCAGACACTACCCTATATGATCCAACTGGCCCATATGACGGGACTCACAAAATGCGAAAAGGCGGTTCATTTTATAATTCAGCCACTGATCAACGCAGTGCAACAAGAGGTTTTCCAACCGGTCCAACCTACCGAAATCATACTATTGGCTTCCGGCTTTCCCTTGAAAAAGTTCCGCATGTAGTCGAGCTCAACTCCACCGTGGACCTGGAAATGATCTGGGTGGAACCAGGCACATTTACTATGGGGCAGGATGGAGTGGCTACCCCTGTTCACGAGGTCACGCTGACGAAAGGATTTTATTTAGGTAAATACGAGGTTACCCAGGCTCAGTACGAGGCGGTGATGACGGGTAACACGGATAGCTTGAGTGCCACCCCAAGCAGCTTTGCTGGCAACCCCAACCGCCCAGTGGAGAAGGTATCCTTGGATGATATTCAGGTATTCCTGACCCGTTTGAATGCTCAGGAGGCCGGGAATATCCCCGAAGGGTGGGCCTATGTGTTGCCCACTGAAGCCCAGTGGGAGTATGCCTGCCGGGCAGGCACGACCACCGCGTACTCATGGGGAGAAACGATTAGTGCAAGCGATGCCAATTGGAACCATGGGAACGACGCCAACCAAACGGAGAATGTCGGCTCCTACAGTGCCAACCCCTGGGGCTTTTTTGATATGCACGGCAATGTCTGGGAATGGACGGCGGATGCTTGGGGTACCTATTCATCGGTAGCACAAACCGATCCATTCAATGCAGGAGCTACGGACTCGCGCCGTGTCTCTCGTGGAGGTTCGTGGACTACCGCAGGTACATCGTTGCGTACAGCCTCTCGCATCCACAACCCCACAAGCTCCCGCTTCAACGGCATGGGCTTCCGTGTCGGTTTCCAAATCCAGCCAGACGAGGCCAGCCCCGAACTGGAATTGTTCGGGGGTGCCGATATCCCGCACAAGCGCGACGAGCCATGGGCGGAGCCCGGCTACGGAGCAAGCGATGTGCGGGACGGCAACCTGACCAGCTCCGTCTCCATATCCGGCACCGTGGATGTAAACACCACCGGCACCTACACCCTAACTTACACCGTAAGTGACGCCGCCGGCAACGAAGCCAACGCCACCCGCACCGTCCGCGTAATGCCTTTCGTCTCTTATGATCCATCCGTGTTGGATGCAAATCTTGCTAACCTGTCCAACTCTGGAGTAACTGATGTATTTGTACAGGGTCCAGAAGGGCAAGATTTTCTGCTGAATCGTTCGCCCTCCATTCCGAGTGGATTGAATGTTATCTTTCACAGTGATCAGGACCTATACATTTTAAAACCATTCTCCTATTCCGGGGATCAAACAATCACGCTTTCTGCAGGAGGTAGTATTTTTGTACAGGCATCCATCACCGCATCGCACACCCATGGTAAATTAGCTGCACATTATGGGTTGAGTGAACCGAGTGTGGACAACCCTCACTTCTTCATCGTTGCCCAGCCTATCAATCTGGAAATGGGCGAAAACTTTTTCTCTCAACATGGAATGGGTGGTGAATATAAGAGCTACCAAATTATTCATGAGTTGGGTGAGGAAAATTCCACTACCGGTACCGATCTTCAGGGCATGCAAGCACAGCCCGATCAAAATTATGCTTTGGGCAGAGATATTAATGCGAGTGCCACACAAGGGTGGAGGCTTGGTTCATATACAGATGAAACTCTTCAGTATCTTTTCAGTAATATGGATTATTCCCTTGGCTTTACTGCCTTTTCTAAATCC
>Ga0181557_1005995_pt1 | contig 10699 bp, 3 predicted proteins | sample 011ome_23_FD_148632 | JGI IMG/M metagenome (GOLD analysis project Ga0181557, IMG submission 148632) | Coastal salt marsh microbial communities from the Groves Creek Marsh, Skidaway Island, Georgia - 011506CT metaG (spades assembly) | ecosystem: Environmental > Aquatic > Marine > Intertidal zone >... | reverse complement strand
CGCGTCGTCGCGCCGTCCCTTTCCTCGGCGGCGCCCTCCAGCGTCGAGTCGAGGGCCATGCCCAGCCGCTGCTTCAGGGTCTGCTTGGCGAGCCGCAGCCGCTCGGCTTTGCTGAGCTGCTTCTTGGCGTCGTCCTTATCGTTCTCCGCGCCCCCGAAGAGCGCGTCGTCCCCGGACTTGGCGGCGAGGAGCGGCGCGGCGCGTTCGAGCACGCCCACGATGTCAAACTCGGCAAAGGCGAGGTCGCCGGCGGCGTCGTCCTCCTCCTCGCTCGTCGGCTTCAGGTGCGCCGCGCGCTCGACCGCCTGCTCCGGGGAGACGCCCTCCAGCCGCGCGATGTCAGCCACGGTGGCGTGCTTCACGCCCTCGCAGATGTGCGCGATGGTCCGCGCGGACGCGACGCGGGTTTCCCACTGCTTGTGCTTCAGGAACCCTCGGATCTTTTTTTTCGTGTGAGGAATGGGGCGTGAGGGACGGTGCGGTGAGTCTCTTCTCCGCCGGTACCGGGCGTGCCACGCGGGATGAATCCGGAGGTGAAAACACGGTGTCTCGTCGTCGTGACCGCGCGCGCGCGCTCGAACCCGGGGACGTCGCGCGCGAATCGCGGGGGGTCCGCGAGATCTTCGGCGCAGCGGAAACGAACGCGTCGAGGCGGGCGGGCACCCGTGCGATTCCGGATCTGGGTTCGTACCCTTCGCAGGAGGTTGGGGAGCTGGTTCGGGTGCGCAGAGGCGAGCTCGCCGATCTGCCTCGCCGCCTCGTGCCTCGCAGCGGGAGAAGAGCCGGTCTCGAGCAGGCGGAGAAGCCTGTCGAGCCTGCTGCCCCCGCCATCGTCAGCCATGATTGCGGACGCGCGCCCAGGAGACTGAAACGAAAAGCAGACGCTTTTCCTCTTCGGAGGAAAAAAATGAGCCGTTTCAGAGCGAACCTTCATTCCTGCGCGCGCGGGGCTTGGAGGATAGGCCCGCGCACGGCCATGCCTATGGACGATACCGCCGGGCGTGTCCCTCCCCGGCGTGTGGGAGACCCGACGGGAGGTGCGGGCGGACGAGGACGCGGCGCCGCTCCCGGGCCCAGTCGGCCATCGCGTCCCACGCCGGTCGGGTCTGGCGCGTCTTCGTCGGTCCCGCGGCGACGCGCCCCGTCGGGGACCCTCCACGATCGGTCGACGAGCGGAGGGCAGACGTCGGTCGCGCGCGAGCGCGCGGAGCGCGAGAAGAGCGTCGCGTCGCTCATGACCCGCGACAAGGAGCGCCTCGCGGAGGAGGTCATCGAGCTCAAGCGGGTCAACGACGATGTGGCGACGCGACTGAAGTTGGCGCAGGCGGAGGTGATTCGCGCGACGGGGGAGCTCCGCAAGCGCGAGCGCGCGCTGGAGGCGCTCGAGCGCGGGGACGACGACGGCGGCGCGGCGCGACGCGCGACGCGCGTCCTCGAGCTCGAGGCGGAGAACGAGGTGTACCTCTCCGAGGTTGCCAGGCTCGCGTCGTTGCTTCGGCTCGACCCAGAGACGGGTCAACTCCCCGGAACGTCGGCGGGTCCTTCGTCGGACGTACCGGGCGCTGATGACGAGGCGACCCCCTCGAACGAAACCGGTTTTCCAACCGCGAGTTCCGCGGAGGTCGCGCGGCTCCGCGCCGAGCTGGCGTTCGGGGCGAAACACGCGTTCGAGTCGGAGATGCCCCACGATCTGACCACAGAACACGCGCTGACGCTCGCGGAAGCGCGCGCGACGAACGCGGAGGCGCGCGTCGCCTCGCTCGAGCGCGCCGCGGCGGAGGCGACGGATTCGCGCGACGCCGCCGCCGCGCGCGCCGACGCTTACGAAGCGCGCGCCGCCGCGCTCGCGTCGGCGCTGGCGAAGGCGGAGGAGGACCGGAACCACTTCCGGAACCTCGCCGCCATGGAGGCTGCCGCCGCGGAGGAGGCGGCGGAGGAGGCGGCCATCGCGGACGCGGAGTGCGCGCGCGTGCGCCCAGAGCTCGACTCGCTGCGGCGGCAGATTGCCGACGTCGCCGAGCGCGCCGAGCGCGCGCGCGCGAAAGCCGAGGCGGCGGAGGCGCGCGAACGGCGAACGGCGGAGGCGCTGCGGTCCGCCGCGGACGCCGAGGCGGCCACCCTCCCAGCGGCAACTTCCGAGCGCGCGGAGGCGAGGGAACGCGCGCGGGAGGAGCTGCGGCGGGCCATGGCGCCCCCCGCGGGGTTCGCGCCGCGCGCCGCGCTCGCCGCGCTCCCGTCGTCGAACGAAAAAGCGGCGTCGCCGCCGGCGCCCCGCGTCTCGGCGGCGACGGTGAAGCGGCGCCTGAGCCTGAAGGAGAAGGAGAAGGAGAAGCATGCGAAACGGGAAACGGGAGTGTTTCCCAGTGTCCCGAAACAAAAACGAGTCCCGCGCGATTCCGCGATGGAGCGGGTTCCGAGGGCGGGTTCCGAGGCGCCGCGCGTTTCCTAAACTGGATAACTTACGTAGGTCCTTCAAGTAGCCTACGTAGACAAAGTGGTCTACTAAATAGTGTGGTTCCGTCGCGTCCGCTTTCGCTCTTTCGCTACCGTTCATCCGTCGCGATCGCGCTGCGCTTGCAGACCCTCGAGATCCTCAAACGCGCTCATGTACTCGCGCGCGCCGCGCCTCCGCCCCCGGCGCCTCGCCGCCGCCGCGCGCCGCGCGACCCGCCCCTCGAAATCCTCCGAGGCCTCGACGAGGTCGCCGCGCGTGATCACCCCCGCCAGCCGGCTCCCCCCGCCGGACTCCACCACCAGCACGCGCCGCGCGCCGAGCAGCGCGAACTCGCGGTACGCGCGCGACGCGGGGACGTGCGCGGGGATCAAACCGAGCTCGTCCGCGGGGACGACGCCTTCCGCCGGCGTCAGCGACACGAAGTCGCCGAGCGCCGACGCCGGGACGCGCAGTTGCGAGGAGGCGCCGCGCTCGGACGGGCGGCGCGCGTGCACCGCTCGCTCAAGGATGCCCAGCAAGGTGGACCGCGAGACCACCCCGAGAAGCTCGGGCGAAGATGACCCTAATGACCCTAATGACCCTAACCCGGATGACCCGGATGTCTCGACGCGCCACACCGGTTCGGTTTCGACGAAGGACGGATTCTCGTCGCGAGAATCGCGCGTTTCCCCCGGAGCGCCGCGCGCCGCGCACACCGGGAACGCGTTGTGCGTGGTGTGTATGAGCGCGCGGCACACCCCCGCGACGGTTTCGTCCGCGCGCAGGCACACCACGTCCCGGGTGCACCCGCGCGCCGCGCACACCGGGAACGCGTTGTGCGTGGTGTGTATGAGCGCGCGGCACACCCCCGCGACGGTTTCGTCCGCGCGCAGGCACACCACGTCCCGGGTGCACACCGCGCCCGCGCTCAGCGTGGCGATGACCGCGGGCTCCCGGGGCTCGAGGACCTGGTACCCCTTCATGGAGATGACCTCGTCGGTGAACGAGTGGGGGGTGAGGAACCCGGCCACCAGCCGGCTGGACAGCACGGTCACCATCATGAGGATCACGCTGTCCATGTTGCCCGTCTGCTCCAGCATGATGGCGGAGATGGCGATGGCCATGCGCGTCCAGCCGCCCAGCGCCGCGCCCGCGCCCAGCACGGCGTACGTCGTCGGGTGCGCCACCCGCGACGACCCGACCCACGCGCTGCGGTTGACCAGCCGCCCGAAGAGGTGCCCCGCCGCGCTGCCGAACACCAGGTTGGGCACGAACAGCCCGAACGGGAACGAGCACCCGATGATGAACAGCGGGAAGAAGTAGTAGCACGTCGCGAGAGTCGCCAAACTAGCGTCCCCGTACGTCTCCTCGTCCGAGTCCCGGCTGTACAGGTGGCTCATCGTGCTGGCGAAGGACCCGCTCAGGCTGGGAAGCAGCAGGGAAGCCAGGTCGTTGTACTCGCCCTGCTGGCACGTGAACCGCACGAACATGCGGTGGTCCGCCTGGTGCGCGCCCGCCAGCAGGTGGCTCACCTCGGGCTTGCCCTTGACGTGGTCCTGGCGCACGCGGCAGGAGAAGAGCAGCGGCAGCACGAACGCCAGCACGCTGACGAACGCCACCGGGAACACGGCGGCGACAATCTCGCCGCCGCGCGGCGAAGACCGCCTCCGCCCGCCTTTGCTCTTTCCGGCGCCCGCCATCACCGACCGCTTGACGCGCGCGATGGCGGTCGCCGCGGCCGTGGAGAAGGACATCAAGGCGCCCACTCCGGCGCCGAGCAAAACGCACAGCGGGACGTCCGTCACGAACCAACCGCCGGTGACGCGCGGCTCGCCCGAACCGCCGCCACCGCCGCTCTTCACGAGGTTCGCGGCTTGGAACTCGCCGCGGTCGCCGCTGCGCGCCGTCTGCACCATCAGACTGGTGATGTGCGCGCCGGCAACCACCAGCTGAGAGAAGAAACTCGACACGAAGCACTGCAGCACGAGGTGCGCGTCCACCAGCCAGCGCGCGGCGAGATCCTCGACCACGAACAAAACGCCGCCGATGGGCGAGTTGAACGCGGCACTGATCCCGCTCGCCACGCCGCACGTCACGAGGTGCGTCAGCAGGTGCTTCACGTCCCCGCCGTTGAGCAAGCCGAAGTGCTCCATGGATAGCACCACGTGCGACGCGACCATCGCGCCGATGTGCACCATCGGGCCTTCCAACCCGACGGGCGCGCCCGCGGCGATGACCAGGCACACCCCGAACGCTTTCACCACAAACGTCTGCAGGGAAAACGCCCCCTTCACGTCGCACCCGTTGAGAAACGCCTTGGTCTCGGGGATGCCCGTGCTCGCGGCTTGCGGCGCGTAGTACACGGTGATGAACGCGGCGATCGTGCAGAACACCAGCGAAAACGTCACCCACACCGCGCCCGCGGCGAGCGGTCGGTTCAGCTCCAAGAGCTCGTTCGCCTGCTGCAGCCGCGTGTTTCCGAACCCGACGCTGATGTTCACCAGCACCACGGACACGAGGCCCGTCCCGAGGCCGGTCAGCATGATCGCGAGCCACACCAGCCAGCCGCTGATGGCTTTACGCGGGACGGGCGTGGCGTGCGCACGCGCGCTCGAGGTGGAACCGCCGAAGTCGCCCTTTCCCGCGCCGCCCGCCTCGCCGAACCTGTCGGGGCGGTGCATCGGCGACCCCGCGGTCTGCACGGCGAGCGCGTCGTGCACGGTGGCGGTGTAGTCCAGGTGCTCGACGTCCCCGAAGTGCAGCGTGTGCGGCACGACCACAGCGACGTCGTCCGGTCCCTCGAGCTTGACGAACGTGTTCATGTCCTGCGGCGCCACGTCCAGCGCGAGGCCGCGCCTCAACAGCCGCGCCTGCCGCTCGTCTTCCTCGGTCGCCTCGCAGTACCCCACGTCGGGGTCCAACCCGACGTTGAAGGAGCCGCGCGTGGACGGCGCGGCGCCGTATCCCCCCGAGGCCTCGCCCCCGGAAAGCGATTCCCGCTCGTCCGGCGACGAAGGCGCCATCGCAGTCGCACCCCGCAACCCCGGCGCGCCCTCGATTGCGTTGTCGGAAAAGCAAATGGACACCTTTGGGTGTTGGCGCACGCGAAAAACATGGGGGCGTGCAGCGCGCGTTACAAAAATCCCCGACGTATGACTTTTTAGTCTCATATGATGTGCACGGGAGATTTAAATCGTGGTTAAACCGTCGCTCGCGTTTTCCCGATGCATCCCCGGAAAAGGGGAACCAGAGTGATTTTTGATGGGAGCTGTCGTGGTTCCGTAACACGACGAGGCATCCGAGCGCCGCGCACATCGCGTCGCACGCCGCACCCGTCGCGCTCGCGCACGTTACCCGTCGAGGTCCCGCGCTGACCGTCGGCGTAGCCCACCGCCGCACACTCGAACCGCACGCCATGGCGCTCGTGGACGTGAGCAACGACCCCGCGCACGCGCGCGGGGCGAAGGCTGCCGGATTCAGCATCCCCGGCCTGACGAAACCCGCTCTCGTGGCGGAGAAGCCCGCGGCGAAGGCGTCGAAGGCGTCGAAGGCCGCAAAGACCGCCGACGGCGCGGCGAAGGCCACGCGCAAGCGTGCGCCCGGCGCGAAGAAGGCTGCGGCGCTCACCACCACCCCCCCTCCCGCGGCGTCGCGGGCGAAGATGACCGCGAAGGAAAACGTCTCCTTCGCGGAGGCGCCCGCGGATCTTAAGACGCCGCGCGAGCCCAAGACGCCGCGCGCGCCCGCCGCGGGCTTCGCGGAGGCCGCGGCGGCGGAGGACGTCGCGCAGCAGTTCAAGACCCCGGGGAACGTCACATTCGCCGCGGAGGAGCTCGAGGAGGACGAGGAGGGCCACGCGGACGACCCGCGCGACGATGCCGGCGGCGCGTGCAAGCGCGTGAGCCGGAGACAGCACGCGCGCCCCGAGCGCTTCGGCGAGTTCAAGAGCTGGAACAGCGTGCAGAAGGGCACGCTCGGCACGCCCGGGCACGGCCTGCTGTCCAAGCAGGCCAAGCTCAGGCTGGGCGCGCGCGACGAGGAAAGCGAGGGAAGCGGGACGTCCACGTCCTCCGGGAAGGGCGGAGCCGAGTCGGCGGAGGCGGCGAAGGCGAAGGCGGCGGCGGCGGCGGCGGCGGCGGCGGCGGCGGCGACGCCCACGACGGCGCGCTTCAACGCGGCGGCGTCCGACGCGGCGGCGCGCGAGGTGCGCGAGCGCGTCGAGGCGCTGATGCGCATGGCGGACGCGGTGCTCCCCGTGGAGGACCCCGCGGCTGCGGCGGCGGCGGCGAACGAGAAGAGCCTGCGCGAGCAGCTCAGCGACTCCTGGAACGGGCAGGGCTACTACGCCAAGCTCATGACGCAGATGGCGACGCCCAAGAAGGAGGGGGAGAAGAAGGACGAGGAAGAAGAGGCCTCCTTAAGTGAGGCGACCGGTAAGGCGAACGGGAACGCCGCGAACGGCGCAGTCTCTAAAAAGGCCCCCGTCGCCTCCGCGGCGCACGCCGCGCCCAAACAGCACCCCTCCTCCGCCGCCGCGCCCCCCGCGGTGGCGGGGAGCGGCGGCGCCGGCGTGGCAAAGAAGCTCGGCGGCGGCGCGCTGGCCAGCCGGGCCACCGCGAACGCGGGCTGGATGCTGGCGGGCGTGGTGGGCGCTTCGAAGCCCGAGTCGCCCGCGTTCGGCGCCGCCTCGGAGGCCGGAGAGGCGCTGGAGGCGCTCAAGGCAGAGCTCGCGCGCGCGCGCGCCGAGCTCGCCGCGGCGAAGGAGGAGGCGGAGACGCTGCGGTCGGATGCCGCGCTGGCGGAGAGCGAGGCGGAGTCGCTGGGCAACACGCTCGAGTCGCAGACGCACCAGCTGCGCTCGAAGGATGCCGAGAACAAGGCGCTCAAGGCGGAGCTCGCGCAGATCAAGGCGAAGGCGGCGGGAACGGCGGCGGAAATGGCGGAGGCCATCAAGCAAGCGGTGGACGCCGCGGTGGCGAAATGCGTCGCCGAGATGTGACGCGAATGCGCCGCGAAGCGAGAGGCGGGCGGACGTTTGAAGCGCGGGGACGGGAGAGGCGACGCGTCAGGCGACGCGCGTGCTCTTCGCGTGAACGCGTGAGGTGTATCTGACGGTACGCGCGCGTACAGCGTCGAATATAACTAGTAGCAGTGGACTGCTGTGATATGTTCAGCGTTTCCTTCGTGCTACGTACGCGCGTGCGTCACCTCACCACGCCTCACTCTCACCGCGCCGCGCCTCATCACCGCAGCGGTTCGTGCAGTCGCTCGTGCTCATCCGCGGGCGAGCGGATGCCGTTTTCGCGGATGTGCGCCAGCAGCCGCGCGAGAAACGGGTCGGCGCCGACGGTGCGCGAGTCGCCCACGACGGCGACGTGCCTCCGCGCGCGCGTCACGGCGACGTTGGCGCGCCGTGCGTCCGCCAGGAAACCCACCGCGCGCCGGTCGTTCGAGCGCACCGTGGACACCACCACCGCCTCAGCCTCGCGGCCCTGGAACGAGTCCACGCTCGCCACCTCCACCCCCTCGGCGCCCGGCGCCAGGCCGATGCGCGCCGCCTCGCGCAGCCGGCGCTGCATCAGCCGCACCTGCGCGGCGTACGGGGACTGCACGGCGATCTGCTCCGGCGCGACGCCGGCGCGCAACAGTCCGGCGACGTGCATGGTCACCGCGTACGCCTCGCCCTCGTTGACCAGCGACGAAAACGACGCCGCCGACGTCGCGACGCCGGCGACGTTTCCGCCGGCGCGCGCCGGAACCGGCGCGGGGCCGTAGTCGGAAAGAGACGCGAGGAGGTCGCGCTCCGTCGCCTCCGCGCATCCGCCGAGAAGCGCGCCGGACGCGACGCGGGTGTCCAGCATCAGGAGCGGCGCGCTCGTCGCCGCGGTCGCGACGACGCCCGGCAGGTCGCGCAGCAGGCGCGTTGCGACGGAGGGCGACGCCGCGAGCGCGCCGCCGTAGGTCTCGCGCGACGCCCAGTCCGAGATGGCGGCGTGCGAGCGGTACTGCGTGCGGAGCGCGCACCCGAGCACGCCGCCGGACAGAAGCGCATACGCGGGCGCGTCGTTCTCTTCTGCGCCTTCGGAGCTCCTTCGCGTCTCCGCTCGTCTCTGCTGCGGGACAGAGACGCGGGCCATGACGGGCGTCCCGAGCCCGCGCCGCCGAGCCTCCTCCGACCGGACCAGCGGCGCGAGCTGCCGCGGGTCGCCCACCAGCACGGCGCGCGCGCACCGCACGAGCGGAATCCACGCCGCCGGCTCGGTGGCTTGCGCGGCTTCGTCCAGAACCAGCAAATCGAACGCCGGGAGTTTCTGAATGTTCTCCGCGCCCGCACCCACCGTGGTGGCCAAGACCACGTCCGCGTTCGCCAAAATCTCGCGCTCAGCCTTGGCGCGGGTCTTGCGGCCGGAACTCGCCATCTTTTTCTGCTCGCCGCGCAGACGCGAGAGCTTCGCGTCGAGCGCTCGGCGCGAGAGCTTCGCGTCCGCCGTCCCTTCGCGGTCCGGGAGACGACCGTGTTTCGTGTTTCTGCCGCTCCGCCGGAGCTCGTCCCGCTTCTCCCAGCCGCGCCGCGTCGCGTCCACGAGCTCGCGGCGCCTCGTGCTCCTGGCCTGGTCGAAGTACCCCGCGGTCGCGTCGCGCACGCGCGCCTCGAGCGAGCTCTCCAGCGCGGCGTCGGAGATGCGCTCGGGCGCGCCGACGCGCACAAAGGAGATTTTTGTGGAAAACGCGCCGTCTCGTTCCGCCTCCGCCAGGCGCTCGACCAGGTTGTCCACCGCCGCGTTGGACGGCGCGCACGCCAGGACACGCGAACCCGAAGCGACGGCGCGGCGGATGATCTCGAGCACAACCTTGGTCTTGCCCGTCCCGGGCGGGCCCTGGATCCAGCACACGGGCGCCGCGCCGCAGAGCGCCGCGCGCACCGCCAGCGCCTGCGCGTCGTCGAAACCCGCCGGGAGCGGCCCACCCCCGCCCTCCGCCGAGGGGCGCACGTCCAGGGGGGGGAGCTGATCGAAGCCCAGCGCGCGGAAAGGCGTTTCGGCGTTTGCTTTCGCGGCATCGTCGAACGCCTCGGCGACGTCCGGCGCGGCCGCGAAGTGCCCCGCGACGAAGGCTTTCGACGAGAAATCGCCGCGTGACTCGCCGGCGATTTCTTCGTCGTCGTCGTCCGACGGCGTCGCGCCCGCGGGGGGACACCGCGCGGCGGCGAAGAGCGCGCGGACGATGCGCGCGGAGGGGGGATTCGTGCGGCTCGTCGGCACGTTCCGCAATGTGCGGAGCGCGGCGATTTGTCTCTCGTACGTGGTCGCGTCGGGGACGCGCACCAGACGCACCAGGCGCCCGCCCAGCGTCTGCTCGAGGCTCTCGGAAAGGCGAGCGTCTCGCGTCTCGTTCGGGGTCTCGGTCGCCTTCGGGCCAGCCTTCTTCGTCGCCTCCAGGAGGGTCAGCACGCCGTTCGCGGGGTCCATCTCGAAAATCACAGCCTCGGCGTCGCTCAAAGACCACGGCGCCTCGTCCACGTCGCAGCTCACCGAGACGAAGCCCGAGTCGTCGTCGCCGCCGTCGCAGTCGTCCATCAAGACGGCGGCCACGCGGTCGCCGACGGACAGCGCGCTAGCGGGCAGCGCGCCTCCGCCTTCGACTCGCAGGTTCAGCAGTCTCCCGCCTTTGCCAGGACTCGGCCGCGCGGAGGCGAGTCGCAGATCGCCCATCATCGCGCCCGCGCGGCCGACGATCGTGCCCTCGGGGACGTCGCGATCGACAGCCGACGCCGTCGCCCGCGCGTCGTCGCCAGCCTCCGAACTCGACATCGCCGCCGCCGCCGCGGCTTCCGCCGACCTCTCCGCTTCGAGCGCCGCCGCGGCGACGTCGACGTACCGCGCGATGTCGTCCTGGAGCGCGCGCTTGGATCGGTGGCGCCACCCACCGTCATCGTCGAAACCGGCGCGGTCCGGTTTCGGCGGATTCGCCTTTCGGCGCGGGTTTCGATCGCCGCGAGGGTTCCGCCGCTTTCTCTGCTTTTTCGCCTTTTCGCCACCCTCGCCCGTCGCCCGTTTCGCGTCGGGCCCGCTCCGTCTCCGTCTCCGCGAGTCGTCGCTCAAACGCGCCTCGTCGCGTTCGGGAGCGACGTTCGTGGCAGAAACACTCGTGACATCGCCGCGTCTCGCGCGCTCGCCCTCGGTCCGCGCGGCGGCGCCGAGAACCGCGAGCGTCGCCGCGAAGGCGCCGTCGTCGGCGGTTCCGGTTTCGCCCGATGCGCGATTC
>Ga0181557_1005994_pt1 | contig 10699 bp, 10 predicted proteins | sample 011ome_23_FD_148632 | JGI IMG/M metagenome (GOLD analysis project Ga0181557, IMG submission 148632) | Coastal salt marsh microbial communities from the Groves Creek Marsh, Skidaway Island, Georgia - 011506CT metaG (spades assembly) | ecosystem: Environmental > Aquatic > Marine > Intertidal zone... | reverse complement strand
AGTCCTTGTGATCCCGTGAGGCCTTGTGCTCCTGTTAGTCCCTGTGCTCCTGTCAGTCCTTGTGCACCTGTCAGTCCCTGTGCACCTGTCAGTCCCTGTGCACCTGTCAGTCCCTGTGCACCTGTGAGTCCTTGTGATCCCGTGAGTCCTTGTGCACCTGTGAGTCCTTGTGATCCCGTGAGTCCTTGTGCACCTGTCAGTCCCTGTGCTCCTGTTAGTCCTTGTGATCCCGTGAGTCCTTGTGCACCTGTGAGTCCTTGTGCACCTGTTAACCCCTGCGCTCCCGTGAGTCCCTGTGATCCTGTGAGTCCTTGTGCACCTGTTAACCCCTGCGCACCTGTTAACCCCTGTGCTCCCGTTAGGCCTTGTGCTCCTGTTAGGCCTTGTGATCCTGTTAACCCCTGCGCTCCCGTGAGTCCCTGTGATCCTGTTAGGCCTTGTGATCCTGTTAGGCCTTGTGATCCTGTTAGGCCTTGTGATCCTGTTAGGCCTTGTGATCCTGTTAGGCCTTGTGCTCCCGTGAGTCCTTGTGATCCTGTTAGGCCCTGCGCACCTGTGAGCCCTTGTGCTCCGGTTAACCCCTGTGCTCCTGTTAGTCCCTGTGCTCCTGTTAGTCCCTGTGCTCCTGTTAGTCCTTGTGCTCCTGTCAGTCCTTGTGCACCTGTGAGTCCTTGTGCACCTGTGAGTCCTTGTGCACCTGTGAGTCCTTGCGCTCCCGTGAGTCCTTGTGATCCTGTTAGGCCCTGCGCACCTGTGAGCCCTTGTGCTCCGGTTAACCCCTGTGCTCCTGTTAACCCCTGTGCTCCTGTCAGTCCTTGTGCACCTGTGAGTCCTTGTGCTCCTGTTAGTCCTTGCGCTCCCGTGAGGCCTTGCGCTCCCGTGAGGCCTTGCGCTCCTGTTAACCCCTGTGCACCTGTTAGGCCTTGTGCACCTGTTAGGCCCTGCGCACCTGTGAGCCCTTGTGCACCTGTTAACCCCTGTGCACCTGTTAACCCCTGTGCTCCTGTTAGTCCTTGTGCTCCTGTTAGTCCTTGTGCTCCTGTTAATCCTTGTGCTCCAGTGAGGCCTTGTGCTCCCGTGAGGCCTTGTGCGCCTGTTAATCCCTGTGCACCTGTTAGGCCTTGCGCTCCTGTTAGGCCTTGCGCTCCTGTTAGCCCCTGTGAACCCGTTAAGCCTTGTGATCCGGTTAGTCCCTGCACGCCTGTTAAGCCTTGTGATCCGGTCAATCCTTGTGCTCCGGTCAATCCTTGTGCTCCGGCCAATCCTTGTGCTCCGGTCAATCCTTGTGCTCCGGCCAATCCTTGTGCACCAGCCGGAATGCCGTCGACATAACTAATAACGTATGGAATACCTGGAACGACCGATGTAGTGCCCGCACCACCTAAATATAACAAATTGAGTGTAGTTGACGTAGTCGTGGTAACGGCACTTAACAATTTATAAGCACCGAACTCTTGTGGAACGTTATAACGACGCACAATAATATGCGCATCAGCTACTAAATGGTCTAACCAGTTGTACATATCGGCAGAGAAAGCGTCCTGTGTGTGTACTTCGATTTCCGTAATGCTACTGAACAAAGCGTTTGGATTTGGAGGGTTAGTGATTGCAAACTCAGAAATTGCTGGACCCCCACCCGCACCTGAGTTCCACAGGGATGAGTTTCCATCAAGCCCCATAATTCCGGCAGGACCTTGAGCACCAGCTCCTGTGAACCCTTGTGCGCCTGAGGACCCTTGTGCGCCTGAGAACCCTTGTGCGCCTTGTGCGCCGGTGAATCCTTGTGCGCCTGAGAATCCTTGTGCGCCGGATAAACCGTCTGGACCGGTATCGCCCTGTGGACCACCAGGGAGACCTTGTGCACCCTGTGGGCCAACTGAGCCAGATGAGCCGTCTAGGCCTTGTGAACCAGTGAGTCCCTGTGGACCCGTTCCACCACCGCCTCCGGTAACTACTGAACAACTATTTTTCCCACAGCTCTTGAAAGTAAATGATGACGACATTGTGTTCTATATATACAGTGTCGTTTATTTTGCCAGACTATACGATCCCAATTGCACTTACCCTGATGGATAGCTTAATCTCGCTCAAGTCATAATCCCGTCCTAGCTTTGCGCGCGCTTGATAGACATTGTTTTTGTTAATGGTCAGAATCTGGTTCGCCGTGTTGGAACTTGAGGCGATGATTTTGTATACCGTAGGGCCGAATGTTAAATGTGCAAGGTCTCCTTTTTCTACCGATCTCGTATCGATATCAATGATATTGATAGAGTTGCTATCGTTTCCAGAGGCACCGGAGAGGTCAAGTACTATATAGTTACTTTGTCCGGTAGAGCCTGCACTGGCATCGATATGTGCCATAATTTCGACAATGGAATCTTCTGCTACGCTGCTAAACGTTATGTTGCCAGATGTGTCTATGAAATCATTAACACCCGACCAGAACGTAGTTCCAGTGTTATACTGCAGTGTGTACGTATTCCCTCCTTGTCCGCCTGACAGATCATCATAAAAGTATAGTGCCTGTGTTATATGACTTGCTCCACTTGGTCCCTGCGAACCCTGATGGCCTTGTGCACCCTGGAATCCGTTTTGTCCGGTGTCGCCTTTCGGTCCTTGGGATCCTTGAGGGCCTAGTAGTCCATACGGACCCTGTGCTCCTTGACTACCTTGTGGACCTTCAACTCTACAGACATTAACGCCACATTTATTGTACTGGCCATAGCTTGAATAGGTGTTTTGACCGGACATTATACTAATCCGTCCGATATTTTACTTGTCTAGAAACACCCATCTAAGTCAAAAACGGAGTCATCTCTTTCTTTGTTTGCTAATGCATACTCACCTACTCTCTTCTCGAAGAAGTTTGTCTTGCCTTCCATACTAATGAGTTCCATGAACTCAAAAGGATTACCAGAGTTGTAAACTTTATCACATCCAAGCTGGACAAGTAGCCTGTCTGCCACGAACTCTATGTACTGCTTCATCAATGCCGAGTTCATTCCTACAAGCCTGCAGGGTAACGCCTCACAAATGAACTCCGCTTCTATCTCTACGGCTTCCTGAACGATCTCGGTTACCCTCTTCTTAGAAGGTTTGCGCTGCAGCTTGTTGAAAAGGAGCACTGCGAACTCTGTATGGAGTGCCTCGTCGCGAGAAATAAGCTCGTTCGAAAATGTGAGTCCAGGCATCAAGCCACGCTTCTTGAGCCAATATACACTACAGAACGCACCGGAGAAGAATATTCCTTCTACGCAGGCGAAAGCAATCAATCTTGTAGCAAATGATGAACGTTTGTCTTTTATCCACTTCATCGCCCACTCACCTTTCTTTTTGATGCACGGGTAATTCTCAAGCGCGTTGAAAAGTTTACTTTTCTCGGCCCCATCTTTGATGTATGTGTCGATTAACAGACTATACATTTCCGAGTGTATGTTTTCCATCGCTATCTGGAAACCATAAAATGCTCGTGCTTCGCTAATCTGAACCTCTGACATAAACCTCATGCCGAGGTTCTCTAACACGATTCCGTCTGACGCAGCAAAGAAAGCAATTATGTGCTTGATAAAAAACTTCTCATCCTCATTTAGCGTTTTCCAACTGGTGAGGTCTTTCGATAAGTCAACTTCTTCTGCTCTCCAGAAACAATCGACTTGTTTTTTGTACATCGCCCATATATCGTCATAGTGCACCGGAAACATTACAAATCTTGAGTCATCTTCCGTAAGTAGTGGTTCAGTTACTGTTCTTGACATCCTGAGTAATAGTACATTAGAATATTTATATCACTTGTCGAAATTATCTGCGATCAGTTCTTCTTCGTTTTTTTACGCCTCACAGCATTCAACCTGCGAGTTCTCCGTTTTCTTTTCTTTGTAGCCCCATTACTTAACCTCTTAGCTGATCTTTTACATTTCTTTCCCCGGGCATTTCTAGACATCTTTCTCTTCATCCGTCTAGTGTGTTTTTTACCACCAACACGAGATCTTCTACTTTTAGTAGCTCTCATGCTATATCGAGGAGGCGTTTCTTCCGAAGCCGGTCTCTTCTTGGAAGTAGTGCTGTTTGGTACAAGTTTCTTGGTCATATATGTATATCCTCCTTTATTCTTAGCGAAAACTTTGAACCCCATGCTGCTGTAATATGAAATCAAGAAACTCGGGTCTCCGTGTTCGGGTTTGTCCTCGACCATCAGGTATATATATTTATGGCCTTTACTGCTAACATATGATTCAAGTGCTTCTATGACCACTATTACTGGACTCCGCCTGGTGAGTGGTCTCTCTGTATTCCCGCCACTTTCTTGAGAAGCGTGTTTGTGAGGGTTTTTGTATCTACACACCTCGTTGAGCCAATACGCTCGCACTCCTGGTTCATACTCCGCATATTGCAAAGTGGCCGATCCTGCATCCCTACCATCATCAGATACACACATCGCAACTATGGATGGATCTTCTGGATCTTTCAAAATGCTTTCTATTCTCTTCTTGTTAGTCACTACATCATCGTCTTTAAAGCAAAGAGTCTGCCATTCTGCTAACATACCTGAAAGTTGAGCAATATCGATCTCTTCCGGCAATATCCCTATTGACCCAATTTGGTCTGGTAACGCATCCCAGCTTCTGCTTTTGCCTTCACTTATATACGACACATAGACCGCCGAGCTATAATTCTGCATTGTTATATCATGATATTAAAGTCGGGAATATATAGTAAGGAATGGAAACAGCTAAACGGGACCAAAAACTTGACGCACTTAGGAAGGAACTCGATCTTAGGCGAGATCTAATGTTATCGAAGGCTAGGGAGTTAGAAAACGCACAAAAAGACAACAAGTATCTTGTCGGGATCGCAGATGATTATGCCAGATACTATCAGCGAGTCAAGGAAGATCGAATCAGACAGAAAGAAACTCTCCAAGCGTTATCATCGTACATTAGTAACTATAGTCAAGGGCTAGAAGAGACCGATGCTCTGCTGGCTGAAAGTAGGACACAGCAACAAGAGATTATGGATGAAATATCTCGTCTGCGTAGAGAGATAGACTCCATGATCTGAGCTTTTTCTCTCTATAGCTTATAGATATGAGTAATAGCAATGAACAACTACCAGTGCCTCCTGGACCTCCTGGAGGTCCTGTTACAATGCAACAGTTGCTCACCCTCGCTCAGAGCCTGGGAGACTATACATCGTTTAACAGTATACAAGAGGGTGTATCTGAACTGAAAAGTCAACAGGCCATCATGAAAACCAACATCGTGAGTGCGATCGAAGTACTCCGACGAATGAACCAGGCGCGTCCTGACTTCCGCGATTTGGAGAAGCTACTTAACGACGCCACTACAAGTAAGCAGGCTTTGCAAGAGGCTCTGGCCAATATACTTGAAACCGAAAACCCTACCAAACAAGAGATACAGCAGGCGATAACCCAGTTAAGACTTGTTGTAGCTAATATGCCCACAGAGACTCGGCCAGCCAATGATCAGCTAATGACAAGTTTTCCGGATCTACCATCTTCCCGTGGGGGTAGTTCTTTCACATATAAAAAGGGCGGATACGGCTGGAGAGGCGAGAGGGGTACCGAGGTTAGAACTTCGATCAGGAAAACCAGAAAGCGAAGCGACATTGCGGGTAAAGCGAAACAAAAGTCTAGCAGAAAAACTCGTTCTTCTCCTAAGGGTAAATCAAACAAGAAGAAAAAAAGAGCTGGACGCTCATAATTTTTTAGATGATGAATAGACTTAATTAGTATAAACATCAACAATAACTTACCTTATTTTGAATTGCGGCCATTCTAGGCCGGATGGCCATCTACCTGTCGTCTCCCTATGCTTTAGGTTCTTGATAGCTTTACGTTTTTCCATGACAACCTTGCGCTCCGCTAGAGTACGTCTCCATGATCTTTGGATCTTTTTGATGATTCCTGTCTTTAGTGCTGCAACACACTCACCGCCTTCTAGTTCTTTTGTCTCTACAAGCTGTAGAGACGAGTACTCAGGTGCACAGTGTACTTGTGCATAGTTTCTTACCAGAGCATGCGGCGGGATTTCTCTTGTGGCATAAGAGATTCTCATAAGCGCAGCGACCGCTTTCCACTCATTTCGGTAGAAGTCATCGGCATCGAAAGTATAGGAAGCCAGGTAGTGTCCATTTATATCGGGGGAACTCTCATCATCGAAACCATGGAGTGTTGGATGATGCAGCTCACAGAGAGCTAAAGTGAATCGGTTATTTGCAGTTTGAACCATGTTTAACGTTTAGTTGAAGATGATCTAGAGAGATAACAGCTTGTCTGCTTCAATTTTCTCAACTAATACTATAATGAAGTTTGACGTAAAATCGCTTTTGAAAGACAAGAACGTTCTTCGCATAGTAGCCATAATCTCGGTATTCAATTTGATCGGCTATCTCATGATCCGTGATTTGGACTCGGTTGCGTTCTTTGTGATAGTAGGGTTCCTAACCACCTACTTCAGCAAGAATATGATCATCGTATTGCTTGCATCTATGGTACTAACTAACTTCTTTGCATTGAGCAGACATAGCGCTTCTGTTGTCGAGGGATTCGGGAAAAACTCAAGGAAAACGACAGTTGACGTAAAGAAAGCAAAGGCCAATGCTAAAGCTAGAAAGGCTAAGCTTGGAGTACAAGGTGCAAGCTCCGAACTTGACCAAGAAGAGGGGACCGGCCGTGTAGGCAGTCTAGACCAGGCAGCAACAATAGAAGCAGCTCACGAGAATCTTGAGAGCTTTGTTTCACCAGCCGGTTTCGATGATATGACCAAGAAAACCGATGAACTAAAAGGTCTTATGGATTCTCAAAGTCAGCTTCTAGAGCGAATTGAGTCTATGGCTCCTATGATGGATAAGGCAATGGGTATGATGGAGTCTATGGGAGGGGCAGATAAGCTTGCAGGACTAGCAGAATCATTCGGACTTGGTAAGAAGTAAATAATTACCTATCCAATATATAATCATGGCTAAGAAATGTCCCCCTGGCGTGTTCTGCATCGAAAATGCTACAATTATGTTTTTGTTGGTTGTTGCTGCTGCGTCGTTCTTCCTCCTAAGGCCTAGTCCGGCCCAAAACGAGAATACAACAGTGGTTGTTGAAGAACGACCACGTATGTTTGGGATGTTTCCGCGTCCGTCTTTCTCTTTCTCGAACGTAGCAAGTGATGTCCTGCTCAACCCTTATGAAGCTCCATTGAGGGATGATAGAGTGTTCCGCACTGACTCTAGCGATCCAAGGGGCATCCCAATCAATATCGCTACCAGAGCGGTAGACGCCGAGTATAGACAGGTTGGTATCCTCACGAGAATTGGTTCACCTGAAATGATACTTCCTTTAATGGGAAGACCGTTATACGTCTCCAGAGACAAATGGAACTTCTACACAATGAGCAATGAAAATAGCATGGTAAAGCTGCCTATTACTTACAAAAACAAAAGCTGCACCAACGAGTATGGGTGCGACAATCTTTATAACGGTGATGTAGTTTATGTGGAGGGCTACAATGATACGTTCAAGGTTACCGTCTATGACAACCAAGTCATGAGATACATACCATACCTATAAGTGTATTTGACCATGTCATCAAGCTCAAATACAATGAATATCTAGAATGCCCACATAAAAGTATTCTTCCTTTACCATAAAACAAATATGATAAACATCCTAGTCGTTGGATTATGGTCTAAGAAGAATTGTTACTTACCCATGTTGAGACGCTTATGTCATCCCGACTCGGAATACGAGTTATCTCGCTGTGGGAGCCCAGTGTGTAGAACCACTCCTGGTCCCATCTCGCCTCTGCCCATGACACCAACGCTTCGGCGTCTTTGGCGAGCAGAGATATCTGGGCCGCATCCACATCGGTCTCGGCTACCATGTCCCACATTCCATCTGACCCAACAACTACCGCGATCTCTGCTCCCTTGGGCAACTCGACGTCCCCCTCCTCTATGAATCGCCCTGTTATTCCGTTATGGCCCAGTGAGTTGGATATGTTAATGCGATCTAAGTAGCCCGGCCATGTTATATATGACGATGATTGCATGGTCACCTGTGAACCGTTCAAAACTTGGATACTAAATCCGGGATGTCTGCTATACACTATCTTCTCATCCTCGTACCTCTCTTTCTCACTCTGCTTTTCCATCTTATGAGGTTTCGTCCTGTAGATCTCCTTTCCATCTGCGTACACCCTACATTCCGCATCGCCTTTCCACCAGGTGTTGACACGATACCTCCCTGGATCGATTCGCGCTAACACTATACATGCTCCTATGCCGCATGTGTTCATTACTGACCTTGTCATCTCTTGCACTTTATCTAAACAGCTTCCACCATACCGCTCTATCATATCTCCCCAGTCCAATTTAGTAAGCCAAGAAACATAATCATGCCCTGGTGCTACTCCTCCCAGTGTATGACTTCCATGCCCATCAATAGCTATAAGCCAAATACTCCCATCCTTCGCAGAATAATTACATGTATAATCTTGCTTCGCTCGACCCTGTTTCACCGCTGAACACGGTGTTATAATGCTTGGTACACTTGTAAATGCTGACATGATTATTGTTATCGTATGAGAAACCTTTTTCTGCAATTTTGCGCGCAAAACCATTTAGGGCCATAGTACCAACTAATTCATTCATGTCTACTGCGGTTATAATGATAGAGGATTACTGGAAACTCGAAAACAAATACAATCAAACAAAAAAAGCTCTTAGGGCTCTTGCCGACCTAGACCAAAATGAACGAATCAAACTAGGAATCAACAACGGGATACTTTACAAGAACTGGAGATTCGCTAGCGGCATACAACGGAGTATCTGGTACGATTCCAGAAAAAGCTTAGTTGAGTATCTATCCCTCCACTTCGCCAATGCAATCGAATGTTATAAGGTTTTCTTGTCACTGGCAAAAAACAAAACATTCATACATATGGTAGCCACCCAGCTAGCAGGTATTAGGAAAGACTTCAACTCCTGGACTACGGGACTCCAGTCACTACAGACTACATATTCCGATCACGATAGTACCGTTTCGTCATTGTCTGGGTTCGTCCACACACTTACTAGGGCTACCTCGTTATCAATAGACGATGTAAATTGATACTCTACTTACTTTCGTATAATATCAATCTATCTCTTACGGGTACCGCGTCCTTTGCGACCCTTTGCATTGCTTTTTGTCTTTCTCGCCTTTTTTTTGCCTCCTCCTCCCAGGGGGGTCCCTTGTGTATCAGTGACAAGGTTTGACATAGCTGTCGCATATCCTACACCCCCCGGCCCGCTCACGTCCAGCGACGCGTTTTTCGGAAGAGTTATCACTACCGTTACCTTTACGGTGCCGTCATTCTGTCGACGTGTACTAGTCGACGTCTGGACAACATCTGATGTTCCCATACCATTATCATTGCTCGCTACCATGGTTGCATTTACTGGCCCAGGAACGCCACTTACTGGAGTAGCCACTATGGGATATGCGTCAGATTGACTATTACTTGTGTCATCGCCCGTCTCTATGCTAGATTGACTATTACTTGTGTCATCGCCCGTCTCTATGCTAGGTTGACTAAGACGTCTAGGACCAACAGCATCATCCGTCGCCCCACGCAACCTCTCGCGCAGCGCTTCATCACTCTTTTCAAATTGCACCCTCATCGCATTTGTTGCTCTCCTATATACCTTTGCACTTCCGCGCGGGAAAACTATGTTCCAGTGTCCACCATAATATCCAGGTACGTCCGCGGTGGTTTGCTCATGGTTCAACATTAGAGGCTCAACAAAGTAATCTAGAGGAAGAACCCCCTCTGGAGGCTGGAAAGTCGACACTATGCTCCCCTGTGCATCATTAACTGGTGTGTTGTAGACCCATATGACGCCTCTGCCTTGACTAACAGGTATAGTCATCCCAATAACCTTCGCCACAACTCGTAGATCATCATCTGTTAGGTATTGGTCAGGCCTGCCAGTGGTGGGCGCCACAGAGGGAGCGGTCTGCATCCCACGGATGGTATCACGCAGCTGGGAAACATACTGTCCGTATACTCTATTCACAGATTCAAGTCCGTCTTGGAGAGCCTGGTCTGAAATATCATTCTGTAGGCTGTCAAGAATGGGTCCTAATAGAGGAGTTTGTATTTTCACTGCTCCGGCATATCCAGGGCTGGCTCTGACAATTAATGAGAGATACACTAAGATCGCCAACCAACCACAGTCACCGTTCTTAGGCATTTCAATGGTGTTGTATTGTGATCCATCGTAAGGACACAAGTCAATATATTTTTTTACGTCCCTTCGATCGTTCGAGACTACAATGCTATTTATTAACAGCTTACCGTCAGTGGTTTTTTCAGACACAACTTCTTTCCAGTCACCCAACTCTCCGCTACATTGTGGTGCTTCCATTCTAGCGTTCCGGGCAGTGCCCTGGGCAGTGTCCTCGCTAACGTCTGCTCCCATGCTAGTCATTTCGATTGTTCTACTACCCGCAGTGTCCTCGCTAACGTTCCGGGCAGTGTCCCCGCTAACGTCTGCTCCCATGCTAGTCATTTCGATGGTTCTACTACCCACAGTGTCCTGGCTAGCATTCTGGGCAGTGCCAACCTCTGCTCTCACAGGTTGAGTCACAAGCCCAGTCGGAACGTTCTGGGCAGTGTCCTGGCTAGCATTCTGGGCAGTGCCAACC
>Ga0181557_1005993_pt1 | contig 10700 bp, 6 predicted proteins | sample 011ome_23_FD_148632 | JGI IMG/M metagenome (GOLD analysis project Ga0181557, IMG submission 148632) | Coastal salt marsh microbial communities from the Groves Creek Marsh, Skidaway Island, Georgia - 011506CT metaG (spades assembly) | ecosystem: Environmental > Aquatic > Marine > Intertidal zone >... | reverse complement strand
CTCATGCCGAACACGCTCCAAATCGCTTTGCCGCATTTCACTACGCAGCCTGATTACTCGAGCAGGCACACCCACCGCAATGCCCCACTGCCGAATCTCACCTTTAACAACTGAGTTTGCACCAATAACACTGCCTGAACCAATCCGTGTTCCTCGCAAAATCGAGACTTTCGTACCAATCCATACATCGTCGCCGATAACTACGGGGCTCTTCACAATTCCCTGTCGGCGAATTGCGATTTGCGTGCTGTCCGTTCTGTGGTCGAAATCGCACATGTAAACCGAATCAGAAATTACGCACTCGGATCCAATTGCGATATCAAGGTAGGCATTGATTGTGTTTTCCTGTCCAAATACAGTCTTAGCGCCAATTGTCACTGTCCCCTCATGTGCTCGGATCTGATTGCCATCACCCAGATGCACCCATGGGTAAATAACTATCCGGCCATATCCCTTTCGACAACTCAGTTCGACATTCTTTCCAAGGAAAACAAAGCCCAAGCATTGAACGCCTGAAGGCCCAAATATTTTTAGTTTCAAGAACCGCCAATACCGCACCAAGTAATACCAATTCCAAGCACGATTACGAATGATCCAAACCACATTGCTCCAGCGAAGGATTCTAAATTCGGGCATCGGCTAACTCACCAACTCGTAAACCCAAAACTTCCCTGTAATGCTCAATTGTTTCCGAAGCCACGTGTGACCAGGTGAATTCCTGCTCAATTCTGTGCTTCAGGGACTCGCTGCGCTTCTGTGCTTCTGACCTGTCGGCTCGAATCTCCTGCAGCAAAGCAGCGATGTGTTGACCGTCAACTTTGGTAAGGACGTACCCGAACTCAGTAGTTGGAACTGTTTCGCGCAATCCCCCCGCCTTTGACACGATCAAAGGTATGCCTTGTGCACCTAACTCAAGGGCAACAATGCCGAAGGGCTCATAGGACGATGGAATGACAGCGGCGTCGGACTTGGAAAGAACCTCAAGCATCATTTCCTGTGACAGGTAGCCATGAAAAGTAACCGACTCACTCAAACCTTTTCTCGCTACCTTGGCGCTGAGAGCGTTCAACTGGCTCCCCGAGCCAATAACGTGGAAGTGAATTGTTGGGTCTTTAAGGACTGCCATGGCATCAATCACATGATGGATGCCTTTCTCCCACTCCAGTCGGCCAACAAAGACAATCTCGAAACCGTCACCTGACCGAACCTGATCGACTCTCTTTGCGGCAGGTGAATCGGTGCAAACTCCGTTTGGAATGACTTCGATCTTGTTGATATTGGCACAGAGGTTGTGCACCAGTTCAGATTTCATGGCGGTGCTACACACGATGAGGGAATCAGCCTGCACTACCGCTGCCCGTTCCCTAGCATGGACAATTTTTGATAGTCGCGAGCTCAGCCAGCCTGAATGGCGACCGAACTCCGTGGCATGAATCGTGATGGTACTCGGCACTCCCCACATATCTGCCGAGAGAAATGCTTGCTCCGCTGCAATCCAGTCGTGACCGTGGACGAGATCGGGGCTCCAACCAGCGAGGACTGCTCTCGTCTGGGCAAACGAATCCATGGCGAATCTGTGTGACCAATACTCAAAAGAATTCTCGTCAAATGCAATCTTGGGCTCGCTTTGTGAAACACGGATAACTCTGACTCCATGTTCATCCACAGTATCCGCAGACAATTGCCCTTCAATTTGCTGAGTCACAACCACTACATCGTGACCAGCGCGCACCTGTTCACGTGTCAGTTCCAGGACATGCGTGCCCAGTCCGCCATACATGACGGGTGGGTATTCCCATGAAAAATGGACGATTCGCATCTGACTCAGGGAGCGCAGCCCGTGATACATACGTTGTAAAAGAACTCATCAGGCACGACTTTGCTCAACACATTCTTATCCAGAGCCTCAAGTTTTTTCCAGGTTCCAAATGCGAAGTTGGCCCATGCCCAACCAAGAGCTCCGGGTTTGACGGATGCTTCAAATGTGCGCACGGGCCAGCCAAACCAACTTGCACTCAGCTCCTCGGTCACCGTACTCACATCTACCGCACCTGATCTGACCGCTATGCGAGCCAATGAGTCGGGGTCAAATGTGTGAATATCCACAACTGATTCAAGTGCTTGCGCGCGCGACGACTCTTCGATCTCATGAGGTTCCCTGGCCCAGCGATCCCTCAAGGGCGGCAATGCCGTTACATGCGTGCTGACCCACCACGTCAGGCGAGATAACGAGCGCGCAATGACATCACCCTTTTGGGTGGGTTCACCGCAGAAAACAAATCTCCCACCTGGCCGCAATATTCGGACGACTTCAGAAAACAGTGCATCGAGATCGGGGACATGGTGGAGCACTGCATGACCAACGACCAAATCAACGCTCTGGGATGCAAATGGAAGGTTCTCAGCATCTGCCACCGTGCCAGTGACAGACAATCCGAGTTGCTTTCCATTGCGCACTGCAACAGAGACCATGCCCGAACTCACATCCGTGGCAATTCCACGTTTTCCAACCCCCGATTGCATGAGGTTCAATAAAAAGAAGCCCGTTCCTGACCCTAATTCAACAACCGTGTCATAGGAATCCTGCTGCTCGCGGGAAACAACGTGGTCAAAGCAGTTTCGGGCATAATCAACACAACGTTGATCATAGGAAATACTCCATTTGTCGTCGTAAGTTTCTGCTTCCCAATCGTGATACAAAATATTGGCAAGCTTGGAGTCTGTCCATGCCTTCTCTATATCCCCCGTTAAAGAATCTGGCACGTTTTTGCTCATAGTTTCTAGCGCCCCACGAATGTGGCTTTGCCAGGGCCCTCATTAACAAATGAATTCATTCCAACACTTTGATCCTCGGTTGCAAAAAGGGCTGCAAACTCAGTGCTTTCAATCGAGAGTCCAATGGAGAGGCTGGCATCCAGACCGTTATCGACAGCTCGCTTTGCAGCAGCCAATGCGATTTTTGGGCCACCAACGAATTGGCCTGCCCATTTGAGAGCTATCGCAAGCACGTCATCCGGTGCGCACACTTTATTCACGAGGCCGATTTCAAGTGCTTCATCCGCCGAAATCATCCGTCCACCAAAGATCAATTCCTTAGCCTTGGAAGGTCCCACTAACCGAGGTAAGCGCTGAGTTCCACCTGCCCCTGGAATTATTCCAAGAAGAATTTCAGGCTGGCCCAGCTTCGCGTTATCGCCTGCCACTCGAAAGTCTGCGCACATGGACAACTCCAGTCCCCCTCCGAGCGCAAAGCCCGTTATCGCAGCAATCGTCGGTTGTGAAATCTTTGCTACCGCATCGAAGGCGCCCTGAAGGCTGTGGGCAGCACTCGACATGTCCGCGTACGTCATCTGTGCCATTTCCTTGACATCCGCGCCTGCGGCGAAAACTTTGGGTCCGCCATAAAGCACAACGGCGTCAACATCTGAATGCACTCAATTTGCAAATGCTGCGGACGCTATCTCCCGCTGCATTTGCAAATTGAGTGCATTCATTGGCGGCCGCATTAGGTTAATGACCGCAACTCCCGCATCAAGTTCGACTTTGATGAATTCACTCTCGCTAAGAACAGTTGCCATGTGGAAATCCTCTCCCGCTATGTCGACGCGCCACATTCGATTCAGCGCTGGGCCCATGTGCCTCACACGCTAGCCCACTGCCGCATGTCGGGTTCACCAGACCGGGAAGTAGCACGACTAAACTCACACGAGTGCGCACAAAAGTAGGTCATTGGGATCCCTTTGGCGTGACACCCCGCGACGATGGCAGCGCCAAGGTCTCCCTCTGGGCCCCACACGCAGATTTTGTTGAATTTTGCATCCTCAGGGGCTCAGAAACCCGCGGATTCGTTGAAGAACGTCACTCACTGACCCATCGGGTTCAGAACGTTCACTACGACATAATCCCCAACGTGCCTGTCGGGTCCCGGTACGGATTTCGAGTCCACGGACCCTGGGATCCTCACAAGGGCATGAGATTCAACCCTAATAAATTCCTTGTAGACCCCTACGCCAAGTTGCTCGTTGGAGAGTTGATCAACGATCCTGCGATTTTTGATTATGACGTCAACGACCCGCACACCATGTCCACACTCGACAGCATCGATTTTGTTCCGCACTCAGTCGTCAGTTCTTCATCATTTGATTGGCAAGGGGATCGACCACTTGAACGCCCGTGGAATGAGACGGTCATCTACGAGACCCATGTCAAGGGTTTCACCAAGTTGCACCCCTCTGTGCTCGAAACTGAGAGAGGCACATTCCGCGGCTTAGCCACCCCCGAAGTCCTTGAACACCTCAAACACATTGGTGTGACGGCCGTTGAACTGCTTCCCGTTCATCACTATGTCGACGAAGTGCATCTGATGGAAACCGGATTAACCAACTATTGGGGCTACAACACACTTGGATTTTTCGCACCGCACTCAGGTTACTCAGTGAGCGAAGGTTCACAAATCGATGACTTCAAATATATGGTGCGCGAACTTCACAAGGTTGGAATCGAGGTAATCCTCGACGTCGTCTACAACCACACGGCCGAAGGTGGTCTCGATGGCCCTAGCCTGTCGTTCAAAGGCATCAACAACAAAGATTTCTACCGCCTGGATGAAGATGGCAACTACATAGATTTCGCAGGCTGCGGAAATACAATTAACGCAGCAAAGCCTCAAGCACTCCAACTCATCATGGATTCACTCCGTTATTGGGTCACCGAAATGCACGTTGATGGATTTCGATTCGATCTTGCCGCCGCACTAGCCCGCTCGTTCTATGACGTTGACATGCTCGGCAACTTCCTCACCACGATCCAACAAGATCCCATTCTCCGCCGCGTGAAATTGATAGCTGAGCCTTGGGATATCGGCCCTGGTGGTTATCAGGTCGGCTCATTTCCACCCTTGTGGAGTGAATGGAATGACAAATACCGTGACGATGTCCGCGATTTCTGGCGCGGCGAAAGTGGAATTGCCGGAATTGGCTGGAGACTTTCGGGATCCCAAGACGTCTACGGTGGAGATGGCACCGACCCCTACACCTCTATTAACTTTGTCACTGCACATGACGGTTTTACCTTGCGCGACTTAGTTTCTTTCAACCACAAGCACAATGAAGCTAACCTCGAAGAAAATCGTGACGGGACCGACAACAATCGTTCGTACAATTACGGCGTTGAAGGCAAAACCACCGACCCCCAAATAATTGAAACCCGCTCACGCCAGATTAGAAATTTTCTGGCCACATTGTTTCTCTCCGGTGGTGTACCCATGCTCATGGCTGGAGATGAACTCCACCGAACCCAACAGGGAAACAACAACAGTTACTGTCAGGACAATCCCATCTCATGGATCAACTGGGATCTACAACAAGAAGACTGGGATCTGGTTGATTTCACCGCAACCTTGGCACACATTCGCGCCACTCACCCCGCACTCCGTCCTCTGGGGTTCTTCACTGGAAACCCGCACTTCGACAACGGGCCCAAAGATCTCGCATGGTTTGCACCCAATGCCCATGAAATTGAACATTGGCACTCCGAGTCACATTCAACGATTGGCATGTTTCTCACCCCAGACCCTTCGGAATCGCTCTATGCAATCTTTCATGCCGGTGCAGAACCAGTTTCGGTCACACTGCCGGGTGCCCCCTATGCCCAGAGGTACACGCCGATTCTCGATACGAATGCCATAAACGGCGTCCCAACAGGCGAGCAGCACAATGCGGGAGATTCCATCACGATGCCACCTCGTTCGACCTACGTCATGAGAGCGCATACATGACGAAAATTCCTCTAGCGCAACGGAAACTCAGAGTCCGTTTTTTGTTCTGAATTCGCTGGCACAACCTGAAGCCCAAGATCGGCACTCGAGGCCAAGGCAGAGTGCGTCGGAGTGATCCGAACTGAATATCCCAACGAACCATTGCGATCCAGAGGAATCTGCCCAGAATAGATTCGACGTTGCCCCTCTAATGATTGCGTCAACTCAAGATCCGCGTGCAACGGGTGTTCCAATTCGTCCTCGGAGTTCACGCGACCATAGATCACCTGCACGTTTACATCTTGCTCAGCGATCTGGCCGAGGTTGACGTAGGCCCTAATGGGCACGCTGGTGCCCAAACTTGCTACACCGTCGGGGAGATCTGCATCGACGTGCTCAATCGCGACCGAATCCCAGTGCTCTCTTATCCATGCCTTCCATTCCGCCAAGTCTTTGGCCGGTGCAAAATCGTCAGCACAGAGCGCATTCCCAGCGAGTGCAGCGGGCGCATACAAGCGTTGAACGTAATCGCGCACCATTCTAGTGGCCAAAACTTTCGGTCCCAGCGCACACAAAGTGTGGCGAATCATTGCCAACCAATCATGCGGAACACCCGATTCACCAAGACGATAAAAAGTTGGCGCAACCTGAGTTTCGATTAAGTCATAGAGCGCCTTTGCTTCCAGGTCATCACGCAACTCGAGGTCGTTCAGTCCATGGGCAGAGGGAATAGCCCAACCATTTTCGCCGTCAAACCACTCGTCCCACCAACCATCCATGATGGACAGGTTGAGTGCCCCGTTCAAAGCTGCCTTCATGCCTGAAGTCCCACTCGCCTCGAGAGGTCGGATGGGATTATTGAGCCAGACGTCACAACCTGGGTAAAGAGTCGTGGCCATTCCGATTTCGTAATTGGGAAGGAACACAATGCGATGCCTGACGTCTTCGGCGTCAGCGAACTTGACCAACTGCTGAATCAGGGCCTTTCCGCCATCGTCGGCAGGGTGCGCTTTGCCCGCGATCACAAGTTGTATTGGACGTTCGGGGTCGGTGAGGAGAGCACGCAAACGCTGCGGATCTCGCAGCATCAACGTGAGCCGCTTATATGAGGGAACTCGTCGCGCAAACCCAATGGTCAAAATATCGGGATCAAGAATGTCCTGGGTCCACGCAAGTTCTGATTCGCCCGCTCCCCTGTCACGCCACGATTGCCGTAACCGATTTCGAGCCATCGTGATCAACTCTGAGCGCAACTCGCGCTTGACAGCCCAAAACTTTTCATCAGATATTTCGCCCATGCGATCCCAGACGTGATCAGGTTCAATGAATCCGAACTCCTGCTGCGCTAACTCAAAGATTTTCGGAGCCACCCATGTTGGAGCATGAACGCCGTTAGTGATGGATGTAATTGGAACATCGTCACTGTCAAAGCCTGGCCAGAGGTGAGCAAACATTTCTCGAGAAACTTCACCATGTAACAGACTGACACCGTTGGCGCGCCCTGCGATCCTGAATCCCATCATCGCCATGTTGAAAACATCGGCGTCGGTCTCTTTTCCTAGTGCAATGATTTTTTCGACTGGCATTCCGGGGTCAGCGTTATCTCCACCGAAATACCGACTAATGAGTTCTATTGAAAAGCGATCGATACCCGCCGGGACCGGTGTGTGCGTGGTAAACACGGTATTTGCACGCGTGGCCTCGAGCGCCTGCTCGAAATTCAGCTGCGCTGGCCCTTGGACCAGTTCACGCATGCGCTCCAACCCCAGAAAACCCGCATGGCCTTCATTGGTGTGAAAAACATTCGGTGACACAACGTCGTTCAACTCGCAATAGCGCCTGAGCGCTCGAATGCCACCTATTCCGAGGAGCATTTCCTGTTCGAGTCTGTTATCACTGCCACCGCCGTACAGCCGGTCGGTGACATCGCGTGCATCCTGCTCATTTGATCCAATGTCTGAGTCCAAGAGAATTAATGGCACCCGTCCCACTTGAGCGATCCAGACGTGAGCGCCCAGCTCACGGCCCTGCGGCATGCCTACCGTGATGCGCACGGGCGATCCATCTCGCTCACGCAAGAGTGTTACCGGGCTGGCGTCTGGGTTACTGATCGGATAGTGCTCAACTTGCCAGCCATCCCGAGAGAGTGATTGACGGAAATAGCCGGATTTATAAAACAGGCCGATGCCAATGAGTGGAACGCCCAGGTCACTCGATGATTTCAAATGGTCACCCGCGAGAATGCCCAACCCCCCGCTGTATTGGGGTAGCGCCGCGGTCACACCAAATTCCGGTGAAAAGTATGCAATTCCCGTAATTGCCGCGCTCGCAGTTTCCTGCTGATCTTGAAACCAGCCTGGGGTCGCAAGGTAGGCGTCCAAATCAGACTTTCGCTCATTGACCCAATTCACGAACCCCGCATCGTGGGCCAATTCCTCGAGTCTCTCGCTGGAAACTTCACCCAGAAGCAAAATTGGATCCTGTGATTGTTCCCATAACTCTGGGTCAATCGATGCAAAGAGGCGGGCAGTAGCTGGGTTCCATGACCACTGCAAATTGAGCGCCAAAGCTTCCAGTGGCTCAAGGTTTGCGGGTAGGACGCTTCGGACCGTGATTCTCTTGAGTGCTCGCACAGGCCTAACCTATCGAAATAGTCCATGGTTCATGCAAACGTATACATGAATTGTTGTGGTCAGCCACTCAGTTCCCCGATATCCTCAATCCATGGCCAAGCGCACCGCTCCTCACCATGCGGTCACTGAAGACTCCTCGCCCATAGATTCCTCACATCCGGCATCTCCTCGATTCACCATCACCGACGTCTCTCCTGTGGTTCGGGCTGATCATTGCCAAGGATCCCCCGTTCCCTGTACCTCGTCTCGTGGCCTGCTCCCAGCGGCTGGAGCAGTCGGCGAAGTCATTCCTTTCAGCGCAACCGCATTTCGAGAGGGCCACGATTCATTGGCCGTGGATTTGACGTTGATCAATCCGGCTGGAGAGCAACTGGGTCCGTTTCCCATGCGCCCTGGGTGGGACCCGGATCGCTATGAAGCACTCTTCCGCCCTGAGGAACAAGGCCTCTGGCATTTCACCGTCACCGCTTGGGGTGACCCGTGGTCGACCTGGCAGCATCGGGCCAGCATCAAGATTCCAGCCAACCTAGATGTCGAACTCGAGTTCACCGAGGGCGCGATCATTTTGAATCAGATTCTGGACACCCTTCCAACCCGCAACCAGCGGAAGTTGCACAGTGCAATTGCAACGATGACGGACACTGCGCTTCCTCCGAGCGTTCGGCTCGCCGCGGCAACCGATCCAACCGTCGCTCAATTGACCACAGCATTTCCGCTGCGCGAATTTCCCACGGACAGCGGCCCTTGGCCCCTTCTCGTGGAGAGAACTCGTGCACTCGTTGGCGCTTGGTATGAATTTTTTCCGCGCAGCGAAGGTGCGAGCATCGATCCACCACGTTCAGGGACATTCTCCACGGCTGCAGAACGATTACCTGCTGTAGCAGCTATGGGTTTCGATGTTGTTTATCTACCCCCGATACATCCGATTGGTGAGGTAAATCGTAAGGGGCGCAACAACACTCTCACTCCTTTCGCATCAGACCCTGGTTCGCCTTGGGCAATCGGTTCTCGACATGGTGGTCATGACAGCGTGCATCCTGATCTGGGGACGCTAGAAGACTTCGCTGACTTCGTAGCCGCTGCAAAAAAACTGAATCTAGAAATAGCATTGGATCTAGCGTTGCAGGCAACCCCCGATCATCCCTGGGTTTTGTCACACCCCGAGTGGTTCACTACGAGAGCCGACGGCTCCATCGCGTTCGCAGAGAATCCACCAAAAAAATATCAAGACATTTATCCGCTCAATTTCGATAATGATCCTGAAGGTCTCTACGCTGAAGTCGAGAGAATCACCCGGTTCTGGATTGACCAGGGAGTCAATATTTTTCGGGTGGACAATCCCCATACCAAACCTGTGTGGGTCTGGCATCGACTAATACATTCCATCAACACAACCAATCCTGATGTCATCTTTTTGGCAGAAGCATTCACCCGGGCACCCATGATGCGAGCTCTCGCCGAGGTTGGTTTCCAGCAAAGCTACACATACTTCACCTGGAAAACTTCCAAGCAAGAGTTGGAGGAGTACTTCTCTCAACTTGCAGGCCCAATGTCTAGCTATATGCGTCCCAATGTTTTTACCAATACGCCTGACATCCTGCACGCCTACCTGCAATCCGGCATGCCTGCTGCATTTGCAATTAGGGCGACGCTGGCGGCCACGCTCTCTCCTACCTACGGCATCTATAGCGGCTTTGAACTATTCGAACATGTTGCATTACGCCCAGGCAGCGAGGAATACCTAGATTCAGAGAAGTTCGAATATAGACCTCGAAATTGGGAACTGGCCGCTAAACAGGGGCGCACCCTAGCACCGCTCATAACCTCACTCAACACTCTTCGCAGACGCAACCCAGCGCTACATTCACTGCGATCACTTCGTTTCCACCCCACTGACTCACCCGACATAATTGCTTATTCGAAGCGTGATGGCGCTAACACGATCCTGGTTGTGTGCACCCTTGATCCCTACCACGAACACGAAACAACGGTGCATTGGAATATGCCGGAGTTGGGCTTGGATTGGTCTGATGAATTTGCGGTGACCGAGGAGCTCTCTAACGCCCATTGGCGGTGGGGGGCCAACACTTTTGTTCGACTCAATCCTTATGAAACTGTTGCCCATATTGCTCGAATTACCAGCCCCGTCACAGCACAGGAAATATTTAGTGCATCACTTGAAAAAATCAAGAAGGGTACCTCTCAGTGATGTCAAGGATTTCCCATCAGGAACTACAAAGAGTCGCTCACGGCTCACACTTTGATCCACACTCGATTCTCGGCGCTCATCTTGATGGCCGAACCCTTATTTT
>Ga0181557_1005981_pt1 | contig 10721 bp, 8 predicted proteins | sample 011ome_23_FD_148632 | JGI IMG/M metagenome (GOLD analysis project Ga0181557, IMG submission 148632) | Coastal salt marsh microbial communities from the Groves Creek Marsh, Skidaway Island, Georgia - 011506CT metaG (spades assembly) | ecosystem: Environmental > Aquatic > Marine > Intertidal zone >... | reverse complement strand
GTGGGCTCAAATCACTCAGTATTCTCATCGAGTGGCTAGATCTTGTGCAATGAGGAAAGCATGTGATGACCGAGCAGTTCCATAGCATTAGCGCGCAAAGAGGGGCCATTTCCGCGGCACAGGCGGGGCTCATCCTTGTGCTTTTATTGGTCATCGCTGGCGGCGTTGTCCTGTTGACAGGAATATGGCCACCAGAAGAAGAAAGCACAGCGCCACCTGTAACGACCGCTCCACCCCCTCCTCCACCTGCGCCGGTAATTACCGAGCTCGAGGAGCCTGCAGTTGAACCACCGCCTCCGCCTCCTGCGCCAGTCGAGGAACCGCTACCCAGACTTGAAGAGAGCGACGACGCGGTGCGCGATGCCGTAGGTGATATTCCATTGGGCACCGCCGGGCAGCAGTATTTGATACCGGGCAATATCATCGAGCGCAGCGCCAGCCTGATCTACCTGATGGCGCAGGGCGACGTCCCCTACCGGCTGCTGCCCGTTTCACGGCCTAAGGCCGCATTCCCCATCAGCGACGACGGCACCCAAGTGGTTACAGACCCCGCTGGCTTCGAGCGCTATAACGCACTGACACAATGGCTACAGAGCCTGGATCTGGAATCACTCTTGTCATCGCTTGAGTGGTTCATACCGCTATTCCGGGAGGCCTGGTCCTATTACGGCGAAGATAGCGCTGCCTTCGACATGGCGGTGGTGATGACACTGGACCTGGTGATCGCCACGCCTGAGATAGATCTCAACGAGGCACGCCTCATTCGCAAGGAAGCAGTTTGGATCTTCGAGGATCCGGCCATTGAGGGGCTCGCGCCGATCCAAAAGCAGGTGCTTCGTATGGGCCCCGAGAACGCTGAAATCGTCAAAGCAAAAGCCACCGAAGCGCGGGGCTTGTGGCTCGATCAGCTATCAGGGTCGATTTAACCCTTATTCCGCGTCTTCCGGGGATCGGTCGCCTTGATCATCTTCATTGACGAGTTTTTGGCTGACCTCTGATGCGAAACCTCGGTACTGCATAAATCTCAGGCGCTTTCCTTGCTCGCGCTGACGCGAGTCCCAGTCGCCCACGATGGGCTTTCCGGCATACTTCTTTTCATACACTGCAGTGGCTTCCGCCTCCCAATCAAGCTCTGAATCAAAGGCCTCTTCCATGGTGTCGCTGATCAAATGCTCAACGTTCTGTTGGCGCAGATCATTGCGAATGCGGCTGGGGCCATAACCTCGACTCGCCAGCTGGCGCACTCTTGAGGCAGCAAAGCGCTCGTCACTGAGCAAGCCTTCTTCAATGAGTTGCTGAGTGACTTGCTCGACTGTGTCGGGGTCGCAATCGCGCTTTCTAAAACGCCTTGTCAGCTTGGTTTTAAGCTCAGATGAGCCGTGTTCCCGCCTCGCAAGCAGATCCATCCCGGCGAGCCTTAACTCGCCGGGAGTGACTGGACCTTTCTTGGTGTAGTCCTCCATAGAGGATGCTGTGCGTGACGTCAGGAAGACTCGGCGACTTCCCCGATATCAGGGTCATCTGACCCTTCGACCGGCGCTTCGGCCACATCAGTTTCCACTGCAGCCAGCGGAAGGCCCATCATTTGATGCCGGATTTGGTCTTCAATCTCTTTGGCGACGGCTGCATTTTCCTCCAGGAACCTGGAGGCATTCGCCTTGCCTTGGCCAATTTTGTCGCCTTTGTAGGCATACCAGGCCCCAGACTTATCGATGAGGTTCAGCTTCACACCCCAATCAATCACCTCGCCCATGTGGTAGATACCCCCGCCATACATGATCTGGAACTCCGCCTGACGGAACGGCGGCGACACTTTGTTTTTCACCACTTTGACCCGGGTTTCATTACCGACGACCTCGTCACCCTCCTTCACCGCTCCAATGCGGCGAATATCCAGCCTCACTGAAGAGTAGAACTTGAGTGCGTTACCACCGGTAGTGGTTTCGGGGCTACCGAACATGACGCCAATCTTCATACGAATCTGGTTAATAAAGATCACCAGGCAATTGGTCTGCTTGATGGCGCCCGTGAGTTTGCGCATCGCCTGACTCAGGAGTCGCGCCTGAAGACCCACATGAGAATCCCCCATCTCGCCTTCAATCTCCGCCTTGGGAGTCAGTGCTGCCACCGAGTCCACTACCAGCACGTCAACAGCACCCGAGCGCACCAGCATCTCGGCGACTTCCAATGCCTGCTCGCCCGTATCGGGCTGAGACATGATGAGGTCGTCGACCTGCACGCCCAGCTTTTCAGCGTACTGGGGGTCCAATGCGTGCTCGGCGTCGATAAAGGCCGCCGTGCCGCCGGCTTTTTGCGCCTCAGCAATCACCTGCAACGTCAGCGTCGTTTTACCCGAAGACTCGGGACCATATATCTCTACAATGCGGCCCTTAGGCAGGCCGCCAATACCCAGCGCAATATCGAGCCCTAGGGAGCCAGTGGAGATCGAGGGAATCGCCACCCGCTCCTGATCACCCATGCGCATGACCGTACCCTTGCCAAACTGGCGCTCAATTTGTGACAGCGCCGCGTCTAATGCTTTCTGCTTGTTCGGATCCATGTCTTGCTCCTCTCTTGATCTGCTGATGTGCCTTTCAGGCTGTGCCCCGAAGAATCATGCTTTATCGCGCTAAACACCGTTTGCCCTTGGTTTTGCGCCCGAATTACCCGCTTTCAAAAGTACTGTATATATATTCAGCTTTTTTGCCAGCGATTGCAATCCAGTTTAATGATCAATTTCGGTAAAAAAACTGTCGTACCAAGCAACATGTCGCAAGAAGCGACAGTCCAGCAGGCACTGACGGGGCCGTTTTAGAGAAACGCGTCTCCGCCATTGGGGCTTAAACACTGGCCTCTGAAATGCCCTGCGGCGTCACTCGCGAGAAAAAGGAAGGCACCCACGATGTCCTCAACGTCTGCTATCCGACCTGCGGGGATGTTTTGGCGAATACCCTCAAGAATGTCAGCTGGCACATCCTCCAGAATCGGCGTCATCGTTGCCCCGGGCGCCACGCAGTTGGCAGTGATGGGTCGGCCCCCAATCTCCAGAGCGAGGCTGCGCGTGAAAGACAGAATCGCGCCCTTCGCGGCGGTGTAGTGGGAGAACCCCGGCGCGCCGATGTAAGCAAGCTGTGAGGCCGTGTTGATGATGCGGCCGCTGTTTTGTGCATACATCATCTTCAATGCAGAACGCGTACAGAGAAACGTGCCGCGCAGGTGAACGCCCATTAATCGGTCGAAGTCGTCCACCTCCAGCGCCTCAATCGGGCTGGAGTGGGCGATCCCCGCGTTATTCACGAGAATATCCAACCCTGCACCCTCGATCTCTTGAAACATCGTCAACACGTCAGCCTCGCAGCTAACATCTGCCTGAATCACCTGCGCACTCCCGCCAGCCGAGGTAATCCGCGAGACAACCGCTGCCGCGGCATCAACGCTGGCCTCATCCGGGTGATTCACCCACACGAAAGCGCCGTTGGCTGCCAGAGCCTTGGCCACCGCCGCGCCGATGCCTGAGCTGGCGCCCGTCACCAGCGCTGATTGTCCCGATAAATTTACCGCTATAGCGCTGCTCGTCATTGCATGCTCCCCGTTACGTTGACACCTTTTGCAAGTCTACCGCGATCAATCCACCTCTATACTCCACATGTCCGGTTTTACGCAGGCAAACTTCTCTGAATTTACGTAGGCAAACTTCATGACCAGATTGCCCCGTATCAAGCATTTCCCGCTGCTATTTAAGAGCTCTTGCGCGCTCGTCACGTCGATGCTTCTGGGGCAACCTGTTGCGACGCTGGCGCAGAACTTGCCGCTTCAGGGCGCCGCCTGCCCGCCCGTCATCAATAACGGAAAACACTGCACAGCCAACTCGATGCGGGTTTCAGCCGTTGCCGTTAATCCAGAGCCCGCGTTTTGCAACAGCGGCGACACCATCAGCTTGAGAGTCGGCATCACCGTCGGCACTGGCCAAAATCGCGCCGCCAAGGAACGATACGACTTAGGGCTCTGGGTCAGCGAGACCGGCACTGAAGTACTCGGTGGTGCTGCCTGCGCCTTTTCCGCGTTACTGCCCACGGTGACGGGATCAGCACCCGATCTGGTATCAGGGGCAGGCCCCTATCGCGCCATTAATAGCAACCAGTGTGGCGATATTCTGGATGCAGAATTGACCTACCACGAATTCGAAGTCAACGAGGCGCTTTGTCAGGACACTAACGGCAATGGCAAGCTCGACATGCCCATGCTCGTGGGCTGGCAACAGAGCAAGAACAACACGGGCTGCGCTGCCGTTGCTGATGCCACCGACCCCGCACAAACCGCGAACTTCGTGCAAAGCCTGTTCCCCCAAACTAGCTCATCCTGCTGGAGTAACGGCGACGCCCCCGTCGACTTAGATGAAATCAAGGTCGAACCCCCCGCCGAGATGGAGGTATACAAGACGGCGACCCCACAAGTGCTGCGAAGTGGCACTGGCGAGGTCACCTTTGAAATCGAGGTATTCAACGAATCTGACCGGGGGGACGACCTCACGCTCACTCGGCTAATTGATAGCGAATTTGGCGACCTCAACGGACAAGGGACTTGCACCGTGGGCACTCGCCTCGCTTCAGGAGCGCGATATCGCTGTGAGTTCCAGAAGGCACTGAACGGAGGGCCCGGTGATACGCACGAAAACATCGTCGAGGCCACGCTGACGGACGACTTTGGCGTAGCGATATCGGATACCGATTCTGCGCAGGTACGATTTATCGACATTGGATCGCCTCCGGAGCCCGACATTCGCGTTATCAAAACCGCCGCGCCCAGCCACGTTAACGAGCCCGGTGGGGCCGTTCGTTATCAGGTGGAAGTCTGGAATGACGGTGAAACCAATCTGAGGCTTACGAAGCTGAACGACAGCCGCGCGGGGGTCACCACCTCGCTCCATGAAATGGGCAGCTGCGCTTTGCCACAGACTATCGGGATCGGCCTGTCTTATAGCTGCGAATACATTCTGGAATTGTCTGGTCGCGCGCCAGCCACCGACGTCAATACCGTCACTGCCATCGCGCAGGCCCCCTTAACAGGCCAGCAGGTCACAGGCTCCGATTCGGCGACGGTGACCTTCCGAGACACGCCTGCCGTGCTGAGCCTGACAAAACTACCGTTCCCCGCGGTCATTCGAGATCGCACCGCTGTGACCTACGAATTAGTGCTCGAGAATCACTCTCCGGCCAAAACGATCACCGTGAATTCGCTCACAGACAGTTACCACGGCGCTGTGGCAGGTCTGGGGCTGGACTGTGGCGATGTCGCCGTGACCGATCCGCTTGCGCTAGTACTTCCGCCAAAAGGCGCAACTATCGAATGCACCTTCACCGGGACCGTGCCCGAAACCGGGGAGGCAATCCCCACTGAGGTGGCGTATTTCCCGGACACGGTGACCGCCTCAGGCACGGCTGACGATGGCTCGGCCGTCGCCGCAGAGGCCACCGCTGAAGTAGAGTTCGTGCCCGCCGACGCCCCCGCCTTGCCGTCACCCGTCATTGAAGTCAATAAAATTGCCACACCCGACAGGGTGCCCACGACGGGTGGCGACGTGACGTTTGCCGTGGAGGTGATTAACGCCTCGGCCGCAGAGGCAGTCCTGATCGACGAGCTGGTGGATGACGTTCATGGCAATCTGAGCGGACGAGGCACCTGTGACACGATAAGTAGTGCGTCGCCAGTTGAGATTAGCGCCGGAACAATTTATCGCTGCCAGTTCACAGAAAACTTGCAGGGCAACACGGGTTTTATCGAGCGTGACACGATCTTCGCTGCGGGCGTCGGCCAGGACAGCGGCGAGTCGGTGATCGGTTTCGATACCGCAGGCGTGCAATTCGAGGCGGTACCGATGGATATCAACCTAATCAAAACACCCTCTGCGAATCTGATAGACCCGGGAGACGAGGTCACTTTCACGCTCGTCATCACAAACCGCAATGACTATCCCGTCGAGATCGTCAGTTTGACTGACTCTGTCTATGGAGATCTTAATGGCCAGAGCACCTGCGAGGTGCCCGCGACGCTGCAAGCTGGAGACTTTATGCGATGCGAATTCACCGAAGTCCCGGAACCCAACGTGAGAGAGCGTGTACACAACAATGTGGTGACGGTCGGAGCCAGGCCCTCGAGCAGTAGGAGCGCCACCACTGTGAGCGCGACAGATCAGGCCTGGGTGCTCTTCAGAGAATTTACTGCAAGAATCCCCGAGGCAATACCTACGCTACCCCATGGCCTGTTTTCGGTATTTGGGATTCTAGGTCTAATCTGGCTCCGCAAAAGATACCAGTGAGCGCATACGCATGTCGCCTCGCATCAGACTGATGGTCTCAATCAAGCCAACGACGTTGTGTGCCGTAGTGGCCTGGGGAGTCTTAACAACCGGCGGGGAAGTTGGCGCGATATTCAGAGCATGAAGTTGCCTACCAGGTCACGCCCCCCGCCAAAGTGCCCGCAGCCAAAACGAGCCGCGACCATTCTATCGACCCCCAAATGCCGCAGCGCGCGTAGGGGTCGCCATCCAGCCAGGCCTTTGCTTGATCGAGGTCGTCGGTGCGGTACGCCAGCATGCTACCCACGATCTTTTCTCCCGCGGGGTCCTTGAGCGGGCCCGCCATGGCAATGTGATCCACGATCGCCTCAATATGCGCCAAATGCCCCGCCATGTGCTCTTCTCGCAGACCATCCACGTCATCGCCGTCACGGTCAGTGCATTTGACCAGCCAAAGATTCTCCCGGGCCATGTCACGCTCCTATATTATTGATTGAGTGTCACTCAGCGCTCTCAGAGCGCCAAGGCCCCACCATAACCAGCTTTTCAACCCCGGGCCAGAGGCTGAGACTCCATCGCGGGGCAGCTGAAATGTCCGTACCAATCTCGCTTCCAAGCCTTTATTATTTCAGGCAGAACAAAAAGGGAGTGGCCGCAATGATCTTTGACATGGGGAAGCGCCTCGGTGCCGGGGCCGTCGTTTTTACTCTGGCAGTATTGATAGGCTGTCAGGCAAAGGAGGAGGCCACATCTGCAGCGGCAGACGCCTCCGCAGAAGCCGAGCCTGCCACGTTGGGCTCGATGGATGAGCAGTACGCCTGGGTCGGCGATCTCGGCGACCGTGACGCATTACCCGGCAAACCCCTGTACATCGAGCACTGTGCCGGCTGTCACGAAGCACAGGTCTACAAGGCGCCCCACACCACTTGGCTCGAACTCATGTCTCCGCAGGTGCTGTATCGATCGATCACCGAGGGCATCATGCAGTCGCAGGCCGCTCACTTGTCCGACGGAGACAAACAGCACATCGTCGAGTACATCACGCAGATGAGGCTCGGTGATCCCGACGCCGGCCCCGAGGTTGCCTGGTGCGAAGGCCCGGCAAGTGAGTTCACCTCGCTCGGCGAGGGCCAGCTGACTGGTTGGGGCCACGATACCCGCCGCTACGTATCGTCCGAGACCGCGGGCTTCGATCGGTCTCAAATCGGCGATCTTGAGCTGAAGTGGAGCTTTGGCTTCCCCGCCTCCACCCGCGCCAGATCCCAGCCGGCGATTGCCATGGGCGCTGTATTCGTGGGCAGTCAGGACGGCACCGTCTATGCTTTTGATCTGGAAACCGGTTGTGTCCGCTGGACCTACGCTGCCCGCGCCGAAGTCCGCACGGGCATCACGCTTGGCAAGCGCGGGCCAGATGGCGCCGCCACCGCTTACTTTGGCGACATCATCGCTAACCTCTATGCCGTCGACGCCACGACTGGCGAGCTGGTCTGGCAGAGCAGTCCAGATGAGCATCACAGTGCGACCCTCACAGGCACCCCCGCCTATGCGGCGGGCAGACTGTATGTGCCCGTGTCATCGCTCGAGGTGGTCACAGCAGCCAACCCAGAATATGCCTGCTGCACTTTCCGCGGACACGTGATGGCGGTCGATGCTGACGACGGCAGCGTCATCTGGGATAGCTACGCGATACCTAGCCCGCCTGCCTCGGTGGGTACCACCAGCGCAGGGACAGATATGCTCGGACCATCCGGCGCGCCGGTCTGGACCAGCCCCACTGTCGACGTCGATAAAAACCTGCTGATTTTCGGCACCGGTGAGAACTACTCCTCCCCCGCCGATACCAACAGCGACGCCGTGATCGCTGTCGCGCTCGACACTGGAGAGCGCCTGTGGTCCCGACAAACCTTCCCGGGCGACGCCTGGAACGTCGCTTGCATGATGGCCGACAACCCCAACTGCCCGGAGGAGGATGGCCCCGACTATGACCAGGCCTCCAGCCCCCTGCTGGTTGACCTTGGCGAGGGCAAAACCGTGGTCGTTGCCGGTCAAAAAGATGGTCGCGTGTTTGCGCTCGACTGGGAGACAGGCCAGAACAAATTGTGGGAAGTGAAACTGGGGCGCGGCAGCATTCAGGGCGGCGTGCACTTTGGCATGGCCGCTGACGGCACGACCGTCTATGTTCCTATCAATGACATGAACGATACCCGCAACGGTGAGTGGCTGGACCCAGAAACTGCACGCCCGGGTGTCTCAGCGGTTGATGCTGTGACGGGAGAGGTGCTGTGGAGTCATGTGCAGGAGAACCTGTGTGGCGAGGGCCGGCCCTTCTGCGACCCCGGTGTGTCAGCCGCCATTACGGCCACCGACGGTGCCGTCATCGCGGGCCACCTCGATGGCATTATCCGTATCTACGACCGTGACAGCGGCGAGATCATCTGGTCCTACAACACCACCACGCCGGTAACCGGCACTAACGGTGTCGTCGCGCAAGGCGGGGGTATGAGTGGCTCAGGACCAGCGCTCGGTGCAGGCCACATGGTGATCAATTCAGGATACGGGCTCTACAACCACGAAGCGGGCAATGCCCTGCTCGTGTTTGCACCCAAAGCGACGGGTTCGGTCAGCGCCCGCTAGCGTTCGTAATCCAGTGCGAGCACGTCACAGTGCTCGCGCAATACCATCCCGACAGCCTGGTGGTCAGGATGATTGAGATACGCCGGTAGATCGTCAGCCCGCTCCAGCGTCACAAGAGCCCCATGGGTCGCGCCATTGGCACGGTCCGTGATGTTTTTCCCTGCCGAAATCGACAGCACACCCGGGATATGAGTCAAAGCGCGAATCGACGCGAGGATCTCTTCCATTTTGTCTTCACCCACCCCTGTTTTCGGGGTGAGCCACACCATATGCTCCACTGCCATCCTGACCTCAGACCAGATTAAAACCCTGACTCGACAGCGGGAATCGACGCACGCGCCGCCCTGTCGCATTGAATAGCGCGTTGGCGACGGCCGGTGCAATGGGTGTCGTTGCCTGCTCGCCGATCCCGGTAGGCGGCTCATCGCTGGGCAAGATATGCACCTCAACCTTCGGCATCTGCGTTAACCGCATGACGGGGTAGTCATGGAAGTTACTCTGCTGCACTTCACCGTTCACGATGTCGATGTTGCCGAAGGCCACCCCTCCCAGTCCGTAGGCCAAGCCGCCTTCTACCTGCCCCTCGATACCGAGGGGATTCACCGCGAACCCGCAGTCCACCACGCACACAACGCGATCGACGGTGAAATCACCATTCTCCGCAACCGTCACTTCGACTGCCTGAGCAACCGGCGAGATGTTGTAAATCCGCGATGCCACGCCGCGCCCCCGCCCGGGTGCCAGCGGCTTGTCCCAATCGCATTTTTCCTTCAGCACGCTCAACACGCGGTTCATGCGCGCGTGGTCCTTGGTCAAACGCAACCGGAGTTCCATGGGATCGATACCGCCTTTGTGCGCCAACTCATCCAGAAAACATTCGTAGGCAATGCCCGTGTGGGTGTGGCCAACCGATCGCCACTCCTGAGGAACAATGCCTTTCTTGGGCGCGTTGTGGCTCTCAACCCGATGGTTCGGGATCTGATAAGAGGTGCCGTAGGGGAATACGCCGAAAGGTTCCTGCAAACAGCCATCCAGCGAATAGATATCCATGCCTCGCACCATATAGGCAGGGTCGTGCTTGGTGCCCTGCATGAGCGATTGACCCACAGCGACCTGATGCCAGGCCTCCGGCATACCGGACTCGTCCACGCTGCCGCGGAGCTTGTGCACAAATAGTGGCCGATAATGGCCGCTGCGAATGTCTTCTTCCCGCGACCAAATAATTTGCACCGGTACCGACTCACCCATGGCCGCTTCCACCGCCTCAACGGTGTAGTCCGCGGTTTTACTCGAGCGACGCCCAAAGCTGCCGCCCATAAGCGGTCGATGGATGGTGACGTTCTGCTGCGGGATCCCAAGGAAGCGAGAAATGACCTCCTGATCATTTGACTGGTACTGCGTGCCGCTCCAGATTGTGCAGGTATCACCCTCAACCCGGGCGATGCAGTTCATGGGCTCCAAAGTAGCGTGAGCCAGAAGCGGCATCTCGTAGGTGGCCTCGACCACGCTCCCAGCAGTCTCCGCCGCGTCGAGCGCACCGATGGCATCGCCGATATCCTCTGCCAACAAGCCGGGGGTATCAGCCAAGGCGCGATAATCCGCGTAGAACTGCTCACTGGAGACCCCGTCATTCACACCGCGGTCCCATTCGATTTTGAGTTTGGCGCGTGCCTTCTGCGCTCGCCAGTAGCTATCCGCCAATACCACCACGCCGGCCCTGATCGCTTTCACCTTGACCACACCTGGCATGGCCAGAGCTTCCGTGGCATCAAAGTCGATAACCGACCCACTG
>Ga0181557_1005972_pt1 | contig 10730 bp, 7 predicted proteins | sample 011ome_23_FD_148632 | JGI IMG/M metagenome (GOLD analysis project Ga0181557, IMG submission 148632) | Coastal salt marsh microbial communities from the Groves Creek Marsh, Skidaway Island, Georgia - 011506CT metaG (spades assembly) | ecosystem: Environmental > Aquatic > Marine > Intertidal zone >... | reverse complement strand
TATTTCCACTGCTTCATATCCTGAACCGGAATCAATAATTTTAGTGTCCAACACTTTACCTGCTGCATTCAATAGAACTTCTACCTTGGCTCCGCCTCCAGAAACTCCAATTTTATAGGTTTCCATAGCCAGTAGGCTCAAAACCAATAAAATAAGTAAGAACAACAAAGTATCCTTTAACTTAACAAGGAAAATTGATCCCAGCTTCTCGACCTGTCTCTTTTCCAGAGATTTAACCATCCTGACTTCTTCGATGGTTGCTTTCTTATCTTCCAAATCTTCAATGTTTCGATGCAGGCAATCCAATTCGTATTCGAAACGATCAAACTCCAACTGAAACTCCCCGTGTGATTCATGCAGACGAACGGAGTCATCATCCAAAGCCATTTCCTCACATTTTTCTTCCAGCTGCCTGACCTCATGCTGTAATTTCAAAATTTGATCACTGACTGCACCCGACATCCTTTCCAACCTAGATAGGCTGCAAAGCTTTAATCTGCTCAGGCTTGAAGTGACACTCATTCTGAGAATTAATCATTTTAGTTTTAACTTAATAAGTCAAAATCTTAATTCATAATATTGTTATACCTGAAATTCTAATGAAATCTTTGATTCAAAGGAGAGGACGAGATTTGTCCCTAAGCCAATGTAAATTATAGGAATGAAAAAAGAACAACAAAACAAATTCTTATACCATAATGCCTATCTATACACGCTACTTTTTATATTAGGAATCATTCTTCATCCAATCGCAAATGCATCGGGAATTTTAAAATCATATCGGGGAAGCCCACAGGAGAAAGCTTTGGATGCTCAAATTAAGGGCTACCGAAGTAGTGCTCTTAAGAATATGCAAGTCTTTGGAAGACCCCAAGGCTTAAGGCATAACCTGATGCCAAGAAGCAATCGTGCCTTGATTAAAGAATGGACTCTGGAAAACCCTGAAGAATTCAAGAGGCTTAATAATCAATTAAAAAAAAGTTTGCCAGAATCCAAAACCCTAGCAGAAAAGAAAAATCGCAATGATCGTAGTTAGGAAAAAGAGTAAGAACAATCCGTTTGAAGTCGGGGAAATCGTGATCGAAAAAGGAATATTGAACCGAAAAAAAAGAGTAGGAGAAATTCTTTTCATTCGGGATGGCAGGAAAGGAAATAGAAAACTCGAACTTATACAGTTAAGTCGGCATGACCTGAGCCCATTACAGGGATTAGATATGAAAAAGTTCAAGTCTTTCAGCATCTTGGAATCAAAATGTAAAAGGCTAAACCTTCTTACATATGAGAAGAAACCAAAATTCGAAATTGGACAGATTATTCGAAATCAGGTAAACGGGAGAGAAAGGTATGGTAAGATCATCGGCTTTATCCATCCCGAAGGTCTCTACACCACATCTTACGAAAATGGATACAACGGGAAAGATTTTCTTGAGTGCATTGAAGTTTCTTCCCGGGCGGGACTTGCCCGGAAAACCATGCACAACGGGCAGCCAAAAATCTTTTATACAGAACCCGACCGGGCCAAACCTTGCGAGATTTTGCCGATGGATAAAAACGGAGGGCTAAGAATTGTCAAAGCAAAGTAATGAAACTATTCTTCCTGAGGCCTCAACATCTATGGTTGCAAGCTTTGCTTTAAGGGTTTAGCCCAGATCAAAGATGAGTTTGAGTCTACATCACGATTCTCTGGATTCCAACAATTCAAAGAATATTCAATTAGTCAGTCATATTAGGCAATTAACATGAATTACCTCTGCCTTCAGAAAAAGTGTAACTTTCACCTTTCAGAAACCCAGCTTTCTGAACTGCAGGCAGAGAATTATAATTACCATTGTCCAAGTTGTAAAAAACCCCTCGAATTAGAGCGTAAAGATCTTGAAGTTCGAGATTTTATTGGCGAGATCCAAGAGGACTCCAGTAAAACCATTGGTCGAAAGCGTGAAATCCAAAAAATCATGGATTTCATAAAAAAGAAACACTCCGGTTTATTGTGGATTAGTGGAAAAGCTGGGATTGGAAAATCATTTTTGCTGGCCAAGATCTCCGACCTTCTCCTGCAAAAAGCGGAACAAGACGAATCGATTGTTTTACCCTATCGTTTTCGCAACCAAGACCGGGAAAGATGTAACCGGGATGCGTTTATTCAATTCATCAAGGAAAGGTTGGTCACAAATAATATAATTGAGGATTCCAAGGGCACTCTTCATTCCCGCCCCTTGAAAGATTGCCTGGCTAAAATTAAGAAAGCGAAACGCCTGGTTATTTTACTGGACGGACTGGATGAGATCGAACAACGCGATGCCGATTTCGCATTTGATTTTCCCGCTTCCCTTTCCTTTCCTTCCGTACTTTGGATCTGCACCGGCAAACCCACCCCAATCATCGAAGAGGCAATGACCAAGGCGGATACCCCCCTCCCCCGCGGGTTACCCCCGATGCAGGACGAGGAAATTAGAAACTTGATCGAACGCAGTCTGGCAGGGGACTCAGGCAAAGCATCTTCCACAGTTTTCAAAGGAATCAAAGATTTCGAACATTTTCTTTCCCAAGCCGTTGAACGAGCCAAGGGACTCCCCCTCTATGCCAAGCATTTGGCGGAAGATCTAAAGGTTGGTGAATATCAGGCTGGAAAAAAGACCTCCTTTGATTTACCCGCGGGTTTACAGGAATATCATCAGGATTTGTTTGTCCGCATGGCCAGTGGAGACTTGGATATGGTCCGAACCCAACTACTTACGCTTTTCGCAGTGGCCAATGAACCTTTGGCTTTTCATGAAATTCGGGATTTTCTACTCCACCGCAAACTGATTCCTTTGGATTCAAAAAACCAACTGCTGGAATCTGCAATCCAGTCGCTTGCTCCCTTGGTCTCAACCGCACCCGACCCCGAAGAAGAAGTGGGTTATCTCTTTTACCACCCCGCCCTCCGTGAGCATGCTTTGCAATCTCCGGACTTAGAGGCTTCCGTTTCCTTGACCAAAGACGCTTTTGTCGAATTGGCACTAAAAAAAGCACCCCCTTCATCTTTGGTTAATTATCTGATTCGTTCAGGAGTGTATCACCTCATTGACTCGGAACGGGACAAAGAAGCCCGTGGTCTTTTGCTCAACCCTCATCATCTTTTTCAGATGCATGCACAGGGGATTCAATTGCCTGAGTTGCTCGGTTATTGGACAAGACTGGGTGGAGAGCAGAAGGCCCAGCCATACCTGGAAGTTTTGGACCATGACTTGGATCAGGAAAGCTTCCCGCAAATTGATCTGATTTGCCAATTGGTTCAAAAAGCCGGTTGGTCCACCCTATCTGGAAATCTGGCTCGGAAATCTCTTTCCTTCTATTTTAATTTTTTGGGTCCAGCACATCCCAAGGTTGTACTCAGTTGGCTCAACCTTGCTGATCTCCCGGATTGCACCGAATCTTTTTCATCGAGGAATGAGAGCCAGGCGATGGCGAAGTGGTCGGAGTTACGAACTCAGGGTGAGTTCTTAGAGAACGTGGATCCGAAAGCCTTTGAGAAGGAAGTGGGCATCCCCCACTCCCGGGCAATCGAGATTGAGGAGGCCCTGAAGGCCGGAATCCAATGACCGAACGGATTTGGGTACGGGTTGAGGGTCAAAACCATGGCCCCTTCAACCGTGAACAGTTGAAGAAGATACTGGCGGAGGAAAAGTTCCCCCCGAGCAGTTTGTCCGCACGCGAAGGAGGAAAAAGATGGCTTCCTTTGTTTTACCTCGCCGAGGAGCTTGGAAAGTTACCAACCCCGTGGGCATTCCCCCTGCAGATCTACCAGGAGGAAAAAGATCCAAGAATCCGGCTCTGGGCCATGATCGACTTTTGCGAGATGCTCTGCCGCATGCTCACCTTTTCTTTTCTGGCGGAACGGGAAAAAAAGGAGTCCATCGATTCGGATACCCGCACCCAACTTGCCCGCCTGATGGATCAGCCCACTTTTGGAAGCTGGCTAAACTGTGCCCTCTTGCTCGGGGAAGGACATCGATTCCCCCCTGCTCTGAAAAAGCTGGAATATTTTCTTTCCCATTCCCTGAAAGGTTTACTTCGGCCTAACGAAAAGAAGAAACGAAGTGATGAAACCAGCCTGATTGAATTACGCAACCGCATGGCTCATTACGGTCCGATGCTGCGAAGCGAGGCCGAACGCATGCTATTGATTTGGGTACCCCAATTTGAAGACCTGATCACCCAAAGCGGATGGCTTGCAGCCTGCAATCTCCTTGGAAAAAACAAGGAGCAGAACTGGTGCGTCATTCAGGGACCGGAAGGAAGAACCACACCCCATACCGGGTTTACCCTGCCGGAAAAAGAACCGGATGCAGTCTGGCTGCAGATCGAGGAATTGAACCTGCGGCTTTGGCCGATGGCTGCCTTCGGCCGGCCCAGCCTCGAAGAGGATGCAAGGGACCGGACTCTTGAGCAGGAGCACTCCCAAGTCTATGTTCGGAGGGAACAGGTAAGGCTGGGATATTTTCCGGTTGGGGCCCAGGGCATCGGTAAGTCCGATTCCAGCCTCAGTGCCCGCCAGGCATATGACTCACTTTTTCCCACCCGATCCCTTTCCATAGCCAAGGGTTTTCAGGTAAATGGGTTCGAAGAAGAAATCAGCCGGGAAGCAGACGCCATGGTGGGCCGGGCCGAACAGCTGACCCAAGTCCTTGCACGGATCGGGGAAGGAAAAAACGGGGTGCTCTGGATCGATGGTGTTCCCGGCATGGGCAAGTCCGCCCTGATCGCCAGGGTTTACATGGAGTTGGAAAACCAAAATGATCCAAACCAGGTGGTACTGCCCTATCGTTTCCGGGCCAATGATCAGGACCGTTGCAACCGCAACCGCTTTGGACAGTTCGTGATCGAAAGACTGACCGCCAACGATACCCTTCGGGAAAGCTTTAAGGATCAACCCAAGGAAAAGACCGGGAAAAGGTTGGAGGAGGCCCTTGCCCAACTCAAGGAGGGTCGAACCCTGATTTTTTTGCTCGATGGCCTCGATGAGATTACCCTTTCCGACCCCTCCTTCGTCGAGGAAATCCCCTTATCCTTGCGCTTTTCAAACATTCTCTGGGTCTGTGCCAGCCGGCCGGAACCCGCAATTAAAGAACCGATGCACCGCCTGGGTGCTGAACGGGTCTTTCCCGATGGGCTACCGCCGATGAACGAGGTTGATGTCCGGGCGATGTTCATGGAGAAGCTGGACCCATTGCAACGCAAAAAGCTGATCTTAAACGAGCAGGAGGGTAAGAACCAAGCAGAGAGCCCATTCATCCGCCTGGTCACTCAGCGGGCGGGCGGACTTCCCCTCTATGTAGTCTATGCCATCGGGGACGTCCTCAACGGTACCTACCGCGTGCTTGACGGGGAGGAGAACCTGCCTCCCTCCCTCGACGCTTACCACGCCAAGTTGATCGAGCGCTTGGGTATCGGTGCCTTGGCGGACATCCTGACTCCGCTTGCGGCTGGACTGGCAGTGGCCCGCGAACCATTGAGCAAAACGGAAATCCTGCAACTCTTACTCTTCATGGATCGGGTCGAGAAGGACGAAACAGAATTGCTCGACCGGGCCCTGCTTGCACTCTCGGGCATGCTCTCCACCGCACCCGACCCCGAGGGTGAAGTCGGGTACCGCCTGTTTCACCAAAGTCTAAGGGAGCACATCCTTGTTAACCCGGAAATGACAAGCCCGGCCAAACGGGCGAGGCGAGCTTTTGCCGACTTGGCGGAAAAAAACAACCCGCCCCCTGAGTTGAGGAATTATTTGCTCCGCTGCGGAATCGATCATCTACTCGAAGTCGATCGTAAGCAAGAAGCCGAAAGGCTACTTCTCGACCTGGATCACCTCTACGCCATGAGCAAGCAAGGGGTAAAACAATTAACTTTTTATCGATACTGGGAGGTTCTGGGGGGGGAGGAACGGGCCATGCAGTACCTAGACTCTGTAGAGAAGACTTTGCAAAGACAAGGGGATGAAGATATTTTCCAAAAAGTCGACTTGGTTGCAGATCTTGCAGATACAGCTTACTGGACCAAAATTAGCGTCCCATTAGCGAAAAAAATCCTTGTAGCTAGAAAAAATAAGCTCGGGCACGATCATCCAGATGTCGCCCGCTCCTATAATAACTTGGGATTGGCTTATAGCGACAAGGGAGAGTACGACCGGGCGATCGAATACTATGAGAAATGCCTTGAAATTGAGCTTGATAAGCTCGGGCACGATCATCCAAGTGTCGCCCGCTCCTACAATAACTTGGGATTGGCTTATGACAATAAGGGAGAGTACGGCCGGGCGATCGAATACTATGAGAAATCATTAAAGATTTATCTGGAAAAGCTCGGGCACGATCATCCAAGTGTCGCCCTCTCCTATAATAATTTGGGAGGGGCTTACGACAATAAGGGAGAGTACGGCCGGGCGATCGAATACTATGAGAAATGCCTTGAAATTGAGCTTGATAAGCTCGGGCACGATCATCCAAGTGTCGCCCGCTCCTACAATAACTTGGGATTGGCTTATGACAATAAGGGAGAGTACGGCCGGGCGATCGAATACTATGAGAAATCATTAAAGATTTATCTGGAAAAGCTCGGGCACGATCATCCAGATGTCGCCATTTCTTATGGTAATTTAGGAGCGGCTTACGACAATAAGGGAGAGTACGACCGGGGGATCGAATACTATGAGAAATCATTAAAGATCAGGCTAGATAAGCTCGGGCACGATCATCCAGATGTCGCCCACTGTTATCATAGTTTAGGAGCGGCTTACAACAATAAGGGAGAGTACGACCGGGCGATCGAATACAAAGCGATGGCCAAGTGGGCGGAGTTACGAACTCAGGGTGAGTTCTTAGAGAACGTGGATCCGAAAGCCTTTGAAGAGGAAGTGGGCATCCCCTACTCCCGGGCACTCGAGATTGAGGAGGCTCTGAAGGCCGGAAATTCTGCTTAGCACATTTTAAAAAATATGTTTTCTTAAAAAAAAGAATCCAAAATTTAGCATGATAAACATTGAAAAAAATAACCAACCTTCTTCGGATTTTATTCTCCGGCTTGGAGATCATCAAAGTCATGAAGTAAGCGAGCAAGACCTGAAAAACCTTCATCATTGCCTGACTCAGACCATTGATAAGGGAGCGGATGAAGCCCCGGATTTTCGGGTTCGGATTCTAAACGACAGCCAATTCGAGGAGGCTTGGTACAATGATGGGAGGAGTGCTTTATGGATCGAAGAGAAAAAATGGCACCTTAATGAAAAAGAAGAAAGGCATATCCTGAAAATTCTTGAGGGCTTACTTGGAATGAACACGGAAGGTTTGAATCCGTCGAGGATCTGGATCCATCGGGATGGGAAAAATGAGGGCCCATTTACTTTGGACCAGTTGAAGCAGATGAATCAAAGGAATGAAATCATTCCATCGACCCTGACCTGCGTGGAGGGTGCAAGTTCATGGGGGAAACTGGAGGATTGGATCTAACCCTTTTTTTCCTTCTCGGATGACTTGGTATTCTTCGAGTGCTCTCCGGAAAACCTGGGATCGAATCAAGCATAGTCGGGGAAGAGACGGGCGAAGGAATCCATCGGTTGGTCTAGATGGAGTGACCGCAGAGAAATTTGATGCACAGCTCAGGCAAAACATAGCAGAGATTCAGAGGTTGCTCAGCCGGGCGGATTCAAATGATCCCGATTTTCCCGCGTATCGGTTTGCACCCTTTCGTAGCAAAACCATTTCCCGAGAACCGGGAAAATTACGTCAGATTCATATCCCCCGAATCCGGGACCAGGTCGTCCTGCGGGCAATCAGTGACGAAATCACCCGGGTTGTGAGCAAATCATATCCGGATTTTCTTAAGACTTCTCCGCGTAATGCGGTGAAGCAGGTAATCCATGGCCGGGAAAGTGGAAAGTTACAGGTTCTTCGAGCTGATGTAAATAAGTACTACCCTTCGATTCCTCACCCTTTAATGCTTAAAACCTTGGCTGATTTTCAGGTGGATCCCCGGGTGATCCGACTGACTCAGAGAGCACTGACCGTACCCCTCCGAGATACCCGGCTTGGCAAAGGTGCCGATCAGAAAAATACTCTTGGGACTCCCACCGGGACCTCTTTGAGTACCGTACTGGGTGAATGTTATCTGCTGGATCTGGAGAGCTCCCTGAAACTGAAAAATATCAAGCTGATCCGTTACGTGGACGACATCCTGATTCTTGCGGAAAAACTGGATCAGCTGGAGCTGGTACATCGCAAACTTGAAAAAGAACTGGCAGTGCGGGGGCTCGCCCTGTCCAAAGCAAAGACCCGGAAAAAAAGCTTTGGAGAAGGCTTTGAATTTCTGGGCTTTTCCTTCGAGAAGGATCAGGTAAGGGTGATGGAAAGCAAGTCCTTTAAGTGGGGGCGAACCTATCAGGGAATCGCCCGCAGGTTTGCCAGGGCAATTAAGGAGACCAGTGGAAATAGAGAAAAGGATCGCCTGCTTGAGGAAATGGTATGGGAAGTAAACCGTGAATTGAGTGGTGCCTCCGGCATGCAGGTGCCCTATTATAGTATTGCCGATGATTTGTCTCCCTTTCAGGACTTGGACAAACAAATCCGGGTCATCCTTGGGGGCATTTTCAGACGATCGGGAAAGAAGATGCAAGGCCCCCTGCGGATTGAATCCGCCCATGCCTGGGCTTGGAAATACAAGGATAACTACCGAAGTGCTTTTCAGGAAGCCCAGGAAAAGTTTGCTTCGTTTTCGATTGATTCAAGCCATTGATTGTGGAGACTACGGAGAAGGTTCCAAGCACCGCCCATTTGGGCGTATGCGCCGTTCCAAAAATGCAGGTAGACCGGCTACCGCCGCCGATTAAGGGCGATCAAAGTATTTGCCGCTTGGAACCCCTATTTTCTCTGTCAAGATAACAAACCTGAAAATCAAGCACTCTCTTCAAACAGGAAAGCAAAACAAGTAAATCCTCTTCCTGAATAGACTCGGGAAACCTATGTTCCCCCGCATCTTTAGTATGACTTGCTTTGTTTGAAATATTTTGAATCGCCTCCACATATGCCATGAACCAATCGGATGCATACCCTTTGGAGTCCGGCATGTTCTTATCTTTCAAAATATTCTTGAGATCTTCCATCGACTTTGGTCTTCCATTATTTTGCCTAATTGCAACCCCTTTTCCAAAAAACTCGCGGATAAACCACATCAAAAGGGCTTCAGTAAATTTCCTGGTTGGGTTCCCAAAATCATTCAAAGTTTTCTTGTCCATTATTGGGCCAAGCTGAATTTTTAGATTTTCCATCTCTTCCAAGATTTGACTGTCCATCTCGTTCGAAGAAGTACGTAAGCTCAATTTCCTTATCGCTTCCCCCAAAATATCAAAGTTTACTTGAAAGAGGCTTTGCAGGTTTTGGCTTTCCCGATTTATTTTTTCTCTACCCAGTAAATTTTCAATTTCCGTTTTAGCTTCTTCATAACTAAGTCCCTTCCAGAAGCACACAATGTCCACGCTCTTCCACATGGGAGAAGCTTTCAACCAAGTTTTACCTGCGTTATAGAGGGAATTAAAGATGGTTTTCTTTTCCTCTTTGAATCTAACCGGATTAATCAAAGAGGACAGAACGATGTTTCCAAAAAGACTGGGTTGCCTGATTTCACTCGCAATAACTTCGGCTTCAACCGACTTGATTGCCGGGAAACATGCCTTTAGTACCTTATCGTATCGGTCCTTCAGGTAAGACTTGTTTTCCGGACCTGGGGTGTCGTAGGAATGCCGGACAGCGAAAATCCTTTGGAATTGATCCTGCTGGTCCGGTCTCTTTACCAGAATTGAAGGTTTGGGAAAATCTTCATATTTCATGACCTCTTCAAGTTCCCAGGGATCCAATTCCCAATGATGGGATTCCTTTCCAGAAACAATTACTTCCTTGAAATCATCCCTTTGGTTTTCTAAATGGGGATTTTTTTTACAGAGTGAATCCCAGGCTTTTCCACCGATTTCTCCCGTTTGTTTACGAAATCGATTGGAGCTGATAATCACAACCGAATCAGGCTTCACGACTTCGCCCAAGTCTCCCCAGTGGAAACGAATCTCACGTAGGCCGAAATATGTCTGAACACTGGTTTCCACCAATTCCTCACTACCCACAGGCATACTATTCTTTGAAATCATCTTTTATTCTCCATTAAAATTTCTTCAAACAATTCTAAATCGCATGATGGTAAGATGACAATTTATATTACTTACGGTTTTTCATTTTGATGGAAACCGAAGAATCTCTCTCGATCGCCCAATTCCCCAACTTATCCAAGTCCGGAAGGTGTTCGAATTGAAATACGAAATGGTCCGGGAAATCACCGGGAAGCATCTTTTTCTCAAAGGAATCCAGATCGAATTCCTCGCCCTTGCAATGGATTCGAATCACACCGGTACGACCATCGATCTTTGCTTTCGCAACCAATTTTCCGGCCGCTGGCTTGGAACCCGGGGTCTCCTCCCTGGCTTCAATTTGTTCACTGATTGAATTGGTTCCGGAAAGTGGAACCGCAAAAAGTACCCATACCAGAGCAAGGGCAAAGTTCATGAATAAATCGGTCATGGCCGCAAAGACTGTACCTCTGCGTTTAATGCTTCCAGCCTTCATCGAGAATTTGGGGATTGGAGCAGAATGGCCCAGAGGGCGAGAATGATACCAACAAAGGTCGAACCCATTCCCACAAGAATCGCGGAAAGCGTA
>Ga0181557_1005962_pt1 | contig 10741 bp, 10 predicted proteins | sample 011ome_23_FD_148632 | JGI IMG/M metagenome (GOLD analysis project Ga0181557, IMG submission 148632) | Coastal salt marsh microbial communities from the Groves Creek Marsh, Skidaway Island, Georgia - 011506CT metaG (spades assembly) | ecosystem: Environmental > Aquatic > Marine > Intertidal zone... | reverse complement strand
GCTTGATGCACCAGCAACACGCGGCTTAACATTAATCAAACATGAGCCAGATCCTCCTAACCGGAAATGCTCAGCCGGCCCATTCGTTTTGATGACGGACAGGTCGGCCCGAATTCATGCGCAAGTTGTGCAGGGTCCGACGCCATTTTGTGAAACTGCAGCATCATCGCCAGACACAGAATGCCTGTATCCGGACCTGTTGCATCTCCGGATGCAGCCTGTCCGGCGTTAGCCTTAGCGTCCTGCCGCAATGACTCCGGCGGCCTGCCTGCCGTTTCCTGTCCTGCCGTGGTCTGCGACGATCCCGCGGAATTCCCGGCGATCTCGTCCATAGCCCCAATACTGTCTTACGCTGTCAAAATGACGAGTCCCACAACTATTGTGTTTGGCGCCGGGAGACAAGACCCGGTTTAGCTCGGCAGACCCTGAAAGCCGGAACCTGCGGGATTCACGATCGATGCGGGCCGGGCGCGAAAATGCCCGGCCCCGCTTTTCTGCCAGAATTCTGGCGGCTATCGGTGCCTCACAGGTTACTTCACGAACTGGTTGGTAAAGTAGTCGCTGACGGGCGCCTTGGTCTTTATCTGCTCGTATTCGACCAGAATATTCTGTGCCGTTTCGATATCCGACGGCGGAATCCAGCCCAGCGGTTTTCCCTTGCTGGCGGCGCTGTGATACAGATCAAAGGACGATTTCAGGATTGCCAGATGCACCTCCCGGTTTAGCGTCGGCTTTACCTTGCGCAACGCATCGATCGCGGCTTCGGGGTTTTCCTGCACGATTTTCATCGCTTCCTGGACAGACGCCACCATGCGCCCGACCAGGTCCCCCTTGTTCGCGATCAGGTCTTCATGAGCAATGACCGCCAGGCCCGGCACGTTGATACCGGCCGACGCGAAGCTGAGGTATTCGGCCGGCGTTCCCTTCGATTCCATGATCGGTTTTTGCAGAAATCCGAACGAGTTCGTTCCGTCGGCCTTGCCCGTCAGGACAGAACTTACCTTCGCGGGCGGCGCCACCATAATGACCGTATTGCCGCTCAGCCCCATCGCCTTTTCGACCGCTTTGAACAGAAACACGGTGTTGCCACCGGCAGAATCGGCAATCTTGGCGTTGTTCACATCCTTCCAGGTTTTCCAACCCTTCGATTTGGGGAAGATCAGCGCGCTGGGGCCGGTCCTCAGATAACCTGAGACCATCTTGGTCTTCAGTCCCTTGGACCGCAGCACCATCATCGCACCGCCGTCGGCGGTTCCGAATTCATCTGACTGGTTACCGACCGTCTGCGAGGTCGTCATGGACCCGCGGCCTTCGCGCAGATTGATATTGATGCCGTTCCTGGCAAAGACGCCTTTTTCCTTGGCGTAGTGCCAGACAGCATGATAGCCGCCAAGCACCCAGTCGAGCCTGAGGGTTACCTCATCTGCCGCCTGTGCGGGCGCAGCCATAATCGTTGCAAGCGTTGCCGCAACGGCGATTTTGATCTTTGTCGATTTCATCGGTTCCTCCTTTGGTTTCAGTTGCATCCCAGTGAGTTCAGATTCGTCGCTTCGAAATTTCGGGTACTCATCGCGCATGCGTCCGCTGCGAGACGTGCCAGGGAATCAATAGTTTTTCGAGCAATTCGATCGCGTAGAAAAAAATCATCGCGAGAACCGAAAGCACAATCAGCACACCGAACAGCAGCGCCGTATTCATTTCTCCAGACGCACTGAGCAGGATGTAGCCGAGCCCGGAATCGGACGCGATATATTCGCCCGTCAGCGCCCCGACGACGGCCAGCGCGGATGCCACCTTGAGCCCGCCAAACATGCTTGGCAACGCACCCGGCAGGCGCAGTTTCAGGAAGACCCGCGCCGGCGTCGCACCCATCGACCGCGCAAGCTGAATCAGTCCCGGATCAATGCTGCGCAAGCCCACGATGGTATCGACCACGATGGGGAAAAAGCAGATCAGAAAGGCGACCGATATCTTGGTTTCGATACCAAAGCCGAACCACACGATAAATAAGGGTGCGAGCGCAATCTTGGGGATACTTTGCGTTGCGACCAGCGGCGGATACAGCAGGCGTTCGACCTGCGGTGAAACCACGATCAGGATCGCGATGGGAACGGCAAAGACGACCGCAAGCAGGTACCCCGCGAGGACCGCAATGGTCGTATCGTAGGAATTGTCGACGATCGTTTCCCAGTGCTCCATCACCGCATCCGCGACGGCGAGCGGGCGTGGCAGCAGGTGGCCCGGGAAATTGAAGACGGCGACCAGCAGTTCCCACAATCCGAGGACAATCAGAAGCGACAGCAGCATCCAGAAAGCATCTACATGCCAGCCCCGCGACTTCGCGGACAGGAATCCAAACTGTTTTTTTGGTGTCGGTTTTTCCATCACCGTCATCTCCTGCTGAAGCGCTAGTGAATAACGCCCATTTCCTGAAAAAGTACTCGGACCCGGTGCACAATTGCGCCAAATTCCGCGGAGTCACGAACGTTCAGATCGCGCGGCCGGCCCAGATCGACATCGATAACTTCCCGCACCTGGCCGGGGCGCGGCGTCATCACGATGATCCGGTCCGATAGAAAAACGGCTTCGCTGATACTATGGGTGACAAAAAGCACGGTTTTGCGGCTCGTCTGCCACATTTCCAGGAGATCAACCTGCATCTGTTCGCGGGTCAGCGCGTCAAGCGCCCCGAAAGGCTCATCCATCATCAGCATCGGCGGATCGAGAAGCAGGGCACGGCAGAGCGCGACGCGCTGGCGCATCCCGCCGGACAGCTCAAACGGGCGCTTGTCTTCGAAACCGTCAAGTCCGACGGACGACAGCAACTCCCGCGCCCGTGCTTCATGCGCTTTGGGGTCGAGACCGCGCATGTCGCATTGCAGCAGCACATTGCGGAGAACCGTCCGCCAGTCGAGGAGCAGATCGCTCTGAAACGCGAAGCCGAGATCGGTATACGGACCGTTTACCGCTTTGCCGTCGATGCGGACCTCGCCAATGCTCGTCTCAAGTAGACCGGCGACCAGGGACAGCAGCGTGCTCTTGCCGCAACCGCTGGGCCCAACGATGGAGACGAATTCTCCACGGCCGATTTTCAGATCCGTGCCTTCCAGCGCGACGATATGTTCGCCATCCTGGCCGGTAAAGGTCTTGCCGACCCCGTCGATATCGATCTGCGTTGCCCGTCCCGCCGGTGTGCCGGCAGCATCCGGTTCGACCGATCTCTCTACGGGCTCAGACATTCGCAGGATTCCCATCAAAAAATGCGGCGACGTCGGCCCAGCGGACCGGCGTTGAGTTCAACTCCGCCTTGAACGGACGCAGTGCATCGCAGACCGCATTCGCGATGACCACCGGCGGCGCGATGGCCCCGCCCTCGCCAAGACCTTTGACACCGAACGCGTTCAGCGGCGACGGGGTCTCCTGATGCACGACCGAGAGAGGCGGCACGTCGGACGCGGTCGGTATCAGATAATCCGCGAGGCTACCGGTCAGCAGCTGACCCTGGTCGTCATAGGCGAGCTCTTCGAGCAGCGCGCCGCCGAGCCCCTGCACCAGCCCGCCCTTGACCTGACCGTCGGCAAGCTTCGGGTTCACCAGCACGCCGGCATCGTGGACCTCGACATATTTCTCGATCCTGATCTGTCCGGTCTCGACATCGACCTCGACCAGCGAGGCATTGGCCGCATAGGACCAGGTGACGGTCGGCGGCTCGTAATAGGACGTGGATTCCAGTCCCGCGACCACGCCCTCGGGCCGCTGATGACCCCAGCCAGGTTTCGCCGCGTTCGCGATATCGCGGTAGCTGACATGCATGTCGGGCACGCCCTTCACGCCGACCCCCGCATCGCGGAGCTCCAGGTCTGCCTCGGCGGTTTCCAGCATGTTGGCGGCAATGGCGAACACCTTCTGGTGCACTTCGTCGGTCGCAAGCTTGATCGCACCCGATGCGGTCACGGTGCTGCGGCTGGCGATGGTGCCGTAGCCCTGGCTGACATGGCCGGTATCGGCGACGGTGACGTAGACGTCGTCGATCGGTACCTGCCACATGTCTGCGGCGAACTGCGCAAAGATGGTTTCATGCCCCTGTCCCTGCGGACAGGCGCCGGCCGCGACCATGATCTTGCCGGTCGGGTCGATCTTGACCGTCGCGCCCTCGAACGGGCCGACGCCGGTGCCTTCGACGTAACAGCCGAGGCCGAGGCCGATATAGCGTCCCTCTGCCAGCGCATCCTTCTGGCGCTGGCGGATCGCCTCCAGCCCGCCCAGTTCTTCAAGCGCGCGCCGCAGCGCCTTCGGGTAATCGCCGCTGTCATAGACCATCGGCACGCCATCGCGGTAGGTCAGGCCGACCTCGTAGGGCATGTCTTCCGGCGGGATCATGTTGCGGAACCGGACCTCTGCCGGATCGAGACCGAGATAATTGGCAACCAGATCGACCGAGCGCTCCATCGCGAACCCGACCTCGGGCCGCCCCGCCCCGCGATAGGGCGCGTTCGGCGTGCGGTTGGTGAGGACGACCCTGCAGTCGGTTTCGTAGTTTTCGATATGGTACGGGCCCAGCATATGGGCGATGGAATTGCCGGCGATTCCCGCACCGACCGGCGTATAGGCCCCGGAATCGACCAGAAACGAGCTGGTCAGGGCGAGTATTTTGCCGTCATCGTCAAACCCGATTTCGACGTCATAGATATTGTCGCGCGAATGGGCCGCGTTAAGGATGTGTTCGTGACGGTCCTCGATCCATTTGACCGGACGGCCGATTTCACGCGCCAGCCAGGCGACGAGAATATCTTCAGGATAGACATGCCCCTTGCCGCCGAAACCGCCGCCGACATCGGGCGCGATGCAGCGCACGCGTTCTTCCGGCATGCCGAGCGCGGTCGCGACCTCGCGCCGGACCCAGTGGACGACCTGTGTCGACGACCAGACCGTCAGCGTGTCGGTGCGGGTATCGTAATCGGCAACCACGCCCCGGCATTCCATCGGCATGGCGGCGTAACGATGATGCACGAAACGGCGGCTGATCCGGTGGGGCACGTTTTCCATCGCCGCGGCGCCGGCGCCCTTTTTCGTGTGCAGGAAGGCGGCGACGTTGCGGCCGAGATGTTCATGCAGCAGCGGCGCATCGTCCGCGAGCGCGCTTTCCGCATCGGCCAGCGGCTGCAACGGTTCGAGGTCGGGTTCGATCAGTTCCAGCGCGTCTTCGGCGATATAGCGGCTGTCGGCGACGACCAGCGCATAGGCCTCGCCGACATAGCGCAGCTTGTCGTTGGGGATCAGCGGCTGGTCGGGAATCAGGATGTCGGTATCGACGCGGTCGCGCCAGCCCTGCGGGGTGACGACCTGCATCCCGTTGATCGGCGGCAGTGCCGCCATCACGTCGTCGCCCGATGCGGCGAATACCACGCCTTCCATCGCCCGCGCCGCCGTGACGTCGACCGACAGAATCTTCGCATGGGGCAACGGGCTGCGCGCGAAGGCGGCATGCACCATGCCGGGCAGTTGCATATCCGCGACGAAATTGGCCTGACCCAGCAGCAGGTTTTTGTCTTCGCGCCGCGGCACGGACTGGCCGATATAGCCGCCGGTCTCCCGGCGCACACCGTCATCCATGGGAATGCTCCCCAGAATCCCGGTCGGCCACCGCGGCGTCGCCGTGCACCTGGCGCGCGTATTCGGTGACCGCCTCGATAATGCCGACATAACCGGTGCACCGGCACAAAGCCGCCGACATGCCGATGCGGATCGCCTCGGGCGAATGATCCTTGCTGTTATGAACCAGATCCATCGCCGTCATCAGCATGCCGGGCGTGCAGAAACCGCATTGCAGCGCGTGATGTTCGGAAAACAGTTTCTGCAGCGGATGCATCTCGCCATTGGTCGCAAGGCCCTCGATCGTGCTGATCTCGGCGCCGTCGGCCTGGACCGCGAACATCAGACAGGACCGCGCCGCATCGCCGTCGATGATCACCGTGCACGCCCCGCAGACGCCGTGTTCGCAACCGACATGGGTGCCGGTGCGGCGCAGTTCGTCGCGCAGGAAATCCACCAGCAGCATCCGCGGCTCGGCCGCGCCGGTCAGGCGCTCGCCATTGACGGTGACGGTTATTTTCCGGGTATCGGTCATAGGTTCTCCCTCGCCCGCCCGGCGGCCTTTTCGACAGCGCGGCGGGTCATGACACCGGCCAGCTTGCGCCGATAGGCGGCCGTCGCGTGGACATCGCCGTCCGGATCGGCGGCTTCGGCCGCCGCACGGCCCGCTTCGGCCAGTGTCGCATCCGTCAGGCTGCCCGCACGCAGGATATCCTCTGCCGCGGTCAGCCGGATCGGGCCCGGTCCGACGCCGCAGGCGGCGAGACGGATATCGGTCACGGCCTCGCCGTCCAGCTTTATCTGCGCGGCGACACCGGCGAGCGCGAAATCGCCGTGGCGGCGGGCGATCTCGACAAAGGCGCCACCGCTGCCGGGCGGGGCCTTCGGCACCCGGATTTCGGCGAGAATTTCATCCGGTTCCAGCGTGGTGGTCATCACGCCGTCGAAAAATGCCGACGCCGGAATTTCCCGCGCGCCGCGCACCGACCGCGCAACCAGTGTCGCATCGAGGGCCAGCACGGTCGCAGGATATTCCGCCGCCGGGTCCGCATTGGAAATGCTGCCGCCGATGGTACCGCGGCTGCGGATCGGCAGATGGGCGATATTCAGCGTGGCATCGTGCAGCAGCGGCGACGCGGCGCGGACAAGATCGCTGTTCTCTATGGCGCGTTCGCGGGTCATCGCGCCGATGGCGAGGTGATCGCCGGCGTCGCGAATATAGGCAAGCTCGGGAATTTTATTGAGGTCGACCAGCACCGTCGGGCGCGCCAGCCGGAAGTTCATCATCGGGACGAGGCTTTGTCCGCCTGCGAGCGGGCGCGCATCCGGCGCGTGCTCGGCGAGCATTGCGAGCGCCTCGTCCAGACTGGTTGGCAGCAGGTGTTCGAACCTCGCCGGCTTCATTCCCGTTGTCCCCCTCCCGTATCGGCCTTACAATTGATGCTCACATTTAATCAGTTGAGCGTCAATTGACCGATCTGCCTCTATTTGAGGCAACCACCGACCGCCCACACGATGTCCGTTTCAACAGGAGAGACACCCCATGAGCGTTGCCAGACACCCGAGACCGCCGGAACTTGAAGGCGTGTCCGCCGCCGAGATCGTCGATAAATACGTCGCCCGTTTTTCCGAGCGCCGCGCCGACTGGGAAGCGTTCGAGGACGCGAAGATCGAGGGCTACAAGCGCGCCCAGCACCGTTTCATCGGCGCCGGCGGATCGGGCAAGCATGACGAACAAAACGTCATTCCGCCGCGCGCCCACACGCTGAGCATCATGTATGTCGAGCCGGGACAGGGAAACGCCCCGCATACGCACGAGGTCGAAGAGACGTTCTTCGTGCTCAAAGGCCATCTGGACGCCTTCGTCGAAGACGATAACGGCGAGCGCATCACGACGCGGCTCGGCCCGTGGGACTGCATCACCTGCCCGCCCGGCGTCATCCACGGTTATGACAATCACAGCCTGGAGCCGGTGTGGTTTCAGGTCATGCTCGGCAAGGGCCGCCCTGAAACAATGGGCTACGCCGATGAAGAACTCTACCAGCGCCGCGACGCACATCTGAAGGAAGTGCCGAAGGACTGAACGGCAACGGTTTCGGCGGCGCCGTCGGGCGGGTCAGCCGTGGACGAAGGCGATCATCCGGCCCGAAACGGCGACGGCAAGCCATAGGCAGATCGAGGCAATCCCGATCCGCACGCGCAGGCGCGCCGTCGCCCGTTCCAGTCGCAGGCCGTAGCGCCGGTGAACGGTCAGGGTCGTTGCAAGGGCAATCGCGATCAGGACTATTTTCAGCTGGAACAGGCCGAAACCGGCGTATTGCGCGGCGCGCCCGATAAACAGCAGGCAGCCGCTGACGAGCGCACAGCCAAGCGCCGTCCCGGCGACGGGCACGATAAGCCTCGCAAGCTGCGCGGTATCTAGCCACCGCGCGAACCCTACCAGGCGCAGATCAAGGATCAGAATACTGCCGATCAGCACAGCGATGGCCAGCACATGCGCGGTCGCGATGCCTGCGTAGAGCCAGCGCGAGAGATTTATCCAGACGGCAAGTTCTGACGTCTGAAGCGCCGACCAGACAGCCGTCATGCTCAGTCGCGTTCAGGATAGAGTTTGTATTCTCTCTCGCCGAGATACAGGCGTTCCGCCTTGACCCGCTTGTCCTTGATGTCGGCCGACGGTTCGCCAATGATGCGGATCTCGACGCCTTTTTTCAGGTCGCCGTCTTTCAGACCCGCGCGCTCATTTCGCCATGGCTGGCCGACCTCGACGCGCCAGACTTGGCCTTCGGCATCGACGGTCAGCACGCCATGGGGATTGCCGAGCTGGGCGGCGGTGATAATGCCGGTCACCTCGATATTCCCGCCGGTTGTCCAGCGCCACCCGTGATGGGCCATCGCCGCGCCGACCGAGCCCAGCATCAATGCGCCGACGATCAGCAGACTCCAAATGGATCGCTGCATGATTTTCTCCTTATATTTTCGGGTAGTCACAGTGGACACGCGAGAGACGCGGTGAATCCGTTGCACGAACCCACTGCATCGTCCGACCCGGGAACGTCGGCCCGGATTTTTGCGCCGAAATTCAGGCCTTTCGCGCCCAGACAAGGCCCGGCCGCGACTCGATTCCGGTCAGACCGGATTTACGGACCAGATCGGCGACTTCGAGGTGATTCTGCCGTATCTCGTATTTGGGACCGTACCAGTCAAACGTATCCAGCAGCGTCCAGGTTTTCTGCTGTTCGCGCGTCAGGGAAGGCGGATGATAACCGGCGATCGGCATGAAATGGTTTATCTGCCGGATTATCCGGATGCGGGACAGGAAGGCCGTCAACGGAAAAAAAACGGCAACCAGCGCTCTCGACACCGCAAGGTTGCGGCGCGTCGACAGCCGGCGCGTAACCGCCCTCAGCGCGTATTTGACCAGCTGGACCCGGGCGCGCCAGTCCCTTTCGTAGAAATTGAGGGCCAGGAAACCGCCTTCCTTGAGGAAGCGGGGAAGTGTGGTGATCGTCCGTGCCGGGTCCGGCGTATGCTGGATCACCCCGAAGCAGTACACCGCATCGAACACTCCTGCCCGAAGCGGCAGATCGTATATCGACGCCTGTATGCAGGTGACGCGCCCGTCGTGATCTTTCGTTGTGCGGCGGCAGGCATCAATCGCGCCGCTGAGATCGCAGGCGACGACATTCGCCCCCAGACCGGCCGCAACATCGGCAAATCGGCCGGCGCCGCAGCCGGCATCGAGAATCCACTTGTCCCGTAACCAATCCGGGTCCCAGCGCGAATCCGCGAGAAACCTGTCTTTGGACAGGGTGTGTCCCGAAAGGCGGTCGATCTGAATCGCCGACCATTTGTTCCACTGAAAATCGAAGTTGTCGAAGTCCTCCGCATCGGCTCCGGCAAATCTGGGTATGCCGTTCGTCACCGGCACCCGTGCCTGGCAGGACGGACAGTTGAGCGAACCGGTGATGATATCGTCACCGGTCTGTTCGGCGACGTCCAGTTCGAGGGGCTGACCGTTTCCGCATTTCGGACAGGCAAGAATATCAAGTACACGGCGATGCATCCGGCTACTCTATATGGTCGTTAACTCTTCCGGGCAACCCAATGTAGCTGAGGGTGGCGCGTCGCAAGACCGATCCGGCATCAGATACCATCCGCCTTCTGTAAATCGATAGTTCTACACATCCGGATCGCCGTCAGGAACGACATCTATCGATCATCAGACGCATCCGATCGGTCTCGCTATAGCCAGCATCCAGGCACCTCTGCCGTCCGGCCCGCGCAATGGCCGCGCGCTCGTCTTCATGGGCGAGGTAGTAACGGACCTTCTCCAGCAATTCATCGTCCGAACCAAAAAACGCTGCTTCCCGCCCTTCCGTGAACAGGCGCAGATGGTCATCTGACCTTTCAGCAAGCATGAATGCCCCGCATGCCGGAATTTCCATGGTCCGGTCGGTCTGGGTATCCCGGTTCAGCTTGCGCAGAAAACCGAGATTGATCCGGGTCGCGCAGAGGGATTTTGTATAGGCGCGTTCGCGTTCCGTATTCACTACGGCCCGGCCTTCGATCGTCAGCCCGGGCGGGCGGTCGTTCCAGGCATCCCAGCCATTTCCCCACACCCGAACGTTGATCCCGTTTGCGGCAAGATAGGACAGGCTGCGTGCACGGGCTGCCTCAAAGGTCCCGACGAAGCCGACATCCGCACCATATCGCCTGACATCCGATTCCGATACAGCGACCGGGTAATGCATATGCGGATCGAACGCCTTGTCCACGGCAATAACGCACCGCGCGCCGAGTGCCGGTAACTCGGATGCATCGACATTCGGAGCCTTTGTCGTAAACACATAATCATAATGCGCCAACCCTGCGACATAGGCCCGCGTCCGGTTATGCGCGAGAAACATGTCGTCCTCGGAATACGAAGCAAGCCTGGCATCCGGTGCAATCCGGCGCAGCCGCTTCAACGTGGACGGCCGGATCATATTTCCTTTTTCGATCCAGACGATGTGAGGCGCCGACACTTTCGCCGCGTCGAGCAGACTTCGGTTTATGCGCGTCTTGTCTTTCTCGATGCCGAGTTTCCAGAGCACGCGATCAAGCACCGAGATTTTTGCAAAGCCGCTTTCCGATCCCCCCATCGCCG
>Ga0181557_1005959_pt1 | contig 10744 bp, 7 predicted proteins | sample 011ome_23_FD_148632 | JGI IMG/M metagenome (GOLD analysis project Ga0181557, IMG submission 148632) | Coastal salt marsh microbial communities from the Groves Creek Marsh, Skidaway Island, Georgia - 011506CT metaG (spades assembly) | ecosystem: Environmental > Aquatic > Marine > Intertidal zone >... | reverse complement strand
TCATGCGACGCATAAATTCTGGAACTGTAATTACGAGTGGAGCCTCAGTAGAATCCATATCCTCGAGTTTCAAGGTGAATTTCTCTTTTGGCACGATGGCTTCAAGGCGCGTTTTCAACTCTTCTTTTTGCTTCTCGCTCAGTTTAGCTACGCGTGTTTCGTCTTTTTTGATGAGGTTATCGATCAAATTAGAATCTACACGAGCGAAGGTGGTGTCCTTGTGTTCGCCTTCGAGCTTTTGGATCAAGTGTGAAGTCAGCGGAGAGTCTAAAAGCAAGACTTGGTATCCTTTGGCTTTCGCTGCCTGGATGTAGCTGTGCTGTCCGTCCTTGTGCGAAGCGTAGAGCACGACCGTCTTTTTATCCTTGTCCGTTTGGTTCTCCTTGATAGATTCTAGGTAGGCATCGAACGTGTGCAGTTTACCCTCAGTATCCTCGTACAATGCGAATTTCTTCGCCTTATCAAAGAACTTGTCTTCGGTCAACATACCGTATTCGATGATGATCTTCATGTCGTTCCACTTCGCTTCAAAGTCTTCGCGGTCTTTGCGAAACATCTCGTCTAGCTTGTCGGCGACTTTCTTTGTAATGTGTGAAGAGATCTTCTTCACGTTTCCGTCTGCTTGGAGGTAAGAGCGGCTTACGTTTAGTGGGATATCTGGTGAATCGATCACCCCGTGTAAGAGGGTTAAGAAATCAGGAACTATGCCTTCAACGCTATCGGTAACGAATACTTGCTTCTGGAACAATTGGATCTTGTTGCGTTGTGGCTCAACATTCGGTTTAATTTTCGGGAAGTACAATACACCCGTCAAATTGAATGGGAAGTCCACGTTTAGGTGGATGTTGAAGAGCGGCTCGTCGAAGCTCATCGGGTAGAGTTCGCGGTAGAATTCTTTGTAATCTTCTGCTGTTAATTCGCTCGGAGTACGCACCCATGCCGGGTTCGTGTTGTTAATGACGTTCGGTACTTTTTTCGTTTCCCATTTCGCCTCTTCGCCTTCTCCTGCTGCGTTATATCTCTCGTCCTTTTCGCCAAACTGGATGCTCACTGGCATGAACTTGGCGTATTTGCTCAACAGTTCATTGATCTTGCTCTCCTCCAAAAATTCTTCGCTGTCCTCAGCGATGTGCAAGCGAATCTCTGTTCCTCGGTCTTCTTTATCAATAGTGACCAATTCAAATTCAGGATTTCCTTCACAGCTCCACTGAACGGCAGCAGCATCTTTGTGCGATTTGGTAAGGATTTCTACTTTCTTAGCGACCATAAATGCAGAGTAGAAACCAAGCCCGAAATGGCCAATAAGATCAGCACCTTCCATCTTGCCTTCGTATTCTTTCACAAATTCCTCAGCACCGGAGAAGGCCACTTGGTTGATGTATTTATCAATCTCTTCCGCAGTCATACCAATACCACGGTCGATAATGCTGAGCGTCTTAGCTTTTTTATCCACGTTGATGTGGATGGTAAGGTCGCCTAATTCTCCTTTGGCCTCGCCAAGGTTGGTCAACGTTTTAAGCTTCTGAGTAGCATCTACGGCATTGGAAACAAGCTCGCGTAGGAAAATTTCATGGTCGCTGTACAAGAACTTCTTGATGATTGGGAAGATGTTCTGTGCGGTTACATTAATTGATCCTTTAGACATGTTTATTCTTTTTAGGTTTTCAAGCATAGGGCAACGTTTGTGCCATTCGGTCTAGGGCTAAATTTTACTGACAGGATGGCAAGTTAATGTGTCATTTTTGCGCTAACTTATAGCACAACACGCAACAACTCCTTAACACACAACACATGCACAGAGCACGAATTACTGGCGTTGGCCATTATGTCCCAGAAAACATTGTAACGAACGACGACTTGAGTACGTTCATGGATACCAACGATGAATGGATCCGAGAAAGAACGGGTATCGAAGAGCGTCGATGGGTCAAAGAAGGTGACGGTAATACAGCCGCCACGATGGGTATCAAGGCTGCGAAACAAGCTATCGAAAACGCAGGGATACATCCAGAAAATATTGGTCATATTGTATTTGCTACCATATCCCCTGACTACTATTTTCCGGGCTGTGGTGTTCAAGTTCAAGAGGCACTAGGTATTCATACTGCCGGTGCTACCGATGTTCGAAACGCATGTTCAGGATTCATCTATGCAACCAGTATTGCCAATGCCTTCATTCAAACCGGAATGTACGAGCATGTTCTTGTAGTTGCTTCAGAGTTACAAAGTCCATTCTTGGATAAAACAACTCGAGGTCGCGGAGTAAGTGTCATTTTTGGCGATGGTGCAGGTGCTATGGTCCTGTCCCGAGCTAAGGACGGTGAAGGTGGAATAAAAAGCTGCCATATGCATAGTGAAGGCAAGAATAAGGAAGAATTAACGATGAAGGGCTTTGGTACACAACATTGGATTGGGGAACTTCTAGAAAATGGTGTTATTCCTGACATTCACTATCCTCAAATGAATGGTAATTTTGTTTTTAAGAATGCGGTGGTTCGATTCGGTGAAGTCATTACTGAAGCCCTGAAGGCGAATTCTATGACGCCAGACCAGATCGATTGTTTGATCCCGCACCAGGCCAACCTGCGCATCGCTCAGTTTATTCAGAAGCGCATGGGATTGGGAGATGACCAAGTTTTTAATAATATCCAGAAATACGGAAATACTACCGGTGCTTCAATAGGAATAGCACTTTCCGAGGCTGTTCAAACTGGTACTATTCAGCGAGGAGATAACGTATGTTTGGCCGCCTTTGGGGCGGGCTTTACGTGGGGCTCAATTCTACTTGAGTTTTAACCAATGTTATTAACTAAAAAGGCGGTCCCGCAGGGCCGCCTTTATTATGTTCTAAGATTTTTATCCTTCCCACTTGCGGATGGTGGTACTCAGTCCAAAGCAACCTACGTCATTGCTCATGTTGGAATACAAGATGACGGGCTCCGCAAAGGGGTTACCTTGAGCATTTTCCAAGGCCTGGTAGCTTTTGTAAAATTGATACAGCTCATCGGTCAGGGTTTTAACGGTGATTCGGTACTCCACTAGGAATAGGTAGTCAAATGAATTGACCCCAGTAGCGAACCGAATCTTGAGGTCGCGGTCGACCCCTTCTTCCGAAAGTAAGAACCCTCCTTCGTATATGGGCTGCGCATTTTGATTAGTGGTCTCTAGCCAAAGAGGATAATATTCGGAGGTGTCTTGTCCGCTCAAGGTGTTGCGGTAATGCAGGTCTACCGTTATAAGATAATGTTGATTCTCCCCAGCGATATCACTAAAATCTACAGTCAAGGCATCTGATGTTTCATCGAACCAAGTTGTTGCACCATATTCCACTTCAGCTGAGAAATCTGCCTTTTGTGGGAAGCGCTGTACGGCGTGCACAGTTTCGTAATCCGGATGACTGACCTCAAAGGTGATCTCGCCGTCCAGAATACCAATACGGTCGCCGAGGTCTTTGTCGTAGGTTTCATAAATGCTTAGGGTGTTCCATTCGTGCAAAGGCACGCCGTCTTTCAAGAGGGTGAGTTCAGCATCTTTGAGTATACCTGTTTTGGTCGTGTCAAAAAGACCCCGAGTCTCACTTACAGTAGCACTGAGCATGGAATCTCGAGAGTCGATGAAAAGAGAGCCTGCAATCTGCGGATTGTGCGGCGGCATATCAATATCACGCGCAACTCCTTCCGCGAAGCGTTCACATGAGAATAGTGCTGAGGCTGCAGCCAGAAGTAAAAGAATCTTTTTCATGGCTTAAAATTTTATTCGGTAAGCGACTGATGGGATGATGGGGAAGAGGCCGTACTCACGGAGCTTCGTGTTCCCTTGTGCATCAGTCGTGGTTTCTAAGAAAAATGGGTTGAGATTGTTGTAGGCATTGTAGGCACTAATGACCCACCAACGTTCGTAGTTTCTGCGCTCTTTTCTAAAGCCTAGGCTGAGATCCAGTCTGTGGTAGGCGCTCATGCGGAACGAGTTTTTATCTGAAGGGCGCTCGACTAGGGCTTGTTGGTTTTGCCACCAGCTCAAACCATCGGGTAGAGAGGTGAGGTAGGAAAATTCTGGCAGTGTGATGGCGCGCCCCGTGCCGTAGACCCAGGCACCGCTGAACTGGATGTTTTCAGTGAAATCGTGGGTGAGCACCGCGGAGAAATCGTGGCGGCGATCGTAGGTGAAGAAATAGCGCTCTCCATCATTGATCTGATCAAATTGGCGCCAAGACCAGCTTAGGGTATAACCAATCCATCCGGTGGTCTGTCCTCGTTTTTTCTGCGCAAAGAATTCCATTCCGTAGCTCTGGCCAACCCCTTGGGTAATCTTATCCTCCCAGTTTTCATCCAAGGAGAAAAGGAAGTTAGCACCTTCTTTATAGCTCACTAGATTTTTCATGTCCTTGTAATAGCCTTCCAGGGACAATTCAAATTGGCCCACATTTTTCGCCAATCCCACTGCATACTGACGAGAAGTCTGCGGTTTGATGTTGGCCGTTGAGGGTACCCATAAATCTGTAGGAAGACCGATCCCTTCGTTGGCCAGCAGGTTGACAAATTGCATCATATCCGCGTAGGAAGCCTTCAAGGCAATATCCCCAGGCAAGCTGTAATTCAGACCCAATCGAGGTTGTAGGGAAGTATAGGTTTCACCTTCGACCGCTAAACCGGCAAAGTGTAAGCCCCCATTCACTTTAAAGTTTTCATTGACCGTCCATTCGTCTTCTACATACGCGAAGAATTCATTAGATATAATGCTCGTTGTTCCAATGGTGGTATCGAGGTTGAACCCGCCCGAACTGAGTTCAAGGTTTGTTGCGCCAGGGCTAAAGTTATGGTTGGTGTACCCGGTTCCAAAACGGACGTAATGCAAGGGACTGTGGGCGTAATCGAAATCTATACGGCCGCCATAGTCCTCAATACCCGAGAAGTATAAGCCTGCGAAGCGCTCTACCTCCTGCCCAGTGGTATCTGGGAAGTTGGGTTGGAAGGTCGATTCAGAAAGAGCACGTGTATTGAATTGGTATTCAGAACGGGTGGCAGTAACGTTAGAGAAAAGTTTAGGACTCCACTGGTGGTTCCAACGTGCTGCAGAAATGCTGTTCATCCAATCGATCCCAAAGTCAAATTCTTCGGTACGTGTACTGTCCGTGTAGCGGTCGCGGATACCAAAGTCGTCCTTGCCTTGGAAGTGGCTGAAGTACACACGGTCCTTCTTACCCACTTTGTAATTCACCTTCATGTTGGTGTCGTAGAAGTAGTAACGTGGATCCGTCTGTTGGTTTGGATTGGTGTTATTTAATGAGTTGAATAGCGGTTGGGCCAAAATATCTATATAGGTTCGACGTCCACTGATCATGAAAGATGCTTTGTCTTGAATTAGCGGTCCTTCTAGCGTCAATTTTGAAGAGATAAGCGATGCCGTAGCGTCCCCGTGGAACTCGTTCATGTTCCCTTCCTTCATATTGATTTCCAAAACTGAAGACAATCGGCCGCCGTAACGCGCTGGGAATCCACCTTTGGTAAGACTGACGTTTGAAATGGCATCGGCATTGAAGACCGAGAAGAAACCGAAGAGGTGGTTGACATTGTACAGGGGTACACCGTCCAAGAGAATGAGGTTTTGATCCGGCGAGCCACCACGGACGTACAAGCCGGAAGTTCCCTCGCCACCGCTTTGCACACCCGGCAATAGCTGTAAGGTTTTCATAATATCCACCTCACCAAGGATGGCAGGGAGGGATTTCACTTGCTTAATGGGAACTTCCATCTTGGACATTTGAACCTGTTCCTGAATCTTTTGTCCTTCAGCAGCAACAACATCAACTTCATTAAGCATGTTATCCGAAGGCTTCAGGCGGAAATTAAATTCTACATTTTTGGAAAGATCAATCTCAAATTGGTTGTTCTTATACCCGATGTAGGTCAGGCGTACTACATGCGTTCCCTGGGGAAGCGTCAGCGAGTAGAACCCGTAATTGTTTGAAGAGGTACCCAATTTTAATTCAGGTGCCCAAACATTTACACCAATAAGCGCTTCACCGGTCTCAAAGTCGGTGATGTAGCCGCTTAGAGTGCGGTTTTGGGCCCATATTGAGCTTGATATGAGCAGGAGTACCGCTGCTATTCTGATTTTCATATGTGGTATGTTGTTGGCACTCTACTAGGGAAAATCGTGCCACCGTTCTTCTTGAAGTCACCTATAGAGGTAGTACACGTTTTCCTTCAAACGGCTTGAGCTGACCGAAACCTAATTCCTCGGCGGTCATAGTGGTGAATTGGCTTTGAGGGATGCAACCAATTAATTCCGAAGAGGGGGCCTCGAAGCCCATTTGTTTCGCTAATTCTTGGACGCGGGTAAATACCTCGCAAACACCGGCCTCATTAGGCTTGGTGAGGTTGCAACTAACTTGGACTAGATCGAAATCTGGTAAATACCATCCTATGGATTTTACCCCCGGCATACCACCGTCGCGTTCTCGGATTTTTCCGGCTATTTTCTTTGCCGCAAACAGTCGTTCTTTTGTCTCGCCGCCCATTAGATTCACGTTGTAAGCCACCATCAAGGGGCGTACACTCATGGCTGTGGCACCGTGCAGGGCTACCGCAGAGGTGAAAGTTTGCGGACCGAAGTCGGGGATGTCGCCGCTAGTAAATCTCTCTTCAAGGCCTTCATACTCTCCTTGGCGCACTGCAGCGAGGTTTTTCCGCTCTGGGCTGCTCGCGAGGTGCTCGTAGCCGTAGATGGCCAAATCGTGTTTCGTACTTATGTCTTTAGCGAACGTGCGCACGCGCTCGAGCAGGTCATTAGCATATATGTCATCGTCCAGCAGAACGAAAGGACAGACGTCTACAGCGCCCATTCGCGGGTGTACGCCTTGGTGCTGGCGCATATCGATCTCGCTCAGCGCAATGGCAAAGAGCGCTTCAGTGGCTTTTAGGACTTGGTTCACTGGACCGAGGTACGTGAATACCGTACGGTTGGCACTTTTACCGGGATCTACAAAATGCAGCGTTACGCCCTCGGTAGCTTCGATCGCTGCTGCAATGCGCTGAAGGATTGCTGGATCGGCAGTACTCACGTTGGGTATGCATTCTATCCGGTAGCTCATGTTATTCGCTGAAGATGTGTGCTTTGATAAAATCGGACACGAGAAGGGCTAAACCTCTGCCAACTAAAGCGTGTTCCTCTTCTGAGGTTACGCGGCCTTCGCAAAGGTGGAAGTAGTGGGGCAGCATATCAAGCGCGTAGATGATTTGTCGGACCTGATCAAAGGGAAATCCGCTAACGCTTTGTGCACTTGATGGGAAATTTGCAATGGCATCCACGTCCAATTCTAGTCCATATTCCATCCCCAAATGTTCTGCGATGTGAATGAGGGCTTCGTCTTGGGTCAATTCACCCGATTGTAAATCCTCGAAGCTTGCCACATTGTAAGCATCGTTGTGCTCAATGGTTTGCCAAATGTATTCTGGCGTATAGTTCTCTTGAAGACCTAGCATGAAGTAATTCGCCATGTAGCCTGCATTTGCGGCGTAGGTAAATCCGTTGCCACTGTGCCTGCCTTCGGTCGTTCTTAAATCTGTATGTGCGTCAATATTCAGGCAGTTGATAGCGCGTCCTTTTGCTTCGCTACTGCCTTTCAAACATCCGTACGCATTGTTATGACCTCCACCAATGACTATTGGAATAGCCCCTAATTCAGTGATTCTGCGTACAACAGCGCTCACTGTATGGTCGTTAGCCGCCGTTGCGTCGCGCAAAGCGTCTATCTGATCGTTTTCTACAGTGACAGCAGGAACTACTGCTCCTAGAACTGCTACTGCATCGCTTGGGAAAAAGCGGTTCACCTGCAAGTTCAGGAAGTAACTCAAGAAGCTTTGGAAAGCGCGATCTGCTCCCCCGCGACCGTGATTGGCGCGAACACCGAAATCTTCTTCTACACCTACAACGACGAATTTATAGTGTAGAGATTCAGCTGTAGTCCAATCGGCCTCGCTAACCGTTGCAATGCGTTCACCCAGGCGTTCTTCGCCTGGACGAACAGAGGTGCGGTTAAGGAGATCTTCGCTTGTGTAATGTTCTAATACTGTGCTCATTGGGTCTGTCCACCTAAAATGGTGGTTTGAATGTGATTGGTTCCGAAATCGTAACACAGATACTCCAGAGAAGGGATGGCCTTTGTGATCAATAGGTCTGCATCCTTGCCTACAGCAATGGAGCCTTTACGGTCACTCAGGTTTAGCGCGGCAGCACCGTTGAAGGTGGCTGCATTTAGCGCTTCCGCTGGTGTCATTTTCATCTGGGTGCAAGCCATGTTACACACCAGTTGCATGTTTCCTCCAGGCGACGAGCCGGGGTTATAATCTGTGGCCAAAGCCACGACGCAATCGTTTTCTATGAGTTCTCGAGCAGGACCGTAAGGAATGCCGAGGAAGTAGCTGCAAGAAGGCAGGAGGGTAGCAATAGTGTCACTGCCGTGCAATGCCTTCAGGGCCTCAGGACTCATTACCTCGAGGTGGTCCACGCTCAGTGCACCGGCTTCTACCGCCATCTGAATACCACCGATATCGTAAAACTGATTGACGTGAATCTTCAGCGGCAATCCGCTAGTGGTACTGGCATCGATCAAATGCTGTAAGGCGTCCAATTTGAAATAGTCACGCTCAATAAAGCCGTCTAAGAATCCTGCAAGCCCCTCTTTTTGCGCGGTAGGAAGACACTCGTCCAACATGTATTTGGTGTAGCTGGCATCGTTCATGCCTTGTGCTTTGGCCCAAGCAGGAAGGGCGTGTGCAGCCAAGAATGTAGGGACTAGTAAAGCATGGCTTTGGTCATTAAGTGCTTTGATGGCACGCAAGAGCTTCAATTCGTTCTCTGGGTCCAAACCATAGCCGCTTTTTACTTCTAAAGTACCTGTACCGCAGTCGATGAGGTTCTCGAGACGGTATTTGGCTTGGCCCACGAGCTGATCAACGGAGGAGGTACTTACTTTAGCTGCGCTGTTGAGAATACCGCCACCGGCTGCAGCGATTTCTTCATAGCTAGCGCCTTTAAGTCGAAGATTGAATTCCTCTTCCCGCGTTCCAGCATAGACCAGGTGGCTGTGAGAATCTACGAACGCAGGGAGTACGTGTCTGTCCGAGCAATCGTGTGTAGGCAGCTCATCTTGCGGGCAATGGGTCATTGGTCCGAAATCAGAGATCTTACCGTCGGTGATGGTGAGGTAGGCGTTTTCAAGGGTGGGGAAGTGGCCCAAATCGGACCCGCGTAACCACTTTGTTCCTTCCGGATGAAGACCGCCCAAGGATTTTATGTTAATCAGCTTCAGGTTCATGCTTCAATATTACGGAGAATGCGCTTTAGTTTCCTACTTTAGTGGCATGCCGGGAAATACAATAGGACAATCTTTAATACTCACCACCTATGGCGAGAGCCACGGCTCACAAATTGGTGGGATTTTAGACGGTATGCCCGCTGGTGTAGATATCGATCTAGACCTTGTACAGCAAGCCCTAGACCGTCGTCGTCCTGGGCAGAGTCATTTGACCACAGAGCGCAACGAAGAGGACAAAGTCACCTTCCACAGTGGTTTGTTTGAAGGCAAGACTACGGGAACGCCCGTTGCTTTTTCTATTCCGAACAAGGACCAGCGAAGCAAAGATTACGGTCAATTGAAGGATGTGTACCGCCCTTCACATGCAGATTTCACCTACGACGCGAAATACGGCCACCGCGATTACAGAGGTGGCGGTCGCTCGAGTGCTCGTGAAACCGCTTGCCGAGTAGTGGCGGGTGCACTGGCCGCTCAAATCTTGCCTCAGGTGAGCGTAAAAGCCTGGGTAAGCGCGGTAGGCCCTATTGCCTTGCAAGTCCCTACTTCAGAATTAAATCTTACCGGAATCGATACCCATCCGACGCGATGTCCGCATCCAGAGACGGCAGCCACGATGGAAGCCTATATAGAGCAATGCCGCGCGGAAAAAGACAGTACGGGCGGTGTGATTACCGCAGTAGCATCAGGAGTGCCGGTAGGCTTGGGCGAGCCTGTTTTTGACAAGCTACAAGCAGATCTTGCAAAGGCGCTCATGAGCATCAACGCCGTCAAGGGTTTTGAGATAGGTTCAGGCTTCGCAGCGGCCGCCATGCGCGGAAGTGCCCACAACGATGCTATTACAGAAGACTTTAATACGACAACCAATAATGCCGGCGGGGTCGTCGGTGGATTGAGCAACGGCGCACCCATAGAGGTTCGCGTGGCTTTTAAGCCTGTTGCCACCATAGGAAAGGAACAACAAACAGTCGATAAGGACGGTAAATCCACAGTATTGGCCGCCAAAGGACGTCACGATCCTTGCGTAGTGCCACGCGCCGTACCTATCGTTGAGGCCATGATTCAACTGGTGTTGGCAGACCATTACTTACGAAACTTGAAATACACTCGATGAAAAAACCGTCTTTACCTGTACAGATCATTATTGGATTAATTCTTGGTATTGCATGGGCGCTTTTAAGCTCTTCAATGGGTTGGAGCCAATTCACCTTGGATTGGATCGCGCCTTTTGGAATCATATTTATCAACCTACTGAAGCTCATCGCCATTCCTTTGGTCCTCTTTTCGATCATTGCAGGTATAGGTAACCTGAGTGATACTGCGACCTTAGGTCGTATGGGTGTAAAAACATTAGCACTATACATCGGCTCTACGGTTCTTGCCGCTTCCATGGGCATGCTCATTGCCAATACGTTTAATCCAGGCAAG
>Ga0181557_1005956_pt1 | contig 10747 bp, 11 predicted proteins | sample 011ome_23_FD_148632 | JGI IMG/M metagenome (GOLD analysis project Ga0181557, IMG submission 148632) | Coastal salt marsh microbial communities from the Groves Creek Marsh, Skidaway Island, Georgia - 011506CT metaG (spades assembly) | ecosystem: Environmental > Aquatic > Marine > Intertidal zone... | reverse complement strand
ACCGGTGCGCCGACGCGTGCTGCGGCGACAGCCTGGTTGAGGCCCTTTCCGCCGGCATGGCGTTCGAGGCTGTTGCCGAAGACGGTCTCGCCCGCGGCGGGCATCCGATCGACTCCGACCACGAGGTCCTGGTTGAGGCTTCCGACGACGACGACGCGACCACTCATGATCACCAGTATTGCCGGAACGGTCCTCCAAGGGCACGGGTGGCTGAGCAGTAGTCTCGTTCTGGTCGAAAGGTGTTGAGAATGAGCATGCTCGGAATCGATCTCGGGACGGGATCGGTCAAGGCCGCATTGCTGTCCGACGACGGCAGCGTGCTGGCGAAGGTCAGTCGGCCGTATCCCGTCAACGCTCCGCACCCCGGCTGGGCGGAGAGCGATCCTCTCGTCTGGCTCGAGGCCAGTCGTGACGTGGCGGAGCGCGCCATCGCCGAGGCTGGAGTGATACCAGCCTCCGTCGGCTTCTCCGGCCAGATGCACGGTGTCGTCCTGACGGACGCAGACCTGCGCCCCCTGCGGCCCGCGATCCTGTGGGCCGACACCCGCTCGGCCGTTCAGGCGCAGTCGATGGCCGCGGACCTCGGGCCTGAACTGCTGAGTCGACTCGGATCTCCTGCTGTGGCGGGCTTTGCGGCGACGTCCGTGGCATGGCTGGCCGCCCACGAGCCCGATGCCCTCGCTGCGGCGTCGCACATCCTGCAGCCGAAGGACTGGCTGCGTGCCGCACTCGGTGGGGACATCGCCACCGAGCCCAGCGATGCGTCGGGAACGCTGCTCTTCGACGTCGCTGACGGCCGTTGGTCGGCCGAGGCGATCGCGTGGGCGGGCGTCGATGCCGCTGTGCTGCCCGAGGTGCGCGCCTCCGAGGCGGCAGCGGGGACCATCGTGCTGGGCGGTCACGAGATCGCGGCCTCGGTCGGGGGAGCCGACACTGCCTGCGCGATCTCCGGTCTGGGCCTGGGCAACGGTGAGGGATTCATCGCGGTGGGCAGCGGTTCCCAGACCGTGAGCCTGATGGACGTTCCCGTCATGGACACCACTCTTCGAACCCATACTTTCGCCGTTGCCGGCGCCCCGGGAGCAGGCTGGTATCGAATCGGGGCGGTGCAGAACGCCGGCCTCGCACTCACGCCTGCCCTTGCCATGGTCAACGCGACCATCGAGGAGGCCGCGGCAGCTCTGGCTGAGGGCGTGCGGGCCGACGATCCGATCTTCATCCCGTACCTGGCCGGTGAACGCACCCCGTTCATGAACCCGGCGCTGCGAGGCTCGTGGCGCGGGCTGTCCCTCGCCACCACTCGGACGGCCATGCTGCGGAGCATCCTGGAAGGCGTGGCGCAGGCCGTGGCTCTCGGAGTGGCAGCCGTCGTGGAGTCGGGCGCATCTCTGCCGTCCGTCGTCCCCCTCGTGGGCGGCGGCACCTACGACCCGGCGTTCCGCCAGTTGCTGGCCGATGCCACAGGCTGCAGCCTCGCGGTCACGGATGCGCCAGATGCTGCCGTGGTGGGCGCAGCTCTGCTCGGTTCTGGCCGGACGGTCAACCCCCACCGCACCCCGGGGCGATCGCAGGTCGATCCGCGCCCGGAGGCCGTGGCCCTGCTCGCCGAGCGTCGGGCCATCATGCTGTTCGACATAGCGCAGGAGAGATCATGAACATCGCCATCGGATCGGACCATGCGGGCTTCGCACTCAAGGAGACCCTTCGCACGTGGCTCTCCGAGCAGGGGCACGTCGTCGTCGATGTCGGCACCTTCTCCGAGGAGCGCGTCGACTACCCACGCTTCGGGGCCCTCGTGGGTGAGGCTGTGTCCCGTGGTGAGGTCGACATGGGGATCGCCGTCTGCGGAAGCGGCCAGGGCATCTGCATGGCCGCGAACAAGATCCCGGGAGTGCGTGGTGGCGTCATCCGCGACCGGGAGGACGCCGAGATGACCCGTCGCCACAATGACGCGAACGTCGCCTGCTTCGGTGAGCGCTTCACCGAGCCGGCGGATGCGGTGGCGGCGCTCAAGGTCTTCCTCGAGACCCCGTTCGACGGAGGCCGGCACCAGGCTCGAGTCGACATGCTCGCCCATCTCGACGAAGTCCATGGAACCGACGAGGTTTAGTCTTGCGTCCGAACGGGTACGACAACCCTGACACCGACTGACCGTCGGCCCCTCATCCTCACGAAGGAGCACTTCCATGATCCGCATGCGCACCGCCGCCGCCGCTGGCGCCATCGCCCTCCTGGGCGTCACCGTCCTGGCCGGCTGCTCGTCGTCCAGTGAGTCCACCGACGCAGCCACGGCCTCGGCCGAGGCCGGCGATTCCACCCAGATGCTGCCGCCGGTGATCATCGCCGAGGGCGACACCTCGGCCACGTGCAAGGTCGGCGACTTCCTCGACATCATCGTCCCCGAGGACAAGCTCGCGGGCACGACTGTCGATGCTGCTGATGCCGGCCTCGTCGAGGTCTCGCAGGCCAAGGAGGAGGGTGGCGCCATGTTCAACCCGGGCGGCAAGTGCGTCGCTGCCGGCACCACGACCATCGCGGTGACCAACCCCGACGGCTCCACTCGCGACATCGCCCTGACCATCACCGAGTAGTCACGCCGCCCGCTTCACGGACAGCGGAGCACTTCCGGGCCCAAGGCCTGCGAGGTGCTCCGCTGTACTCGTTCTGGAGGTCTCCTCACGTGAGTCCACCGCTCCCGATGTCCTCGCGGCCGCGAGGACAGGGCGTCTCGGCGACTAGGGTCGACATATGACGAACTCGCCTGATCTGCGTGCGGGGGATGCCGACCGTGACCGAACGATCGGTCTGCTTCGGGACGCGTACTCCGAGGGCCGGCTGACGCATGAGGAGTTCGAGGTGCGCCTCGAGCAGGCGCATGCGGCGCGAACGTTCGGCGAGCTCGACGCCCTGACAAGTGACCTTCCGGCACCGGCACCGGCACCGGCTCCGTCCGCGCCCGCGGCGGCGATGTCGACCACGGGACCCGACGGGCATTCCCGCCGGGGCAGGAGTCTGCGGGCCGCGTGGGCGTCCTGGCTCGGCGTCAGCGTGCTGGTCAACGTGATCTGGCTGGCGACCTGGGTCGGCGACGGTGGCGACGCTCCGAGCTACTGGCCGATCTGGGTGATGGGACCGTGGGGCGCGGCCATGCTCATCGCCACCCTGGCGGGTCGCAGCAGCGACGAGTGACTACAGGCGGTCGAGAACGCACTCGGCCGTGCTGTTGACGACCGAGAGTCCGTTGTCCTCCAGAAGGAGCGACTCGACGACGCCGTCGTTGATCACCATGGCGTAGCGCTGGGATCGCCGCCCGAGTCCGGCACTGGGCACCTCGACCTCGAGTCCCACAGCCTCGGCGAACGCGGCGTTGCCGTCGGCGACCATCGTGATCGTCCCGGTCACATCGTGAGCATCGCCCCACGCCTGCATCACGTAGGCGTCGTTGACGGAGATGCACGCGATGCGGTCGACGCCCTTGCCGGCAATGGCGTCGGCCTGCTGCGCGTAGCCGGGCAGGTGCACCTTCGAGCAGCCGGGAGTGAACGCACCCGGAACGGCGAAGAGCACCACCTTGCCGGTGCCGAGCACCTCACGCGAGGACACTGCGGTAGGGGCGCCGTCGACCATCATGGAGAGCTGGACGTCGGGAATCTGGTGACCGATCTCAATAGGCATGGCCGGAGACTAGCCGACCTGACGGTCGGCGCATTCTGAGTGCATTCGCGCCACAGTGGCCATCGCGATGCCCTACCGTCGGCCCATGCTGAGTCAGGCGGAGCAGCGCGAGCAAGGCAGGAAGGTGCGCGGGAGACATCCGCTGGAGGCCAGTGCGGCAGATGTGGGTTCCGGAGATGCGGAGGAAACAGCATGACCGCGGCACCCGATTCTCTGATCGTTACGGGCATTGGCGGTACACCCGGCCAGATGGACCTCTGCGCCCTGGAGATCCGGGACAGCCGCATCGCGCGCGTGTGGAATGAGCACCCCGAGATCCCCGCAGGTGTGCGCGTCGTGGATCTCGGCGGTGCAACGATCCTGCCGGGCATCGAGGACTCACACCTGCATGCATACGAGTTCGGCCGGTCCCTGACGGCGCTCAATGTCGCCGCTGCCGTCTGCCCTGACCTGGTGGCGTTGCAGAAGGCTGTCGCCCACGCGACGCCTGAGAGTTCAGGCTGGATACGCGGAATCGGCTGGGATGACACGCGCCTGACCGGCACCGGCCCGGCGGGGATGCTTTGCGCGGGGGACATCGACGGCGCCCAGCCGGACGTGCCCGTCCTCCTCACCGACGTCACGGGCCACCAGGCCGTCGTGAATTCTGCCGCGCTTCGGCTGGCGGGTATCACCGCCCAGACTCCGGATCCGCAGGGCGGGGTCATCGTCCGAGATGCCAAGGGGATGCCGACGGGGCTGCTCCGCGAAGGAGCAATCGGCCTGGTCAATGCGGCGATGCCGAGGCTTGCCCCGGCAGACAAGCGAGCCGCCATCCTTGCGGCCCAGCAGCACCTGCTGGCGCTGGGGGTGACATCCGTGACTGAGCCCGGACTTGGCCCCGGGGCATCCACGCTCATGGACGGCTCGGGGGATCTCGACGTGGTCCAGGCGTATCGGGATCTCGCTGACGAGGGCGAGCTCCACCTGCGGGTGGAGGTGATGCTCCTGTTCGGGGGGCTCGGGGGCACCCGTGCGAATGATGTCGCCGCCGGCCTCGACGCGTGGGGGGTGCCCTCCCGAATGGCGCCACTGGGTCACCTAGGAGTCGCACAGGTGAAGGTCTTCGCCGACGGCATTCCCCGCAGTCGGACCGCCTGGATGATCGAGCCCTACGACGACTGCACGCATGGTCATCTCACCGTCGCCGGTGACACCGACCAGGAGCGGGAGCGGGAGTTGCGTGCGATCATCCTGGCCGCCAGCTCGCGCGGGTGGCAGGTGGGCGTCCATACGACAGGCGACCGGGCGAGCCAGGCGACGGTGGCCGCGTTCGTCGAGCAGGAGACCGACGCATCGTCGCTTCGCCACTACATCATCCACGGGGACTTCACCCCGAGACAGTCGCTGGCGCTCATGGCGCAGAACGGGATCACGCTCAACGCCAACCCGGGGATCCGATGGATGATCGGCGACGGCGTGGCCGGGATCATCGGTCCACGACGCACGGCCGAGCGGCAGCCATTGCGCACGGCCTGGGAGCTCGGCGTCAACGTGTGCTCGTCCTCGGATGCTCCTGTGACACCACCGGACTGGCGTCCCATCCTTGCCGCGGCGGTGACACGCTCGGTGCGCACCGATCCAGAACGCACCGACGGGGAGGGACTGACCATGGATCAGGCCGTGGCCAGCATGACGACGAACGCGGCATGGCAGAGCCATGCGGAGGGCTGGAGGGGCCGCGTCGCGGAGGGAATGGCTGCCGACCTGGTCGTCCTCGATGGCACTCTCGACCCCGCGGACCCGTGGGCACTGACAGATGTGCCGGCTCGCGCCACCCTCGTGGGCGGCGTCGTCCGCCACGGTTCGCTCTGACCCCGCGATGCTAGCGTCGCTTCGGCGGGAGGAGGGGTGAGGTGAACGTCGTCGTGATCGTGGCGGATCAGCTTCGCGCTGATCACCTGGGCCACGAAGGTGTGCATCCGGTCCGCACACCGAACATCGACCGGCTCGTACGTGAGGGTCACCGTTTCACGCGGGCCTTCGCGGCCAATCCGGTGTGCATGCCCAATCGCGCCACGATCGTCACGGGGCGTTGGCCGTCATCCCACGGACTGCGCACCAACGGGCTGCCCCTTGACGTGGATGTACCGACATTCCCGAGGGCGCTGCGCGCTCACGGGTGGGCAACAGCGGCCGTCGGGAAACTCCATCTCCAGCCGATGGGGTGGCCGTTCGAGGAGTTCCAGCTGGCGGAGATCGAGTCCGTCATGCCGGAGCTGTGGCAGCAGGCGGTGGAGCGGTTCGGCCGGGACTTCGTCTCCTGGGAGGACTACGAGCGCCATGCCCAGGAGGATGTGATCCTGCCCCCGGACTACTACGGATTCGACGACGTCGCGCTGACCGTCGGACACGGCGATCGGGTCTCCGGCAACTATGTCCGCTGGGCCCGTGAGCGTGGCTGGGACCCGATGACGCAGGCCGGGCGCGAGAACTCCTCGGACGTGTTTCCCGGATGGGGGCAGGTGTACCGATCCAGCGTGCCCGCGGATCTGCACCCCACCTCCTATGTGACTGAGCAGACGGTGCAGCGGATCGCGGCGCTGGCCCAAGGGGATCGGCCGTTCTGCCTGCATGTCTCCTACCCGGACCCCCATCACCCGTTCACTCCCCCCGAGGAGTACTGGCGGCGCCATGATCCGATGGACATGGTGATCCCCGATACCTTCACGGACGAGCACCTCCGCTCACCGGACTACATCCGGCGCATCGTGTCCCAGCGTGGCTTCCCCCAGGAGGACCCGACGATGACATGGGCGCCGACGGAGGAGCAGTTCCGGCACGCTCTCGCCGCCGAGTTGGGCGCGGTCGAGTTCATCGATGACTCCGTCGGTGCCATCGTGGCGGCGCTTGAGGAAGGGGGAGTGCTCGACGACACGCTGGTGGTCTTCACCTCTGACCACGGCGACCTCTTCGGAGACCACGGCTTGCTCCTCAAGCACTTCTCCCACTACGAGGGGGCGGTCCGCGTTCCGCTCATCATGAGGGGTGCGGGGGTTCCGGTCGGGCAGACCGAGGCGCTGGTCTCGAGTGCCGACATCGCGCCGACGGTCCTTGCATGGGCCGGAGTCGAGGCGTTGCCGGGCGTCCAGGGCACCGCCCTGCTCAGCGGGTCGGTCGATGCCGATCGCGTCGTCGCTATCGAGGAGGACCAGCCCTTCGGCCTCGACGGACTTCCCGGACCAGTGCGGATCCGCACGCTGGTTGCCCCCGGATTCCGCATCACGATCATCCCTGGGCACGGCATCAGCGAGCTGTACGACCTCGCGGAAGATCCTCGCGAAACAGACAATCTGGCCGGGCGGCCGGAAGGCGCCGACCTTCTCGCCCGCGCGCAAGGAGCCCTGCTCGAGGAGCTGGTCCGGCTCTTCGACGACTCCTCCATGCCCTTCCACGCTGCCTGATTGAGTCACGCCAAACCCCTTCCGTCACGGTCGTTCGGGTGCTAACGTTCCCCAACCTTGCCGCCACCGGGTCGGCTTCGGACAGGAAGGTACGACGCATGCGAACGAAGCGAATGCTTGTGACGGCGACCGTCACAGCCGCGCTGGCCGCCCTTGGCCTCGGCGTGGCCTCGGTACCCGCCCAGGCGGCCACCGACATCAAGATCGGCGTCACTGCGATCAACTCGATGGGTGCGCTCCAGTACGCCGTCGACAAGGGCCTGTTCAAGAAGAACGGCCTCAACGTCACCGAGATCATCGCCTTCCCGGCACCCCCGCCGAGCATCGCCGGCCTCGCCAGCGGCGCCGTCCAGTTCACGTACACCCCGTCCATCCCCGCGATCAACGCCTATGAGAACGGTGGCGTGGCCCTTCGCGTCGTCGCCCCGGCTGACGGCTACAGCCGCGTGGATCTCGCCAAGGCCAAGAAGAGCGAGGCCTTCGCGGCGAAGATCGACGACACCGGCCTCTGCATCAAGCCGGGTGGCGGAGTGAACCGGTGGAAGGACCTCGTCGGCAGGACCGTCTCAGTCCCGGCGCGCGGCGCCCAGGCCGAGGTGACCATCGCGTCCGCCATCAAGAATGACGGCGGCGATCCCTCCAAGGTGAACTGGGTGACCCTCAGCTTCCCCGAGGTCACCACCTCCGTTGCCAACGGCACGATCGACGCCGGGTTCACGGTGGAGCCGTTCACAGGCGCCTGCACCGCAGCCGGTCTGAAGAACCTCGGCTCACCGGGCATCCAGTTCTTCGATACTGAGCAGGCCATCGGCCTGTGGGTGACCACGGCCGATTTCGCCTCGCAGAACCCGGCGGCCGTCAAGGCCTTCCAGAAGACGATGTTCGAGGTGCACGAGCTCGCTCGCACGAACAAGGCGGCCGCCCGGGCGATGACGATCGCGTCCACGAAGATCACCGAGGTCCCGACCAGTCAGGCTCTCGCGGCGAACCCGACGTACTACCCGCTCTACGTGACCCGCGCCGACATGACGCGGCCGGCCACGAAGATGCTGGAGTTGGGCTTCCTCGACAAGAAGGCTGACGTCGCGGGTCTGCTGATGAAGCAGTACCGCAAGTAATCCGAGCGGGGCGGGCCGACCTTCGGGTCGGCCCGCCCTCGGTATTCACGGAACCCTGCTCCCCAGCACACGAAAGAGAGCGCATGGCCTTCGCGTCGAGGATCCCAGCCGGCATGGTGTCCGGCCTCCTCGCCCTGCTCCTCTGGCAGGTCCTCGCGTCCTACGGACCGATAAGCGACTCCACGATTCCCACTGCGGGGGAGTCCCTCGTGAGTCTCTGGGGGCTTCTGTGGGAGCCGGAGACGTGGGCCTCGCTATGGGCGACGATGCAGATGGCGGTCATCGGCTTCGTGATCGCGATCGCCATTGCCATCCCCGTGGGCGTGCTCATCGGACTCAGCCGGTTCGCCTACCGCTCCACGAAGTTCACCTTCGACTTCTTCAAGGTGATCCCCCCGATCGTCATCATCCCGATCACCATCCTCGTCTTCGGACCGACGATCCAGATGGGTGTCTTCCTGGTCGCTTTCTCGATCGTCTTCGCCCTGGCGATCCAGACGGCCTATGGAGTACGTGATGCCGATCCGGTTCTCCTCGACACAATGCGCGCCTACGGTCTCGGCACCGTCATGCAGGTCCGGTACGCCCGTCTGCCCAGTGCGGCACCGTTCATCGCTGTCGGCCTGCGCATCTCAGCGAGTGCCGCGCTCATCGTCTCCGTCGTTGCCGGGCTGCTCGGTGGAGCACCGGGCCTTGGCCGGGATCTGCAACTGGCGCAGGCCGGTGGTCAGTCGGCACGCACCTTTGCCCTCGTCCTCCTTCTCGGGATCCTCGGAATCCTCGTGAGTCGCGGGATCACGATCCTGCAGCGCCGCATTGCCTTCTGGATCCCGGCATGAGGATCGGTCACCGCCTGCTGGCGGTCCTCATCGGCGCATGGCTACCCGTGCTGCTCGTCTACCTCTGGTGGTCGGCCTCGGCGGAGTCCACCAATCCCTACTTCCCACCCCTCTCGAGGATATGGAGCCGCTTCCTCGAACTCTGGGTCTTCGCCGAGTGGCCGACCCACGTGCTGCCCAGCCTCAGGAACCTCGCTCTCGGATACGCGATCGCCGTCGTACTGGGGCTGGTCCTCGGAGGCCTTGTCGGTGCCTCGAGAGGTGCAGGCCGCTACGTCGAACCGCTGATCGACTTCTTCCGGTCGATCCCGGCAGTCGCCACGGTGCCGATCTTCATCATCGTCTTCGGCCTTGACGCCTCGATGCGGGTGGCAGCGATATCCGTGGGTGCGCTGTGGCCGATCCTTCTTGCGACTATGCAGGGAGTGCGCGCCACTGATCCGACTCTGATGGACACCGTGCGCGTCTTCGGTGTGAGCCGCACCGCGACCCTGTGGCGTGTTCAGGTCCCCGGTGCGGCTCCCCTGATCTTCTCCGGCCTGCAGATCGGGCTGCAGATTGCGTTCGTGGTGACGATCGCCTCCGAGTTCCTCGGCTCGGGGTTCGGTATCGGAGCCTTCACGCTGATCGCGACCGACTCCTTCCTCATCCTCGATGCGTGGACCGGTGTCATCCTCATGGGGCTGCTCGGGTACGCCATCAACATCATCTTCGATGGAGTCGAGCGCGTCTCCCTCCGCTGGTACTACGGCCAGAAGAAACTGGCATAGGAAGGTCGCCGCAGATGACAGTCGAGATCTCCATCCGCAATGTGAGCATGGACTTCCCCACGCCTGATGGGACGAAGCACGTGCTGGACAATGTCTCGTACGACGTGGAGGAGCACCACTTCGTCTCCATCGTCGGTCCGTCCGGTGTCGGGAAGACGACGCTCCTGCGCCTTCTGACCGGCCTCATGAAGCCGACCGGTGGGGAGATCGCGGTTGACGGCGCGACCATCAGCGGGCCGCCCAAGGGCCTGGCGGTCGTTCTTCAGGACTACACCCGCTCGCTCATGCCATGGCTCACGATCGAGAAGAACATCGCCCTGACCCTGCGCCGGCAGAAGCTCGGCAAGGCCGAGATCCGCGAGCGCATCGCATCCTCCTTGGAGGAGGTCGGCCTGGCGGGCAGCGAGAAGAGCTTCCCGTGGCAGATGTCAGGAGGCATGCAGCAGCGGGCCTCCATCGCCCGTGCGCTCGCGACGCGGCCCAAGATCCTGGTCATGGATGAGCCCTTCGCGTCGGTCGATGCGCAGACGCGCTTCGACCTTGAGGACCTCGTCCTCAAGGTGCGCAGCGACTTCGGCATCACGACCCTCATGGTGACCCACGACATCGACGAGGCCGTCTACCTGAGCGATGAGATCGTCGTGCTCTACGGCAAGCCCGCCCAGGTGCGCGAGGTGGTGCCGGTTGACATCCCCTTCCCGCGGTCCCAGATCGACACCCGCAACGCTCAGCGCTTTGCTGAGCTGCGCACGCACGTGTACGCCATGGTGCGTGGACTGGGCTAGGGCTCAGTGCGAGGCAGCACTGCTGCCGTCCACTTCAGTGCGGTTCAGCCGTGCCCGCAGGGTGTCGTAGATCGGCTCGCCGTGCATGGCGGTGGCCATGAGCACGGCGGTGGCTGC
>Ga0181557_1005950_pt1 | contig 10753 bp, 9 predicted proteins | sample 011ome_23_FD_148632 | JGI IMG/M metagenome (GOLD analysis project Ga0181557, IMG submission 148632) | Coastal salt marsh microbial communities from the Groves Creek Marsh, Skidaway Island, Georgia - 011506CT metaG (spades assembly) | ecosystem: Environmental > Aquatic > Marine > Intertidal zone >... | reverse complement strand
GCGCCAGAAAGTGCTAAATAAGTTTCGTCGAGGAGAATTAAAAGCCTTGATCGCAACCGATGTGGCGGCTCGAGGAATTGATGTTGCTGGTATTGGGCTTGTTGTTAATTTTGATCTGACCGATACCCCAGAAGCCTATGTGCACCGCATCGGAAGAACAGGCCGCGCTGGACTGACCGGATTAGCGGTATCATTTTGCGCCCCGGATGAAGAGCGTAAATTGCCCCCTATTGTGGGGATAGCGGGTGGCAAGCTGATCATCACAGATTCAAATGGGCAACTGGTTGCTGATCTTCCCTCGCCTTCACGCGGCAAGCGCCTAGGCGGTCGCGGTGGTAAAGGGATGGGACGTGGACGCCCCCCCAAACAGATGAGAGACCAAAGTGCTTCACGCAACGAAAGAGGCCGGTCTGAAAAACCCCGTTCAAGTTGGTCTAAATCCGATAAGCCAAAATCCTATAAGCCATGGGCCGAAGCATCTGATCATGATGATAGCACAAAGCCCAGTGTACGGGTCAAACCTAAGCCTAAGCCAAAATATAGTGCAAAACCGACATCAAAATCTGATGCATACGGCAAGCCAGACTCCACAAATAAATCCAAGTTCAAGAAAAGCACCAAGCCTAGCAAAGGGCCTTTTGGTGAAGCGAAATCCAACACTAAACCCAGCGCTAAATCTGGTGACAAAAAAGAGTATGGCAAGCCTGACTGGGCGAAGCCTAAATCAGCGAAATCTGGCAAACCTAAAAAGCATGCTGCCCCTGGCGGCAAGCCGAAAGCTGGTAACGGAAAGCCCAAAAGCGGCAAGGCTGGCGGATATGGCAGGCTAAAACGGTCAGCCCTAGACCGCCCGGTTTAAGATCAGCCCGTTTTAATCTTGGCATGCTGTCTGGCGATAATGCCCATTGACGCGGCAACCAGCCGTGACACCGTTAATCCGCCAAGACCATCGACATCAACCTCTGGCATGATCTCAACAAAATCCATAGCACTGAGTTTTGCTTTGCTAGCCACGCCCGAAATCAGATCAAGAGCTTGATAGTAACTCAATCCACCGGGGGCACGGCCAATCGTGTTTGGGGCAATTGCAGGGTCAAGCGCATCAATATCAAAACAAATGATGAGATGCGTGTTGGCGCTGATTTGTTTTAACACCGGCTCAATTCCCTCTTTATGAATCTGCCGGGCATCAAAAAACTTAACCCCCCAATTCACTGCATCTTCATAATCATTGGTATGAGCAGAGCCAATTCCCCTCGCCCCAACCTGAATAATATTTTTAATATGTGCCATTTCAGACGCGCGGCGCATCGTTGATGAAAGCCCAAAACGTTCCCCCATATGTTCCTTGCGCCAATCGATATGTGCATCAATCTGAAGAATAGTGAAATCATCACCGACTTCTGCCATAGCTTCGATCATCGGAATAGGAACTGAATCATCACCGCCGATCACTATCGGCACCACCCCATTTTTGGCAATCTTTGCCACAGCGTCACGGATTATTGTCCGGTTTTTGGCAAAATCCTTTTCGTCCCATTCTAAATCACCACAATCGACAGCGCGCTCCGTTCCTTGGGGAAAGGTCGGACCGCCAAGATCAAAATTGTGCCGTTCTATGTTAGCAGTCAGAGCGGCAATCGCTTCTCTTAACGACTTTGGTCCGTTCTTGGCATAAGCGCCAACAGAACCATAAGGCGTTGCGCAAGGCACACCGATAAACGCTGATGAAGCCTGAATACGGGAAAAGTCTTTGCATTGATCGAGGCCTAAAAAGGTATCTGTTGATGTAGCCCCAAATAAGGCGGCTAAATCTGGTTTTCCTGACATCCCTCTATTCTCCTGACTTTCACAATCGCTTTGATCTTGGGTTAAAGTATTGCCCCTTAACCGACAATACTCTCTTGTAATAAGGGGCAGGTTTTTGCCTCACCCTGCCATTTGACATGGCCAGATTCCAGCCAAATTGCTTTATCTGCAAACCCCAACGAGGTGTCCGAGTTTTGATCGACCAAAATGATAGCAATCTGCCTTTCACGTAACCGTTCCAGCACGTCATAACATTCATGAATAACCCGCGGCATCAAGCCGAGTGAGATTTCATCAATCAGCATAACTTTAGGGTTAAGCATAATTGCCCGACCAAAAGCCAGCATTTGCTGTTCACCGCCAGATAATGATCCGGCTAGCTGATTGGCGCGTTCATAGAGTCGCGGGAAAATATTATAGACGCCATCTAGCCTTTCTTTTTCAGACTGCCGCGGCAGAACATAACCGCCTGTGATCAGATTCTCTTTGACAGTCAAATCTGGAAAAACTCGGCGGCCTTCGGGAACTAAACCGATGCCGCGCACCGCCCGCTCATGCAAAGCGATTTGGGTGATATCTTCGCCTTCAAGATAGATCTGACCCTGTTCAGGGATAACATGCCCAGCAATTGACATCACCAAGGTAGATTTCCCTGCCCCATTCGTCCCAACTAAGGCCAGCACCTCACCGCCGTTTAAGGTAAAATCAACCCCATGCAACGCGGTAACAGGCCCGTATCGGCTGATGATATTGCGAACCTCAAGCATCAATCCGTTTTCCCCAAATACGCCATCTGAACCTCACGCTTGGCAAGCACCTCATCAGTGTTGCCAAAGGCAAGGGGGCGGCCATTATTCTGCACATAGAGGATTTTGCAAATCCGCCGAACTTGCGCCAAATTATGTTCAATCAGAATGACACTGCGCCCTTGCCGCGGCAGACCCATGATAAGGTCTGCCATTTCCTCGCTTTCCTTTTTGCTGAGTCCAGCCAAAGGTTCATCCAGCAAAAGCACTTTGGGTTGGCGCGCTAATGCCCTAGCCACCTCCAGTCTCTTTAGATAACCAAGAGGCAATTCAGATGGATATTTATGGATCACCTCTGCTAATCCCACTTCGCGCAGCAATGCGCTTGCTACATCCTGTTCCTTTTGGCGTGAGCGGTGCCATATTGCCTTAATCGGGGAGAGCAATTTGCCCCCGCCTGCGGCTAGCGCCACATTATCAAGAAGCGTCATATCTTTGAGCGGTTTAATAATTTGCTGAGCCAGCGCCATCCCAAGATTGATCCGGTCCACAATGCGGCGTTTGGAAATATCTTGTCCGTCCAGAATAATGCGCCCCTTAGCCGGCGTTAACATGCCAATAATTGCACGCATCAATGTGGTTTTTCCAGCACCATTAGGGCCAATAAACCCCAACAGCTCATTATCACCTAGCATCAATTCTGCCCCATCTACCGCATTGAGACCGCCAAAGGTTACGGTCACATCCTTCACCTCTAGCAAGGGCGCGTGATCAAACTGGGATAGCGGCTTTGTGGCGAGTGTCATGATTTGCCCCTTTGTTGGCGGAACCGCTTTGCCAAACCGCCCAGACCTTCGGGCAGAAACCGCATGGCAAAGAACAAAAGCAATCCATAAACCAGCAATTTGTAGTCATCAATTACCTGAAAAAATTGCGGCATCACTGACAATAGCGCGGCCGCAATCGTCACCCCCCAGATGGAGCCAATGCCCCCCACAATAACCATGGAAAGCACAGTGACTGATTCTACAAACCCGAAACTGTCAGGGCCAATAAAGCGCACTTGGTGGGCATAAAGTGCCCCGGCAAGACCAGCGCCTGCGGTGCCAAGGATAAAGGCAAACAGCTTAAACCGGCGCACATCTATGCCCAAGACGCTGGCGGTATCTTCGTCTTCGGCAATCGATTCAAAGACAAACCCCATCCACGACCGTTTCACATAAATCATAATCATGATGAAGAGGATGGTCAGACCTAATGCCATCAACAATAAGCCCACACGGCCGCCATCAGGGGCAGGAATACCGGACACCCCCATTTCCCCGCCAAGCATATCCTGTTTGCGGATAATGCCAGTAAACAAAAAGGATACGCCCATCGTTGTAATCGCCAGAAAATCATGGCGCACCCTTAACGATGCTGTGCCAACAATCATGCCAATCATGCCAGCAATAACCATGGCAGGGATAAAAGTTGCCATAAGTGGCCAGCCAGATTTAGTAAGCATAGCGCTGGTGTAAGCCCCAATGCCTAAGAACGCCGCATGACCCAGACTTACTTGACCACAAAACCCTGTGATCAGGTTAAGCGACTGGGCAAACAGAATGGCAATCAGCATATTTGTCAGAACAATCATTTCATAAGCCATGTGATTATCCTTTTGTAAAAATGCCTTTGGGACGGATCATCAGCACCAGAATAAGAAAAGCAAAAGCGATCGAATCCCTGTCTAAGATGTCGTCCAGATAAATCGTACCAAAGGTTTCAATTACCCCTAGCAACAAAGACGCAATTAATGCCCCGCGAACACTGCCAAGACCACCAAGCACGATAATCGCAAGCGCCTTATAGGACGGCACCGCACCCATTGTTGGTTCAACCAAATTGTTTAGTAGCGACACCATAACGCCAGCGGCAGCAGCAAAGGCCGACCCAATAAAAAAGATGGCATAGCGAATTGTTTCTACATTGACGCCACTGCTCATCGCCATTCCCGGGTCAACCACGCTGGCGCGTGCGGCGATACCAAGGCGCGTTCGCCTAGATAGCCAGTTCACCCCAAGCAATAAAACAAACGCCAAGACCACCACCATAATGCGTGCCTCGCTCAACATAATACCGGGCAAGATATCAATCTGGCTTTGTAATGGTGTTGTTTGGTAAGAGATGCTGAATGGGCCAAAGATTAGACGAAACACTTCTTCTGACGCAATGAAAACACCAATAGATGCAATCAAGGCAATCAATGGCGGGCGCGATAAGAGAGGCCGGTAAATGATGCGATAGCTTGCCATCCCGACAAACCCCACCACAAGCATTGCCAGCACTAAGGCCAGAAACAAACTGCCAGTAGCATTGGTCACTAAGACCCCTAAATAGCCCCCTAATGTAAAAAGAGAGGCATGGGCTACATGCAATATCCGAAGTAATCCATAAACAAGCGTTAATCCAAGCGCAATCAGCGCATAGATAGAGCCTTGAATCAGTCCTTGAATAAGGATATCAACTGCCAGCATGAAAAATCCTCAAAACAGGAACCAGATTTTTTGGTTCCTGTTTGCATTAAGTGAGCAAAGATTATTTTGCAGGCGGTGCTAGCAAAACCGCGTCGCTGATGATTGAATGATGATGCCAGTTTCCGTTGCGAACAACCTGAACCTGAACATCTTTTCTGACTTCACCAAGATCGTTGAAAGAAATCTGGCCTGTTGATGCCTTTAGATTTGTTGATGCAATGGCATCACGCAAACTGGCATTATCATTACCAGTTGCACGAGACATAGCATCAGCAAGCACTAGGATAGCAGTATGCGCAGAGGCCCCAACCATATCTGCTGGATATCCGGCTTTACCTGAAAATCCATCAATAAAGGCTTTGGTCACAGGGTCGGTGGAATCCCGATCCAATGAGGTTGTGATCATCACGCCTTCAGAGGCCGCACCAGCAATTTCAATGAACTTCTGACCGTCATAGCCTTCTTGTCCAATCACAGGTTGATCAAGTCCTGCGGCACGCAGTTGGCTGACCAATGGGCCCGCGGTAAAGAAATAGCCACTGGCATAAATCGCATCAGGATTGTCAGATTTAATTTTGGACACAATTGCACCAAACTCACGATCTTTAATGCTGTATTCATACTCGGAAATAATCTCAATTCCAAAATCAGCGGCTTTTTCCTTGAACCCATTGGCCAAGGAAATTCCAAAATCGTTATTAAGTGTGATCATGGTAACGCGCTTTTTGCCAAGCATCTCGCCAATCAGTTTCGCGCCTGCTCGACCCTGAACCTCACCCATAAAGGATGTCCGGAACACATAATCACCAGCACGGGTAATATCAGGATGAATAGCGTAAGCAGAAATATAGGGCACGCTGTTTTCCGCAAAAATCGTCGCCGCTGCACGCGTTGATCCGGAATAACTACCAGATACCCCTGCAACCACTTCGTCTTGCGTAATCATCTTAATGGCAAGTGGCGCAGCTTCTTTTGGGCTGGCTTGATCATCATAGACCACCAGCTCCAACATATTGCCATTCACCCCACCATTGGCGTTAACTTGTTGAACCGCCAGTTCAGCCCCATGAAGCGCAGATTGTCCATCTGCCGCAGCAAAGCCTGTTAGCGGAACATTAAACCCAATTTTAATATTCTCAGCGCTAGCCGCGCCCATACCGCCAGCCAGAGTCATTACCCCAGCAATAAGTAAATTTTGAACCTTTTTAAGCATAGTTTTCCCCTCATTATAAAGCACATCAGATTTTTTTAAGTATGCACATATTATCCTCATAAGTTTTCATGCAATTGTCAATCAGTCATCTTTTAATATGGTGCTTTTTCCCTCTAACCCATCTGCGGCATGGCCGGACGCATCGGGTATCCGCATCTCAAAGACATCTGTGACAGAGGTATAATCATAGTATCCCAATCGGGCCAAAGGCCGAATTCGGGGAATATCCATCTTGCCTTCGGGGGTGAGCACATCATCATCAACATGAATGCGCACCACTTCGCCATAAACAACCTCAACCCAGCCATGGGCGGAATGGCCACGCAGCCGATGGGTGGAAAGATACCGGCATTCAAAATGCGCTGGGCTTTCCTTGACCCGTGGGCATGGGGCATCAATGCATGAAACTGGCGTTACGCCTGCGCGCAGAAACTCATCTTCGTTAGCCTCTAATTCCATGGCGGAAATATTAACAGCTTCGCGGAGATCATAAGTTGCCATGTTCCAGACAAACCAACCCGTTTCCTCAGCATTAACAACGGTATGCTTGCGTTCCCCACTGCTTAGTTGGTTGGCGGCAAACATCACCATTGGCGGATCAAAGGTCAGATTCTGCCACTGGCTATATGGGGCAAGATTGGGAACCCCATCTTTTGAAATGGTCGATAGCCACCCTATTGGGCGCGGCACCGTACAGGATTTGAATGGTGAAAATGGAAGAGGGCAATCTTCTTTGCCGGGCGCATAATGCATAACAACACCTCTAATCTTTTAAAATGGATGGCAGGTTTAATCCATGCTCTTTGGCGCAAGCCAGCGCATCTTCATATCCAGCATCAGCGTGACGCATCACCCCGGTTGCGGGATCATTCCATAACACGCGTTCCAAACGGGCATCAGCATCAGCAGTACCATCACAGCAAATCACCATTCCTGAATGTTGGGAAAAGCCCATGCCAACACCGCCGCCATGATGCAGCGATACCCATGTTGCGCCAGATGCTGTGTTGAGCAATGCATTGAGCAATGGCCAGTCGCTGACCGCGTCACTGCCGTCACGCATGGCTTCGGTTTCCCGATTTGGGCTAGCAACCGAACCGCTATCCAGATGATCACGGCCTATGACCACTGGTGCTTTTAACTCGCCGGTGCGCACCATCTCGTTAAAGGCAAGCCCAAGTTTATGCCGTTGGCCAAGACCAACCCAGCAAATCCGCGCTGGAAGCCCTTGAAAATGAATGCGTTCACGCGCCATATCCAGCCAATTGTGCAAATGCGGATCGTCAATCAACTCTTTCACCTTAGCATCCGTGCGATAAATATCTTCAGGATCACCAGATAGCGCACACCACCGGAAAGGGCCGATGCCCCGACAAAATAATGGGCGGATATAAGCAGGAACAAAGCCCGGAAAGGCAAATGCGTTTTCTAGCCCTTCTTCTTTTGCCACTTGGCGGATATTGTTTCCGTAATCCAAGGTGGGGACACCAGCGTTCCAGAAATCCACCATTGCCTCGACATGGGTTTTCATGCTGGCACGCGCCGCAGCCTCAACGGCTTTTGGCTCTGTTTCGCGCTTGGCTCGCCATTCTGCCAGTGACCAACCAAGAGGCAAATATCCATTAATAGGGTCATGGGCACTAGTTTGATCAGTGACGATATCCGGCCTGATGCCTTGCTTATAGATTTGCGGGAAGATTTCAGCCGCGTTCCCAATCAGCCCAATGGACTTAGCCTCACCTTTCGCTGTCCATGCCGTGATCTGCGCGATTGCGTCATCAAGATTATCGGTTTTTTCATCCAGATATCCTGTCTTTAGCCGCATATCAATTCGGGTTTCGTCACACTCCACCGCCAGACAGCAAGCCCCTGCCATCACGGCGGCCAAGGGCTGTGCCCCGCCCATACCGCCAAGCCCACCGGTGAGAATCCAGCGCCCCGTTAAGTTGCCGTCATAATGCTGACGCCCAGCCTCAACAAAGGTCTCATAAGTGCCCTGCACAATGCCTTGGGTACCGATATAAATCCATGACCCAGCGGTCATCTGGCCATACATCGCCAGCCCTTTCCGGTCGAGCTCATTAAAATGATCCCAAGTCGCCCAATTTGGCACCAGATTGGAATTGGCAATTAAAACCCGTGGCGCGTTAGGATGGGTTTGAAACACGCCCACAGGCTTGCCCGATTGCACCAATAGCGTTTGGTCGTCTTCCAGATCACGCAGGCTGGCGGCAATCATATCAAAATCTTCCCATGTCCGCGCCGCTCGCCCAATGCCGCCATAAACCACCAATTCATGGGGATTTTCCGCCACCTCAGGGTGAAGATTATTCATCAGCATCCGCAATGGGGCCTCAGTAAGCCAGCTTTTTGCCGTGATCTCTGTCCCGGTGTCTGGATAAACCTCACGAATATTATGTCGGGGATTATTGTTCGGGCTGCTCATCTGTTTTTCTCCTACCTATTTGTGGGTTATGCGGTAGCCGCATCAACCAAAATGCTAATCTTCATGTTTTCATGGCTTAAAGCGGTTTATCAAAAAAGCCCTCTGTTTCTGCGGTTTTAACCAGCATGCCATCGGTGATCAGCTGTGTCATAGCCGTGATATCATCCGCCATATACCGATCGTCACCTAAAGCGGAAATATGTGTTCGGATCGCTGTCATGACCGCTTTTAATACAGGGCTAGTTTCCAGCGGTTTGCGAAAATCAATGCCTTGGGCGGCGGCTAGTGCCTCAATCGCAACAATATGTGCCAGATTTTTTGTCATCCGTTGCAATCGGATCGCTGCATGGGCCGCCATGCTAACATGATCTTCTTGATTAGCTGATGTCGGGGTGCTGTCGGTAGAACACGGATTAGCAAGATGCCTGTTTTCGCTCATCAAAGCCGCTGAGGTAACTTCCGCAATCATAAAGCCAGAGTTCAACCCCGGCTTTGGTGTCAAAAAGGGCGGCAAGTGAAAGGACTGATTAGGATCAACCATCAGCGCAATGCGGCGTTGGCTAATCGCCCCTGTTTCCGCTATGGCCAGCGCGATCTGATCCGCGGCAAAGGCTACTGGTTCAGCATGGAAATTGCCACCTGAAACAATGATACCTTCGTCAACCAGAACGATCGGATTGTCAGTGACCGCATTTGCCTCAATCGCTAGGGTTGCCGCCGCCGCATCAAGAATATCAACCACCGCCCCTAAAACCTGTGGCTGACAGCGAATACAATAAGGGTCTTGCACACGCTCATCATCTTCACGATGGCTTTCCCTGATGGCTGACCCTGCCAGCAAACGGCGGCATTCCTCGGCAACTCTGATCTGACCGTTTAGCCCACGCAAAGCATGAATACCTGGCAATGTTGGCGAGGTTGAACCCATGATCGCGTCTGTTGTCAATGCCCCTGATATCATGGCCGTCATCACCAATCGGCGCGTTTTCCATAACCCGATCAGTGCCATAGCGGTTGAAAATTGGGTGCCATTGATTAAGGCTAATCCCTCTTTTGGGGCAAGCACCAAGGGTTTTATTCCTGCCTTGCTTAGGGCCTCACCGCCGGGCAACTGGCGGCCTTTATAAAAGACTTCGCCTTCGCCTATCAGCACCGCCGCCATATGGGCTAATGGTGCCAGATCACCAGATGCGCCGACCGAACCTTGTTCTGGAATAACAGGGATGATCCCTTCGGCCAGCAAGTGTTGCAACATTATGATCACATCCCAGCGCACACCAGATGCCCCGCGCGCCAACGAATTGATCTTGAGTAGCATCATTAACCGCGCCGCATCCTCATCAAGCGGATCACCAACCCCGGCACAATGCGATAAGATCAAATTGCGTTGCAGTTGTTTGACTTCATCTGCATTGATCTTAACTGATGCTAATTTACCAAAACCGGTATTAATTCCATAAACAGGTTTATCCCCCGTTGCCGCCGCCGCGACCAGTTTTGCCGCCGCATCCACCCTTGCCTTGGCTGAAGGATCGATTTCTGCCAACGTTCCTTCTCGCCAGAGATGCTCCCAAGTCTTGAGAGAAACTTCCCCCGGAGTGAAATAAAACGATGAGGTTTTCATAACTTTCCCCCAATCACGCGCCGGATCAGGGGGTTAAATCCGATCCGATAACTTAATTCCGCAGGATGCTGGATCTGCCAAAAAGCAAGATCAGCAACATACCCTTTGGCCAAGCGCCCCCGATCAGTGAGGCCAAGTGCCTTTGCCGCGTGATGCGTCACCCCTCGTAGGATTTCTTCGGGGGTCATCCTAAACATCGTTGCTGACATATTCATCGCTAGCAATAATGAAGTCATGGGGGATGAACCAGGATTGCAGTCGGTGGAAACCGCCATGGGGACGCGGTACTTTCTGAAAGCCTCAATCGGCGGCTGTTGGGTTTCGCGCAGAGTATAATATGCACCTGGCAGGATCACTGCCACTGAACCAGCCTCTGCCATGGCTTTGGCATCATTAGCA
>Ga0181557_1005943_pt1 | contig 10769 bp, 26 predicted proteins | sample 011ome_23_FD_148632 | JGI IMG/M metagenome (GOLD analysis project Ga0181557, IMG submission 148632) | Coastal salt marsh microbial communities from the Groves Creek Marsh, Skidaway Island, Georgia - 011506CT metaG (spades assembly) | ecosystem: Environmental > Aquatic > Marine > Intertidal zone... | reverse complement strand
GTTATTATGAGTATTGCAAAAGACGTAAATAAGTTACTAGATCAAATGCTAACGATAAAGGGCGAAATAGCGCGAATGCGCGCCGACCTAGATGCGAACGCGACTCTAGTAAATAACCAAACAGGAGAGAAGATCAGCGCAAATAAGATTGAAGAACTCGCAAATAATGAAATAACTGCTATCAAAAATGAACTCAATAAAGTCACCAACGAAGGCAAGCGTGCGAATGGTATGTTCAACAATCAGTATTATATTAATGATATGCTCCAAGATAAGCTCTTAGTTGAGAATGGGGGGATTATAGAAGATATTGATAATCAATCATTTACAATTTAATTTGAATTAAATTTGATTTAAATAAAATAAATTTAAATTAGGTGTTGACTTTACTTCTTATCTCCCATATAGTAGTTCTATATTAATCATCAATCACTAACGAAAGGAAAATTATGAATCTCGCAAAATGTGCCCAAGCAACCGCAATCATGAACAATGTCAAGAGTGGGCATTACATTCGTGGAGCAAAATTCGCCAACTTCGGCTCAGTAATAGAAGATAGTATTATTGCCCAACAACGCGCGGCAGACCTTAGACTCAAAGAGCTTCGCGCCCAAAAAGCAATAAGATTAGCAAAAATTTAAATAATACTTGACAAATAACAAATAATATAGTATTATATATAAATAATCAAAATTGAGAACCAAACTCAATCAAATAAAATAAAATTGATCTTTAACATTTTAAATTTGAATTAAATTTAGTTCAAATAAACTTTGGAAGGGCTTATAATCCTTCCTGTGGGTGACCGAATACCCCTTCGTGTGCGGGGTAAGGTATATGCTTCTCTGTGGTGGAGTGCCGATGGACAAATGTCTGAGGTAGGATGCCCAATCCAAGTGTAGTACGAGTAAGTTAACCAATGAACTGATGTTCACGCTGAAAGTTGCAGGTATTCAGTAGTCCTGCCCCACACCTATTTTCTTGCTATGGCGTATGTTTTCTCTCGCCAACCCAACCTCCGATCTAATGTCTTCCCATCCCATACGCATTAGGTCGGGGGTTTTTTTGTTTGACAAATCTTTTATTTCTTGTTAATGTCTATATATGAAAAAAATAATTTATTTACTTTTGTTTCCTTTTTGTCTATTCGGGAATGTTGATAACGAAGGATTATATCGCTTATCTTCAGAAATAAAGAATGAAGACTTAAATGCTAGCGCCAAAATAGAACTTGAGAACAATCAACCTAAATATAAATATCTTAATTTAGATTCCATAAGAAAAATAGATAAATTAAAATTAAATAGAAAATTGGATCTTATAGCTGAAGCTAATTTGGATTTGCATCATAAATTAAATCTATATAGAGCTATTAAAAAGTTAGAATATAAAGCTGAATCGAGAGAAATTGCTTTAGCTCAAGCTTGGCAAAATAGTAAAACAGGCAAGATTGATGGTCGATCATGGTTTGATTTGTACGAATACGAGAGAAAGAGTTATAGAAAAATTTATTATGAATTTTATAATTCTAAAAATTATTTGACAAAACACAGATGATCCATTATTGTATTCTTATGATTAACACACTATTAAAAGTTCTCTCCAAATCACAATTTGGTTTCGTCACTAAAGAAGATCTCGATACATTAGAAGTTGAGATGCCTAACCTTCCTCTTCTTATTCGATGCGGATGCGACAGGTATATCGCTCAAGCTCAAGACACTAAAGCTAGAATGGAATATGTGGAGGAAACGGGCGATTATGTTCGTGACATCTCAATTCCAGCAAGAACATTAGATGGAATGAGTACCTCTCCATTTGTACCTTTTGCGGTTAAGCAAGCAATCGAATCTATGAGATCCTTTTAATTTTTACTTGTGCGCCTCGTCCCTCAGTGGGGGCGGGGTGTTTTTTTATTTCACATAAATTCAATCACACATGTCCATCGTATTACTATCCATAGTATCCTTCCTTGTAGTCTTAATAAAAACAATCTCAGAAGAATAAACTTTATATATCAAAATATATATACTGCCAAATACCAATTTAATAATAAACAAATATCAATCAAATATCAATCAAATATGACTTAAATATATAGTATATAAATTAAAATTAAATTAAATTGAATTAAAAAATGTTGTAAGTTCTTGACTACCAACGGGTTATGGCGCCCGGGCGCCATAAGTGTCTGAGTATCAACACCTTAAAAAACAAAAATTTATCTAAATTTATTTGACAGCGGGCAGTAAGCGATCTATATTAAGGGTATGATAAAAGATATAGAACAAATGACCGCCCAAGAGCAATCAGATTATATTATGGGCATAGTGATGAACGCCGTACCAAGCATCGACGACCATGTAGGTGATATTATAGGGATCATTGACGATTTAGTCTGCGAGGATAATTGCACAGCTAGTGGATATGATGTCAAGACCGGAGTTAGAGATATGACTTTTGAGGATGATGATTTTATTCTCGAAGTAGAATTACCACCTAGATAACAGAAAGGGAATTTCCATAACCCCTTGATTACCAACGGGTTATGGCGCCCGGGCGTCATAAGTTATTGATACTCAAAGAGTTAAGAGATTAATTTTTTCTTATGTTTTATTTGACAATGAGCAACCCATGTGTCATATTATATATATAGAATTAATTAACACTAAAAAAAGGGAAAATCATGTCATACGATCACAAAGCAAGCACCAAAAGACTCAACGAAATCATGCGCGAAGATTACAACGCTACCAGAATGCCTGGCGAGCAAATCGTGCCTGAAAAAGTTGATATTATTCAAGCCTTAGAAGCCATTCAATCCGCCTATACTAAAGCAGGAAGAAATATACCGAGCTTTAGCGACAGCATGGCTCTCATCGCGCTTAAAAATTCAGTTTAAAAATTAATTTCGTAACCCCTTGATAATCAGGGGGTTACGGCGCCCAGGCGCCATAAGTGCTTGATACTCAACAGCTTACGACACAAAAAAAACTTCACTTTTTTCTTGCGGTATTTAAAAAACTAGCTTAGTATGTATATATGAAAGTGAGAGTTAGAAAGCCAATTTTCTTTACCAAGTCAAGACCACATCAGGTCAAGACTAAAATTATTCACCGCAAACAAAAACACAAGGAGGCATTAGTATGAAAATCAATCCCGAATTTAATCCCGAAAAAGTACCTTCAGCCGTTGGCGCTATGCAAACATCCATGCAATGGATATGGGAAAATTTTGTTGAGCCTCGCAAGCATGAATTAGATGGAGATGATGCCGATATGCTTGCAATGGTTGGATCAGTTATGCTGGATATTGCAAGTGATGCCGAAGCATATCACAAAATCCAATCAGAAAAATTTATCGAAAGCCCATATTCTCGAAATTAATCGTTGACAAAAACAATCACATCTATATTATTACTATTATGAACATTGAAGAAAACAACAACATCGCTCCTCGCAAATCTGTTAACCTTAACATCTGCGGAGGTAATCACTCACTCGTTTCCCTTGATCAAGTTGCTAGTGTGCCAACTCCACCTGTTGAGTATCGCAAAAAAGAAAATGCTCAAGGAGTTCGCAACATCTCTTATCAACCTGTCGCTCATCATGATGTAGTCAACCGCACTAGAGATTCTCTAGCGAAAAGCGGTTTCATTATTCAAGACGAAGTGCATTCACTTGCTCGTGATGACAAGCATTATTTCGGCTTGTTTGCAGTCGATCATCCTAATCGCGAAGCTAGTGATCGTGGTTGTGTGGTTGGCGTTCGCAATTCTCACGACAAAACTTTTCCTGCGGGATTGTGCGCAGGTGATGCTCCATTCGTTTGTGACAACCTTATTTTCACCAATACCATTAAATTGGCACGTCGTCACACTTGCAACATTCTTAATGATCTTGATTTCATGATCAATCGCGCACTAGGTAAGTTGTTTGGCTTTTGGCATGGTCAAGATTCTCGCATTGATGCTTACAAGAATCGTACCCTTGGCAATGTATATGCGAACGATTTGATTATTAAAGCTGCGCAAGCAGGTGCGCTTCCTAAGTCAAAAATTATTGACGTTGTGAATCAATGGGAATCTTCTGATCATCCCGAATTTTGGGATCGCAATGTAAATTCTCTTTACAATGCTTTCACCGAAGTTTATAAAGGCAACCTTGTTCAACTTCCCAATCGTTCTGATGCTTTGCACTCTGTTCTTGATGGGTTTGTCGATTTTAACATCAACGATCATGTTGAGAATATTCTTGACATGGAAGTGGTTGAGGGTGAATTAGTCGAAGTTTAGGTTTGTTGTTTGCTGTCATGCCCCTTCCCTGCGTAGCGGGGAGGGGGTTTTTTATATCTATAAAAGCTTCATAAGTTATTGATATTCAACGATTTATGGCGCCCGGGCGCCATAAGTGCTTGGTAGTCAACGAGTTACAAAAAAATCATTTTGCAAAATCATTTTACAGAATGACATACATTTTGTTAAATCTTTTGCCAATAATAATTTCATTTTTTTCTTGCGGTTATTAAAAAACTAGACTATTGTAGTTATATGATTAAGAGAAACCAACACGACCCACGATACATCATCAAGAAGAATCGTCCCGTATATGTTTACAAGAATCTACACAAGGATTGTTGGAGCATCAAGCAACATGGTTTAGTCAAGGCTCATATCCCCAAGGGAGAAAGTATTGGGCTTTGGGATTGCTACTTCCATGTTGACATGAAGGGCAGAGAAAAGGTTCTTCGTGAGAAGCGCAAGAATGTTCATGCTTTTGTTAAGGGTTATCTTCAAGATGCTGAGAATGTAAACACAGACAGACCCGCAACCGAGGTAACATATAACCCATACAAGTATGAGACTTTTGTTGACAAGGACACCGAGAAGTTTGTATACTATGCAGATGAAGTTTTATTATCACACAACCAAGTAACCGCCTATATACCATGAATTACACAGACGACAACATAGAGAAGGTAGCACAAAAAATTGTAGACGATATGGATCTTGACGACCTTATGAATTATGTTTATGATGACCTTGTAGCTATTATGGACAAAGATGAAGAATTATTTCATTACAATGTAGAACACTTCGACATGGAGGAAAAGTAAAATGAATAACCTATCACAAACAACAATTAAGTATGCAAAAGATTGGTTTATTCAAAACCAATATTCAGTCACAACCGACAATAATCAATTCAACTTACATATCAACGGCAACATGTTTGTTATCGACCCAACCGAGCTTAAGTATAGAGCAGAACTACAATTAGAATCACTATTAGAGGAGGTAAAGACAGATTAAATGAAAGAAGAATTAAAAGCAATTAAACATGCCATTGACGGACTCAGTGATGAGATGTTAGAACACCGCAGACATGCAAACATGGAGGATCTCGTCAAGGTCATGAAGAACATTAACGACAACCTTGTTTCTATTAGCTTTGACCTAAAAGATTTAGTTGAAGCAAAAAAGTTTCAAAATGAGTTGACAACCGCACTCAGATAACCTATATTATACTTATGATGACACAAGAAAAAGTTATACAAACCATTCGCCAACTCGTTGACGGCAATCTTAGATATGCAGATGCTATGGATAAGATCAATGTCGAACGCGGGCAAGAGCTTGGCGTAGATGGATTCACCATACAATCAGCAGAAGAAGCCTTAGCAGACATAATTCTCGATTTACAATCACTAGAACACGAACTATGCCTTAACGGCTCAATGGAAGGAGCATCACTATGACACAATCACAAGTAGAATCACGAGTAGAATCCTGGAACTGGAACATGAACATATTTGAAATTTATGATGAACTCAGAGACAATCACACAGCAAGACAACAAGAGCAATTACTCACATATGCTTACAAATTTTTTAACAAAGATTCTAACATTTTAGAGCTTGCAAACCACTTCGGAATATATAGTATAGAAGAATGAAAAACAATTATATAGAAGCAACCTGCATCGGCAGACCACTAGATTTACCAACATGGGATGAGGTAAGCGAGCTTTGGGAACTTTTCTTCGAAGAGTCTTCCACAGATTATCACCCATATGATGAAGATCTTAGAGAGAATGTTAATTTTACTAATTTAATTTCTGTAAGTTTCGAATCAGCGCAAGAAGTGTCTGATGCTTACAATTACTACAATCAAAACCCTACGAAAGGAGTTAGTTATGAAGAGACTATTGAAAAAAATTCTTAATGCATTTAAAACCCAATACCAAGTGGTATATAAAGCTAAAGACGGCAATACAGAAATGTATACCATTGCCAAGCCACTTCATGCTCATGAATTTGGAAACAAGAAAGAAGGCAAGTCAGTAGTGGGCTTCCGCTCTTGGTGTTATAACAGAGCCGGTTTTCGTTCATTTCGTTATGATCGTATCGTATCACTTAATCGAGTATAATTATGAATACATTAGAATCTGAGGTTAGAGAGTTAGGTTATCAATTAGCAGTTCGTGAGATGAGAGGAGAAAATAGTTTCTCATACCATCAACTTCGCAAACATCACAGTTATTTGTTGGCCAAATTAAATCGACTAAACAAGGTCGCATAATAAGCCAAATATTGTCAAATATAGCTGCAAATATACCCCTTCCCTTAGCGGGGCGGGGGTTTTTATTATATATAAAGTTTTCGTAAACTATTAACACTCAACGACTTATGGCGCCCGGGCGCCATAAGCGCCTGATAGTCAACAATTTAGGACGGATTTTTAATCATTGGTTTGCCTTGGGTTACCCAAGCCACCTCGTCTTCCAAGGTGCTAAAAATGTTCCTAATATCATCTTCCCACTCAGCAATTTGCTGATGGTCTTCTGGTGAGAGATCATCAGCGGGGGTGAGCATGAGGTTAATTTTTTCTTCCGCCTCGCTGAGTAGCTGGCGTACTTCGTATGGTGTTATTGTATCTGTCATACCTTACCCTACCTCCACTCGGGCCGAAAGTCAAGAAAAAGTTTATTTTTTTTAATCGTTGATACTCAACGACTTACAGCGCCCGGGCGCCATAAGCGCCTGATAGTCAACGATTTATGGAATTACATTATGTCAGATGTAAGAACCCATACCTTACCCTCCCAATCTAGCTTATCCGTCATGTCAGTAAACAAACCTGCTTTTAGGTTTGCATTTACAAAACTTTCGCTAACAACATATTCACCTCTTTCGTCAAATTTGTAATTATGGGGTACTTCAGCAATTATGACATCTTTATCTTCAGAGGTTGAGAGTAAGTATTTTGTTTTCATTTTTTAATTTTAACAGCTTGACCTTTTACTGATATGTAAGGTTGATTGGTGTTTTTGGCGAGTTGAGAAGCTAAGGCTAACGCGTCAGATTCTTTAGTAAACTCGTCAACGAGCTTACCGAACGAAAAGACTTGCAACCAGCTTCGGAAGTTTGGGTTGTTTTTTATTGCTATCATACCCTACCTTACTGCTCATTAAACGAAAAGTCAAACTTTTTTTAACTATTGTAAATAGCGCAAGTGCGGGTTGGCGGGCCGCAGTTAAAAGTTTTATAACTTCTTGATACTCAACGACTTACAGCGCCAGGGCGCCATAAGCGCCTGATAGTCAAGAACTTATGGAATTAATCTCTATCGCTAATGCAGTAGATCAGATCAGAAGATGAGTCGTCTCGATTTCGAGGGGTGTGCCACTCGCTTACTCCCGTTTTTGCTGGGATTTCTGAGCATATTTTTTTGGCTACTTCCAGGGCGGTGTAGCCGGCGTTTACTTCTGCGCTGAATTGAGCGGTGTTCATGGCGAATAAGCCGTTACGATTTTTGAGTTGCTGTATTGTAATCATACCTTACCCTACCTCCACCTGGGCCGAAAGTCAAGAAAAAAGTTTATTTTTTAAATCGTTGATACTCAACGACTTACAGCGCCCGGGCGCCATAAGTGCCTGATAATCAACAACTTACAACAACTTTCGATTTAATTCACTTTTTTCTTGCGGTCATTTAGTTTCGGCGCTATTGTATTTATATGATTAACCTACTATCCAATCCGAGCAAAATGCCTTGCTATTCATTCAACATTCCCGCTTTCAAGTATTGCCCAGCCGCGCAGCTATTGGCAAAAATTAAAGAAGCGGGCAAAAAGTTCATTTGCGATTCTTGCTACGCTTGCAAGGGTTTCTATATGTTTTCCAATGTCAAGGCAAGTTTACAAGGCAAGGCGGATCTTATCACAAAGTCTTTACACCAAGACAACGGGCAAACCTTTATTGATGAGATGTGCAAGCAAATTCGTGCAAAGTATTTCGACAAGCACGGCAACAAGAAAAAGTTAAAAAAGACAAACACCGACCTTTTCCGTGTTCATGATTCAGGCGATTTGTTTTCCCCTAAGTACATTTCCGCATGGGTTAGAATTTGCGAGCAATTCCCAACCATTCGTTTTTGGTTTCCAACTCGTGAATGGAAGCGCGACTCGCAACTTCCACACTTGCAAAAGTTAGCTAGTCTTAAAAATGTTTGCATTAAGCCAAGCGCAATCTATGTAGATGAGCCAGCCCCTCAAGTGGACGGACTCGACGCGGGCACTTCAGTTTATACTAGCAAGGCAAAAGCCGAGCAAGACGGACATTTTGTTTGCCCCGCTACTATTGAAGGCAACGAGCCAACTTGTCAAGCGAATAATTGCAACCTTTGCTTTATTAAGGGTTGCAAAAAGGGTATAGCATACTTAGCCCACTAAGTCAACCCTAAAAAAGCTCCCTAAGTTGTTGTTATTCAACGACTTATGGCGCCCGGGCGCCGGAAACCCTTGATAATCAATGACTTAAAAAAATCAAACTAATTATAAAAAAGTTTGACTTTAGTTATTAAGAGTGGTACCTTTAGGTATGACTAAATCTGAAATGCAAAAAGAAATCATCGACCTTCACAAAGCACTCAAAGAGTGCATCTTGACTGACTCGCAAAGAGTTGCAATACGCAACGAAATCGGCGAGCTGGAAGATCATATTGCTCTCCTCGAATTCGAGGATCAGCCAGACATTGACTGGGGATACCACGATCAGTACGAATTTTAACATAACTCGCTGATAGTCAACGACTTATGGCGCCCGGGCGCCATAAGCGCCTGGGCCTCAACGACTTACGACAATCTTCATTTTATTTCACTTTTTTCTTGCTATAATTAGGTAACGGGCTTAGGGTATAGGTATGAAGCACAGCAGTAACAACATAAACAAAGTGATGAAGCAACTGAAAAAATGTTCTGATGTCACCGAGATTCAACAAACAAAAAAGGGCTATATGGTCAAGGCAAAATGTGGCGAGCAACATTTGATCCACTACGGATCGAACTGCTACCACCCATTACGTCGTTGGCTTAAAACCTTCACTTCATTAAAAAACCTCACATTCTAATTATGACTACAAAACAACTAATCGAACTTATTAATTCAACTCAAGACGGAGAAATTTGGCTTTATGATAGCAAACTAAAAGATCACCTCGCTGTTGTCGAGGAAGCATTAGAGAAAGATTTGATTCACTTTATCCGCGCTGATGTGGGCAACATTACCACAGAATTTATTCGTGTTTCTATTTGACACAGAGCAAAAACTAAACTACTTTATACTTATGACAATTAAAGACAACGGAAAAGAATTCTACTTCGAGCGCTTAGCCAACGGCTTACTTAAAACTTATGACTATAAGTCAGCTTGGGATATTACATTTAAAAAAGTTGACGGCAAGTGGGTAGGTCACTTTCGTGGTGACTATCCTGGCTATGCAGGTTTACTTAAAAAACTCAACTTATTACAACAACAAGTAGATGCAGAAAGAGCATTGGCAAAAGATTTAGCTGAAGTAGCTTGACAAACAAAACAAACTAAACTAGATTATTATTATATGAAAAACTTCGATGATTTAAAATTCACTTACGATGACTCTATCAGAAGATGGAGTGCATCGCTCACACTTGATAATGGATATTTGTTTTCTGTTATTGCGGGCAACGATGATGGAGCATTTCAACCATTTTATGGTCGTTATCCTGATACTTTTGAAGTTGCAGTATTTAATGAAGATGGGAATTTTGTTCCTCTTGGTGCATATGATGATGTTCTTGGTTGGCAAGATCGAAACCAAGTAAGCTCTCTCATTCGTCAATTTGCGATAGATGGAAAAGCTCACGAAGATTTGCTTGTTGCCATGCGCGAAGAATCAAGAAAAGAGCTTGCATAAACCCAAAAACTAAATTACCTTATTATTATGACATTAACACAAGAAGAAAGAATCGAAAGAATCAAACAAGCAGTTAACGCGTCGAAGTTGTTCGGCAATAGCAAGATCGTTGAAGATTTTGTGGCAGATGTTCGCTCAGAAGAGGTCTTTGGCGAGTATGGTTTGCTAGATGTTCAACGTGAAGATATTGAAGACGAAGTTTCTCTTATTGATTACAAACCAACTGCCGAATCTATTGACGAAGAGGATTTAGATTTAGGAATTAGCGATGAAATGAAAGGACTTTACTCATGATTATTTTAGAAGTGTTAGTTACAATTTTTTTCTTGACAACACCATTAATGGCTTTTTATTTAATGTTCAGTTGTTTGTTTGAGGAATAATGGTTTTAACTCAAATAGCGCCTGGGCCTGGGCCGGTTTATTGTGGTATGCGCAAATAGCGCATGTCCGGACCGCAAACCCTTGATATCCAACGACTTATGTAAACTAGCATAACCTGTTGATATTCAACGACTTACAGCGCCCGGGCGCCA
>Ga0181557_1005933_pt1 | contig 10777 bp, 10 predicted proteins | sample 011ome_23_FD_148632 | JGI IMG/M metagenome (GOLD analysis project Ga0181557, IMG submission 148632) | Coastal salt marsh microbial communities from the Groves Creek Marsh, Skidaway Island, Georgia - 011506CT metaG (spades assembly) | ecosystem: Environmental > Aquatic > Marine > Intertidal zone... | reverse complement strand
CCACTGGCGAAAACTCTGGCTTGAGAACAAGCAAAACAGTGTTTAACTGTTCAGAATAAAATCAGAAAAATAAGAATAAAAAAAGGCAGCTTCAAGCTGCCTTTTTCGTTTGATTGTTTGGTAAAGCGGAAATTAATTTCCGCCTTCGTCCATTTTTTCCGACAGATAATTCTGAATACCCATATTTTCGATCAGGTAGAGCTGGGCTTCGATCCAGTCTACATGCTTTTCTTCATCATCCAGAATTGTGCGGAACAGATCGCGGCTGACATAGTCCTGCACGCTCTCGCTATAAGCAACGGCGGCACGCAGATCGGGGATGGCGCGCATCTCCAGATCCAGATCACAACGCAGCATTTCCTCGGTATGTTCTCCAATATGGAGTTTGCCCACATCCTGCATATTAGGCAGTCCTTCGAGAAATAAAATTCGATCGATAATATGATCGGCATGTTTCATTTCATCAATGGATTCTTCGCGAGTGTATTCTGCCAGCTCCTTCAGGCCCCAGTCTTCAAACATTTTTGCGTGGAGAAAGTACTGATTGATGGCTACCAGTTCATTGCCCAGTATTTTGTTCAGATGTTCGATTACCTTGCTGTCGCCTTTCATAGGTTCTTCCTGCTGTCTTGTTAAAAAAATGGAGAAAATGGCTGTGCCATAGAGGCTGCCATTGTGGCGTTATGAGACCTGATTGTCCAGCCACAGGGCGCTTAAGTGTTTAATTTTTATGAATAAAGAGCAAATACGAATGCTTATTGATCGTATTTTTATTCAGTATTTTAATCAGTAAAAGTATAAAGAGAGAACGGTAGGTAAGGGGGAAGTCGGCTAGCGAGCAGGTTTAACTTCCTGATTCATGTGCCTGGTTTACATAGCCGGTTCAAAAGGGGCTTTTTTTACGCTGGTTTCCACGATGCTTTGGGCAAGCTGGCTGCATCGGCCGCATTGACTGGCAACACCCAGTTCCTTGCAGACTTCTTCAAATGAACCGGCGCCCGCATTCACAAATTCCTTGATCTGGCGGTCTGTTACAGCTTTGCAAAGACATACGTACATGGCGTTTACGAAGTTCCCTGAAGTTGTTTAAGTGTTATTTAATTGTACTTGTCTGGAGTCTTGTTGAGAATGCTAAGCTAAATGAGAATCATTGTCAAAAAGAATTCTACTATTTCCCACTCTTTTTTTGAGCTGTGGGGATTGTCCTTCGAGACGGAATCAGTCGGTTATGATTTGCATCAAACGGATGTAAGACTCAGGCGCTTCTACTGAAAATAGCCTGACGGGCAACTTCTTTAGCGGTTGCAAAGTCAGCCTTGCCAGAACCCAGTTTGGGCAAGTCATCCACTGTGATGTAAACAGCGGGCAAGGAGAGGTTGTTGAGCCCACCAGCCAGCAATTTGGGACGTAATTCCCGTTCTTCCAGTTCGTGGGTGGAAAGAATGACAATCATTTCACCTTTTTTCGGGTCCGGCACGTTTATCGCAAGAATTTCAATTTCCTCATCATCCAGCGCTTCCCGCAGGATACGTTCAACGGTTCCCAGACCAATCATTTCACCACTTATTTTTGCAAAACGGGCATAACGGTCTTCTATGTGCAGAAAATTGTCTTCATCTATGGAGCCTTTATCCCCGGTGATATACCAGCGTTTGTCATCAACCATTTTAATGACACTTTCTGTTAATTCCTGATTGCCAAGATAGCCCTGCATTACCTGTGGGCCTGCCACCATGATCATGCCGGCAGTGCCTTGGGCTAATGGCTCCAGTGACTCGGGGTCTGCGATACGCAGCAATGTGCCGGGAATGGGTTTGCCAACACTACCTGGCTTGTTGTTGTCTTTGAGATGTTCACTTTCCAGATTGGGGAAGGGGGTATTTACCGTGGCTACCGGGGATAGTTCGGTACAGCCATAGCCTTCGTAAATAACCTTGTTAAAGCGTTTGAAAAAGGCCGCGCTGACCTCTGACTGCAGTTTTTCTGCTCCCGCCACCGTAAGTCTGATAGTCGCAAGGTCTTCTGCCTTGACCTTTGGGTTTTTGATATAGAGGCGGAAAAAGCTTGAGGTGCCAAATAACAGTGTTGCTGTTTTTTCTCTTATAGTTTTAGCAATAATAACCACGTCTGTGGGGTCGGGATGGCAGATCACTTTTATTCTTTCCAGCAAGGGCAGGAAAAGGCAGGCCGTCATACCAAAGGAATGGAAAATAGGCAGATTGGCCAGAATCACATCGCCGTCATGGGCATTTAGTATTTTGCTGACCTGTTTAACATTGGCAAGAATATTTTTATGGCTCAGCATGACCCCTTTCGGATCACCTTCGCTACCACTTGAAAAGAGAATCACTGCGGTACTGTCAAGATCCGGCTTTGCACAATAGCGCCGCTTGATCGCTGCCGCGGAAAAAAGTTTACAACTTAGCAATGTCAGTACTTTTTCCCATGTCGGGATGCTGGCATTAACATCTTCCAGCATTATCAGTTTGACCTTGTCCGCCAGAGGCGCCAGGTCGATACCCCGGGCTTTACATTTTTCCAGGAATTTCGATGAGGTGTATACCGTCTTCAGATCGGCCTGTTCAATGGCGGATATCATGCCATCAAGAGGAGCCGTGTAATTCAGTGGCACCAGGGTTTTGCCAAGAATCATAACTGCCATGCCGGACAGCAAACCACCGGCTGTGGTGGGCAGCAGCAAGCCAATGTTTTGTTCAGGGCTTAGTTTGGCAATGCGTTTGGAGAGCAGCAGGGAGCCGGTCAATGCCGTTCTTGCTTTCAGATTTGCTCCCAGCGTGTCAGCCAGGACTACCGGATTCCCCCTGGCCCTGGATGTGTCTACCCAATGCTCTCCAAGAGAAGGCAAGGTATCCAGATATTCCATCCAGGAGGGCATTGAATTGTCTTCGGGGAATGGGGTCATTCGGCTAATTCTGATTATTCTAGTGTTAGATTATTTAATTATTGTTGTTATGGGTTTCAGAATCGCTGAGACCAAATAAGCTGAACAGCAATAATAGACTGTAAGGGGCTATAGATTCCAGTCGCTGACAAAGAAAGCAGGGAATAAGAGTTTAGTCAGGTGGAAGGAAGCGAGTTATCTGATTAGGTGATATAGGAGGAAAGAACAGAAAAAAATAAAACCGGGGCAAATATTCTTACCCCGGTTTCATTTAAAGCGTGAGGAAATGTCGCCTGTTTTTATCAGGAAAAGGCAATGACATCCAGACCTTCCAGTTTGCTCAATACTTTCTCTGAAGTATTACCTTTCATAAGGGCTTTGGTTCCCTGTCTTGCCAACGTACCAATGAGCACCGTGTCGGCATCGATTTCTTTTGCGTAACGGGAAATTACTGTCGCAGGGTCACCTTCTTCGGCATGAACCCGGTCAGTTGGCAGACCGGAAATTTTCATGATCCTCTGGCGATCAGGGAAGTGCATGCTGTCTTTGTAGGCATTGACGACAAAAAAATCTGCATTATAGTGTTTTGCAATGTTCTGTCCTTCAATCAGTATTTTTTCATTGAGCCTGGCATATTCCGCTTCGTCCTGCTTTTGAATATTAATGGCCGCGAGAATTTTCTTGCGTGGCTTAATATCACTGGAACGTACAATAGTGACTGGAGCTACGGATGTTCGTAACAAAGCCCACTGCTGATTGCTGAACAGGCCTTTCTTGCTTCCCTGGGAATCCGGCATAAAAATATGGTCAGGCTGAAAACGCTGGGCACTTGCCAGAACTGCTTTCTGCCATTCATTTGACCAGCATAGTTCAAAGCTGAATGAGGCCCCGGCATTTTTTAATTTATCTGTAATGGCATTGAGCCAGACATCATCACGGTACAGATCGTCATTGTCGGCAGAAAGTTTTGTGTTTTCATTATCCACGCTTATAAAAAGATGGACATGGGATCCCGCTTCCTTGATTTCTGAGGTGATTACAGCGCGTTCCAGTGCCAGGTGCTTATTCTGAGTTGCTTCTATGATAACTAATACTTTTCTACCATCTGCCATGCTTAACTCCTGAAAAAAATATAGGTAACTGTTTTGACTATAAAGCCGTGACAGGAAATCACCTTGACTTTAATCAAGTACAGACAAATGTCGGGAATGAGGATTGTGCGTTGAACTGCAGGGCGAGCTCTGTTGGCCTGGACTCGCAGAAAAATGAAATTCAGGCTGCCTTGAAATTGTTAGGCGGGTTTTTCAGGATAAGGGCCAGCCGCCGAGTTTTTGCCAGCGGTTAATAATGAAACAAAATAGTTCTGCGGTTTTTTCAGCATCATAACGCGCCGAGTGAGCTTCTTCATTGTTGAAGTCAATTTCTGCACACTCGCAGGCCCGTGACAGCACTGTCTGGCCAAATGCGAGAGCACTCATTGATGCCGTATCGAGACTGGAAAAGGGGTGGAATGGATTACGTTTAATATTGTTTCGTTCTGCGGCGGCATTAACAAAGCCCTGATCAAAATGGGCATTATGGCCTACCAGAATAGCGCGGGTGCAAAGCTCATCCTTCATTTTCTTGCGAATATTCTTGAATAGTTCCTTGAATACGTCCGGTTCCTTGTGGGCAATTCTTAGCGGATGATGCGGGTCGATCCCGGTAAATTTTAATGCGGATTCTTCAAGGTTGGCGCCGGGAAAAGGTTCAACCCTGAAAAACCAGGTGTCCTCAGGTTCAAGAATTCCGTTCTCATCCATGCCAACTGTGACTGCAGCAATCTCGAGGAGGGCGTCGGTAGCGCTGTTAAAGCCGCCACATTCAACATCGATCACTACCGGTAAAAATCCGCGAAAGCGGCCGGCGAGTTGGGACTCAGGTTTGCTTGGTGTTTCTGGTTTATTCATGTGTGTTTTTTATTCGTTGACGATTGACCAGGAAAGCTGATTGTCGGCAAACAGAGGGATGACTTGTTCACTGCCGATTGAGTAGCTGGACGGTACTGTCCAGCTTTCCTTGCGCAGGGTTATTTGTTTCTGGTTTCTGGGTAGACCATAAAAATCCGGGCCGTTGAAACTGGCAAAGGCTTCCAGCTTGTCCAGACTGTCCAGCTGTTCAAAAATTTCAGCATACATTTCCAGTGCGGCAAAGGATGAAAAACAGCCGGCACAGCCGCAGGCGGCTTCTTTTTTACCAACCCCGTGGGGTGCGGAGTCCGTCCCGAGGAATAACTTTGGTGAGCCACTGGCCACGGCATCCAGTAAAGCCTGCTGATGAACATTTCTTTTCAATACCGGCAAGCAGTAATAATGAGGGCGGATGCCACCAGCGAGCATATGGTTGCGATTGAACAGCAGATGCTGGGGAGTCACGGTGGCAGCAATGTGTTGGTCGCCAGCAAGCACAAATTCCACGGCATCGCGGGTAGTTATATGTTCAAACACTATCTTAAGCCCTGGATACCTGGCACGCAGTGGCGCCAATACTTCGTCAATAAAGACTTTTTCGCGATCATAAATATCCACTTCATGCCGGGTAACTTCCCCATGGATCAACAGAGGTAAATTTAGCTCGATCATTTTTTCCAGTGCAGGATAGGTCTTGCTGATATCTGTCACGCCCTGATCGGAATTTGTGGTAGCGCCGGCGGGATAAAGTTTTACTCCAAACACAATGCCACTTTCTTTTGCTCTGGAAATTTCTTCCGTGGTCATGACATCGGTGAGGTAAAGGGTCATCAGGGGCTGAAAAGGACTGGCTTGGGGGACATGGGCCATTATCCTGTCACGGTAGGCTTGCGCATCAGCCGTGCTGGTAACAGGGGGGAGCAGATTGGGCATGATGATAGCTCGCCCCATGGTACGGGCGGTATGGGCAACGGTGTCAGACAGTGCGGCACCATCGCGCAGATGAAGGTGCCAGTCATCTGGTCTGGCCAGAGTAATTTCCTGCATTACTGGGTGCTTCCTGTTAATTTGGGTGAGTGTTGACGTTAATATGACCTGATAGGGAAATTATAACAGCTCTTCCTGCTTAACGATGCTCCCTGGCGTCGTAACTTATATGTTTATTTGCTGCTGTCATGCAAAGGGGAAGATTAGCGTAAATTGCTGACGAATAGTGACGATTCATTTCGCAAATGACTCTGGCAGCGTTACAATACCCGCCTTTTTTTCATCATGGGCAAATTTACTCGCCCTCTGGATTAGTTGTCACATCAGGAGAGTTTGATGTCGGATATCAAGAAAGTTGTACTGGCCTATTCAGGTGGCCTGGATACTTCAGTAATCGCCAAATGGTTGATGGATGTATATCAATGTGAAGTCGTAACATTTACTGCTGATGTGGGGCAGGGTAAGGAGGTTGAACCTGCCCGTGCCAAGGCTGAGGCGCTGGGCATAAAGGAAATCTATATCGATGATATCCGCGAAGAATTCGTGCGCGATTTCGTCTTCCCCATGTTTCGTGCCAACACTATATATGAGGGCGAATACCTGCTGGGCACCTCCATTGCGCGGCCTCTGATAGCCAAGCGCCTGGTGGAAATTGCCGAGGAAACCGGTGCCGATGCTATTTCCCATGGTGCTACCGGCAAAGGCAATGACCAGGTCCGTTTTGAACTGGGTGCCTATGCGCTGAAACCTGGGATCAAGATTATTGCTCCCTGGCGCGAATGGGATTTGAATTCTCGTGAAAAACTGATGGCCTATTGCGAGGAACATAATATTTCTGTGGAGCAGAAACGTGGCAATGAATCACCTTATTCCATGGACGCCAACTTGCTGCATATCTCCTATGAAGGCGGCATTCTGGAGGACCCTTCTGCAGAGCCCGAAGAGAGTATGTGGTTATGGTCGGTGTCTCCGGAGAATGCTCCAGATGAGCCCAGTTATGTTGATCTGGAATTTGTGCAAGGCGATATTGTCGCTGTTAATGGCGAGAAACTTTCACCGGCAACCATACTTGAGGAATTGAACAAGATAGGCGGGGCCAATGGCATTGGTCGCGTCGATATTGTGGAAAACCGGTATGTAGGGATGAAAGCCAGGGGCTGTTATGAAACTCCGGGCGGTACCATCATGCTTAAAGCACATCGGGCCATTGAGTCATTAACACTGGACCGCGAAGCAGCCCACTTGAAAGATGAGTTGATGCCACGCTATGCCTCGCTGATCTATAACGGCTACTGGTGGTCTCCTGAGCGTGAAGCGCTGCAGGCACTGATTGATAAAACCCAGGAACACGTCAACGGCTCGGTTCGACTCAAGCTATACAAGGGTAATGTCATCGTCGTCGGTCGTCAGTCAGAAGAGTCACTTTATGATGACATGGTGGCTTCGTTTGAAGACGACGCCGGCGCCTATGACCAGCATGATGCCGAGGGCTTCATTAAACTTAATGCCTTACGTTTGCGCACACTGGCCAGTAAGCGCAAGAAATCGTAAAAAACCTGGGCAATAGCCTTCAGCTGAGTCAGTGTTTTTGTGCTGGCAGGTTCAGAAGGTTTCAGGGCGAACGTTTCACGTTCGCCCTGACTGCCTAGTCCAGTTCTTTCTTTTTATATTCACACAGGTCTGAAATAACGCAGGAACCACAACGTGGTTTGCGTGCGATGCAGGTATATCTGCCATGGAGAATAAGCCAGTGGTGGGCATCGAGAATAAATTCTTCCGGTATAAACTTCATCAGTTTCTTTTCCACTTCCAGTACATTCTTTCCCGGCGCAATGCCGGTGCGGTTGGATACCCTGAAGATATGGGTGTCTACCGCCATGGCGGCTTCGCGGAAGGCAGTATTGAGGACAACATTGGCAGTTTTACGGCCAACCCCGGGCAGAGCTTCCAGGGCTTCCCGGGTGTTGGGTACTTGTGAATCATGTTGTTCAACAAGAATTTTGCAAGTCTTGATGACATTGGCGGCCTTGGTATTAAACAGGCCGATGGTCTTGATGTAATTTCTTACTTTGCTCTCACCCAGGGCGACGATAGCCTCCGGTGAATTGGCCACCGGGAACAGTTTCTCGGTGGCCTTGTTCACGCTGACATCTGTAGCCTGGGCTGAAAGCATCACGGCGATCAGAAGTTCAAAGGTTGAAGCGTATTTCAGTTCCGTAGTGGGTGTGGGGTTTTCGTTACGCAGGCGCGTAAAAATCTCGGTACGCTTGGCTTTATTCATCCGGTCACCCTAACACGCTTGCCTGGCGTTGGCTCTTGTTTGACCGGAGCCGGATTGGCCAGTTTCTTGTCGAGTATATTTTTCAGGGCTATAAGGCCTCCCATAAAGAGGAAGGCGCCAGGTGGCAGGATGGCCAGCAGGAAGGGCTTGTAGCTGGAGGCTACTCGCAGGGTCCAGTTGCCAGCAAAAGGCAGCAGACGATCCATGTTGGCAAATACGGCGCCGGTTCCTATTAATTCCCTGAGCATGCCCAGTACCAGCAGAACAGCGGCAAAGCCCAGGCCGGTCATCAGGCCATCGAGCAGGGAAGGGCCCAACGCATTTTTTGAGGCAAAGCTTTCCGCGCGGCCGAGGATGGTGCAATTGGTGACGATAAGAGGAATAAAGATGCCCAGTGCCTGATAAAGTTCGATGGCAAACGCCCGCAACAGCAGTTCGGCACAGGTAGTAAAGGTGGCAATAATCAGGACAAATATCGGCAGACGAATAGCGGGGGTCAGCCGATGCCGACTTAAAGAAACAATGCCATTGGAACCCAGTAATACGCCGATTGTCGCCAGCCCCAAACCTGCGGCATTGACTACAGAATTGCTTACCGCTAACAGGGGGCACAGGCCAAGCAGCTGAACCAGGGCGGCATTATTGGACCACAATCCCTGGCTAACAATATCCCGGGTTTGAGGTGAAATGGAATTGGATACGGACTTGGATAGCGGCATTATTAAAACTGGTTTGTGGCGTTCGCAAGTTTGTTCTGGTTTAACTGAAAAAATGTCAGCGCTCTTTCTACCGCATCAACCACGGCTCGAGTGGTAATGGTAGCACCGACCAGTTGATCGAATTCGCCACCGTCCTTAATAACTTTCCAACGTGATTGTGTCGGATTAAGCAATGATTTGCCATCGAAGCCAAGAATCCAGTCTGAAATAGAGATATCTATCTTGTCCCCCAGTCCCGGTGTTTCTTTATGCGCCAGTACGCGTACAGCCGAAACCTGGCCATCCGCCAGAACCCCTACCAAAATCAATATATTACCGCTGTAAGCGTCATGGGCTTCAACCGGGAGAATAGTGCCTGAAAACAAGCCATTGAGTTGACCTGTGTAGGCCTGACGCGAAGTGGAGAGTTGCAGCAGCTCTGGCTCGCTAAACGCAGGGTCGTCGGGTGTCAGTGTAAATGTATCCAGCAAGAGGTCGTTGTCGTGAAGGTTTTCCGGAAAAACTTCAGCGAGCGCACGACGCTCGGCAATGCGCTGTTGCTCCTGGATTCTGTCTGCGGTTGCCAGGTTGACGATGCCCAGTAGCAGGGCGGCCAGCAGGGCAAAAAAACCAAGAATCACACTGGTTTTAGTGATGGAGACAGGCAACTCGTTAGTAGAATTATTCCCCATGACTGCTTCCGTTTTGCTGCATGCGGACGAAATAATCCATAGCCGGGGCGGCAAAATTACCCAGTAGTACGGCAAAGGCGACGCCATCAGGATAGGCTCCCCAGATGCGGATACAGTAAATCAACAGGCCAATGAGCACGCCATAAATCAGCTTGGCCTGATTGGTAGCGGGGCCTGAAACCGGGTCTGTGGCGATGAAGAAGGCGCCAAACATGGCAGCACCACCAAACAGATGAAAAAACGGGGAACCATGACTGGCAGAACTGCCGCCATCATAGAAGACAAGGGCCAGCATGCCTATGGCGCCCAACACGGCAACGGGAATATGCCAGGTGATAATCCTGCGATAGAGCAGGTAAAGACCGCCAGCAAGAAAGCCGGCGTTGATCCATTCCCAACCAGTGCCGGAAAGCCGCCCAAACAGGGGATTGCCAGTCCAGTATTCTTCTATGGTCAAACCACCACGATCGAGCTTGAACTGATCCAGGGCCGTGGCACCGACGAAGGCATCCATGGTCTCGGGAGCAAAGCCAAGAAACTGATCCGCCAGGGTCATTAAAGCGGGCAACTGCTGATTCGCTGTTTCAGGAAAAAGCCAGCGTGTCATTTCCAGGGGGTAGGCGATCAGTAGCACAGCATAACCCACCATGGCAGGATTAAACGGGTTGTAGCCAAGGCCGCCATATAAATGCTTGGCAATAACGATGGCGAAAAATATACCTGTCAGACCCAGCCACCAGGGAGCCGCGGGAGGTAATGAAAGCGCAAGCAAGAGCGCGGTAACGGCGGCGCTGAAATCGGATAAAGACGCAGCGACAGGTTTATGGCGAATGGTTAAAACTGCAGCTTCCAGTGCAAGCGCGCACAGAACCAGCCAGATGATATTGATGAGGACGCCGGTACCAAAAAAAATCACCATTGCGGCAATGCCGGGAATACAGGCCAGCAACACCAGCAGCATAATCTGCCCAGTGGTCAGTCGGTGCTGGCGGGAATTAAACAGGAGGGTAGTCAATGTCATGAGCGGGCATGTTGCCAGCTTGCCCTGTTTGCATCAAGTGTTGGATTGGCGGAAAGGGGTTATCAATGATCCCCATGGCTTTTGCCTGTAATAAACTTGTTCCAGTATTATGATGGGAGTGATTTGGCAAGTGCTATAAAGTACAAGTCAGAAAATTAATTGAGAAAATAATTCATAAAGGGAAAAAGGGTCCATGAAAAAGTCCATAAAAAAGGCATTGAGCAAATGCCAGCAGCTAGCGTTATTG
>Ga0181557_1005932_pt1 | contig 10780 bp, 8 predicted proteins | sample 011ome_23_FD_148632 | JGI IMG/M metagenome (GOLD analysis project Ga0181557, IMG submission 148632) | Coastal salt marsh microbial communities from the Groves Creek Marsh, Skidaway Island, Georgia - 011506CT metaG (spades assembly) | ecosystem: Environmental > Aquatic > Marine > Intertidal zone >... | reverse complement strand
AGGCTCGTTCGGTATTTTGCCGAGCGAATACGCGACCCCTCTGGCCTTAGTGCTCACTGAGCTCGTGACGAATGCCGTGGAGCACGGGTTGAAAGAAAAAGACAACGGCGAAGTTGTTATCTCCTCACAGCGAACCGAGGCGACCCTGAGCGTGACTGTCCGAGACAACGGTGGCGGTCTCCCCGAGGGCAAAGTGGGAGACGGTTTGGGAACTCAGATTGTCCGGACACTTGTTCAAGGTGAGCTGGGCGGATCCATCGACTGGCACGCCATGAATGGGGAGGGTACTGAGGTTAATATCTCCATCCCGATGCAATTCCTCCATGAGAAGTACGTCACCGCGACCGTACCGAGCGTTTAGGAGGCGCGCCTCGCGCGAGCAGCTCGACGCTTGAGCGCGCGACGCTCGTCCTCGCTTAGACCACCCCACACACCGGAATCTTGATTTGTGTCGAGAGCGTACTGCAGGCAGTACTCCGTCACAGGACAATGAGAACATACAGCCTTGGCGCGATCAATTTGCTCGACAGCAGGTCCCGTGTTTCCGACCGGGAAGAAGAGTTCCGGGTCTACCGTCAAACATGCTGCTCTGTCGCGCCAATCCATCGTTTTCCTCCAAAGTGAGAGACCAGAACTAATCTGCCGGTGGTTCGACTGCGCCGATGGCTTCGGACTTCCGAGTTCGTAATTGCCTCCGAGAACCCACAATGTTTGCACACTCTTGCTTCGAAATCAACCATCCTCTTGACGGAGATGCCGAGATCAGGAAATTTCTATAGGGGTCGAGACAGATACGCTTGAGACATTGGTTGAGAGCGAGTGAACTAACGAATGAATCTGCGGAACTACGTCCGTTTGGTGACACGTTCAGCCCTAGACGGGCCACTCGGAAACCTTCTGCGTGATCACGTATTTCGCATTGAAGTCGCGCGGGAAGCCCGTTTCGTTGAGTCCCAACGCGAGCGTTCGGGACTAGCGGCGTCCTCAGAGATCGAGATAACCAAACAATTGCGCTCTCGCGGCGGCGAGACCTTTTTTATTTTGGGTTCGGGATCGAGTACTGAGGACGACGTGGATCATCGATTCAGTATTGTTTCGCAGGGCGTATCTGTCGGTATCAACGCCTGGGTTCTTCATGACTTTGTGCCGACATTCTACTGTTTCGAGCCGGTCCCCTCCCGAGAAATCGACCACTACCGCGTGCTGAGTTTTTTGAACCGCCCTGACGTCCTTGAAGCAAAGCCCGCAATTCTTGTCTTGAGACCACGCTCTTCTGTTGAATTCGAACAAATGCGTCAGATTCCGACTGCCTTGATTCCTCGAACCATGGTGTACGGAAGGGTTGCAGTGCCAACGCGTGATCTTCGTCATCTTCATCGAGACTCGGCGGTTTCCTTGAGTCATTTGGTCGGGAGGCGGCCACCTCTTGTCACGATGGATTCGGGGGCTTCAGTGATACGGATGACCTCTTTAGCGATTCAACTCGGGTTTAGAAAAATTGTTTACGTTGGCGTTGATCTCAACCACACAGAGTATTTTTGGGAGAGGAACCCTTCGTACCTGCAGAGGAGGGGAATCGTGTCCTTTAGGAGCAGCCAAAAGGGATCTCGTCATGAGACTCTGAACCCGGAAAGTAGGCCATTCCCCGTGACAGATGTGATTCGCGCCATCAGTGATGGATACGGTCGGGAGCCTGATTTTCGGCTGTTTTCTGGAAGCCCGGGGTCCGAATTATCCCGATTCTTGCCCATTTTTGACTGGACTTAGGGTCTGTCTACTCGGTCGCGGAGTCACGGAAATTTAGTCGCTCAGCTTTTTTGCGAAAATCATAGTCTCCGAGAATAAGTTTGGAAGGCACGATATAAAGTCTTGTCGACTAGCTTGATGAAAGATTTCACGGGTGGAGCGAGTCTTCTTCTCACATTTAGGCCCACTATCACCTTGAATGGCAGATTTGCAATTTGAAACCAGAGCAATCTCTCGAGAGGCCGGATCGCCTGCGCAACTCGTTTCGAGTGCATGTGAACGTTGGCAATTCGCTTGGGTGGACCGCCCTCCCGATTGACTATTGTTGGTAATCCAGATGTGGTGCAACCTAGTTTGGGAATGCTCGACAGTCGAGGCTCTGCGAAGTGGTTAAAGGAGAACAAACCCTTCGTATTCTTCGGGTCAGTGCCGTAGGTCCACATTCCGAGTCGATTGGCGTCGAACACAAACTCTGAATCACCGGGAGGTATTGAATTCATTGGTTTAAAGTCGCGAAACCGGTTCATCATTTGATCCGCGGTTGGCAGACCGCGCGCGTATTGAGGGCGTTGTTCCAAGAAATTTGTCAAGAGTTGCATCTCGTTCTCGAAGCGGGGACCTGTCGCGGCAAATTCGACGAGCGAGCTCAGGGAATTGTGATTATTTATGTAGACGAAGGACCCGATTGCCAGCGAGCCTGGGGCCCAGGGTATGTAGAGACCCTCGGCGTCGAGTGAGAGGCCTTCGAACTCTTGTTTGGTAATGAACAGGACAGAATCAAGCTCAAGGTGGAGAAGACGCTCCACGGAATGTAACTTCATAAACTGCTCAAGAACAAAAAACCTGAGGAGTGTCCTCGACCAAAATCCCCCCCGAAAACCACTGTCTAATCGGTGAGACCGAACTGCAGATTCAAATTCGCTCGGGTCGAACCATCCCCGATAGTCAATCACCTCCACTCGGGCGCCCAGATCGCTGTGATCAACATCTGTGAGAAGGCTTACTTTGTCTCCCCAAGTCCGGGTGGCGTGAGCAATCGATTTTCTTGCATACTTCGGAAGAACTTTTCCCGAATAAAAATACACAATCGGATAATCTCTCATGTTTTCAGTTCCTTATGAAGAACGATATTCTTTTCAGTCCCTCACGAGATTAGTCCTTGGGACCGCAGTCCGAGCCAGCGCCTCCCACTATCGGATGTGATGTCGGGGGTACCGAGACTGGCGCCGGTGGTCTCTTAGTTCGAGGGTATTGAAAACTTGTCTTCAAATCACAATGTGGTGAAAAGCTTATTCTGGCGGCCAAAAAATGACCTCGATTCCTCTAGGACCCGGCTAGACTAGAACTTTGGAAAAGGTGGGGTTTGAAATTCACCAACACCTCCCTGGAGTAGCTCCCGAAGAGTTGGCCAGAAAGTAGGTATGTGGCGGGTGGGCAACTTCGATATTCCTTTAAATCAGACCCCCAGGAAACCCGCGAGGGGCAACGACGCCGGCCATCAGACCTCTGTGAGTTCCGATGGTGCGGCACCAAACCGGGCGGTGGTAGCGATATCGACTGGTTCCAGCCAGTCGCCTTCATCAGGTCATTTCTACTGGCATTACTTGGGTCTTGTGGATAACGGCCAGATACCGCCGAACGTTGTTTTTCGAGTTTTGGGGAGTCGAAATCTGACGCATGCCTCCGCTATCCCTCTGTTTACAGAGAGGGCTCATCAAAGACGTTTCAAGGTCGGCGCGTCAACCATCTTTGATTATCGATTCCTCTCGATTGAGAAAACTCTGGGCATACTGGAGGGTGCGCACCCTTGCGCTTTCTACATCTACGAAGGTTCCCTAGCCGACCTCGCGTTAGTCTTTTACCTGGCCCCTCGTATGGCAGATTCAGCCTTCGTATTTAATTTGTTCTGGCCCTTGGATTGGCAAGAACTTATTGAGCGCCGGCGATGGTTCAGGCGCCTTCTAGGCCACCTACTTCGAACAAGCCCAATCAACATTCGCTTCTCCGCTGATACCCCTAAATTAGCCGGCTATTTGTCAAAAAAACTGAACTTCGACTTCCATGTCTGGCCGCCTTTCTCGCCCCTTAAGTTCGGCCACCAACGGGAAATTCGGCGTTCAAACTTCGACATTTTGATTGTTTTCAAGAGACCCGAGGATTTGAATTTTGCTCTTGACGTAATCGAAAAAGTTGGCCAGAACCGGGACCTCAACATTGCGCTCCAAGGCCCTACTAATGCTGCGGACGTGGAGTCTCGCTTCGCCCGGGTTCCACGATGCAAATTCACCTATTTTGGAAGCAATCTTGATCACGATAATTACGTGGATCTCTTGATGTCTTCCGGGATTGTCTTCCTTTCGTATCTGAAGAATCATTACGATTTTGGTAGCTCGGGGAAAGTCATGGACGCTCACCAGGCCGGCTGTGCGACCTTGGTCCCAGAAGGATCAGGTATTCACTCCCAGGTTGCTCAGCTTCGATTGGAGGCGTGGCACACCTTTTCTCCGGGCGACACCCCAGCTACGGCCAAGAAATTATTGAAGCTCGTCGATCAGCCTCGGCGTTTCGGAAGAACTACCCGAGATTATTCGCGTCTGCTTGACTTCGTTTTCGAGTTCCAAGATTCGCTCCAAGAAAAGCAGCGATTCAACAGAAAACCCTGCCGTAGCGGAGGCATTGGGTGGGCAATTCTCCTGGGTGTTGGGTGGCTTCTGCGACCGCGTTCCCGAACGAGCTGGAGACCGGTTTGGGCTGTGATTCATGGATTCCGATCCCGAATCCTCAAGTGAAGCGCCTTATCCGTTGCTTGAGCACGTTCCAGCTAGCTCTGGATCAGCGTTGCTACATGCATCAGGCAACAGGTTTTGGCGACTTGGATAGCATTGTGAGATGAAGGTATTGGAATTCTTGAGAAGTAGATTGTGGTACCGAACAGTAGTAACGTCACGACTATTTCGTCCTTTCTTGCGAGTTTTACCTCGCCGAACGGCTTTTCGAATCCTCAAACGGTTAGGGCCGGTATCTGTCAGAATTAAGTTGGGAGCGCAGAGCTTCTGGATTGTGACCTCTAGCGAAGACGATCATTACATGGACGCCATGCTCAATGGCCTCCGAGGCTGGGAAGCTGAATCACTTAGGTCTTGGGTGGAGCTTTGTTCCAAGGGCGGCACCGTGGTAGACGTGGGTGCTTATGGAGGTGTTTATACCGCCATCGCTATTGCTTCAGGTGCTGATCGGGTAATTGCATACGAGCCAAATCCTGTGATGTTCACCCGGCTGGAATCTACAGTGGCGATCAATCATCAATCAGGACGCGTTACCGCGAGAAACGTAGCCCTTTCCAGCTTTGCAGGTTCCTCAACACTTTTCGTTCTTGATGGCAGGAGCGGTACCTCAGGAGCTCGCTTAGAGGATGCTCCTCGAGATTCGGAGTACACGTGGGCAGCTGGACCCGTAGTCAGCGTGACAACTCTGCAAGACGAGCTTGAGATGCTTGGCGTTTCTTCAGTTTCTGCCCTGAAAATCGACGTGGAAGGCTTGGAGTCTGAGGTCTTGGAAGGTGCTCGCGACCTGCTAAGAAAGCAATCCCCAACGTTAATTGTCGAGTGCCTAACAGAGTCTGCATTGGACAAAGTGACTGCGATTCTTGCTCAATTTGGCTATGGCTCGGCGAGTCCACTCGATCATCCACGATCCTCTCCAGAAGGCGCACTGGCCATTTTCGGTGCTGGAAATTTCTTATTTCGTCCTGAGGTGTCTGATTCCCAGTCCACAGGATTTGGGAAGAAACGAGAGTACTCTCCTTACGGAAATGAATAGACCTGAGTGCTTCATTTGGTTTCTTCTAATCTGAGGAACGTTAGGAGACCAGAGAGCTGTGAAACTTTGTATCGGCGATGTGAGAAGTTTTTTCACCAAAGAGGGCGTGCGAGGAAGTGCTCATGAAAACTTTACTGCTATCGATTTCATCATTCTTTAGAAGGATGTTTCGCCACTTTGATGTGGTCATTTCGAGTCGGGTCCGCCGATTCCGAAAGAGGTTTCTTCCTGGCTTTCGTCTGAGAAGAATTGGCGCGCGCCGCGTCTTGGAACTTGAATCGAGCAACGCGCTTGTTTCTCAGGGCGTCGCTTCCGGCAAGCCATTCCTGCTCTCGCGATTCGGTACCGTCGAGCTGGATTACCTAATTGCGGTGGAGCAGGCGGGCAGCGCTACCGCAATTTCGCCAAAAATTCTTGAACCTCTAAGCAATAATGCGGGGGTTTTCCCCCTGACCGAGGAAAACCTTGGTCACTTCATCTCGATTTACAAGAGTGGAGTGGCTCAGATAGACGTTCTTGCGGTACGGGACAGCCCGATCGACGCCTGGCATCGGAATGCCCAGATGGTTGGACTTGAGCTATTCGCAAGAGAGCCTCCGCTTGTGGGGTGGGACGTTCTTTTTCCCTACCGAGCAAAATTTCCGTGGACAGGCCGCCTGAAGGGCATGAAGGTTCTGGTCATCCACCCCTTTGTCGAGACAATTGAGCGACAGATACCTAAACTTCCCCAGATACATGGCCGCGATATGTTCCCCGACGTCAGTTTTCAGCTCTATCGTCCTCCGCAGTTGCTGGCAGACTCTCTGGAGAGGAGCGAATGGGCTTCGTGGGGGGATGCTCTCGTTTCAGTGAAGAAAGACCTCGATAAGCTCACTTTCGACGCGGCTCTTATTGGCGCCGGTGCAATGGGCTTGCCGATCGCCGCCCACATCAAGAAACTGGGAAAGGTAGCTCTCCACTTAGGTGGTGATCTCCAGTTGCTGTTCGGTATCAAAGGGTCTCGCTGGCTCAGCTTTTACCCCCGAGTTGCGGCGAGGATGAATGACTTTTGGGTCTTTCCAGCAAAAGTCGAACGTCCACGCGGATTTCGCTCTGTAGAGAACGGGGGGTACTGGTAAGAAAATACTTTTCGCGACCCAGAAGACCGCCTAATTCAGTATGGCCTTGAAGACGTGCTGTGTTTGAGCACCTAAATGGCGGGGATTGTTCTCATGAGTCTCCACGCATGACAAACTAAGCGCTAGGGCCCAATTGTTTGTGGCGGTGGTATGTGTTCAGCGGAAAATCACTTGTTTGAATTAGATAGCAAATTCTTGCTCGGCTCACGTACGGGCATGGAATAGTTGATTTGCGGGTTCAAAATTGTTGTGGAGATGGCCAACTTACTCACTTAACTCTCGATGTGTAGGATTTGAGAATGGACATCAAACCCCGCTCCCGTGCTGTCACCGATGGCATTGAGGCCACCACGTCAAGGGGCATGCTGCGTGCTGTCGGCATGGGAGACGATGACTGGGACAAGCCACAGGTGGGAATTGCTAGTTCCTGGAACGAAATAACCCCCTGCAACCTGTCGCTGGGCCGTCTCGCTCAGGGCGCTAAAGAGGGTGTCCACTCTGGTGGCGGGTATCCATTGCAGTTTGGAACGATCTCTGTTTCTGACGGTATTTCCATGGGTCACGAAGGTATGCACTTCTCCCTGGTGAGCCGAGAAGTCATTGCCGACTCGGTAGAAACGGTCATGCAGGCTGAGCGCCTTGATGGCTCTGTGTTGTTGGCGGGGTGTGACAAGTCGATCCCTGGAATGTTGATGGCGGCGGCGCGCCTCGACCTGGCCTCTGTGTTCCTATACGCCGGTTCCATTGCCCCCGGATGGGTGAAGCTCTCTGACGGCACAGAGAAAGAAATCACCATCATCGACTCTTTTGAAGCTGTCGGTGCCGTTCAGGCGGGAAAGATGTCCGTTGAGGACGCGAAGCGCATTGAATGTGCATTTGCTCCGGGCGAAGGAACCTGTGGCGGTATGTATACGGCCAACACCATGGCGAGCGTTGCTGAGGCGCTGGGTATGAGCCTCCCCGGCTCGGCAAGCCCGGCCTCAGCAGATCGCCGCCGCGACTACTACGCTCACAAGTCTGGAGAAGCAGTCGTGGGAATGCTCAAGCGCGGACATACCGCCCGGGACGTCCTGACGATGGAAGCGTTTGAGAACGCTATAGCCGTGGGAATGGCACTGGGTGGCTCCACCAACATCGTCCTTCACCTGTTGGCTATCGCGAACGAGGCAGAGGTGCCTCTCACGTTGGCGGACTTCAATCGGATTGGGGACAAGGTCCCTCACATCGCTGATGTGAAGCCGTTTGGACAGTACGTCATGAACGACGTTGATCGCTATGGCGGGCTCCCTGTACTCATGAAGGCTCTGCTTGATGAGGGACTGCTCCACGGTGATGCGATCACGATTACCGGAAAAACAATGGCCGAGAACTTGGCGGAGCTAGACCCTCCAGCGCTCGATGGCAAGGTTTTGCGTTCACTGGACAACCCTTTCCACGCCACAGGGGGAATCACCATTCTGCACGGTTCGCTCGCTCCTGAGGGAGCGGTCGTGAAGACCGCTGGTTTTGATTCCGCTGTTTTTGAGGGCCCTGCGCGCGTTTTCGAGCGTGAGCGCGAGGCTATGGATGCTCTCGCGGAGGGTCGCATCAACAAGGGTGACATCGTCGTGATTCGCTACGAGGGGCCCAAGGGTGGGCCTGGAATGCGAGAGATGCTCTCCATCACCGCGCGAATAAAGGGTGCGGGACTAGGCAAGGATGTATTACTCTTGACGGACGGTCGATTCTCAGGCGGCACAACCGGACTGTGTATTGGCCACGTAGCTCCCGAAGCAGTGGATGCAGGACCTATTGCATTCGTAAGGGATGGTGACCTGATTCGGGTAGATATTCCATCCAGGACGCTCGATCTTCTCGTCGATGGCGACGAACTGGAAGCACGCCGTGAAGGCTGGGCACCGCTTCCTCCCCGCTACACCCGCGGTGTGCTGGCGAAGTACTCCAAGCTCGTCAAGTCGGCTTCTCTGGGTGCAGTGACCGGGTAACACCGTCGGTTTCCACATCCCTAACTAACGAAAAGCAGTGAACACATGAGTGATACGTCTATGGGCACTCTGGACCAGGAGACACCAGAGCTGTCTCCTGAAGAACAGCGCAAGGCACAGTTGGCTGCCAAGGCGCCCGTCCTCACGGGCTCCGGAGCCATTCTCAAGAGCCTCGAGTTGCTCGGAATCAAGGACGTCTTTGGTCTGCCCGGTGGGGCCATCATGCCTTTTTATGACGAGCTCATGTCTGCAGACAAAGTCCGCCATATCCTTGTTCGCCACGAACAAGGTGCCGGTCACGCTGCGGAAGGATATGCGGCGTCCACAGGAAAACTGGGAGTTTGTATCGCCACGTCTGGGCCCGGTGCCACGAACTTAGTGACGGCCATCGCTGACGCCCACATGGACTCAGTCCCTCTGCTGGCCATCACCGGTCAGGTGTTCTCCACCTCGATGGGAACAGATGCTTTCCAAGAAGTGGACATCTCCGGCGTGACCATGCCGATCACCAAGCACTCGTTCTTGGTGACCAAGCCCGAAGAAATCCCGGGTGTGATTGCTGCCGCTGTTCACATCGCAACCTCTGGTCGTCCAGGCCCAGTGTTGGTGGACGTCACCAAAGATGCCCAGCAGAAGTCCGCACCGTTTATTTGGCCTCCGGAGATTGATCTTCCCGGTTATCACCCGGTGACGAAGGCGAACGCGAAGCAAGTCCAGGTTGCCGCACAAATGATTGCGGAAGCCTCAAAACCTGTTCTGTATGTGGGTGGTGGAGTCATTCGTGCAGGAGCTCACAAAGAGCTCGCAGCGTTTGCCAACAAGGTGGGGGCCCCAGTGGTCACCACCTTGATGGCGAGAGGTGCTTTCCCCGACTCGAATCCACTTAATCTCGGTATGCCCGGTATGCACGGGACTGTCCCTGCTGTTTTGTCTTTCCAAGAATCTGACCTCCTGGTGGTGCTCGGTGCTCGTTTCGATGACCGGGTGACCGGAAAAGTCAGCGAGTTTGCCCCCAACGCCAAGGTCATCCACGTGGACATCGATCCGGCGGAAATTGGCAAGATTCGTCATGCGGAAGTGCCCATTGTGGGTGATGTGAAGGATGTGCTCGGTGACCTGCTGACTGCCTTCAACCAAGCAGCGAAAGCACACAAGCCCGATTACACCGCCTGGTGGGAACGCCTGACCTTCCTACGAGAGCAGTACCCCCTGGGTTATGACGAACCCGACGATGGTTTGCTCTCGCCGCAGTGGGTTATCCAAAAGATTGGCGAGATGTCAGGCCCTGAAGCAGTATTCGCTGCCGGCGTGGGGCAGCACCAAATGTGGGCAGCGCAGTTCATCAAGTATGAGCGTCCCAATGCGTGGTTGAACTCCGGAGGGGCTGGAACTATGGGGTATGCGGTTCCTGCTGCCATGGGCGCGAAAGTGGCCGAGCCTGAGCGTCTGGTGTGGGCAATTGATGGCGATGGCTGCTTTCAGATGACCAATCAGGAGCTTGCGACCTGCACGATCAACAACATCCCGATCAAGGTTGCCATCATCAACAACTCATCGCTGGGGATGGTTCGTCAATGGCAGTCATTGTTCTATGACGGGCGCCACTCGTTCACCGATTTGAACACGGGTCACGAGACCGCCATGATTCCTGATTTCGTGAAGCTCTCAGACTCATACGGGGCGCTGGGTATTCGGGTGCGAACCAAAGAGGAAGTTGAACCCGCCATCAAGCTCGCAATGGAGACCAACGATCGCCCTGTGGTAATCGACTTCATCGTGTCCAAGGACTCGATGGTGTGGCCGATGGTTCCCCAGGGTGTGGGTAACTCTCAGGTGCAATATGCCCGGGACCACGCGCCCGAGTGGGATGAGGAGTAAGTATGAGCCACGTACTCTCACTCCTGGTGGAGGACAAGCCAGGTCTGTTGACCAGGGTCGCAGGCCTTTTTGCTCGTCGAGGCTTCAACATTGAATCTCTTGCGGTAGGTAAGACCGAGATTCCCGGTCTTTCGCGCATCACCGTGGTGGTGGATGTCGAGGACCTTCCTTTGGAGCAGGTCACCAAGCAGCTGAACAAGCTCGTCAATGTTTTGAAGATTGTGGAGCTTGAGC
>Ga0181557_1005904_pt1 | contig 10816 bp, 8 predicted proteins | sample 011ome_23_FD_148632 | JGI IMG/M metagenome (GOLD analysis project Ga0181557, IMG submission 148632) | Coastal salt marsh microbial communities from the Groves Creek Marsh, Skidaway Island, Georgia - 011506CT metaG (spades assembly) | ecosystem: Environmental > Aquatic > Marine > Intertidal zone >... | reverse complement strand
TGCCCAATGGTTTCTCTTGACCAGCCTCCTAGCTGATCGATCATCTCTGTTGGGCAGTTAACTGCTCTTAATCTGTCACGCATTGAGTGCCTGAAACTATGGACACTGCATCCATCAGGTACATAGCTCTTTAACCACTTGTTGAGGGCAGCACTTGCAGAGTTACCATTGGTTTGGCCTGACCTATTATAGCGTGGGAATGCAAAGACAGGGTTCGTGGCTTGACGCACTATGCGCTGGGCTGCCCAAAGAGATGCTCCGACTAGCGGTATCTTCCTCTCACTTGCCGCTGTCTTGAGGCTACGCCAAGCATGTGGCTGTACAATGACATGTGGGATTTCTGCATCTAGCCTGATGTCGTCTATATGTAGCCCTGCTGCCTCAGATAAGCGCATTCCAGTATCGCTGATGAAGGCAACCAGCCAGCGCATGTCATCGTCAATACGATAGCATTCATCTTGTATTTGCCTGATTGTCTCTACTGGGAGAGGAAGACGTTTCTTAACTTTGTCACTGCGGTCATAGTAAATACGTGAGAACGGGTTCTTTAACTCCAGAGCATATTCACTAATAGCAAAGTTTATCACAGAGGTTAGTGAGTTAAGAACTCTGGCAATACTAGACCCAGCCAATCCCTTGCCTAACAAATAGTCTCTGTAGTCAAGTGCATCTTGACGTGTGTACTCATGCAAATCCTTATGGGCAGTTGCGTCTACAAGGTACTTACACGCCCTCTCTGCAGCTGCGTTAAAGGTCTTCCCCTTACCTTTACCCTTAATCGTCAGATAAGTTTGCAGGGCCTCAGATAGAGATATACTCTGCGCTGGGCTTTCTTGGGACTGTGTTACTTTAGCTACTGAATAAGACCTCAACATGTGTTGTCCCATCAGTTTAGGGTCCGTCATACGAAGGTGAGACCAGTATTCGTCCAACTTTGCAGCGGCAACTAAAGCACGTGTTTTGGCGGTAGAGGGACACTTCGTATTGAGTCCCTGCACTATTCGTGGACATAGGTAGTGTTGTTGCAGGTCAGTTGGGACTCTTCTGGTGAAGTAATAATAGCCACCACGGTTAAAGGTATAACGGACTCTTTTGGTCTGCATAATGGTCAACACCTCAGCTCAGCCATAAAGCATGGCATTAAGATTAACTGAGTGTTGTCAGATACTTGCAGGGTTCTAGCTTAATGGTAAAAGCTAGTATGTGGTGCCGGTGATAGGACTCGAACCTACGACCCCATCATTACGAATGACGTGCTCTACCAGCTGAGCTACACCGGCACTGATCCGTGTTTAATATATGGTTTTGTCCGCTGCAAGAGGGCGCAGTGGGGATCGAAATTTTGTTGGGCTCTTGCGAATTGGGGGCGGGACGATTAACTACGATGCAGAAGGAGACCCCGACATGATGGCAATTTACGGTCCGCTGCGTTTGATATTGGATATCGCCTATTTTATGATGATTGTGCACATCATCATGAGCTGGCTTATCAATTTCCAAGTGTTGAATATTCGCCAACCTTTGGTGGGGCAGATCTGGTACGGCTTGAACCGTTTGTTAGAGCCGATTTATGTACCGATTCGCCGGATATTGCCGAATACGGGTGCATTGGATTTGGCGCCGTTGGTTGCCTTTGTGATCGTCATTTCCTTGCGCGATTATATCCTTCCTACGCTGCTGTTTTAACGCCACATCTGTGTGACGTTGCGCGGTATTCATTGGCCAAGACCGCATTTTGGATGTGGTGGCCCATTGAATGCTTGCGCCTTTGATTGAACGGCGTTACCCAAGTCGCATGAAAATTATTCGCGATTACCATTTCGTCGCGCCCTCGGATCGGGGGGCCAGTGTTGCCATCGGAAATTTCGATGGTGTTCATTTGGGGCATCAGGCCGTCATTGATATCGCCAAACAGGCGGGTCAGGACGCGGATGTGCCTTTGGGAATTTTGACGTTCCAACCGCACCCCCGTCAATATTTCGCCCCCGATGCGCCAGCGTTTCGGTTGATGAGCCCACAAGCCCGCGCCACGCGGCTTGAACGGTTGGGTGTCGAACGGTTGTACGAGATGAATTTTAACGCAGCCATGGCAGCATTGTCGCCGCGCGATTTTGCGCAACAGGTGATCTGTGACGGGCTGGGATTGGTGCATGTCGTGGTGGGTGCGGATTTTTGTTTTGGCAAGGGGCGCTCTGGCACGGTCGACGATCTTAGGGCCTTTGGTCAAGAGATGGGGTTTGGTGTGACCGTCGCAGATATCTTGTCAAACGAAGTGGGCGAAGTATCTTCGACCGCAATCCGCCAAGCTTTGACAGATGGTCGACCCCGCGATGCGGCGGCGCAGCTTGGGCATTGGCATCGGATCGAGGGTCCCGTGATCGGCGGTGAACAGCGCGGCCGGGAATTGGGATATCCAACGGCCAACATGGCACTGGATGGATTGCATCTTCCAAAATTGGGCGTCTATGCCGTTTTGGTTGAGGTGTTGGATGGCCCATTCGTCGGCTCCTATCATGGCGCTGCCTCGCTTGGGGTGCGGCCCATGTTTGGGGAAAATACCCCGAACCTTGAAACCTTTATCTTTGATTTTTCTGGCGATCTTTATGGCGCGCAGCTGTCGGTCGGGTTGGTTGACTATCTGCGGCCTGAATTAAAGTTTGATAGTCTTGAGGCTTTGATCGACCAAATGGCCGCGGACTGCGATCAGGCGCGCGGTATTTTGGCGGCCTTATGACCCAAGATCCAATCAAGCGCGACAGCCTGCAGCCACGGTTTTGGGAAAAGAAACCGCTGAACAAAATGTCGAATGCCGAGTGGGAAGCATTATGCGACGGATGTGGCAAATGTTGCATGAACAAGATCGAAGACGAAGACACCGGGCGCGTTTATCTGACCCGCGTTGCGTGCCGATTGTTCGACGATACGACCTGTCGATGTGCCCAATATGACATTCGCCATCAGTTCGTTCCCGAATGCATTGTCCTGCGTCCTGACAACATAGATCAGCATGCGTATTGGATGCCTCGCACATGTGCCTATCGCCTGTTGTGGCAGGGTAAATCTTTGCCCGCATGGCATCCGTTGTTGTCGGGCGACCCTGAAACGGTCCACGATGCGGGCGTGTCGATGCGTCATCGCACCGTACCCGAGTTCGAAGTGGGCGAAGACGATTGGGAAGATCATTTAATTGAGGAGCCAAAATAAATGTTTTTTGCATCTGACAATACAGGCCCCGCGCCTGAACAGGTTTTGACAGCGATTGCCAATGCAAACGTTGGGTATCAATCCGGATATGGCGCCGATGATATCAATGCAAAAGCGATTGAAATGATCCGCACAGTGTTCGAAGCACCTGAGGCGGCGGTATATTTGGTTCCTACGGGGACGGCTGCCAATTCATTGGCCTTGGCGACACTTGCGAACCCGTGGGACACGATCTTTTGCACGCCTGTCGCGCATATCCACGTCGACGAATGCAATGCCCCTGAGTTTTTTTCGGGTGGTGCAAAGCTGACATTGGTTGGAAGTACCGACAAAATGACACCTGCCGATCTGACCGCAGCGATTGAGGCCGAAGGGGATCGTGGCGTGCATGGACCACAACGCGGCCCTATATCGTTGACACAGATTACCGAAGACGGTCGCGTCTATTCTTTGGATGAATTGCGTGCGTTGACCGATATCGCTAAATCTTATGGGCTGTCTGTGCACATGGATGGGGCGCGGTTTGCGAATGCGATTGTCGCGCTGGGGTGTACGCCTGCCGAAATGACGTGGAAGGCAGGCATTGACGCAGTGTCTTTTGGTGGCACCAAAAATGGCCTTTTAGGGGTTGAGGCGGTGATCTTGTTTAATCCCGCCAAGGCGATGGAATTTGAACTGCGGCGCAAACGTGGGGGGCATTTGTTTTCCAAACATCGTTACCTGTCGGCGCAAATGGTCGCCTATCTGACCGATGGTTTGTGGTTGGATTTGGCGACGCGTGCCAATGCCGCGGCGGCGAAATTGGCAGCGGGATTGAACGCGCATCCAAAGGCGCAATTCCTGTATCAACCCGACGGCAATTTGATGTTCGTATCCTTGCCTCGGTCGGTTCACCAACGCGCATTCGCGGCTGGCGCAAAATATTATACTTGGGGTGACGTTGAAACAGGCGATCCCGATGAAATGGTCAAGGCGCGGTTCGTGTGTGATTGGTCAAATGACCCCGCGCTGATCGACAAATTCCTGGATATCATCGCATAGGCGACTGGTTGGATTAATTAGTTATTGATTATAACTATATACTGACGTATTCTTCCCAAGAATGACTGTCTTGGGAAGTTTATGTTATGTCTGAGCCAATTTTGAAAATCGAACGCGATGAAGATATCGCGATCTTGACCATGAACCGCCCTGACAAGCGTAATGCGATGTGTGACGCATTGCTTGAGGCGATTGATGCCTTTTTCTCGGATGTACCAAATGATGTAAAAGCAGTGGTTTTGACGGGTACTGAGGGGCATTTTTGTTCGGGCTTGGATCTGTCGGAATTGGTGTTTCGCAATGCCGAAAACACCATGCGCCATTCGCGCAATTGGCACAAGGTGATGGACAAAATCCAATACGGCGGCATTCCGGTTGTGTCGGCAATGTTTGGCGCGGTCATCGGTGGCGGTTTGGAATTGGCGACGGCCACACATGTGCGCATCGCCGAACCATCAACCATTTTCCAATTACCCGAAGGACGTCGCGGCATATTCGTCGGCGGTGGGGCATCGGTGCGGGTTGGCCGCATTCTGGGCGCAGATCGCATGATCGAAATGATGCTTTCAGGGCGCAAGTATGATGCGTCCCGTGGCGAAGCGCTGGGCCTTGCACATTATGCGGTTGGCGACGGCGAAGCGCTGCCGATGGCGATAGATATGGCGCATAAAATCGCGAAAAACGCGCCTTTGTCGAATTATATCATGATCCAGGCCCTGTCGCGGATCGAAGACATGGCAAAGCAAGATGGGTTATTCACCGAAAGCCTGTGTGCCGCGCTTACTCAAACCAGCCCTGATGCAATAGAAGGGCTACAAGCGTTTTTGCAAAAACGCGATCCTAAATTCAGTTAGGGGGTATCTGATGTCGTTACATTACGCCCCCCATCGCACCACCGTTGAACGTGGTAGCAAGGGTGATCTGATCTATCGTTCCACTGCGCCTTTGGGCGACGTCGCCAAAACGACGGGTGAATGGCTTTACAGATGGGCGGCTGAGCGTCCACATCACACCTTTATCGCGGAACGCAGTGGCGCAGATTGGCGGCGTGTGTCGTATGCTGAGACATTGGAAATGGTGCGCGCGATTGGCGCGTCCCTATTGGCGCGTGGGATGACGGTGGACACCCCGATCTTGGTCATTTCTGGCAACAGTGTGGATCATGCGCTGTTGACCTTGGCCGCGCAATACGTGGGTGTGCCGACGGTGCCGTTGGCCGAACAATATGCGCTGATCCCCCAAGCGCGGTCGCGGATGATGGATGCGGCGGCCATGGTAAAGCCCGCGATGGTATATGCCCAAGATACCATGCGTTATGGTGATGCCTTGGCGATGTTCCCAGATGTGGAATGCGTCGTGTCCGAAGGGGCGGGATACACCACAATTGAGGATCTGGCCAAAGGATCAGACGCGGATGTGGATGCGGCCTTTGCCAAGGTCGGTCCAGACAGCGTTGTGAAAATTTTGCTGACCTCTGGATCAACATCAGCACCAAAGGCGGTGCCAACCACGCATAAAATGATGTGCACCAATCAAACACAATTGGCGCAATCGCTTCCGTTTTTAACGGATCGCCCCCCTGTTGTCGTGGATTGGTTGCCATGGAACCACGTGTTCGGTGGGTCGCATAACTTTAACGCGATTTTGGCAAACGGCGGATCATTCTATATTGATGATGGCAAACCAACCCCCGCCTTGATCGGGCGCACGGTGGAAAACCTGAAACTGCAATGTGGGACGTTGGCGTTTAATGTGCCTGTTGGATTTTCTCTGCTGCTGCAGGCATTCGACCGAGATGCTGATCTGGCCAAGGCCTATTTCCAAGATTTGGATATGATCTTTTACGCCGGTGCATCGCTGCCCCAAGATTTGTGGGAGGGGTTCGAAAACTATGCCCTGAAATATCGCGGTTCATTGCCATTGATGACCTCGTCCTGGGGGTTGACCGAAACAGCGCCAGCCTGCTTGATCCAACAAGAACCCATTCGAAAATCCGGCATCATTGGCGTGCCGATGGCAGGTGTTGAGATTAAGCTGGTCCCAAATGGCGACGATCGATACGAAACCCGTGTCAAAGGGCCAAATGTGATGACGGGGTACCTGAACAATGCTGAAAAAACCGCCGAGGCGTTTGATGAAGACGGGTATTTCATCACGGGTGACGCGATGACCTTTGTCGATCCAGACGATTACGACAAGGGGCTCCGGTTCGATGGCCGCATTTCCGAGGAATTCAAATTGCTGACGGGCACATGGGTGCGCGCGGGTGCGCTTCGTATGGATGTGTTGGCTGGTGTTGCACCTTTGGCCACAGATGTTGTCATCACGGGTTCGGATCGGGCCGATATTGGGGTGATGGTCTTTCCACATCCTGAGCACCTAATCGCTTTGGGGTATTCTGGGAACGATGATCATGGCTTGATCGCCGATGCCGCGATCATGGATGCGTTCGCGGCAAAGTTGGCCAATATGCAACGCGATGGCGGGTCAAGTTCGACGCGCATCGCGCGCGCCGTGATCCTATCCGAACCTGCGTCAATGCCCGAAGGCGAAATGACAGCCAAAGGCAACTTGAATTTTCGTAAAATACAAACCCGCCGCGCGGATATCTTGGACCGTTTGTACCAAGGTGGCGAAGGCGTCATAACATTGGGAAAATAACATGATAGACCTTGAGAAAATCCGCGCGATTGACTTTCATACACATGCCGAAGAACCCTGTGGATGCCACGCGGATGACGGATATGACGATCTGCAATCGACGATGGCGAAATATTTTGGTGCGCCATGGTCTCATCCCCCGACGATCCCCGAAACAGCGGCGCATTACCGTGAACAAAACATTGCGGCTGTAATCTTTCCCGTCGATGCCGAGCGTGAAACAGGTTATCGTCGGTACAAGAACGAAGAGGTTGCAGAACTGGCCGCTGAACATTCCGATGTATTGATCCCGTTTGCCTCGATTGATCCGCACAAGGGCAAAATGGGCGCCCGTGAAGCGCGTCGATTGATCAATGATTTCGGGATCAAAGGGTTCAAATTTCATCCCACCATGCAAGGATTTTATCCAAATGACCGCATGGCCTATGAGCTTTATGAAGCGATTGAGGAAGGGGGCGGAATTGCGCTTTTCCATACTGGTCAAACAGGTGTCGGATCAGGCATGCGCGGTGGCAATGGCATGCGTCTGAAATATTCCAACCCAATGTATATGGATGATGTGGCGGTTGATTTCCCAGACATGAAAATTGTCTTGGCACACCCAAGTTTTCCATGGCAAGAAGAGGCGCTGTCCGTCGCGCAGCACAAGCCAAATGTGTATATCGACCTGTCAGGGTGGTCGCCCAAATACTTCCCCGAAATTTTGGTAAAATATTGCAATTCGATCCTGCGTAAGAAGGTTTTGTTCGGGTCTGATTGGCCGATGATTACGCCGGAACGGTGGCTGTCTGATTTTGAAAAGATCAACATCAAAGACGACCTGCGCCCCGACATCATAAAAGGAAATGCGGCCCGCTTGCTTGGTCTTGTCTGATGGAATTTCGTGCGCCGCTGGAGGACATTTTATTCACGCTTTCTGCGCTGGGCGCAGATCGTTTGGATCATTATGATGCGGATCTGACGCGTGAAATTGGCGAACACTTTGGTCGTTTTGCAACGGATGTTTTGGCGCCGATCAATGCAATAGGCGATGCGCAGGGGTGTCGTTTGGAAAATGGCCGTGTGCGTATGCCCCAAGGGTTTAAGGAGGCCTTTGATCAATTGGCTGCGGACGGTTGGCAAGGCTTGACCGCACCCGAAGATTTTGGCGGGCAGGGACAGTCGCACATCATGTTGGGTGTGACATCGGAAATATTTTCGGGCGCAAACCATGCCCTGCAAATGGTCACCGGCCTTGTTCCCGGGGCCATTCGGACGCTTTTGACTTTTGGGACCGAGGATCAAAAATCCGCCTATATTCCAAAATTGATCGACGGGACCATGCTCGCGACCATGTGCCTGACCGAACCAAATGCCGGGTCGGATCTGGCACGTATTCGAACGCGTGCGGTCCCGTCGGGTGGCGCGTGGAAAATTACGGGCGAGAAGATCTTTATCTCAGGTGGGGATCAGGATTTAACCGACGATATTTTTCACCTTGTCCTTGCGCGGACAAGTGATGATGGGCTGAAAGGGCTGTCATTGTTTATTGTGACGGGACGCGTGAGCGTTACGCGGATCGAAGAAAAGATGGGTCTGCATGCGTCGCCCACATGTCAGATTGTGTTTGATGAAACCAATGCCGAACTGATTGGATCCGAGGGTCAAGGGTTGATCGCGATGTTCACGATGATGAACCACGCGCGCATTGATGTGGCCCTGCAGGGTGTTGCCCATGCCGCCCGTGCGTTTGATTTGGCGAATGCCTATGCGCATGATCGGGTTCAGGGGCAAATCAACGGGTCGGATGCGCGATTGATTGATCATGACGACGTGCGGCGTATGGTTGACGATATCGATGCCTTGGCTTTGATGTCCCGTGGTATTGCGCATTTGGCGATGATTGAGCTTGAGCGGGGGGATAAACCGGCATTGATTGAGTTCTTAACATCGATGGCCAAAGTGTTCGGGTCAGAAGCCGGGATCCGCGCCGCAGAAACTGGAATGCAAGTGTTGGGCGGGTACGGTTATTTGACCGAATATGGATTGGATCAAACCTATCGCGATGCACGCATTACGGCGATTTATGAAGGTGCAAACGGTATTCATACGCGCACATTGGCGACGCGCGGTATCAAATCAGGGGGCGCAGAGGCTTTTGGCCAGTTGTTGCAGGATTTAGGCGCATCCCAAGATTCGCAAGAGCGGTGGGCCCAAGCGGTGGAATACGTGCAACGTGGATCGGCCACACATATGGCGCCCTATTTTTATCAGGTGGCGGCACAGGTGTTGGTTTCGGTACTGTCACATCATTACGAAGCACAGGCGGATACCCACCCTGATCCCGATCGTATCCGACGGGTCGCGCGTCATGTCTGCGTTCATGCGGATGCCGAGGCCACAAAGGGTATATTTATAATGAACGCGCTGTGCGCGTAAGACATATTTTTGATTGGGGCTTTGCCCCAAACCCTAGGATATTTTCGTACAGAAAATGAAGAAAAAACGCCCCGATCTTTGCGGGGCGTTTTTTGTTAGAAGTCTAGGTTTTCGACGTTGAGCGCGTTGTTTTGGATGAATTCGCGCCGAGGTTCGACGATATCCCCCATGAGCTTTGTGAACAAATCGTCCGCTTCGGCAGCGTCATCGATTGTGACTTGCAACAACGTGCGCGCGTCTGGATCAAGGGTGGTTTCCCAAAGCTGATCTGGGTTCATTTCGCCCAAACCTTTGTAGCGTTGAAGCGACAAGCCTTTTTCGCCTTCGCGCAGAATGGCATCCAATAGATCCAGCGGTCCGTGGATCAGTTGGTTTTTATCCTTGCGGATCAGGGTGGCGGTGGTGCCATACACCTCTTGTAGGCTTTGGGTTAGGCTGCCTGTTTTTCGTGCTTCGCCTGATCGTAACATGGGACCATCAAGGGTGCGCATTTCTTCGACGCCGCGCAGCATGCGTGACAGGCGAATGCCCAGATCCTGAGTGATCCGACCCGACCAGCCGCGTTCATATTCAAGGGCGATCAGGTTTAGGCGGTCTGCGACCTTGTCGGCGATGCCTTGAAGGTTGGCATCAACGGCCCCCGGAACAAAGGCGCCTGCGATGGCTGCTTGTTCCAGAATGTGGCGCGGGTAATGTGTTGGGAATGCTTCGAGAACGCGGCTGAGTTGGCGTGCCTCTTCTACAACGCGGGCCAAGTCCAAGCCTGCCATTTCGGCACCAGTGCCCAAGCGCAAGACCGCGCCATCGACGCCTTGGTTAATCAGATAATCATCGAGTGCTGCCTGGTCTTTGAGGTAGACTTCGGATTTACCGCGCGCCACTTTGTATAGGGGGGGCTGCGCAATAAACAAGTGACCCGCCTCAACGAGTTGTGGCATTTGGCGATAGAAGAAGGTGAGCAGTAGAGTGCGGATATGTGCGCCATCCACGTCGGCGTCGGTCATGATGACGATCTTGTGGTAGCGCAATTTCGATAGATTGAATTCGTCCCGTCCGATGCCTGTGCCGAGCGCCATAACAAGGTTGCCGATTTCTTGGGACGCAAGCATGCGATCAAACCGCGCGCGTTCCACGTTCAAAATTTTACCGCGCAAGGGAAGGATTGCTTGGGTTCGGCGATCGCGGCCCGTTTGCGCAGAGCCGCCGGCGCTGTCACCCTCGACCAAGAAGACTTCGGTTTTTGAGGGGTCTTTTTCGGAACAATCCTTGAGTTTGCTTGCCAAGAAATTGATGTCGAGCGCAGATTTGCGGCGTGTCAATTCACGCGCTTTGCGGGCAGCTTCGCGGGCCAATGCGGCTTCGATGATTTTTCCGACGATGATTTTCGCTTCGTTCGGGTTTTCTTCGAACCATTCGGCCAGTTTTTCGTTCACAAGGCTTTCGACTGCGGGGCGAACTTCGGAGGAAACAAGCTTGTCCTTGGTTTGGCTTG
>Ga0181557_1005895_pt1 | contig 10830 bp, 9 predicted proteins | sample 011ome_23_FD_148632 | JGI IMG/M metagenome (GOLD analysis project Ga0181557, IMG submission 148632) | Coastal salt marsh microbial communities from the Groves Creek Marsh, Skidaway Island, Georgia - 011506CT metaG (spades assembly) | ecosystem: Environmental > Aquatic > Marine > Intertidal zone >... | reverse complement strand
CAGCTCATTGGCCAAGATCAAAAAAAAAAAGCCCGCGCGTCATGCGAGGGCTTTTGTAAAATTGATTGTACCGGGCGATCTTAGCGGATCACCAGGAACTCTACTCGGCGGTCTTCGGCCATTTGAGCTGCAGATGCGTTCTCCATGGCATTGAGATCTCCCTTCGAGAGAGTTTCAAGCCGTCCGGGGGAAACTCCCAAGGTCTCTAGGTACTGGCGAACGCTTTGAGATCGGCGTTCTCCAAGGCCAAGGTTGTACTCCGGAGTACCCCGCCAGTCGCAATGGCCCTCCAGTATTAAGCTATGAGACGGGAAGTCTCTCAAGTAATTGGCGACTTGGGTAAGTTTCGCTCGCTCGCTCGCTTTGATGCTCGATGAGTCAAAGTCGAAATAGACCATAGCGGAAATGATTCCTCGTTCACCGGACCCATCTCTGCCTTGGCCGGATTCTAGCATTGTTTCGCCAGGGGCGAAGGTGCCGGAGTCACTCAGACTGTCAAAACTTTCACCACGTCCCGAAGTGTCCGAGGATCCCATCACTGTGTCGAGTGGATTGGGGCGGCGGGGCTTTTTCTTACAGCCGGAGAATCCGACAGCGACGGCGATAATGAGGATGTATAGGATGGACTTTTTGGAAATCATAGATCTGAAAGCTTCAAATACAATCGATTATTCGGTATTGTTCCCGTTCGGCAAGAATTATAAACGGTTGAAGGGTATTTCTTATGAATGACAAGGCTTGGGGAGGGGAATCGGGAATCGTTCTGGTCGATAATGGGTCCTTGAACCCGAAATCAATTCTTGAAGCAAGATCGCTGGCGTTGTCGCTATCCAAGCATCTCCAGCAAACGGTTGTCTCGGTATCAGTCGCCCACAGCGACGGAGTTCCTGCCGGTGAGCTAGAAGGTATTCGTGCCCAGCTTTGGCAATCGTACCTCGAAGAAGCGGTCTCGTCTGGAATACAGGAAATATTTGCCATCCCTTTGTTCATTGGGCCGGGTTTTGCGTTGAAGAAGGCTAAGAGGACGGGTTTGGCTCAGTCCAAGGCGCTCGGAGGACCGGTTGTTAGATGGGCCGATCCACTGGTTAGCATGACTGATCGAGACACGGTTCTTACTGATATCCTAGTCGAGAACGTTCTCCGGGTTTTGGATACGAGCAAGGGAGAGCCACAGAGTCACAGAGTCTTGTTGGTAGACCATGGGAGTCCCTTCGTGGAGGTAACCGCGTGCCGCAATTTTGCTGCTAGCCAGCTGCAGAGGGCCTTGGGGAATAAAGTCGAATCAGTAGTCAGCTGTTCTATGGAACGGCGGGAAGGGAAGGAATTCGATTTTAATGACCCTTCGCTGCAAAAGGCTCTGAGTAATGCGAAGCAGGAGGGAATCGAGAAGGTCGTCATCTGCTATCTTTTTCTTTTTTCGGGTAGGCATGCCGGTTCCGGAGGTGATATCGATCAGATATGCCAAAAAGCGGGTTGGGGTCCGAGCCGGAATCTATTGAAAACTGATTTGATTGGTTCGAATCCGAAGCTCTTGAACCTACTGGAAACCCGCTTGAATTCAATTCAGCCTAGGCCCGAGTTTCAATAGGCTAAAACGGCTTCTTCAATAATACGGGAGGGGGTAAAAAACTGCTTGCCTTTGGATTCGATCGCAACTGAATAGCCAACTTCTCATTTTCCGAGGGCGGGTCGATAGCTCAATCGGTAGAGCAGTTGCCTTTTAAGCAATTGGTTCTGGGTTCGAGTCCCAGTCGACCCACCAATTTAAATCCCTAAATGACAACGTTTTAGCGTTACTGGTTCTTAAAGGATTGAGATCCGCTTCACCCTATTTTTTAACCTCCCTATGAGAAAGGGAAAAGGTGGCGACGGTAAGGACAGGCTTTTCGTTAAAAGCAAAATTCCGAACCTGGTTAAATACGTCGCTACGGGTCGTTATTACGCGAGGGCAAAACTGGGAGGTACCCAGGTTTACGAGTCCCTCAAGACATTCGACTACGAAGTCGCAGAGTTACGACTGGCGAAGTTCATGGATCAAATGCGTAAGCGGAGAGCGAAGCGTGTCAAAAGACCGAAGACCGGTACTTTCAAAGAGCTTTTTGACGACTATGAACGACGTATTGAAGTGGACAACGATTTGGCCGAATCCTCGAAAAAGGCAAAGCGGTACGCTCTCAAAAGACTCAAGGCCACTTGGCCCGAACTTGCTAATGTTCGCCCTTCCCGACTAAGCGTGGATGCGGTCGTCCAATGGGCGAAAAAGTTGAAGTCCGAGGGAACGAACTTCACCCCTCCAGGCGCGAAAATCGGGAGAAAGGGAAATTCGTCCTCAACGGTAAACAAAACCATTCAGGCCCTAACTAGGATAATGGACCTGGCAGTCGCGAAAGGGTTGGCGGCTGACAATATTGTCAGACAGAACGTCAAAACCGAAAAGCTTCGCGCGAAAGATTCGGCTAAGATCGGCTATATTCCTTCGAAAGAAGAGTTCGGCAAGATTCTAAACTATTTTTCCTCTTCATCGGGCGGATCACCCTTCGTCTTTGGTGCAAAGATAATCGCCTACACAGGCTGCCGAATCGAGGAGGCTCGAAAGCTCCGTTGGAAGCACGTTGATTTCGATTCCGGCATGCTCCATATCCCGGGGAGAAAAACAGACGCGGCCGATCGAAAGATTCCTATGGCCAACCAGCTTGTAAAGCTGTTAATGCCAGAATTTCAAAAGGTAGAAAAGATCTGTAAGCTGGATACTCGCGAAGTAAAAATAATGCCAGTTTCAACCTTAAACAAAAGGTTGAAAGCCGCTTGCGAGGCATTGGGGATCGAGTATTTTACCAATCACGATATCCGCGATTACTACGCTACTACTGCTTTGGAGGCGGGTATTCCGGTTCACACAGTTGCTGCATGGCTAGGACACGTGGATGGTGGGGCGTTGCTCTTGAAGCGATACGCTCATTTGCGAGATCAGCATTCGGCGGAACAGGCGAAGAAATTAAATTTCTGATGAACGATGTAGCGAGGTGTACAGAGATCGAGGGAATCCCGCGTGAGCGGATATGCAAATTTTTTAAGATCCGCGAGTCGGCATTGAATTTTGAGTTTTTTGAAAATTGGGTTTGGTGGTGGAGGCATTTGGACAAATACGAGCAATGGCTTTTTTCCCAAGCGGAGGAAATTGGAAGTCCTCCTGGTGATCTTTACTTGTTTAGCCGCTTTCGTTTTCCTCAGCACCTGGCTTTCAAGATGAGCTTCCACACAAGGCAAATGGTGGAGCGATCATTGGAGTGGGTTTCGTTGGAACTTAAGTCTCGTGTAGAGGGAGATGCTAATTGGAGGCCTGCGGCGTTAGGCCCTCTCCAAGTGGCGAACCTCAATGAAGTTGAGCTGAAGCTTCCTGCATCTCTCAAATCGGGAGAGTACTCAAGGAAAGAGAGATTAAGGATCTTAGATGAGTTAATGAAAGAGAAATTGGGTTTCTCTTCTCCCGGTAGAAAAGAAAAACCGGGCTTTCACCATTTGGAAATAATCGACCTTTACTCCCATTTTCCATCGGCAGGCCGAACAGATCTGAGACGGAAGGTATACGAGGCACACGATCTAAGCCTAGACACTGAGGCCAGTGCGACTGACAAATTCATAAAGCGACAATGGCGATGAGGTTTTAATTAGAACCAATTTATTCCTTTCGGGAGGTACTAAAAAAATGTGCATACCTAAGTGCATGTTTAGTGCCGAAACGTCGAATAACAATTGGGGCTTTTTAGATAAGCCAGTGTACACAGTGGAGGATCTCATGGAGATCACCAAAAGCTCCCGGACAACTATATGGAGAATCCAGAAATTGGGTTTTCTGAGAAAGTTGCCGGGCAAGACCAGCGTCCACGTTCCAAGGATGGAGGTCGTTCGCTACTTGGAGAGTGCTAGTGGTAGTTAGGCATTATTTTTTGCCGGACCAATTGAGGTGAAAACATTTGGTAATCGATAAGGAAAGTTGGGCAGATCGATGAGTGAAAGCGAAGGAACAAGAGGCGATAGCAGACGAAGCCCTTACATCGGCGAACCTGGTAAAAATAAAAAGCGACGCAATAAAGGGGCTTCGAAGAGGAAGTGGGAACACCCACAAAAGGGACCTTCACAACTCTCCAAAAAGGACCCGCAGTCATTACAAAAGGGAGAGCAAGATGACGCAAAAGGGACCCCATCTATAGTAAGACGAAATGTATGCCTCCCGGCATCCCCGTCCTCCCTTCTCGATCGAATGGTGGGCGGAGGTTGCCGGCTTGGAGCGGTAGCTTCCAACCATCTACTATATGCCGTATCCCATCTTGTAGATCTTGCTATGGATAGTGGTGGCAAGCGTTTACGCTCCCGCCTAAATCCATCTTTGAGAGATCATCCAAAGTCGTTTGAAGTTACGAAAGATGAGATGCGATGTTACATTAATAGGGTGTCTGTCGTGGCGTCAGCAGGACCCAAAACCACCACTCTAATGAAGCTGTTGGAGGACCTGGGCTATGTTCGTAAACTCAAAGGGGGTAGCAACATCCCTCCATGCAGAGGTACTACATACGCCTTCACTTGCAAACGCTTCGTGAAGTGTGAGATGGAGCTGAAAAGGTCTTACGTGGAGAAATGCGAGCGAAAACTCCAAAACCTAAAGATCAAAAGGGATGCTCATCCTCTCGTGGAAATCTTCAGGAGCAACGTGCGAGCTTATAGTCTATCTGAGGAAGATTTGGAGCTGCTTGCTCTGCATACATCATACGACGAAGAAGGCGTTGAAGATGAAGCTGGGAAAGATGGAACCAAATACTATTTCGACCAATATGTAGCATTGAAGAACTGGGACGGTGACACTGTTAAGGCCAAGAGAGGATCTTACTACTCAGTTTACTCGACAATACCGAGTTGCTTCAGAGTGAGGCGAAGGGACAAGGATGGCGTTTATCTAGCTTTGGTTGATATAAGCTCCGCGTTCTGCGTGTTCCTCTACAAGCTATTCCAGGGAGAGATAGAATGGGAAAAGGATAGGGGGGATTTTGTCGAAAAGGACCTTCGTGAGCTTCGTGCGTTCGGCGACGACATTGAACATCGCAGGGTGTACGAGAAGTTCGGAAAGAAGGGTTTTTTATCTCTTATGAATGCGTCCGAGGGAATTGGACACATCGGTGAAACAGCAGAGAAATTCGCAGCCGAGTATCCGCTGCTCGCCAGGCGCCTGCGGCGAATGAAAAAGCGTAACAAGCAGAAGCTTTATCACCTATTGCTTAAGGAGCAGACCAAAGTGATGGAGAAAGCTACACTGCAATGCCGTGAATGGGGTTTCGATACCATGATATTAGGCGATGAGCTAGATGTTCCTGAGCATGAGGCTTACAGGGTGAAAGACCTTTTGCTAGCCCTGATCCACGAGGAAACAGGACTCCATGCATGGATGAAAATAAGTTTCAGGTCTGCTGATGGGCTAAGGTCTGAAAGATTTAAGTTTGCTAACAACAACCCAGCCATGATGCCTATCTATCCTGCTGTCCCCATCGAAGAAACCATAGTCGAAAGAGCATCGGAGCTGTTCGCGATTGTCCGGATTCCAGCAAAGAGAGATGGACAAAGGTTCTGGGTACCGGAAGACAAGGCCGTTGTGGCGGCTCATCTTTTCAGCAACGTTGTTAGCAATCGATTGGGAATGGATGCGTGTCCTCGTATCGTTTGCGACAAAAAATATGCTGCGTAATGATGTGCAAATAGTTGATGGAAGGTATGTTAGGGACAACTCATACCACCCTGAAAACCCATCCCCCAAACAAAGGGCTTTTCGGTCCTTGGGAAAAGCGGCCTCGCCCACACAACAAACACGGGGGGGCGGGGGTCAAAGCCCGAAAGGGCTTTGCACACGTACTATTAATCATCCCCTCGAAAAAATGGCCCCTTGTTGAACCTTTGACAATAGGAAGTTTGAAGGTTGAGACGGAACTCTATGCCCGAACCGCATTTGGTCGGCTAGACGAATACAAATCCCCCCCCCGGTCGGTAGACCCAGCCCGTAGGACCGATGGTTTGCGAGCGAACGTCGCTAGTTCTTTATGGGTAGACCCCTTTTGTCCTTAAACTTACCGCAGATAATTACAATTAGGTCGATCCAATACCAGATCGTCAGACCTCCAAACGTAAGAAGCATTAAAATCCCGGTACCAATCTTCCCAGTGTAGAATCGGTGTACTCCAAATGTGCCTAGCAGTAGGCAAAGTAAGATAGTGGCAATGAAGGTCTTTTCACTCTTAGGTTCTGCGTTTTCTGACATACAAAACCGGTTAAAAAAGCTAGTTATTATGTCAATATATTTATTTTTGTAGCTAAAAATAGGACTTTTTACCGTTAAGATATGATCTAAAGACTTTTTTTATTCCAATGTTAGGGCGAAGTGTTAGGCCTTCTTTTTCGGTTATGGAAGATTCGGCAGCAGGGTTGTTTTTAATCGTCTTAATTGGACTGGTGGGATTTGTAGTGTTTGTAGTTATTTGGCTGCTTCCCGGTTTCATTGCTACTTCAAGAAACCACGCATACAGTGGAGTTGTTTGGGTACTGGCGATCGTGGGCATCGTAAACGGCCTAACTTGGGTTATCGCCATGATATGGTCTTTGTGGCCTAGGGAAAAATCTCTTGCCGATCCTTTGATTGGAAACGTAACGGGTACCGGTTCGAGAAATTCTGGAGACACGGTAGGTGCAATAGATGTGGGTAGGTCGCTTGGTCGGTTCGAGGAATCGGATATCAGGACACAGCTTCAGGACTGTGAGAGGATGCTTGAATCGGGTCTGATAACGAAAGAAGAGTATACTGAGAGGCGGCGTTCGATACTGAAGATCTGAGAAATCTATATTGAAAAATAAGTTTTTGAGATTAACGTTAAACGTAGTTTGGGCAACTGGGCTTGCACCGTTAGTATCGAGTCAGGATTTGCCTCTACTTGTATTGGGCGACCCAATTTTTGGTGAAGAAGATTGGCAGTTGGGGTTTTCAGTGGATCTCGATTCTGAGGGAGACACTCTAGCCGTTGGAACACCTGACTACAGATATTTAAATGATGGAATATGGACAACTGCTGGCAGGGTGGCCGTCTTTGATCTTGGTGCGGATGGATGGGTGAAAGCTCAAGAATTAGAAGGGTCTAATGGTTCACGGTTTGGCTCTTCGGTTCAGCTTAGTGCTGACGGAGAAACGCTGATTATCGGGGTACCAAGGGATGATCTCGGGGCTGGCCCGATGAGTGGAGCCGTATACAGGTATGGAAAGGCTGACGGAGTATTCGCCCTCGAGGGCAACCCGATAGCTGGCAAGTCCTCGTACGAATATTTTGGTGAAAGTGTATCGATTTCGGCAGACGCAAATTTTTTAGTAGCAGGAGCCAGATGGGCCGATTCTATCTCTATGCAAAATGTCGGGGCTGCTAGGATTTATGAATGGGATGGCGAGCAATGGCTCGAAAGGGCGGATTTGACGCGTAATGCGGGCGATTCCCTTTTCGGCTATTCAGTTTCGATAAGCGATGACGGTGCGGTGGTCGCCGTCGGTTCACCTTGGATGTATAAGCCGGGTGAGGATTTCCTAAACAACGCGGGTGAAGTTAGCTTATTCCAGAGAAGTGGTAATGTGTGGGTTGCGAAAGGCACCCCGATCACGGGAAGTCTAAGTAATCAGAATTTTGGGTGGTCCATCGGTCTCAACGAGAACGGCAACATAGTTGCGATAGGAGCAGGTGGGTTCGGTTTGAACGGAGAGCTTGCCGGTGGTGCCTGGGTTTACGCTTGGTCAGGCGAAGCGAATGATTGGCTCCAATTGGGAGCAACTATCGAAGGAGAGCTTCGGTCTGAAACGGGGAGGTCGGTTGCTTTATCTCGAGATGGCTCGATCTTACTAGTCGGTTCGACGAAGGCAGATAATGGTGATATTGAAGGCTCTGGCAGGGTCGTTACGTACTCGCTCGCTGAAAATCAATGGCAACCTGTTTCAACTGTGTATGGGGAGGATAGATACAACGAGTATACTGGTTATTCGTTGGCCCTGAACGGTGACACCGACGTCGCCGCTGTTGGGTCGTATGGCAACAACCAGGGCGTGACATTGAGCGGATCAATATACGTTTATGGTCTCGATCAAGATGCCGACGGGGTCGCCAACATCCGGGATGCTTTCCCTCAAGATCCGACAGAAACAATTGACACAGACGGCGACGGGACAGGCAACAACGCGGATTCGGACGATGATGGAGACGGATATGTCGATGTTTTTGAGGATTTCGCAGGAGCAGATAGTCTGGATTCGACTGACGCTGAAATATCTGAAAGTTTCGCGAAAGAGATGGCTCTGCCAATTCTGGATTTAGAACGTGAAAAAGGTATCAGTGCAGTCACCTCCAACCCTTCGTCGTACAGTCTCTACACGGCATCCGACGTTAGCGTAGCGGAAGCGACGGCTAGGACTGCCGGTCAATCCGACGTCACCTCTGATCCTTCGTCTTACAGTCTCTACACGGCGACTGATTTGAGTGCGGCTGAAGCCGCTGCTAGGACACTCGGCCAGCAGGATGTCACTGCGTCTCCTGAAACCTACGAGCTGGCTACAATGGCCCAGATAAGTGCTGCTGCCGAAGCTGCTCGCACAATCGTCAATGTATCGGCTCGCGTAGCGCTTGGAGAGGACGAGATAGTCACTCCAGGCTTCGTAGTTCTTGGTGAACAGAAGAAAACGCTAATACGGGCAGTTGGGCCGAAGCTCGCGGATTTGGGCGTTGGGTCGCCGCTCCCCAATCCGAAGATGACAGTCTACAAGACACGATACGACGGCAACCCTCCGGACCTGGTAGCTACCATCGACGACTGGAAGGCTGACAATGACAATGTTGCGGAGATTGTCTCGGCTATGAGTTCCGCCGGAGCCTTCCCGCTAGAGCCGGCTGAGACTTTCCAAGGTCGGCCGTTTATGACCGACGATACAAGCAGTGCCGCTGCCCTTGTAACGCTCGATGTAGGGGTTTACACAGTACAGGTCAGCTCGGCGGACGAGGGAGTGGGCGAGGTGTTGGTTGAGGTGTATGAGATTGTTGAATAGCGATACAGTGGAGCTGAATCAGTGACGCACCCTCTCAGTAGGCCATGTATACTAGGTCCTTTCATGTGTGATGGAGTACAGTGAATGTGGCATTTCTGGGATCGATCAACTGCATTGGCACCTCACTAGTACCTCCTAAAAGGAAGGGGAAATGGGTTAGAATTGATCAACTACGCCGCAAAAAATTATTCGCTTAATGGGCGAGTTATGTGAATAATTTCATTATGGAAGTCAGGTCTTTACTTTTCCTTACCGTTTTTATCGCCTCCGCCCATCAGGTTTTGCTGGGAAACACTTCTGGGGATTGGACATATACGGTCTCTGGCAGCGAAGCCACCATTACTGGCTATTCAGGTGCTGGTGGGGCGGTGGAAATCCCAGCCGTGGTGGATGGGATTTCTGTCGTTAAGGTAGGGGATGGTTTTCTTCCCCCCATCTTCGGCTATGGGAACACCACCGTGACTAGCGTAACCATCCCCGGCAGCGTGACGAGTATTGGGGATTTTGCGTTCTATGATTGCACCAGCCTTACCAGCGTAACCATTGGGAACAGCGTGACGATTATTGGGGATTCTGCGTTCTATTTTTGCACCAGCCTTACCAGTATCACCATCCCTGACAGCGTGACGATTATTGGGAATTTTGCGTTCTCTGATTGCTCCAGGCTTACCAGCATCAGCATCCCCGACAGCGTGACGAGTATTGGGTATGCTATGTTCTATTCTTGCACCAACCTTACCAGCATCACCATCCCTGACAGCGTTACGAGCATTGAGAGTTACGCGTTCTATGATTGCACCAGCCTTACCAGCATCACCATCCCCGACAGCGTGACGAGTATTGGTGATTTTGCGTTCGATTCTTGCACCAGCCTTGCCAGCGTAACCATTGGGAACAGCGTGACTAGTATTGGGAATTTTGCGTTCTCTTATTGCACCAGCCTTGCCAGCATCACCATCCCCGACAGCGTGACGATCATTAATAACCGCGCGTTCTCTAATTGCTCCAGCCTTACCAGCATCAGCATCCCCGACAGCGTGACGAGTATTGCGGATTTTGCGTTCTCTTCTTGCACCAGCCTTGCCAGCATCACCATCCCCGACAGCGTGACGATTATTGGGGTTCAAGCGTTCTATAATTGCACCAGCCTTACCAGCGTAACTCTGCCGATCCTCTTTAAAGATAGCTATTCATCTTTCTCTTTGTCATCCGACCAAGTCCTTCTGTATGGGGTGGGTACTTCTGGGGATTGGACATATTCGGCCTTGGATAGCCAAGCGACCATCACGGGCTATTCAGGTAGTGGCGGGGCTGTGGAAATCCCAGCCGTGGTGGATGGGTTTTCTGTCGTTAAGGTAGGGGATGGTTCTTCCCCCATCTTCGGCGATGGGAACACCACCGTGACTAGCGTAACCATTCCCGACAGCGTGACGAGTATTAGTGTTTACGCGTTCTATAATTGCTCCAACCTTACCAGCATCACCATACCCGGCAGCGTGACGAGTATTGGGAATTTTGCGTTCTCTTATTGCACCAGCCTTGCCAGCATCACCATCCCCGACAGCGTGACGATCATTAATAACCGCGCGTTCTCTAATTGCTCCAGCCTTACCAGCATCAGCATCCCCGACAGCGTGACGAGTATTGCGGATTTTGCGTTCGATAATTGCACCAGCCTTAATAGCATCAGCATCCCCGACAGCGTGACGAGTATTGGGGAT
>Ga0181557_1005860_pt1 | contig 10878 bp, 8 predicted proteins | sample 011ome_23_FD_148632 | JGI IMG/M metagenome (GOLD analysis project Ga0181557, IMG submission 148632) | Coastal salt marsh microbial communities from the Groves Creek Marsh, Skidaway Island, Georgia - 011506CT metaG (spades assembly) | ecosystem: Environmental > Aquatic > Marine > Intertidal zone >... | reverse complement strand
TGTCTGACTTGTGCGCTATCGAGGCCGCAAATGCGACAAGCCGGTCATCACAAAAAACTGGAACAGCGACCGCGAAATCTGGACTGTGTGGACTACCACCCTCCCACGGAGAGTTACTGAGAAAAACATCACCATTCCTAATCTCATCAACGGGATAACGCGCCAAAACACCTGCAATTACCGCAGGGAAAGCCCCGATGTGGATCGGCAGGACCACTTTTTGCGCAGCCAGGGAGCCGTCGCTCAGCAACACAGCACAGCTTGCGTCATGACTTTCTCTAATAATTGAGGAGTAACCTGAGCGGAACAACCCGGCCTGCATATCGTCTACAATTCCTCGGGCCATCGATGCGATCATTTCTGCTTCAAATACGGTTCCCACAAAGACTCCCTACGATTCAATCTTCTCCACCCCACCATAACCAAAACTTCACGGTTCGATCCAAACCAAAACAGATTGGAGTAAATACAATGTTCGTAGTTACCTATCTATCGTCGTGTCTGATAAACATCAACAAAAAGAGGAATCGCAAATGGAACTCATATGCTCACTAACCAGTCCTTATGCGCGACGAGTTCGCGCCCTTGCCTATGAACTGGCCATCCAAGATCAATTGAAAATTCATGTGGTCAAGCCACGAGAGTCTTCAGATTACTTATGGACCATTAACCCAATCGGAAAAGTCCCAACACTCCGTCTCGATGATGGATCCAGTATTTTCGACTCACTAATCATTTGCGATTACCTGATCGCAACCTATGCACCGGACTGGGGCCTTGAGCATCAGGCTGACTTTTGGAAGTACAGGACGCGCCTCTCCTTATTGAATCAAACAAGTGACGCGGGCTCTCAGGCCAAGAAGCTTTTAGCGCAGGATCCACCACAAACGAAAGGCGCAGATTTCCAGCTCGGAAAGGTACATCGCAGTCTGACTCATCTTGAGACGACTTGGAATTCGCTCGAATCAGAATTATCGCTGGCGTCGATCGGACTGGCCTGCACGTTCGATTGGTTACTAGACCGCTTTCCAGAGCAGGAATGGGATGGCCTCTATCCTCGAATCGGGCGCTGGTTTGACGGGTTTAAGACACGTGAATCTATGCAGAAAACACAAATACAGACTTAGGATTTTTGTAGCTCTAGGGATGCTCTATCTGGGTAAACAGCTCGGTGGGGAGAACCTGTCCGATCCCCGCTGATTCTGCCCGCTGAAGTGTCACTCCAGCGACCACCGCAAATTGAAGCCCAAGCCCGAGATCATTGACAAAGCAGGTACGTTCATCATTATTTGCTCGCCCACTGACTGACCCCGAGATGAGATCAGGCAGCGTCACACATGAAGAGAAATCGAACGCGTCAGATATTTCCCAACCGCGGCCCCCAGAATGATCGGGTACGACGAGATTGTCGGCTTGAACCAGGGCCGGCTTTCCATGCCCGAGATGTACACAAACTCGATCGGCCATCTCGAGACTATCTCTTGAAATCTCGGCAGGTTTGATGGATCCGACATGCATACCTGGCTCAAAGTACTCAGCCTCAAATACCGAATCGATCGAGCTAGTCGCACACAAGACAATGTCAACACCCTTAGTCGCCTCAGCAACAGATCCAGCGGCGCAGAAGTCTTGGCTGAACTGTTCACGCGCCTGTTCACAAAAAGACACCACGTTAACAGGGTTTGGACTAAACACACGGACCGTGTCTATCTCGGGACGGACAGCCAAGAGCCCCATCAGCTGGGCACCAGCTTGCCATCCCGAACCAATAATGGCCGCAGTTCTCGCGTCTTTTTTAGCTAAGTAATGTGTACCAAGTGCGCTGGTAGCGCCAACACGCATCCTCTGAATTACGCCATCAGGCATGATCGCCAACGGCTCCCCAGTCTCCGTAGAGAACACCAAAATCAAACCTGTATAACGGGAACCCGGCGCTGCGGGGACTTTGACACGTCGGTAGCTATCGCCCACTTTTGGCCAAGTCACAATGTCTGAGTTGATACGTACTGCACCAACGCTAAGCCTGGGTGCAATGCCATCCATGGTCTTCAGGCCATAAACCGATTCTCCGCTAGGTACGAGTGTATCAGACCGTTGTCGAGTGACAGCGACCCCTGAGGCAAAATCAAGGTAGGCTTCACTTAGCGCATCAATACACTGATCCATTTTCAGAATCGCTGTAATTTCTTGATTATTTAAAATACGCGTCAAGTGTTTGCCCCTTGATTATATTCCGCCTAAGCATCCTAGTTTCTCCAGCCGGGAAATCATTCCTCGCGTGACATGTCGACCAGTTATCCCAAATCACAAGATCGCCCTTCGTCCAACGGTGTGAAAAAGTCGCCAAACTCTGTTCGATGGTATCAAACAAGATGTGGAGGAGACTTTCGTTGTCGGAGAAGTTCGATCGATCACCATCGAGGCCGATTGTGCACAGAGGATTTAGGTAGAGGGCCGGCTCTTGCGAATTTGGGTGCCGTATGACGGCAGGATGCGTCGCTCTTTTAGCGAATCCATTGGAGGATCCTTGAGCGGGTCGCTCAGCGATATTGCGATAATCGAAGGAATGAGTTCCCTTCAGGCGACTGATACGCCCGACTAGGTCTTCCGGGAGTGAGCGAAAGACCGCACGCATATCAACGAATCGAGTTTCACCTCCGACTGAGGTGACTTCTAGAGCGTAAAGAATAGTCGCTCGATATGGTTCATCTATGAAGCACCCATCATGATGAAGCCACATTTCCCCGTCAGGCAGCGAGCCTATCGGGATACCATCCCGCCTCACGTTTGTCACCAGACCCATATAATCTGCGTAAGGGGACTGTTCAGCGCGGTCCGCCGAGGGTCTAGACCGTTTCGATGGCTCTCCAAAAACTTTTGCCATCTCTAGTTGTTGTGACTCGGTCAATTCAAGATTTGGAAAAACGAGCACCCCAAAACGATCGAGCGCATCGTTGAGTGCTAACTTGACCGACGTCGGCACATCTTTCACATCGAAACCCTCGACGATAGCCCCAAACACCGGAGATATCGCTCTGAAGCCAATCAAGCTCATGGGTTAGGTATAAATTTTTCCATTTTCGCGTCTACTCCATTCTTTCGCATTTCTTCCAACCAGATTCGGTGAATCTCGGTATGCTGATCCTCATATTCGATCTGATCACCCCCCTCCTTCAGGCTAGTTGACACCGCTCCTTTTTCACCTGGCTTCAAACCAAGCAGTGACCGCCTGTTTGCTGTTGTGAATGGGTACCTAGTGCCACCAATACCTGTCGCAAGATACCGTGCTGGGTTAGTCGACGTATTAAAGTGTTGATGGAACTGCTGGTCTGCAGGAGGAAATACCACACCGTGCTTCCAGTCCACTCGGGTGAAATCAGGGTCACCGTCATACCAGAGAAGCGAATACCCATGTCCAGTGACACACATGACATGGAACCCAGGCCCATGCCTGTGACCTTTTTTGTAGGTGCCGACGGGCATTTCAGAAATATGTGCATGCATGACCCCGTCGGCGAGTACGAACATGATATTAGTACCGCCTGCTCCGCGATCGCCCCACGCACGGAGCTCGATTTCGGCGAGATCAGGGACGAAGTTTGTCTCCCACATATGATTTCCCTGCCGAATCTCATGGAAATCACCATCACCCGTGAAATAGCCATCTTTGCCCGCCCGACCAGAAAAGTCATATGGATGGTCAAAAACGAAGGTCTCATCATTAAACAGGTTCATTACGGTCGGGCAATTAGTTGTTGCAACGATTAGAGCTCGATCAGTACCACTTCCATTAAAGTGACGGTATTTTGCATTGAGGGGGATCGCAAATAGACTGCGAGGACCCCACTCAAACAAGTGTTTTGATCCGTTTGCTAATTCGACTTGCGTGGATCCGTGCCCCTCGAGGACATAGATCACCTTCTCAAACAGGTGTTGCTGGACCGCGGTTGACCCACCCTTGGCAATCTCAAATAAGAACATACTTGAGAAATCACCCCGTCCCTTCAAATGAACCGCTGCACCATCACAACCAAACCGATCCCAGGGCTTTACCGGCACCTCAAAAAGATCAATACCAATATCCTCAACGACAGGGACGCCTTCTCTATTCACCCACTCTAGATAGGGATCAACACCATACCGAGGTTCACCAATAGCCATAACTTCTCCTAATGTTCTGATTGCTGTGCTGAATCAAATACCAGTGATTTAATCACTAGTGGAATGACGCCAGGGGGATTAATCAACTCCCCAACATCAATAAAATCGAGATCAGATAGAACGACTCCATCTAAAGACAGTACATATTTGCCCTTATTGAGTTCTTGATTCAATATCCGCCCCAAAAGCCGACCGACATCACCGTCAATGACGATCACTAAAGGTGCAATTCGATCCGGACGACAAAGCGCTAGATCAATCGCATCGGCGATGGCTTTCAAACGTTGATAACTAGGATCCCCTTTCCACGCAAACGAGAGCGCAACCTGACTGTCTCGGTCGATATCCCTCATCAGGCAGGCACTAATGATTTCCTCTGCGATGATATCGACATCAATGTCTTCCAGTGACAAATCAATATTTGGGTGAACAACAGGTACATTCCTTAACGGCAGAAAATCGAGGCTATCTGTGAAGATCGTCTTCCCTGAAACCTGAACCGTAAATTGTGACGCACCAATTACGGTCGCCCTGATGCCATGCTGAGCTTCTACCACCTCAGGTAGATCCGAATTCGCTCTTATTTTTTTAATCAACTTACTCGCCAGATCAAAAGCAAGGTCACCTAGCGGTTCGGTTTGACGACCATAAATAAATTCAGACACGCCCCCAGAAAAACTCATCTCCTCTGGAATCACAGGCCAGAGGAGGGGTTCAGTCAACAGTAATTGTTCTGTGAGAGGATCAGAACTCGCCCTTGAAATCATAGCGACAAGAACTGCCGCTAATCGTTCTACGATCATTTCCCTTTCCGCGTCCTTGAGTTCGGAAATATGATGAAATGGGATTTTCAGATCATCCACTACTGCAAGGATCGATTCATCACAACGCGTCCAATGTCCATCATCATCGGTGGCCATTAAACGGCCGCCAACCGCGCAGGCAGCGATGGAGATAATTTTTCCAGCGTCGATCAATGCGAACTTGGTTGTTCCTCCGCCAATATCGACATGTAACACTTTCTTTCTTGATCGCTTAGACCGCTCGACGGCACCAGAGCCATGAGCAGATAATACACACTCGAGTCGGTGCCCTGCGGTCGCGCAAACGAACTTTCCAGCTTGCTGAGCGAATAACTCGTCGATAGCTTTTGCGTTGGATCGCTTGATTGCTTCACCCGTCAGAATCACCGCGCCCGAGTCCACATCATGTTTGTGTAATCCAGCATCAAAATAGGCATGCTCAATGAAACCATTCAATGAATCGGCGTCTATGAGTCCATTGCCTAAGAACGGCGTAAACCGGATCGGAGATTGCCAGAGTATTTCTCGCTTGATGACTTCATACCGGCTCGACAAGCCTTGTGTTCTTCTCTGGAGATGCACTTTGGCGAAAATTAGGTGGGACGTTGATGAACCTATATCGATACCGACGGTGACAAGCTCGATATGCTCCTGTTCCCAAATCGAATCCGCTAGCGCTTTTTTCGTTTCTATAGAAGGATGATGCTCGTGGCCCTCATGGGCGATCAATGGTTTCATCAAAGCTTAGGTATCTAATTAAATGGATAAAAAAAGCGCCAGATTGTCTGGCGCTTTTCACGATATTAACGAATCGCGTCAACGACTTGTTTGATCACTTCAGGAGGAGTGTCATAAGCAGTGTTCACGAGACCTGCGACCCGCTTGCCCGAAATTGGTGATAAATCGAAACCACCCTTTTTCGCATCCGCCAAAAACTCTGGATCACTCATTGTCGCCATGAACGCCGCCTGCAAGGCTGCAGCGCGATCAGCAGGGACGCCTGGAGGAGCCACGTATGGACGCCCAAGACCCTGCCGCGCGAAAACCAAATTCAACATTTGAGTCTGCTTTTTCGCGTTAAACGAAGGTACTAGATCCATGACCAATGGAGTGTTCGGAAGCTCGGGATGCTTCTCGGTGGACATTTGCATCAAAATCACTAAATCACCGCTTTCGAGCAGGTCTTGATTCTTCGATTTGATAGAAGACCATGACCAACCACATCGTGCTTCGAGTTCTCCAGCAATCATCGCCTTCACAATATCCGAACCGCCACCGTACGGGCCAACGACTTTAAACTTGGTTCCAAGTACAGCGTTTAATAGCTTTGGAAACTGCTCTGTATCAGATCCTGAACCATTACCACCAGTCAGCACTTCTCGATCCCTCAAATCCTTCCAAGACTTGATGCCTGTGCGCTTGACTGTCGCACAAATAGAGACTTCATTGTTAGCCGATCCAACCCAGTGGAACTTATTCGCCTTGAACTTCGCTTTATCGTTATCGAGAAGCGGTTCAAACGGAGCACCCCGAGAAATCGCGCCAAAGACAGTGCCGTCCTGCGGAGCGCCTTCCCAGAGCCAATTAGTTAGCTTTACACTTCCAGCACCAGGCATATTTTTCGGGACAACATTCGGGTTTCCCGGTATGTGCTTACCCATATGCCGGGCGATCAATCGTGCGTAGCCGTCATAGCCACCACCGGGCTTATAGCCAATGTAGAGCTCGACGTCTTTTCCTTTATAGAAGTCTGCTACGGCGTCTGCCATGGCTCCCGCTGAGGCGGTTACGCAGGCAAGACCGATAACTGCAGATTGAAGAAGTTTTTTCATTCTTGTTCCCCGTTTGGTTTTTAATATTTCTGCACCACACAGACTAGATAATTCCACATAAATTGTAACTGCTCGCTCATATCATTTTTGTATAGGTCATCACTCCGCATCATCTTTCTTCGTCTTAAATCGTCGGAATCACTCCCTTCAGCTCTGGGAATATTGACCGGAGCACTGACTCTGGCCATGCGATATGGAAACCCTGATCGAATACAAAGTAAATCAAACAACTGATTACAAGAACGTACGAGATTGTCACGCGCCATGACTCAGAACCTCTAATTCTCATGTACCCAATAATGAATAATGCTGCCGCAAGTAAAATACCGCCAATCCACCAGACCAAAAGGAATCCGCATAGCCACAGGAAGAACTCAAATACACGCAGGTTGTAGTTTGTTCGGTCTAGATCGCCGAGATCGGATGTCAGATCCAGGGCACTTCCCTCAAGGTAGCCAACCACGCCCCTCTTGAATATTGACAATCCAAGAGTTGAGGCAGTGATGGCGAGTGTGATCCAAACAATCACCTGTGGCGCTCCTTGAGCCTCTTCTTCCCAGGCAAATGAACTCGCTAGTGCCCAAATTAGCAATATCAAAAGACCTAACGGGAACAAATCAATCATACGAAAGTCTGGCCTGCCAAAGCCAAAAAAGTCTATTCGTTCTTTTTTGATAAACACCCGCGTAAACAAAGGCTGCAGAAGACTGACCGCTGCAAGGGTTAGCATGACGGCGCAAACCGGTTTTAAGACCCATGCCCATTCATAAATTTGATAAGAAATGCGCATGTAGTCTTCAATGATCCCACCGAGAACAAACCCAAGAATCAGGGGTGGCCGTGGCCATTTGAGGTGCTTCATGGTCCAGCCGACGACACCAAATATGAGTAATGTGAATAAATCTCCCCAATCTGCCGATGCTTGGTACGCACCAACCATCATGATTGAAATAATGGCAGGAATGACTAATGTGTAGCGGAGAGTCGCAATCTTCGCGAATTGCCCACTGAACGCAAAACAAAGCCCAGCACCAAGGACATTAGCGAGGGCGATAGACCAAACCATTGAATAGGTGACTTGTAGGTTATCGGTCACCATCGACTTCCCCGGAACGAGTCCGTGAATCATGAAACCGCCCAACAACAGCGCCATTGACGCCGACCCTGGTACCCCGAATGCGATCGTCGGAACCAGCGAGCCGCCCTCTTTGGCATTGTTGGCACTCTCTGGTGCGATGACACCTCTGACATCACCCTTTCCGAATGTTTTGTCTGCATCTTTGACCGACTTCGCCGCATATCCATACGCAAACCAATCGACCACGGCCGAGCCGAGCCCCGGAATAGCTCCGATCATTGCGCCCAGCGATCCGCACTTAGCCACAAGCCACCAGTTCTGAAGAACGTCTCTCAGACCCTTAACCATACCTTCTTTAAGCGCGTATTTACTGGTATCCGAGATCGCTGTACGACGAGCAGCTACATCACATATTTCCGGTAATGCGAACAAACCAAGTGCTACAGGAAGTAGTGGAAGATCATCTATCAGATACAAGGTATCCAGCGTCCAGCGCTCCTGACCACTAGTGGGATCGCCACCCACCATCGATAACAGGATCCCAAAGCCCGCCATCGATAAACCGCGCAACGGCATAGATCCGGAGAGCGCTGACACCATTGACAACCCAAAAATCGAGAAAGCGAGTAACTCTGGTGAATTGATGTTCATCAGAATAGGCCGAAGCACTGGGATAGTTAAACCAAGAAGAAAAGCACCCCACAATCCTCCGATCAACGAAGCCGCATAGGCTGCACTCAATGCTCTGCCAGCTTCTCCATTCTTGGCCATACTATGACCATCAAGAACCGTTGCTTGCGAAGCTGAGGTTCCCGGCACACCAAATAAAACGGCAGGAATTGTGTCGCTTGTCGAGGTGACAGCACCGAGACCCAACATGAAAGCAAATGCAGAATAGGCATCCAGATTGAATGTGAAAGGCAAAAGCAGAGCAAGGCCAGCAACGCCTCCAACACCCGGCATAATACCCAAAGCCAACCCAATGACAGTCCCCATCCCTAGGTAAAAAAGTCGCTCTGGCTCTAGGAGAACAGAAAGCGCGGCAAGCGCAACATCCAAAAGGGAAGCATCCATTAATTAATCCTTAATTTTATTATAAGAGTACGCTACCACGGGCGACGATGAGTCCGCTATAACCGAGATAAAGTGGAATTATCTACCTTAGATAGAAAAAGACTCCTACTTAGGGAATTGAAAATCTTCGAGATCAGGAGATCTATCCAAGTGTCGATCGAGTTTGAACAGTTTGATTGCCTCCCGGACCTGCCCAGCGATTGGAGCGGAAAATCTTAATCGATCCGCCTCCGATAAAAACAGCGCCATGTCTTTCTCAGCCCAAAGTGCGGGCCTATCGTCGGCTCGCGTGGACATCGCCCAATTAGCGCCACTACTTTTTTCGAGCGCGGTACGCATCCGCTCTCGATCTACACCCATCCGCTCCCCAAAGTCTAAGCCCTCCATTGAGGCGGTTAGGCACGCCCAGAGTAAATAATTGTTTACCGCTTTGGCGACCTGTCCGGCTCCGATTGGACCCAAGAACTCGATGTCGCTACCGATATGACTGAGGATAGGAATCAAAGCGTCAAGCAACTGTCTGTCACCCCCGACAAAGAGGAGCAATTCGCCGGTATCCGCGGCCATCTCACCCCTAGCGATAGGACAATCGAGCAACTTTATATCCGCATTTTGGGACAATCGCTCCGCCAAGGCGCGCATGTAACTGGGTCGAACAGTCGCACAAACGATAATCGTTGTATCTGAATCGATCCCATGAATGAGGCCTGTTTCGCCAAAGATGATTTCTGTCACATCATTTTCAGAACCAGCCACGATGAATATGTGACGGCATATACTCGCGAGCGACTTGGAGTTAGTAACCCATGTAATGCCATTGGCCTCCGCGGATTCCTTTTGTGATAGGGCTTTATCTGTGCCGAAAACCAAATATGAGTCGACCAAACGAAGCGCCATCCTTGAACCCATGCGGCCCAAACCGACGAACCCTATGTTATCTGTAGCCATCATCTTCTCCCAGTTACTTGCAAAGTAGTTTGATCGCTCCGATATTTACTATCACATATGAGACAATATACAGAGAAACCCATGCATTTACGGTCTTTTGCTGCAACACAACTTCTGGGTCAGGAATCGATCGAACTCAGAGGTCCCCATGACCAACGACAAGTTATCGGAACGATGCCGGTGTGTTCAAAAGACGATCTTGCAAAAGTGATTGTGCAGGCGAAGATTGTTCAGAATGAATGGGCTCAGCAATCAATCGAAGTACGCGCGTCGGCTATTGAATCGTTTATTCCTCTGATCGAAGCCCGCTTGGATGAACTCGTTGAAGTACTGAAAGCGGAGCAAGGGATGCTTGACTCGGTCGTCAGACGAGAGGTGCAGGAATCGATTAGCCAAATCAAACACACTCTCCAAGTCGGTCCAGCAGAGCTCGCATCAATTCATCTAGAAGACGGGGCATTTACTGCTGAAGTTAGAAAAGTACCATTCGGAATCACAGCCGCGATCGTTCCATGGAATGCACCGATTTCGCTCGCTACCGCAAAGGTAATCCCCGCACTTCTCTCAGGTAATGCAATTATTGTAAAACCATCGCCTCGCGCACCAATCGGCGTAACGCAGTTCTTAGATTTGCTACGAGGTTGTCTACCGCCGGGGCTTATCAGCGTCCTACACGGGCTAGACGAGCTCGGGGAGGCGATGATTCAGCACCCTGATATTCGGAAAATTTCTTTTACTGGGAGCACTGCTGTAGGTAAACGAGTCGCGGCGTCAGCTGCGTCCGAACTGAAGTCTGTGCAGCTCGAACTCGGTGGAAACGACGCGGCTGTAGTTCTTTCTGATGCCAACATCAAAACAACTGCGACCCAACTCATAGACTCAGCATTCCGCCGGTCTGGTCAGTTTTGTTACGCAACAAAACGGGTATATGTGCACGCTTCAATCAAAGAACACATGATTGAAGAGCTGATCGCTGCTGCAG
>Ga0181557_1005858_pt1 | contig 10882 bp, 9 predicted proteins | sample 011ome_23_FD_148632 | JGI IMG/M metagenome (GOLD analysis project Ga0181557, IMG submission 148632) | Coastal salt marsh microbial communities from the Groves Creek Marsh, Skidaway Island, Georgia - 011506CT metaG (spades assembly) | ecosystem: Environmental > Aquatic > Marine > Intertidal zone >... | reverse complement strand
CGGGTAGAAATCATCAAAGGCCGGGGTAACAACGCATGACGCAAAGGTAACAACGCTTGAAATATACCCTAAAAATTAGGGCTTATTCACATGGACGAGAACGGCGATTTTGAGGAAATGCGCACAACAGATCTTCAGCGACAACATGCAATACAAGTTGCATGTGATCCTTATGAAAATAAACCAATGCGACTTCTTCTATCTGAAGTGCTTCGTTTTCCTTTAACTGCCGATGATGCGGTACGCGTCCGATGCTGTGGCAGCAATCGCCGGGTAAAACTTACGGGTAGAAATCATCAAAGGCTGGGGTAACAACGCACGCGGCAGAGGTAACAACGCACGAAAGACAGCAACGGTAACACGCCCTCGATGTTCTGAACGTATTCCGCAAACGTCTCATGCGTTCTATACGCCGAAAACAAGTCCTCTCGATGCATCAACGAGCACACGATTTCTGGATTCAATCGCAATGATTGCTATTGCTGCAAATCTACGTCGCTATTTATCGCTTCGAGCGTCGTCCCGTTGCAAATGATCAACATCGATAACAACTCCTTTGAGGCGTCGACAAAACCAGCCCGATTTGCCGCACACGCGGCGTTGTACACGACGCTAAATCGCTCTTCACAACCTCCAGGGTCGGCTTCTGTGTTCGCCATTGCTTTTTGATACGATGCCCAAGCGCGTTCGAAGCTGCTTTTAGAACCATCGATGTCATGATGTTTCAAGCACAAACGACCGAGATCCATCGATGCTTCACCAATACCAATATTGCCATCTAGATTTGACGCATTTGACCTGAGCGCGCGTTCGAATCCTTCCGACATTGCTAATTTGAAGGACTCGCAAGCTGAATTATCATCGCCGCGTGCCATGAAAATTTCAGCCTTCGTCTGGTACGCGTCTCCGATTGCATTCAGAGGTTCGATTGCTCCCAAAGAAAACGACGATGCGCTCTTCAATTTTTCAATGGCGACATCTATGGCCTGCATTGCATCTTCCTGGGCATCTAGTTTCAGCATGCATTGCGCGAACGACGTTACCGAACATCCCCAATCGTACAGTAAGCCGCCCAAGTCATCACCTTGCGAAGCGTCAGCAAAGCCGCACGCCTTTTCATAAATACCAATCATTTCGCCGTAGCTGCGTTTTGCGGCGTCGAAATCCGCCAGTTCGAGTGCATTCTCCGCATACTTGAGTCTTGCATCTGCCGCATTCCAAAGTGCTGGCAGCATGTCTCCTTGTGTATTTGAATCGGATTCAAGCAAATGCACTATTGCATCATATTCCGCAGTTGCTCTACTCAAGGCATCTCTAGTAAACACGTAGCCGCGAGTTCCAGCCGCATACTCAACAACTGCACTTAATGCAGTGGCTATACCATTGGAACGCTCCAGGTGGTCTCTTTTAACTTGTTCATATAATGTGAACGCTTCCTCACACAGTGCAACAGCACGGTCGGCAGCTGCGCGTTCGTCAAACAATGTTGATTCACGCAGAGGCAAAAAGCGGACAGCCAGAGTAGTTTCTTTAGCGACCTGTAGCAACGTGTCCGCTAAAGCCACTCGCACTTCATCTCCTGCGTTTCCAGAACTTGCCAGATTGCGCAAACCGGTCACCGCTTGCTCGAATGAAGCCAGCGCCTCGCTGCGTTTGTTGTGATGCTTTGACATCTTCTCGGCGCGAGTCAAAGTCTTCATGCACTCGTCGAAAGTCACAGGGTTCGACGTTGTCGACGCGTGCTGAGACGACGTTCTCGGTGACATCGATGTCGAGACCTCATTCGCCGCGCGCTCGTGTCGACGTTTTACGTGTGGCGGAACATACCCACCTGGCATCTTCGGCGCGACACCAAGTGCGGGACAAAAGTGTTGGTGCACGCCACACAATGACGCGCAACATCGTTGTTTCGGCGCCCTCGACGTCGGCGCACGTGAGTAAGCTATATAAACCTCCTTCGATCCATCGGCCATTTCAGCGATGTCACGACAGTCCGCGCACGCGGCGAGTGAATGCGTCGGCGTCGGCGGCTGATGAAAGCATGAACACGCGGCTCGACAGTTTACAAGCGTGGCTCAGCAGCGTGTCGCCATCGTTCGATGATTGCGGTTTACAACTCCGTAGTTTGAGTGATGACGGGTATGGTGTTCGCGCCGTGGCTTACAAAGACATCGCCCGCGACGGTGTTATGCTGTCTATTCCTCACGAGGCGTTTTTAACAGTTGCACGCGCGAGGGACTGTATGAAGTGCAGACAGTTCAGCAACGAGCTCAGTTCATTTCAAATTTTGGTGCTCAAGCTACTGTATGAAAAACATATCGCCGAGGCTTCATTTTGGTGGTCTTACTTGCGTACACTTCCTTCTGCAGAAGACCTGTCGTCCCATCCTTTGCTCTGGAGCGTAAACTTTCTTGACAAGTCGCATGCGGGCGGGAAACTGCGCGAGCGAATTCAATCGTGCGAAAATGATGTAAGCATGTTTGAAACTTTATGTGTAGGTCAAACTATCGTTGATGACGCAAATTGGCCGAGCTTGGACGAAGTAAAGTGGGCGACGGCGATTTTGACGTCGCGGGCGTTTCATCTTGGCGACAGCATGTCAACTGACGGAGGAGGAGAGTATTCAGATAGTGATTACGAGCGCGACCAGCGTATACTGAGCTCGTTGAATGACATCGACGACGAAGTGTGGGAACCCGGAGCGCATGCGGACGATGAACTTGAATGCGCGAGTGACAGCATCGCGTTGGTACCGTGGGCAGACGGTTTGAATCATTCTTCAAGCGCGACGCAGGTTTCGATTCTCAAATACAACGCCGCAACAGAAACTGCAAGTCTGCAAGCACACACCGCATACAAGATGGGGGATCAAGTTTTCGATTCATACGGAATTAATCTGACTTGTACCGATATGCTGTTAAATTATGGGTTTGTTGAGGTGACGCCATCGACAGCATTGTTCATCGAATTTCGTGGCGACGTCTTCCTCGATGCCGCCACAAAAGTGCTTCGAGAGTTGAATACAAGCTACGCAATATCGCAACTGCCAGGGATTAACGCTTCAGCCACGATTTTACGAGTCGATCAAAATGTTGGAATGGGCGATAACGCGCTGTGTTTTTGCGAAGCATTCTTCGACGACGTTCCGGAAAATAGCGATGGAACGCAGTCAATGTTGTTGTCTTTGCAAGTCGTATTACGGATGTGTGACGACGATCTTCTTTTGATCGATGAAAATTGTGTTTTAAAGAGTGAGCGAATCATAAAAGGTGTCGAGTATGGGGAAATACTGGTGAACGAGCGCGCGGCGGCGTACGTCATAGTGAACGAATACAACGCGCTACGTGCCGCCAAAAGAGCCGTGATGAGACAAATTGAGCAGATAATGCAAACGGATTTGCAGCAATAGACAAAACATATGTAAAGCTTACCGGTACTGTACTTATTATCAAGCAATTGCAGCGAGAATTTGGTCGACGTGCGCCGTTGTCTTTACGCTCGCCATCGATTGGTCGCGCTCGAGCCAGTGTCCTACAATCGTGCCATCCTTTTTAATCAAGAAAGTTTGACGATCGGAGAATCGACCAAGTAAAGGGATTTTCAAATCCGCACCATATGCCGCAGACACAGAGCCATCGTTGTCGCTTAAAATGGTGAACGACTTCAAGCCTTTGCCGGTACAGAATTCGTCTTGCTTTTCAAGAGTATCCATCGAAATTCCCACAACGCGCGTATTCTTCGCCTTAAATGCAGGGATCGCTGCTTCAAAGCGTTGCGACTCTATCGTACATCCAGGGGATCCGGCTTGGTTAAAGAAATACACGACCGCGAAATCGTTTTCTTGCAGGATGTTCGACAGCTCGACAGTCGCGCCGCCTCCCGTACCCGGCAACGCAAACTCGGGAGCCTTTGCACCGACATCCAACGCCTTTGCGGGTGATGCTTGGATGATCATGGACGCCATGACAGAGCCAACTAAGAGTGTGCGCCTGTCAACAACGCCAGCGCTTGCGTGCACCGCAACTTGTGCTCTTTTAGAAGCCTTCGACGTCGTCACCTTTCGTGGCAAGACGCACGCAGCGCCCATGGAGCGCGTCATCATCGTTTGCATCATGATCGATTTATCGCCGGGCTCACTTGCGCGCGTGCGTGCGTCTCGTGCGTTGCGTTCTGACGAGCGTCAGTGCTGTGCGCGCGAGAATCGAAAATCGAAAATGGGGGGCGCATCGTCGTCGCGTGATAGCAGTACGGCGTTTCACTTTGTGCACACGATAGGGACATTATTTGCGGCGATAGGTACGTACGTAGTCATCGGTTCGCGAGCATAAACACCAGCGTAAACACCAGCTAAAAGACTGACGTGGATGATGCTGAAACTCTGAATTCGACACAGTGGCGCAAATCGCCGTGACATTTGGCTTTACAAAGACCGCCTCGACGTATGCAGAGCTGAGCGAAGATGTAAAAATCAAGCTGAATATGCTCGCGATGCGCGCGGATGTTGCTTACGACGAAACAAAGAGTGCACACAGCGACGCTCTAAGTGCGCTCTTTAAAGCTTCATTTGAACACCCTGCAAAACTCCCGCGAGACTTGAAGAGCGAGATTTGGAAAGACATGGGATGGCAAGGTGTATCACCAGCTACAGATTTCCGAGCTGCTGGCTTCCTAAGCTTGGAAAATTTGCTTTGGCTCGCGCAGGAAAAACCAGAGTTGTATCGAGCGTTGCGCCACAAGACCCGCGGCAAGAGAAGCGAATACGAATACCCCTTCGCCATAGCTGGGGTTAATTTAACGTACAAATTGGTGAAAATATTAGATATCAAACAGCCCGCACCGACGACGGCGACAGGGGCGTGTTTCGCCAGATTGTTAGCGCAACACGAGGACGCGTTCGAAACCGTGTACGCGCAGGCATTCGACGTGTTGGACCAGACGTGGCTAGAGTTTGGTAATGCCACATATATGGACTTTCCACGCGTGATGGAAATAACTCTTAGTAAATTAGAAAAAGCCATGGATAAGGCGCAGTCTTTAGAAGATATCGCAACCAGTCTAGGTGTCTAGTTTTATATATACAAAGTGTAATATTTCACCCGTCTCGCTTCGTTGTTGGCGGCTGCCATCCGTCAGGTAGCTTGAACGGCAAGCCAATCTTGGACCGACAATCGCATGGGCCATCACTTCCACATCCACAATCCGCACGCGCGTCTCGCGTGCCATTTCTATCTTCTTCGGTTTTGAACTCTGTGACGATGACGACGACGTCCTCGTCGCCTTCGTTGACATCAGCGTGCAGGTTGTTCGGTGGATCCGCTTCGTACCAATACGCCTTACCAGTGTCAAATACCAGGTCTTTTCTAGACCCATCTTCGTCGACGCGCTTCAAGACGCCACCTTGCAACGCCACAATCGTTCGCGCTCGGTCGTGTCGATGCATCTTCAGCGGCATGTTTGGTGGCACCGTCGTTTTCCAACAGATTGCGAAGTCATTTTCAAACATAAACTCGCGTGACATGCTGTTTCGCTCGTCACACTACCAGCTCGATTGTGAAAACGCGAATCCTTTGATCATGCGTCGCGCGTGTGAAGACTTTGGACACTGCACCGCGCGATTTTATTTTGTTTGGTTCGGTGAGAAACGCGTAAGACCATCACTTACTGACGCGTGCAATGTCTACCCTCGCCGCCACGCAGGCGGATGGGTTTTATTATCCACCGGTACGTATGCAGTGTCTCTCGAGTCGCCGTAATCGTCGCACGCGAACTTTCAGCGGCTCAAGTCGCGTGGTTTTGCCACTTTCTCTGCTGCGCGCGGTGACTGACAAAAGTTGTCCGACGATGTTCATTACCCACGTAGGATTGGACCCCAGAGGGTGGGTCTAAAAATAGCGCGTTCAGAGGTTCAAATGGTGCGCTCGGTAAGCGAGCAAATAAAAAGTCACAAGGGCTGTTGACGATTAGATTTGAGATGCCATTTAACGTGCGTTGCGGCGCCTGTGGGCACACCATAGCCAAAGGTGTACGATTCAATGCGGAAAAGAAGAAGATTGGAAACTATCACTCCACGCCAATTTGGAGTTTTACCATGTACTCTGCGTGTTGTCATCAAGAAATAGAAGTGCAGACGGATCCCGCGAATACTGAATACAACATAGTGAAGGGCGCGGAGCGCTGCGTCGGCGGCCAAGGATACGAGGCAGAGTCGCCGGATGATTTGATGCAAATGTTAGAATATCAGAACGATGAAGAACGTGCAGCATTACTAGCAAATCCTTTAGCAGTTTTAGAGCGAAGCGTGAACGACGAAAAGCGAGCCAAGGCGCGCGCGAGGTCGACTTTGGAATTGAACGACTTGAGCAAAGCTCGTTGGAAAGAAGATTACAATGTCAACAAATCGCTCAGGCGAAGCATGCGAAGTCAAAGAAAGGAAGCTGTTGCTTTGAAAGAGTACTCAAAGTCTCTTGGTTTACCCGAGCACGTAAGACTGAAGCCCGAAAAAGAGGAGGATAAGCAGCTCGCGAGACGCATTTTTATGTCTGATGCGGCGCGCTTTGACCATCGAAGAAAGGAAACAAGACGGGACATTTTAAAGCAGTCAATATTCGCAAGTGCACCATCGACAAGCGGAGTGTCAGGTTTAGTTAGAGTAGGTTCATCGTCGGCAGCGCCAAAGCGTACATCGTCCGCGACGTCAAATGCGTCGCGTGCGGCCAAACTCGTGAAACGTAGGTAGTTGAAACAAGTGTAAATATAAATATAAAAGTTACATGTACTTCGTACGGTGATTCTACAAACAACTGTGTGCGAGCTAATTAGGCGACGCGCCGACTTCCACGTCTCTGCTGTAAAAGTTTTCCCCAGCTCTCATCGACGCATCTCGAATAGCGAGCTGGAAGAGTCCGGCTGGTGACTGACACGCCAAGGTTCCCTCGGGTGGCTCTGGCGGAGCGAGTAGCGCTTTCAACTTTGCTTCTTGCATCGCCTGCCGTTCGCGAAGCGCTTTCGTGTAACGTCTATGCCATAAATACGCTATGGTTGTCGATGTCAAGCTCGCGGCGACGAGCATGCAAAACAGAATCCACAAAACCGACGAGTCGATGGCGTCCCCACCGCTTCCACTGCCGCTTGTCTGCGACGCATCACCGTACGGCGATGACGCGGCTCCGCTGCTCGCACTCGTCGACGCGTTCGCGGACATGACGAACGCACGCGCGCCTCAGAAACCACTCGCACTGCGCGCAATCTCCGCGCCACGCCCGTCGCGTCACGCTGCGACGACGGTTCGGCGAGTGCGGACAACACAATCCAATATTCCGCGTGAGATATTTGTATGGACACATCTGCACAGATGTGTTCAGGCCACGACGCCACGACTGGCGGACAGACGCACACCCCACACTCCTGCTCGCGGTTTACGACGACGACGACGACGACGACGACGAACGACGAACGAGGACGATGACGCACGTAGGAGACGCACGACTTTTACGAGCCGACGCGAACGCGCGCGCGCACATTCGCGGGACGAGTGTCAGGAAGGGTGCACGACGACGCGGTGCTCGATGCGTGGCCGCCGCACGACCTCGGTCGGTGGTGCTGTTAGCGGTGGACCTCGACGGGTTGCTGCCACCGGATATCGATGGCGATTTAGAAGGCTTACAGGAGGAAGCTGGAGCGGTGTTTGATGAGCAAGGGTACGTCTCGCACTTTGGATCGGTGACCGAGGAAGCCGAAGCCATCGCGAGCGGCGCAGCTGTCGTGGATAGAAGTGATTGGGGACTCGTGCGCGCAAGCGGTCCCGGGGCTTTACGCGCGCTACAGGTGCTCGCTAATGATGACGGCGTCAAATTATCAGCACCGGGAAGCGGGTTCGAGATTACGTTACCATCAGGCGACGTTGCGCAGGTGTACGTTCAAGGTGAAGGGTTCATCTTGGTGACTCCTCCGCGCGCGACGGCAAAAGCGTTGGCAGTGCTCGGGAGCGTCATGCCAAGTCATGAATTCATGCAATTAAATGAAAATTGCGCGTTGTTGACGGTATGTGGACCGAAACTAGTTGAAGTTTTACGTAGCAGTGGGTTAGCAGGAGTGATGGATGCCCCAGTGGGATCTCATCAAGTGTTCGGCTTTGAAAACAGGCCCGTCGTGGCGTGCCATACGCCCGAGTACGGCGTCTCTGGATTAAATTTAATCGTCGACGAAGGCGTCGCTGGTCAGGTCTGGGCCACAATCACTCGGGCAGGTGTTGTGCCAACGGGTAACGACGCCTCAAACGCCGCGCTCGTCGCACAAAAACGCTTATTGTACAGTAAAACTCTGGCATGATTTCTCGTTGAACTGCGTGTGCCTTGTTTTGACGAAAACGACAATTGCGTGCGTCAATTCACGCCGACCATAGACACGCAGAACGACGATAAGGAACGACATTCCTCCCTAGATAAGTCTTCTTAATATCACACATATAGTACAGAAATTGTATTTTCTAGTCTTGCGTTACGATAGATGCTAGCCACGCAGCAGTTTTCGTGAGTTCATCAGCGACAATGTCGTGGCGACGTATAGTGTCGCCAAAGGATCGGTATTCACGCATTGGAAGACCTCTGTTCTTTTCACACCACTTTAACCATTCATCGTTTCGTCTGATGGTGGCGGAAACATCTATACCGGCATGTTGTTCAATATTGGTGCTTTCACGTGCCCGCCAAACAGAATGCGCGAAAGCCAGCGCAGTTTGGACGTACCATCGACCAGTCGCCGGTGAACAAACGCGCACCGTGACACGGGTGCCGTCGTTCAACACTAGTCGCGCGTTTTCGCGATTTCGATCAAATAATAAAATTGTACGATCTTCAAAAACGCCCCTCACACGTCCATCAGCATAGGCGCATAATTCGCCTTTACCGGCGACTGATGTTCGATGAAGTATTTCAGTAGATGTTGCAGAAAATCCGTCCGTTGCGTTGTTTCCCTCGCCAACATCACACATCCGTGATCTGCCGCACCCTACGGCGCGTTCAAAACGACGCAAGCATTCCATGATTCGAAGTATTGTGCTAGCCATGGGATCGCTTGGCACAGATTCTAAATGAATTGTGCGCTGAGTTAATCCAACAGGAATAACAGTGATGAAGTCACTCGAATCGTGCGGCGCTACGATTGCGCTCTCGCTCTCATGCGCAACGGCGATGCACCGAGAAATTACACCGGCGAGCTCAATGTGACCATTATTTGCCCAAAGTATCGCATGCGATGTCCACTCGATAGATGGCTTGAAATCTTCGTCAAACGTGGCCAATCCCGGGTTGGCCCACCATGAATCTACGTCGTCACGCTGCGCGCTCCACGGCGTGTTTAACGATTCATCGAACGACTCTGCCCCAAGCGTTGGTACGGGGAGTGACGTACATGAAAGTTCTTCATCTTCAACAGGACACCAAGCCTCGTTTGACTCGCCTGTCGTAAATGCCCGGGCGCTTTTTAATATGCAAGAAGGATAGTGCCACCGATGAGGAATATTTGTCGACGCAAACCGCTGCTGTTGCCAAACATACTCATAAGACGCTCCTATTTCGCCCACTAAAGCGGGATAGAGGATATCGATAAAGCAACCATGTGGAGCTAGCCTAATTTTTGCACACCCGCACGTAGACGTTAGAGAAAATCCGCCATCGGCTTCCAAGTCAACGTCGGTGTCACTCCACCGAACACGGTTGACTTTGAACGCGCTCATAAAAGCTCGTGCTCCGTCTTCATCACGTGACTTGATCACACAAGGTGCGTAATGCGGGGTGTCGACTAAAGAATTTCGTACGTCCAAAGTTTTGAGCAATTTCCCCACCCAGGCGCTCGTTGCAAAAGCTGTCAGTTGACGAGTAACGCGCGTTTGGGACGTCGCTGGTTGGTGAACCGTCATCGCCCGACAACTAGCGTCAAGTACGAGCGTCGTTCCGCACGCGAACGTGGATTTAATTGCTCCATCTTCCACGATGACCACACGCAACAGCTGAGATTCGCTCGTCGTCCTCATCAAGTTTGCAGTCAATTTCAAATCAAAATAATCTTCAACAGCACCAGCGTTTGCCCCGTGCGTGGCGCCCGTCGATGACGATCTCATGACGTGATGACGTTCATATTGTATACGACGTGCACTGAATTCTCGATACACGCCTTCCTCACTCATGGCGGGAAACTCGCACCAACGCCAACGCGCAGCGCACGCGCGCTTGTGGCGACAGTTGGCGCCTCGCGATGGTCTCGGTCTCACACGGTGGAGACTTTTTGCACATCAGTGCGCACCCAAGCGGTAGAGGAGCTTATGCAGCGCGAGATGCGGACCCCATGCAAGTCATCGCCCGGGATTCCTTTATTCACTTCGCTGAAAAACAGTGCTCTGGTACCGCGACAAGGCGAGGGGTGTGTGGCGGCTGTGGAGCATTCATAGGCACAATCTCGTCGTCACTCAACCCGAATGTGTCCGCAATAAAACTACCAGATACCTCACTGCAGACTTGGATTATTCATGCTTCATCTTCATTACATCAAGATCCTCACTGTGATCGGGAATATCAGCCAGAGGCATGCCTTTGTTTTGCACAACTAGAGAGTGCCACCTTCGAACTCATGGCTGCGCGACTGCTTATTCTTTATGTTGCGTTCTTGACGCCTCAAAGTACTGATTGGCAGAGGCTGCTTGCAACGTATCCCGCACTTGGCGAAAAAATGGAATGGTTTGAGAAACTTCATCACGACGTGTCCACCGTCGAGCCGTACTACGTCGAGCACGCAGAAGAGCGCGTCAAACAACTTTCACACCTTCTATCGCCTGAAAAGCGAGAAATGATTTCAACAGATCTTTGGTTACAAACAATTAGTAAAGTTG
>Ga0181557_1005856_pt1 | contig 10884 bp, 6 predicted proteins | sample 011ome_23_FD_148632 | JGI IMG/M metagenome (GOLD analysis project Ga0181557, IMG submission 148632) | Coastal salt marsh microbial communities from the Groves Creek Marsh, Skidaway Island, Georgia - 011506CT metaG (spades assembly) | ecosystem: Environmental > Aquatic > Marine > Intertidal zone >... | reverse complement strand
CGCGTGCACCGCGTGCCCTGCGGATACCTACGCCAACACGAGCGGCGCCCAAGCACCCGCGCACCGGGGAACAACCCGCCACCCAGAAAAATGGGGGCGCACACGCACACTGGGCCACATGCGCCCAAGCACTCGCGCACTGGGAGACGGTGCGCGCGTATCGAGCGTTGCTTTGCGTGCTTGCTGCAAGTAAAGGAGCCTAATTCGTCGGCTATATAAACCCGTGTTGCGGACTGCATGTACGCTACGAGACGCCGGCGCATGACGCGCGTCAGGTCTGTGAAAACTACGAGCGTGGCGGCGCTGGTGCTCTTGCTTTCGTCCCTCTGTGCCGTGGCCGCACAGTACTTCCATGATATTCATTTTCGTGAGAGTCATAAAAAGTGCGAATCAAATATTGATTCTGATCCAGCAGACGCAGATACATGGTCAAAATGTAGAGATGCCTGTTATGTTCAGTCAAATCCAAAGTGTGTTGGAATTTCATATTCTGATTATTATTTGGTGCGAGAATGTTTGCTTTGCACTTCACTAGAAAGTCTAGTTTATATGCAAGGATATTACACATATGAGGTACGAGGACTATACTGCGCCTGGGGACACACCGGACCAGACGGCGGGCCTTGCGACAAATGCGCTGTTGGTAAATATAAAAGTACTATAGGCTCGGAGACCTGTACTGACTGTCCAAGCGCCTCGACATCGGTCGAGGCTTCAGCTAACAATGTTTTTTGTCGCTGTAACGCTGGATACACCGGACCAGACGGCGGGCTTTGCGACGCATGCGATGCTGGTAAATTTAAAAGTACTATAGGCTCAGCGACCTGTACCGACTGTCCAAGCAACTCGATATCAGCCAACGCTTCGACGGCTTGTGGCTGTAAAGCCGGATACACCGGACCAAACGTCGGGCCTTGCGACGCATGCGATGCTGGTAAATTTAAAAGTACTAATGGCTCGGCGACCTGTACCGAATGCCCCCCCGGTACGTTTGCAAGCACCAACCGGAGCAGCGCGTGCACGCCGTGTGCCGCCGGGTCGTTTTCACAGGCCGGGAGCCCCGCGTGCACCGCGTGCCCTGTGGATGCCTACGTCAACACGAGCGGCGCACTCGGCTGCCTGCCGTGTGCGGCGTATGCGTACACCCCCGGGCCGGGGCACACCACGTGCCGGCCTTGTGTGCTGATCGACGCGGACAGCGCGCCGCCGGGTGTGCTCGACATGCGCGCGTCGACGCGCGTGCCGCTGGTGCACCGCGCGCAGCCGGCGGCGCGCGTGCGCGCCGCCGCGTCGCCGGACGGACGCTGCTGGGCGCTTGTGTTCGAGGACCCGGACACATCGACAGGCACACGCACGGCGAGCGTGCACGTGCTGGGACCGGCGCTGGCGGCAAGCTCGCAGGCGCTGCCGCACGGCGCGGGCGACGTGCAGGTCGCGGTGAGCAACGCGGCGCTCTACGTGGGCCTAGCCAACGGCACGGTGCTGCGCGCGCCCGTGTCGCACGACTGCGTGCCAGGCCACCTGCGCACGGGAAACCTCACGCAGCGCCCGGGGCACGGATTTGTGCTCTTCGCCGGCACGCGAGACGCGTTTGTGCTGTATGACGATCACATCGTACACGCCGTCGAGTCAGGGCAGCAGTACGCGTGGCCGCTCATGCATTCGCGTCTCCCGTGGCGCGTGCAGACGTTTGTCGCCGCGGACGGCGGTGAGGCGCTCGGCGTCATCGTGCGCGACGGCGTTGCGTACACGCGTGTCGGCGACGGTCCGTGCACCAGCAGAGGTGTGCAGGAGACGGTGAACGCGAGCACGCGCGCGGAGTGCCAAGATGCGTGCACGCAGCTGGCGGCGTGCCAGGCGTACGCGCACAGTGGCGCAGGGTGCCGGCTGTACGCGGGACCCGTCGATGCCGCCGCTGTGGACGCCGCCTCTGAATGGAGCTGCTTGCGGGCCAACGCGACGACGCGGCGCGTCATGCTGCACCGCAACGCGACGCACGCACGCTTCGAGCGCGCGGCCGGGGACACGCACGCGCGCGTGCTCGACGACTGGTACCGCGGCCTCGCGCTGACGCCGCGCAACCTCTCGCACGCGCTCGTGTACCTCGGCGGCGCGTACCCGCGCGTGCTGCGCGTGGACACCGCGGGGGCGGCACAGGCGTTCCTGCTGCGCGGCTGCTTCGAGGCTGAGGTCAGCGAACTTCGCGAGTGGGTGCGCTCGCTGCCGTACACGCACACGCGACTGACACTCGGAGGTTACGTGCAGTTCTGCACGCCAGGCGCGTTTTTCAACGCGACGCACTGCGTGCAGTGCCCGATCAACACGTTTTCGGACTCGCACTACGCCACGGCGTGCACGGCGTGCCCCACGCACGCGCCGCACGCGCACGCTGGGAGCTCCGCAGCGCGCAATTGTTTCAGGGCGCGCGGGCCGCGCGCGCACGACGCGTACGTCGACCGCGAGCTGCAGGCGCTGCGGAACGAGTACGGCACGCAGCGCGGCGTGCGCGCGTGGGCGTACCCCCTGCTTCCCCGCAGCGCGCTGCAAGCGCTCGCAGGTAAGGGGGCCCGGGACCTCCGGGCACTTGCCGGTGAATTCCTTGAGCCCCCGTGACGCCGAGATGCGCACGAGTGCCACGTCAGACACCCACACGTCGAGATATAAGCTGATCGTTGCACTAGGGCCACGGCACGCGTGCACGGATGTCGAGGCCACGCAGCTCGCTCACGCTGGTGCTCCTGGCCGTGGCGGCGCTGGGGCTCTGCATGCACCGGCGGTACGGGGTGTCCGGGGCGCTGCGGGTGCTCGCGGCGCTGGTGGCGGTGCGCTGCGTGCAGCTGCACCCGGACGCGTTCTGGCGCGGCGTGCACGCGCGGCTCGGGCGCGTCGTCGATGCGTCGGCGTAGGCCTCGCGTGCCCGGACGTGGTGCTTCTCGACAGTGCTTCTCGACTGCACTTCGGGTGTGTTCTGAGGGCCCGACGCGGCGTGCGCGCAGCATCTGTGTTCGTGGCAGGGAATGTAATTTACCAGAAATAGATCAAAAGTTTTCATAAAAGCCAGTGCCTTTCGGTTCTTCAGAAAATCAGAAAACCAGATATGCCACGCCACGCACAGCCCGTGGCGCTGGTGACAGTGGACAATGTTTCCAGCTGCGACGATCTAGCGTGCGTCTACGTGCGGGAGGATGGCTCGCTCTGCACGCCGAAAAATAGCAGGATGGACTTGTCGTGGGCCGCCAAAGACGGGCGTGTGTTCAGGGCCGTGGCGAGCTGCAATGCGTCGCTGGGTGCGGCTACTAAGGAAGGTGATGTGTGCTTCCAGCGCTTGTATTATAAGCAAGATCATACGCAAGATTATAGGCTACTGTGGTACCCCGTGGGGCGCGAGGTGTGCAAAATCAGCGTCAACGGCACCACGCTGTACGTGCTCAGCCACGGCGAGCTGTACCGCTCACAGGGAGCGGAGTTGACGCGCGTGCACCTGTGCTCGGCGACAACGCCCGCCGTCGCGGACGTGGCGACGTCGAACACGCACACGCTTGCGCTGTCGGATGGCGGCAAGGTGTTTGCGTGGGGCCGGAACGACTGCTACCAGCTCGGGTGCATGGACCTGCTGCACTTTGTCACGGATCCCCAGGAGGGCACGGAAGGTTTTGCGATGGATGCATCGCAAGAGCCGCGCGAGCTACCGGGCCGCTTCACCGAACACGTGCGCGAAAAATTACAGGACATCTACGGGTTCGAGTTTGAAACGTTGAACGCCAGGGTGGAGCATTTGCGGAGCGTCGAGTTTGAAAGCGTGCACGCGGGGCTCAATTACAGCCTTTTGCTCAGAGACGGGAAGGTCTTCAGCTTCGGACACGGGGAGACGCTGGGCAGAGATTTTGATGTATTCTGGTTCTTGGAGAGCATGATGGCGGCTAAGGTTGACTTTGACACCGATGTCAAGATCGCGTCTGTATGTGCAGGTGAATGCAGCGCGCACGCCATCTGCACGAAAGGCTGCCTCTACGCATGGAGTGCCGGCATGAAGCCAGCGCTGCTGTACAACGGCGGAGACGGCGCCGCAGCGACACGGGCCATGTTTTCGACGACACACAACGAAAAGACCGCCGTGGTCACTCAGATAGGTACCGTGTTGGAGTTGACGCACGATGAAATTACGCAACAGCACACCGGACCTGTGTTTGCGTGGCAGCGGCATGTAGAGGCCCAGTGCCTGGCGCTATGCATGGGCGGGCATGCGCGTCTCGGTCGCGGTTCCCGGCTGGGTTGGGTGGACAAAGAGCTGTACGAAATGATAGCACGGTATTTGTAGGATGCCCACCCCCAGCAGGCGATCTTGGCGTAGAACTACGCAAAGAGCGCATGGAATAAACAAGACGAAAACAACCAACCTGCGTGTGATGCGCGCGTGTGATGCGAGCATGGATTAAACAAGACGAAAACAACCAACCTGCGTGTGATGCGCGCACGAGGGCAAGCTCATGCCGTCATAGATGCGAGACCGCGCAGCGCTGCGGCCTACCGCCAGCAGGCGATCTTGGCGTAGAAGCACGTATGAAGTGCATATGACAGACTGACATGAAAACAACCAACCCGCGTGCGATGCGCGCACGAGGGCAAGCTCATGCCGTCATAGATGCGAGACCGCGCAGCGCTGCGGCCTACCGCCAGCAGGCGATCTTGGCGTAGAAGCACGCATAGAGCGCATGGAATAAAAAAAGACGAAAACCACTAACCCGCGTGTGATGTGCGCACAAAAGCCCGTCTGGCGCTACAATATATATGACACCGCATGCACTTGACGCCTGCCCAATGAAAAGTCCGTTTAAAATTAGGTTTGAGCGTGCCTGACGCATGGAGCGGTGCGCAGGCGGCGAAGCGTGCGACGGGGGGCTCCTATGGGACTTGGAGACGTGGGAGCATGCGTACAACGCATCGATGCGCGGCGCGCTCCCGGCGACGGGATGGTACTGCGGCAGCGAGTGTGCGCAGTTTGCGGTGCCGGTGGGTTGGTCGATGCAGATGTGTCGCCTGGTGCGCGAGGAGTGCCCGGCATGCGCCGGCGCGCAGACCTGCGCCGACGGCGCATGCACGTGCGAGCACGGCTACTACGAGGCCCAGGGTGCGAGATGTGCACAGAGCGCGCTCGAGGTGCGTTTTCTTGCGTCCATCCCGACGCCAGGCCCGGGCGCGTTGCCGCCAGCGCTGGCCGCGGACGTGATCGGGGCGGCGTTCCTGCACGCCCTCGCTGTCCAAAACGCCTTTCCGGGCGCATTGCCGCGCGCGCGCGACGTGTTTGCGGCGACGCACGAGGACGGCGCGGTGTGGCGGTGCACGCTGCGCATCGCGTTTGCGGACGCGGTCGTTGCGGTGCTGGCCGACGCTGCGGCGGTCGAAGCCGCACTCTGGGCGGCAAGCTCGAACAAAGGCTTTGCCGTGTTGGAACTCGGGCCGAGCGTGGACGCACGCAGCTCGGACGTCGTGGAGGTGCAGGCGCTGGAAGCCGCGAGCGTGCGCGACGCGCCGTCCTTTGGGTTCCGCGTCGTGTCGCGCGAGTACACTGCGCCGCGCTGGGACATACGACTGCGGCTCGCGGACCAGCACGCCGACGCAGGCCTGGTCTTTGTGCTGCGCCGCGTGCGCGGGATCGACCTCGGCAACTGCTCGGACGCGGATATTGAACTCGCGTCCGCGACGCGCGCGCCGTGCTGTGTCGGCGCGCTTGCGCGCGCGTACCACGTCGTCGAGGACTATGCGCGCGCCACGGCCGGGTGCGTGCACAACGCCTCGGCGGTCGCAACGCTGGCGCGCCGTGCATACCTGAACGGCACGCTGGAGGGCTTGCGGCGCTCGCACCTGCGCGCGCTCGGGGGCGGGCTCGTGCACGTGGTGCTCTTCCAGGACGAGGTCGAGGCGACGGCGATGGCCACGTCGTGGGACGACGGCGTGCAGACGAGCTCGTTCGACCTCGGCATTGCAATCCTGCGCGCGGGCTCCGACGGCGGCTTTTCCGCACGCGTTGTCACGCAGTTTATCACGCTGCAGTTCTCCGCGGCGCTCGTGTTCACCGCCAACGTGCACGCCGGGCGCGCGTTCACGCCTGTGGTCAACGTGACGCTCGAGCGCTTTGCGCTGTCCGAGCCGGTGAACGCAGCGCGCGACTTTGTGCGCATTGACGTGCACAAACGCAGAGCACTGCCCGCGGCCGTGCAGTACCGCATCGTGCCGGCGAGCATACTCGCAGACTCGCGCACGGCATGTGTCGCTTGGGACGCCGCGGCGCGCGCGGCGTACGACTCGGACGCGTCCAGGGCGCAAAACGCGCCGCTGTGCGGCCTGCCTGACGACGTGTGTGCTGAGCACGCCAGCACGGCGGTGCCGCTGCAAGCCGGCGCCCTGGACACCGCCGAGCCGCAGCGCCTGGTGCTTGAGTTCCTCGTCCGCGTGCAGACGAGCAACGACACGTTTCTGGGGCGCGTGGTCATGGACGCGCGCGTTGCCTGGGACACGGTGCGCCGCCCGTGCCCCGACGTCGCGCTGGCTGCCACGGTCGCGCCGCAGGTGTCCGTGGGCTTGCACCCGGCCCTTGCGAACGCAACCAGTGTGCTGGAGTTTGACGGGAGCACGCGAGTGCCGCTTGCGGCAACGCTGCTGCTCGACGCCCCCGCTGCGTCCTTTCAGCGCCTCGGAACCGAGGGCCACGCGCTGTTTGCAGAGCACGTGGTGCTCGTGTTCGTTACCAGCCGCTTGTCCGGGCTTCTGCTCGACCGCCTGCTGAGCGCCGGCACGGCGTGGCAGCCGCAGGACCCGACGGCACCGACGCCGGAGCTCTTGGAGGTGTGCCCGCTCGAGGGCCTGGCTCCGCCGCCGGGCGCCAGCGCGTTCGGGTGCCACACGCGGTACGCCGTGTTCCACGGCGTCGTCGCCACCGGCGCCGACCACGCGCTTGAGCTCACGGCGACGCCGGACGCGGCCGGCTTCGGACTCGCACACGCGTACGGGCCCGAGATCACCGCTCACGCAGCACACGTGCACGCGCACGATGCCGCCAACGCGCGCTGGCGCCGTGCGTACCTGCTGTCGACGCGCGGGCCCGACGCCGGCGCCACCAGCATCGACCCGGGCGTGCCCCCGCAGAGCACGGTGCGCGCGGGGCGCGTGCTCGTGCACGCCACGGTGGCAGTGCGCACGCCGTCGTCTCCGCCGGTGCTCGGGGCGTACGAGGTGCGCGTGCGCGCGCTGGTTCCCGCGCGCAACCCGGCGTTTGCCGAGTACGTCTACCTGCAGCGCGCCTACGCGAGCGCGTACGAGCGCGTGCTCGGTTTGGCGCCAGGCGCGGGGCTGGTGCGCAACATGACTGCGTGCGCACCCGCCGCCCGCGCGTGCACGTGCTTTAACCTTGTGCTCCGGCTGCCGTTTCCGGCGACGCCGCTTGGCGCGCATCACGCCGACATGCTCGTCCGCGCGCTCGCGGACACCGGCACGCGCACGCACACGCGCATCCGCGCGGTGCTCAACGAGACGCTCGCGCCGTTCTTTGACACGCCGGTCTGGCTCGCATCCGAGCGCGCAGAGGTGCACGCGGCAACACTGCACGACGTTTCAGACACCAACACACAGCTTGCGTCGCTGTCTGGCGTATTATTCTCGCTCGCGCTGCGCATGACCGACGTCAACGTCGCCGACCAGATGGTGTACTACCACGCGGCGCAGGGCGGCTCCTCGAACCGCATCCGCGGGCGCACGCTCGCGCTCGTGGTCGACCTCCCCGTCGCCGAGGCGTGCGCAGACCTGCGCACGCGCAGCGCGGCCCTGCTTGCGCGCATCGAAGCACCACTGCGCGCCGCCGCCGAGGGCCAGATCGAGGACGTCTACGTCGGCACCGTCGCCTTCCGCGACGACCTCTCGGGCTTCTGCGCGGAAAAGGCCGCACGGCGCCTCCTGCAGACCCCGACGACCACCGCCGACGCCGACGCAGGCGTGACCCCGACCACCGGCACCGACGACATTGTCATCGACGCGACCGAGGACCTCGCCGCCTTCGTCCGGCGCCTCGTGCAGCAGGCGAGCAACAACAGCCGCGCGGCGGCCGTCGAAAACGGCGCGGGGTGGAACGCGGACGGCACCATTTCACAGCCCGCGCCGCTCCCGCCGGCGCCTCCGGGCCGCACGCGGCTCTACGCCATGCCGTGCGTCGAGGGCACGCATGCCGCGTTCTCGGGCGTGCTCTTTGTGATGCTCGCGGCGTATTTGTGCGTGTCGCACGCGTGCATCCCGCTGGCGCGCGCAAGGAGACGCCAACGACAACGCCTGTCGTTTGCACGCATGCACGCAAACTGGCACCAACCAGTGCCTGAGGTGCCCGGCTCGTTTTAAGTACAAGCCGCATGCCAAAGATGCTACCTCTGTGCTGGCATTGGCGCGGCATAGCACACCCGTGGATGAGCGCAACATGCAACCGAGGCAACGCAACACCCCCGTAAATGCGCCCAACACAGCACCGGGGCAACGGCCTGGAGCTCAAAATTACTGCGTTTAATGTAGCACAACACAACACCCCCGTACATGCGCACAGTCGACTGCCCGTGCGCCACGGCCTCACGCTGGTTTTAAAACGTAACACACCGGCAGCTGCGCGCAGCCGGCTGTCTGTGCATTACTCAGCACAGATGGCCACGGCCCACGCGCAGCATGAAAACACGGGGCCTGAGCACCCGGCCAAACGGGCGCGTTCCCATGCACAGCACAGTAGTTGCCCATAGGCGTCGGCGTGCACATCGCGTGCGCGTTTGGTTCACCCCAGGGACCGTTTGGTAGAGTCATCATGAATAGACCTCCTGCAGGTATTTGTTTGCGTGGGCTCATGCCCTGAGGTCCTGAAGCGCCTGTCATATTCGTGCTTTCATCGTTTGCAGTCTCGTCCGGTCCTTCCACATGCTGTTCTTCCACAGGCTGTTCTTGTTTGGGATCACTGTTATGTTCCTGTGATTTGGCTCTTGTTTCAAAAACTTCAATTTTCAAATCGTCGATTTTTCCAACGAATTCTAGCAAAATTGATAACATATTGCGCATCACACTTTCTAGACCCCTTTGCAGCGATTCGCTATTTTCGCGACCCGCCTCGTTAATTTTCTTACCCACATGCGACATTATCCCTTTATTCAAATTTATTATTTCTGCTAAATCTTTTCCAGCACCTTTTGTTGTGTTGCCAAGAATATCCTTCACTGTCCCCTTGAATCCATAACCTACAATTTTTAACAGTTCTTCTTGGTAATGGTCGTGCCAGGGATTCAAATCACTAAAACTCAGTGCGGCTGTGTCGATATGTGTTGCAGAAAGCGCCATGCCTAGAAATCACATACATGAACTTATATACCAACCCCTGCAACGTGCCATGCGAAATTACCGGCGTCTGCAGTGCACCTCCGCCGGGCTGCGCAGCACCGCGGCTGCCACGGGCGTGACGGCGCGCCCGTTCACACTGGTGATGTACATTAATGTGTGCTTAAGAGCGTATATAAGCATGTGCTGCACAAGCATGCTCATAGTCGCAATGGCAGGCCGAAGAAATAAAACCGATAGTACGTATACCCCAGCACAAAAAGAAGCGTACACCCAAGGAAAAAAAGACGGTAGTAAGCATGGAAAACCGGATAATCGAAAATTGAACAGATTCCAACACGACACTGATAAGCTTGATAGTTACAGAAAAGGAGTCACTAAGGGCAAAATGTTGCCTAATTCGAACAAAAATCGAGACAGAAAGAAGATACGTAAGCGTAAATATCAGCCAATTTTGGATCAAATTTGTATGGAAGACCCAAGGATGCAAGCAGCAAAACAAACCAAGGTTAGGGATATGATAACACATATCGGAAAGGTTTTGCAATCCTCGACTTCATTCAAAGCAGGGGCAGCGAGAATGAGCAATATGCTCCAGAAAGCAGGTGATGATCCAGACCAGATCAAAAAATGTGCTGATAATCTTTTGAAATTGGTGAAAATTTTACACTTACGAGCCAGTGGGGATGCAAAGGATGAACCAGTTCTTGCAATGGAAGCATTGAATCAAAGTATTGCTGCATCTAACCAAAATATTCGCACGATTCGCAAAGAAATTTACGAAAAATATATTCAAAATAAAGACGAACTCGAGAAAATTGTTCAGAGGTTAAACAATAATACCGACGACCACGTTAAAATTGAAGGAATTGAAAAGGAAATGATAGATGATTTAAAAATGATGGATTTAAAGGACTTCCAAGACTTGCGCAAACAGTATAACCAAGACAAAAGAGACCAAAGTCTAGATGTTTCAGGATCCGAAATCGGATTGAGTGACAACTCGGGGTTCACCTCGAACGAAAGTAGTCCAAGAACGGAAACACTGGGCTCCGATTTCGAATCGAGTGACAAATCGCAGTCGAACTCGCCCAAAAGTACTCCAAGAAAGAAAACATCAAGACAAGTAAACCGAGGAGGTTAAGTGTATCAATAACCCCTTACGAGAAATAAAACCAATTGTACTCAAATTTCATGTACGCGCAACGGCACACGAAGCCGTTGTGTAGTCGGTCTTCACTTGCTCGTTGTGGTAATTTACACGCAGTATCCCCGCACGCACGATCCGATTTTTGCGCACAAACGCCCATTCACGAGACACCTTGAGCCCCTGCCGTGACAAATACATGCATGCGCGCTATTGTCAGTATGGATTTCAGTTACCCCCGCACGCACCGCATCTCGGTGCCTACAGTGACGCGAGACCAGCACCTTTGTGTTTGTCTGCACCCCACTCACTCCGCGCACGCACCGCATCTCGGTGCCTACAGTGACGCGAGACCAGCACCTTTGTGTTTGTCTGCACCCCACTCA